>Ga0208244_101407_pt1 | contig 13183 bp, 3 predicted proteins | sample SubbioCR12Aug_5A_FD_184828 | JGI IMG/M metagenome (GOLD analysis project Ga0208244, IMG submission 184828) | Serpentinite rock and fluid subsurface biosphere microbial communities from McLaughlin Reserve, California, USA - CR12Aug_5A (SPAdes) | ecosystem: Environmental > Terrestrial > Deep... | reverse complement strand
ATCATGCACGGCTGCCGCAACCTCCTGAACAGCGCCAAAAACGCAAACACATAATTTTCCCTTCTCAGCCTCTCAGTCTCTCAGCCTCACCCCCTACCCACACCATGCAAACACCCCTCCTCCTCGTCACCCAAGCCGAATACGACAAAGCCGCCGACATCTTCGCCGCCGCCCCCGGCCTCGACGCCCGCCCCGCGCCCGCCGACGAAACCGCCCTCGCCGCCCTCGTCCGCGACACCGGCTGCCGCGCCGTCGTGCTCGGCGTCGCCCCCTACCGCGACGCCCTCTACGACGCCCTCGCCGACAACGCCGCCGGACAAGGCGCCCTCCTCGTCCGCTTCGGCTTCGGCACCGACGGCATCAACAAGCCCTACGCCAAAGCCAAAGGCCTCACCCTCGTCAACACCCCCGTCGACATCCAGACCAGCGTCGCCGAACTCACCCTCTTCCTCATCGGCGCGCTCATGCGCCGTATCCCGCGTCTGGACGCATCGATCCGCAGCGGCGGCTTCGCCCCCCTCCGCGGCCGCGAACTCTGCGGACAGACCGCCCTCATCGTCGGCGGCGGCAAGATCGGCCTCAAGGTCGCCCGCATGCTCCACCTCGGCTTCGGCGTCCGCGCCCTCGTCTGCGGCACCTCCTCCGAAACCGACTGGGCCGCGCGCGCAGGACAGACACGCGACGCCCTGCGCGAAACCTTCGGCGTGAAAACCTACTCGACCGACCTCGACGCGCTCCTGCCGCTGGCGGACATCGTGAGCCTCCACCTGCCACTCACGCCTGCCACGCGCGGGCTCATCGGCGCGCGGCGGCTCGCCCTCATGAAGCCCGGCAGCGTCCTCATCAACGTCGGACGCGGCGGCATCGTGGACGAGGCCGCGCTCTACGACGCCCTCGCCTCCGGCCTCCTCGGCGGGCTCGCCTCCGACGTCTTCGCCGAAGAGCCCTACGTCCCCGCCGCGCCGGGCAAGGATCTGCGCGCCCTCCCCAACACCGTCCTCACCCCGCACTGCGGCTCGGACACCTTCGAGGCCAACGCCCGCATGGCCGCCTCCGCCGTGGCGCAGGCCGCCGCCTTCCTCGGCCTCGGCGACGCGGCCCTCTGCCGCGTGCCGCTCTGATTCACTGGATGCGCACCAGCGTGCCCTTGGGCGACAGCGTCAGATAGCCGTCCGCCGTGACGGAGAGCCTGATGCTCTCGTTCCGCACGCCGTTGACGTACACCGCCCACGAGCCCAGATTGCCGCGCCCCTCGATCGCGCCGATCGCGAGCGGCAGCACCAGCCGCACAGGGCTGCCGCTGACGTTGACGACCGAGAGCGTGCCGCCCGGCGCCGCCTTGAACACCGTCATCGCGCCCGCGTCCAGCATGTCCACGTGGAGCGCGCTCACGGCGTCCGCGCCGTCGCGGCTGTCGAAGGTCGCTCCCGACAAGACCTCGACCGCCACGCCGTCAGCCAGCACGCCAATGGCTCCCGCCGTCATGGCCCGAGCGGCCAGCGTGAACGCCGTTCCCCCGTTGTACCACGTGTAGCGCGCGACCGGCGCGTCCACCGCCGCGCGGGTTTCCACCGTCCGCCACGTGACGCCGTCCGGACTGCTCTCCAGCGTCCAGTTCACCGGGTCGCGCTCCGGCACGTCGTTCGCCGTGCAGAGGTTGTACCCCGTGATCTCCGGCGTGCCCTCCGCCAGCCGCATCACCACCACGCGGTGCGTCGCGGGGTTGCCCAGCGACATGAAGTTGTTGATGAGACACCACTTCGTGCCGGTGTTGTTGTCGAAGAGTTTGTCCGGCGTCTCGGTCGCGGGGTTGCCCAGCGCGTACGCCTCCGGTGTGGCGCACTGTCCCGGCTGCAGCGTGGCGACGCCCGCCCCCTGCGTCAGCCCGAGGTTGCGCCGCACGCCGTCCGCGCTGTACAGCGCGAGTTCGGCGACCTGCGTGACGTTCGTCGCGCCCTTGTTCTCGCGGATCGTGTAGCGGAACCAGCGGTCCGCACTCCCGCCGAGCACCGCCAACGTGCCCTGCCGCACGGAAAGCGTGCCGCTGAAGCTGTTGGAGCCGCCCAAGCCCCACTCGCCGCCGCCGGTTTTGATAAGTCCGCCGCTGCCCGTGATGCTCCCGAAATAGGTGTTCGTCATACCCGCAGGCGTACTGACCGTCAAGTCCGCGCCGTTCACGGTCACCGTTCCCAATCCCGCCAGCCCCGCAAGGGTCTCGGAAACGCCGTCCAGCACCAGCGCGGCCCCCTCCTTGACAAGCACCTGCGCGTTGTCGTTCACCACGTCCGCCGTGTTCACGGAAGAAACCGGGAAGCCCTCCGCGGTGACCCACGCGTTGCGCGTCGCCGTGGCGGAGTAACCGGTCTGCACGTCGAGGTCCACCCACGTCACGCCGTCATAACTGCCCTGCAGCCGCCACGCCGCCGGGTCGCGCTCCGCCGCGTCGTTGCCGGTCGCCCAGTTGTAGTGGGTGATCTTCTGCGCGTTGGCGAAGTCGATGCGCAGCCACACCCGCTCCTTGTCCGCCGCCGAGCGCGACGCCTTGAGGCGGAAGTCGAGCCACTTGTTTTTGGTGGTCGTGCCGACATGCACGATCCCGTCCACAGCCATCTCCGGCATCTCGCCCGAAGGGAACGCGCTGGACTCAGGCGACGTGCCGATGCCGCCTGTGGAGTCGTACGCGATGCCGGCGCGGTTCGGCGTCACGTTCACGCCGCCGTTGTAGAGCGCGATCTCGGAAAGCTGCATCGCGTTCGCCGTGGCCGGGTTCTTCACTCCCTCGATCTTGAAACGGTAGAACGGGAACCCCTCCGCCGACGTGATCCGCACCGCGCCTGCCGACACCGTCAGGTTGGTCGGCACCGCCTGCGCGGCGGCCAGCGTGAGCGTCCCCACGCCCTGCTTGTCCAAGGCGATCGGGCCGCTGAGCCACGTCCGGTCCCACAAGCTGTCCGACCCGTCCGCGAGCACCCCCAACGTGGCAGGCGCGTTGGTGTTGACCACCAGCCCCAGCCCGATCAGCCGGTTGACCGTGTCGCTCTTGCCGTTCAGGTCCAGCACCGTGCCCGACGCCAACTGCACATGCCCCGTGGCCGGCCCGTGCGGAATCTGATTGTGGTCGCCGAGCCGCAGCACGCCCGCCTCCACCACCGTGTCGTCCGCGTAGGCCACCTGACTCGCCGAAAAGGTCAACCGCCCCGAACCGCGTTTCTTCAGCCCGCCCGCGCCCGAGAACGCAAGCGTCCCCACCGGCTTCGTCACCGTGACCTCGTATCCCTGTGTGTCGAGCGTCGCGTACTGCCCCGCGTCCGCCACCACCCGCAACGTGCCGTGCGTCTGCGCGGCGTTGAGGAAACTGGCACTCGTCGTGCGCGCCCGCAGAACGCCGCCGCTGAACTGCACCGTCGAGACCGGATCGTCGTTCTTGTAGATCTCGTTCACCTCCGCCACGCCGCCCGGCAACAGCCGCAACAGCCCGGCCTCGACCGTCTTCGCCGTGCCGTCGCTCGGCCACCATGAGGTCATGTAGAGACTGGTGCAGCGCAGCAGCGCGTTGCTGACCGTCACCGTGCCCTGAGGGCGCAGACTGCGGACGACGCTCGGGTTGCTCGCGACGCGCAGGTTGCTGTTCACGATGAACTGCCCGCCCGCCACCGCCAGCGTGCCCGTGCCGCCGTCGAGTCCGACGTACGATTCGTTGCTGACCGTCACAACTCCTGTGGACTGGTTGAACGTGCCCGTAAAGCCCGTGCCGCCGCCGACTTGAAGCTTGCCCACCGTCACCGCCGCGCCGTCGGCGTTGAACACGCCGAAGCCGCCCACGCCCACATCCAGCAGGCTGCCCGCGAAAAACCGCCCCGTCGCCAGCGCCAGCGCGGCTGGCGTCCCCGCGCCCGCGTCCGCGAGCGAGAAGTTCAGCTCCTGCCGGTACCCGCCGTCCGTGATCGCCAGCTTGCCCGCGTCCGCCGCCGTGAACGTCCGGCTGCCGAGAAAGTTGAACGTGCCCGCGCCCTCGACCTGCACCGCCTTGTTCTCCAGCGTCGTGTTCGTCAGGTTCAGCGTGCCGCCCTGCCCGACCAGCCGGAAGGGGCTGCCCACCGTCCCCGCCGCGTGCGTGAGCGTGTTGCTGAGCAGCGCCGAACCCGCGAGCGGTCCGGCGAGACGGTCGTCATAGTACATCGCGTTGAGTGCCGTCAAATCCAGCTCGCCCGTGTCCACCGCCACCGTGTACAGCATCCGGTCCGCGCCGCTCCCGAGATACGTGATCTTGGCGATGTCCGACGGCGACCGCGCGACGAAGTGTGCGCCTGCCGCCACCGTCACCCTCTGCCCCTCCGCCAGCGGCCGCCCCAGATCGAGCGTGCCCTGAAGCACCGCCACCGCGCCGGTGAACGTGTTGCAAGACTCCGGCAGCCGCAGCGCCAGCGTTCCCGCGCCGGTCTTGACGAACCCGCCGTTGCCGAGCGCGCCTTCGCCCGTCTCGCCGCGCAGGGTCAGCACCGTCTCGTACGGCGCACCCTGCGGGTTGATGGTCACGTTCTTCCCGTTCGTGTCGAACACCGCTTCTTTGCCGTCCGCGATCACCAGATCCAGCACGCCCCTGCCGACCATGAAATCCGTCGTCGTGGATTTCGCGCGCAGGGTGCCGCCGTTGAAGAGAAACACCGACACCGCGCAGTCGTTCTTCTGGAACTGCCCCGTCTCGACCACGCCGCCCGCCTGCAACGTCAGCCGCGCGTGCTCGGCGTACGGCGGGGTGAGGTTGGTCGGGAAGAACCCCGTGAACTCGAGAACGTCGGTGTTGAGCGTCCCCGCGATCTCCGCCGTGCCCCGCGAAAGCAGCTCGCGCTGCCCGTCCTCGTTGCCCGCGAGCCGGATGCGGCTGCCGCCCGTCACCGTCAGCGTCGAACCCGACGCCACCGTCAGCGAACCCGTGCCGCCGAGATAACCGATCACCAGATAACCGCTCCCCGTCTTGGTGACGTTCCCGCCGTTGAGGTTGAGCGCACCGCTCTCGCCGACACCGCTGCCCACCGCCGTGACGACCGTCCCCGTCACCGCCACGCTGCCGCCCGCCGCAAACGTCAGTGTGCCGTTGTCCGTGAAGCGCACGATGTTCGGCTGCGCCGAAGAGACCGTGACCGACTCCCCTCTGCTGATCACCGGCGAACTGCCTGCCGTCCACTGCCCGAACACCGTCCCCGCCGCAAGAAAAGCCGCCGCTGCAACCGGCAGCCCACGATGCTTCCACATCATAACAGACTCCTTTTCAGACAACACCCGCCCGCCGTAACCGGGCCACCCGCCCGGTCCGGCACACGTCATTTGAACAGCCGACGAAACGCGCCCCGCCTCACAACCCCGCGACTTCCCACCCCTTGCGGTAGGTGCGGCGCAACAGCCGGTCCGCCTCGCCGGAGTTGGTGATCCGCAGACGCGCCGCGTCCCACTTCAGCACCGTGTCCGGCACGCGGATCGCGACCGTGCCCAGGATGATCGCCTCCGCCATCGGCCCCGTCTGCGTGAAGTTCGACTCGCACATCTCCCCGCCCAGACACGCGTCGAGGAAGTGGTGGTAGTGGTTGCGCGGCGCCAGCTTCGGTTTGGGACGCCCCTCGAACTTGCCCTTGGGCAGCAGCACCGGACCCGACGTGTGCGGCAGCAGCATCGCGCCCTCCGTGCCGATGACCATCGCCGACTCGGCAGGGTACTCGTCGAAGCCCGCCTCTTTCGCCAGCGCCTGCACGTCGGCTGGCGGATAGATCAGCCCGTCGAACCACTCCATCGTGAACGCCTTGCCGCCCGTGTATTTGTTGCCCGGGAAAACCCACGTGATGTGGTCGCTCTGCGGCCACACGTCCGCCCGCCGCGCGCGGTCGTTCTTCCACGACTCCTGCACCTCCGCCGTCACCGTCAGCGGCGCGGTCGCGCCCAGCTCCAGCCCCTTCCACACCGCGTCGAAGATGTGGCAGCCGATATCCCCCGACCACCCCGTGCCGAAGTCCTGCCACGCGCGCCACTTCATCGTGTGGTAGATCCCCGGCGCGAATTCCCGCTCCGGCGCGGTGCCCAGCCACAAGTCCCACGCGAGGTGCGCGGGCGCGGGCTCGCCCTTGGCCGGACGCGGCCCCACCAGCCGGTAGGCGTCGATCGCCCCCGGACGGTTGGAGCACATGATCACGCGCTGCACCGTGCCCACCGCGCCCTCGCGCAGCCACTGCACGCCCATGCGGTCACCCACGCCCGAGGCGTGCTGCGTGCCGAGCTGCGTCACCACCTTCGCGCGCTTCACCGCCTGCGCCAGCGCGCGGCACTCCGCCACGTCGTGGCACAGCGGCTTCTGGCAGTAGACGTGCTTGCCCGCGCGCATGGCCGTCAGCGCGATCGCCGCGTGCATGTGGTCCGGCACCGAAGCGTTGAGGGAGTCGATCCGGTCGCCCTCCTTGTCCAGCATCTCGCGCCAGTCGGTATAGCGCCGGGCGTCGGGCACCAGCGCCGCCGCCTTCTCCAGCAGGGTCTTGTCCACATCGCAGATCGCCACGATCTGCGAACGCGGATGCGATTTGAAATTCTGGAGGTCGTTGTGCCCCATCCCGCCCACGCCGATACAGGCATGGCTGATCTTTTCCCCCGCCGCGATCCGCCGCGGCGCCGGAGCCGTCGCGCAGCCCGCCAAGAATCCCGCCGAAGCAGCACCCGATGCCGCCAGAAAACCCCGCCTGCTCAGTGTCGTCATTTCCTCAATCCCCTCTTCTGTGATCCCGTTCCGACGTAACCCGTCATGACGGGGTAGAGTGTAACGGAAAACCTCTGCCCACACAAGGCACAGGCCGATTTCACCTTTTATCATACGCCACCCGGCACCTTTCCGTCTTCGTCTCCAGTCTCAAAAACTTGTGCGCCAGCCTCACACACCTCGTAAGGCACACCCCGTTCCACACACCTAAGCTTTCACCTCGACAGTCGAAAAAATCGCCATTGACTATTCATACCTGTCGCCGCATAATCCGAGGCAACCATATGGTGAAGGTTCATGGTCAGCCAAGCCTATGGAATGATTGTAAGAGAAAACAGAACAGACTCAAATTAAGACGCTGGCGAGTGTATATGCCAGCAGCCTTGCATGAAAGGGTGCGTTATGAACCTCCGTCCGTGTGGTATCGGTCTTTTTGCGTCCGTCGTCCGCCTCCCGCTGTTCGCGGCGCTCAGCGCGTTGCTCGCGGTTCCCGCGCTCTCCCAGCCGCCACCCCTGCGCATCATGCCGCTCGGCGATTCCATCACGTACGGTTCCAACAACGACGGCATCGGCGGCGGCTACCGCTACCCGCTCTATGTCGCACTCACCAACGCGGGCTACAACGTCGATTACGTCGGCACCCAGACCACCATTCCCCACGTCGGCCTCGGCGCGGAGATCAACCATCAGGGCCACAGCGGCTGGCATGTCTCCGCCGCCAGCGACGGCCTTTACGAGAACATCCTCACTTGGCTCTCTCAGATCGACGCCCCCGATGTCGTCCTCGTCCACATCGGCACGAACGACACCGGCGACACCCCGAACTTCCCCGGCACCATCAACGAACTCGACGCGCTCATCACCCGCATCGCCGCCGCCCGCCCCTACGCGCACATCATCGTCACAACCTTGCTGAAGCGCGGCACGGATGACTTGGACTCCAGATACGTCCTCATCAACACCTACTTCAACCCATACGTCGAGGGTGTCGTCCAAGCCCACAAGCAGGCAGGTCGCCGCGTCCACTTCCTCGACATGCACGCCCATCTTGAACGGACGGACATGTACGACAACCTCCACCCGAACAACGCCGGTTACGGCAAGATGGCCGCCGCGTGGTTCCCCGCCGTCACCAACATCGTCACCCCCTACGGTGACTTCGTCCCGCCCACCGTCGCCGGCGTCAGAACCGCCTCCGCGACCACACTCACCGTCACATTCTCCAAACCCATCGACCTCGCCGCTTCCCCCGATGTCGCCACCCCCGCGTCGTGGAGCGTGTCACCCGCCGGCTCCGTCACCGCCGTTTCCGCGCTCTCGTCCGACAAACGTAGCATCACCTTGACCGTCGCCGGCCTCTCTCCGACCGCCATTTCCACCCTCTCCCTCAACGGCTCGGTCACCGACCTCGTGCCCGCCTCGTCGGGCGGCCCCTTCACGACCTCGCTGTCCGGCGCGGTCGGATCGTTCGTCGCCTCCGGCGCGCGCGCTTGGACTGGCCTCGGCTCCGACGCCCTCTGGTCTACCGCCGCCAACTGGACAGGAACCGCCGTCCCCACCTCCTCCGAGACGGTCTACTTCACCGGCGACGGCAACAGCAAGACCGCCGTAACCCTCGGCAGCGGCGCCACCGCCGCCGGACTCACCTTCGTCCCGGACGCCGCCGCCTACACGCTCGGCCTCCCGGGCGAGACGCTGACCCTCTCCGCCAACGCCGCCGTCACCCTCTCCGCAGGCTCCGCCAACAGCCAGACCGTCGCGGCCTCCCTTCTCGTCGCCGGCAACCTGAACGTCTACAACTACGAGCCGTCCAAAACCCTCACGCTCAGTTACACCAACACCGCCAACCGTGAAATCTACCTGCGCGGCACCGGCCCGATCACGTTCAACACCCTCCAGCGCTCGCCCGCCCAAGAGGAAACCGACACCAATTACATCCGGCTCGAAACCCGTATCAGCGCCCCGCTCACCTTCACCGACCGCATGTCGTTCGGCGCGCTCTGGAGTTACGACAACCCGCTCAACCTCACCTTCGCCCCGAACACCACGAACGTCTCCTGCCGCAACGACTGGAACTTCGCCATCAACGTCGGCGGAGCCTTCAACGGCGAGGGCGCGGCCCTGCGCATCGTCCCCTCCGACCCCGCGAGACGCGCCCGCATCGCCATCCAGACTTACCGCGTCAACATGAACGTCCAGCTTATCGCGCCCAAGGGCTTCGAGACCACAGGGGGCTGGACGAGAGGCACCCTCGTCCTGAACCATCCCGACAACGACATCCAGGGCACCCTCGCGCTGGACAGAGGCAACGGCGTGGAAGTCGCCTTCCTTTCCCCCAACGGCACACCGAATCCGCTCGGCTCCTGCACGACCGTCAACTTCGTCAACCCGCTCGACAGCGGCGTCTACGCCCGCCTGCGCGTCACCGGCTCCGGCGCCTCCTCCTCCGACAAGGCGTTCACGGTCGACAAAGACCGCGCCGTCATCGAAAACGCGGGCATCGGCACCCTCGCCCTCACAGGCCCCTTCACCGGCGCGGGCACGTTCGTCTTCGACGCCTTCGGCGACATCACGCTTTCCGGTTCCCGTTCCGGCACAGGCGGACTCGCCAAGACCGGCACCGGCACCCTGACCCTCACCGCCGCCAACTCCCATTCCGGCACAAACTTCATCGAAGGCGGCACCCTCGCCCTCCCTGCGGGCGCATCCCTCGGCTCCGGCCCCGTCTTCCTCGCGGGCGGCACGCTCGCCCTCAATCCCGCCGCTGCGGACAGCTACACCGCGTCCATCCCGGCGGTCACGCTCACCGCCGCCTCCATGCTGAACGTCCCGGACGCCGCCACGGCGTCATCGGTCACGCTCGCCTCGCTCACCCGCAACGGCAACACACTTTCCATCAACGCGCCGTCCGCCGGCACCGCCGCGAACCGCATCTTCATCACCGGCCTGGCCAACGGCCCCGCCAGCGGCATCATCCTCAATGGCGGCCCCGCCACCTACAACTCCGGCACCGGCCTCGCACCGCTCTCCCTGCCCGCCGCCGCGATCATCAACGACACCCTGCCCGATTCCGCCGGGTCCGCCGCGACCGCGACCGCCGCGCCCGCGACATCCTTCTCCATCGCGCAGCCGCTGACCACCCTCGGCCAGTTCAGCTACACGGCAGACGCCCCTGCCACACTCGACCTCGGCGGACGCATCCTCGCCCTCGACTACCTCAACACATCCCCCTCCGCGCTTGCCGTCATCAACGGCACACTCACCGCCTCCGGGGCGATACCTAACATCGACTACCCGGGCCTGCGCACCGTCAATATCGTGCCCCTCACCTCGGACGCCGCCACCGGCCTTTCCACCTCCAAGACCTACTCGCACCTCCTCGACTTCGGCAACCAAGGCGCCGCCACCATCAACGGCGTGGCCTTCACCTTGGGCGCGGCCAACGGCACCGGAACCGGCTACTCCGGCTTCCCCAACGGCAACAACTATTCAAGCTGGAACTCGTGGACAAACACGCTTCCCCCCGAGACTTGCGCCGGGCTCCGCGCACTGCTCTACGACATGAACTACGCCGGCAACTGGACGGGGCAGCTCACCGGACTCACCCCCGGCGCGATCTACGAAGTCACCCTCTACTTCCGCGCCTGGGACGCGCCGCCCTCGACGCAAGAACGCCGCAGCCTCTACCAGTTCTACTCCGCCTCCTCTTCATACCCGGACACCTCCGTCATCTACGCCAGCCAGCCCAATTCGGCCAACGCCCTCGTCTACCGCTACATGGCCCCTGCGAGCGGAACCCTCAAGATCGGCGTCACCGCTGTCGCCACCTCCGGCAATGTTGCCAGCGGCTGTTTCGGCCTCTCCAACGAACGCCTTGCCGCAGCCGCAGGCACACCGCCCGCATCCGGCTCCCTCGCCCTCTCAGGTCCGCTGTCCGTCTCCGCATCCCTCGTGGACAACGGCACCCCCACCGCGCTCACCGTCGCAGGCGCCGACCCAGTGACCCTCTCGGGTCCCGTCTCGCTCGCCGGCCCCGTCCGCATCGACGCGCCGCTCACGCTCGCGCCCTCGGCGGCCGTCACGCAGGCGTTCAATGGCCCCATCTCGGGCAACGCGCCCCTCACCCTCAGCGGCGGCACGGGCCGGGTCATCCTCAACACCGCCAACCCCGCCCTCACCGGCCCGGTGAACGTCTCCAGCGGCATCCTCGAAATCGCGCACTCGCAATCCCTCGGAGCCTCCGCCCAGCCCGGCCCCACGGTCGCGGACGGCGGGTCGCTCGCCATCGGGCAGGCCGCCAACAACACCGTCGTCCTCGCCAAGACCGTCTCCATCGCCGGGAACGGCCCGGACGGACTCGGTGCCCTGCGCTTCGACTACGACGCGTTACAATACAGCGCCCTCACCTCCGTCGCCCTCACGGATGACGCCTCCGTCGGCGGCACCGGCCCCACGCCGCTGCCGTACAACGGCACCCGCGGACGTTTCGACATCCGCAACGGCACCCTCGACTTCGGCGGCCATACGCTGAGCAAGGTCGGCTCCAGCTCCTTTGTCATCACATCCACCAAAGCCACAGGCGTGACCTCTGGCACGGGCCTCAGCGTCCAGAACGGCGTCCTCGGCCTCGAAGCCAGCACCGACCTCGGCGGCTCCTCCGCCAACACCGCCTCCGTCGCGGCAGGCTCGGGGCTCGATCTCTACAACCTCACACTCCCGGTCAATTGGACGCTCGCCCTCGCCGACGGCGCGCGCCTCTCCGTCCGTTCCGGCAACACCAACCAGAACTTCTGGGCAGGCCCCGTCACGCTCACGGGCGGACAGGCGATCCTCGACGGACAGACCTCATACGCGCACCACAACATCACGGGTGAGATCTCAGGTTCCGGCGGGCTCCTCAAGGCCTTCGGCGGCTACACCTACCTGCGCAACCCCGCCAACACCTTCTCCGGTGCCATCAGCGTCACCAATTCGCTTCTCCATGCCTACGCGCCCGGCTCCGTTCCGAGTGCTCCCGCCTCGCTGACCGTCTCCGGCACTGGCGAGTTCGTCGCTCGCGCCGCGTCCGACGGCTGGACGACCGCGCAGATCGAGTCGCTCGCCTCCTCCGGCGCTTTCCAGTCCCGCACCGCCTACCTCGGCATCGACACCGCCGACGCCGACCTCACCTACTCCGCCAACTGGCCCGCCACCGGCATCGCCAAGCTCGGCCCCTACGCCCTCGCGCCCACAGGCGACTGGCCTGCCACCGGCCCGATCCGCGTCCATGACGGCACGCTGAACCTCAACGCCATGAACGGCGGCACCCTCAACCTCGGCGCCTACGGCGTGCAGGTCGGCTTCGACAACTGGGCCGCCTCCTGCGGCCTCCTGCCGCTCTCCGGCAACACCGCCATCACCACCGTCGATAACGGCTACAACCGCAGCCAGCCCGCCATCGGCGTCGGTACCCTCGGTTCCTCGCGCGGCGTCCTGACGATCGGCGACAACGCCTTCATCCAAGGCCGCCTGCACGTCGGACGCGACGGCACCTCCGCCGGCGCGGTCTACCAGACCGGCGGCGTCTTCCTCAACACCGGCGGCGCCGCCGCCGACGGCCGCATCGGCGAGTCCGGCTTCGGCTACTACGAGATCTCCGGCGGCTCGCTCACCAACAAGGGCTACACACAGCTCTCGCACAACACCTCCGCCTACGGCATCCTCCGCGTGAAAGGCGAAGGCCGCGTCGTCTTCAACTCCGGCTCCGTGCCCGCCCAAGGCACGGGCGGCGACAATCCCGCCGCCTACTACGGCGGCACCCTCGGCACCCGCGCCGGTTACGGCCACTTCCACGCCTCGGGTAACGGCACCGTCGATACCGGTCTGGCCAACCTCGAACTCGGCATGTGGACGGACGTCAACTCCTACAACAACGGCTGGGGCTTCCTCACCCTCGAAGAGAACGCCCGCGTCTCGGCCAACGCCGTGACCCTCGCCAACCGCAACAGCGCCCCGCTCGCGGTCGTCACCCTCAAGGGCGGTACCCTTGACACCAAATACCTCCAGAAGGGCGGCAACAACGCGGCGGGCAACACCGCCCAGGCCGCGGTCAACTTCGACGGCGGCACCCTCTCGGTCCGCGAGTCCGGCTCCGCCGTCCGCACCGGCGCGAACAACGCTCCCGCCATCCTGACCGTCCACTCCGGCGGCGCGGTCATCGACACCCCCGCAGGCGTCAACGCCACCCTCGACCTCCCGCTGGCGCCGGCGAAGACCGGCGTGGGCTTCATCGAGGTCAACGCGCAGGGTTCCGGCTACATCGCCCCGCCCGCCGTCCTCATCACCGGCGGCGGCGGCACCGGAGCGGTCGCGGAGGCCGTCCTCAACAACGGCGCCGTCACCGGCATCCGCATGCTCTCCCCCGGCACGGGTTACACCGCCCTCCCGACCGTCACCCTCAACGGCGGC
>Ga0208244_101406_pt1 | contig 13190 bp, 9 predicted proteins | sample SubbioCR12Aug_5A_FD_184828 | JGI IMG/M metagenome (GOLD analysis project Ga0208244, IMG submission 184828) | Serpentinite rock and fluid subsurface biosphere microbial communities from McLaughlin Reserve, California, USA - CR12Aug_5A (SPAdes) | ecosystem: Environmental > Terrestrial > Deep... | reverse complement strand
ATGCGCGCAAGGTCGCGGCGCAGCTGGGTGTGAACCTCACCGGGCTGGCCGGCACGGGGCCGTCCGGCGTCATCGTCGCCGCCGATGTGGCGCGCGCGCGGCCGTCGATGCAGGAAGTCGCGCACGCGCTGCCACAGGTCGACGTGCCGGGCCAGGGCCGCAAGATGAGCTCGATGGAAAAGGCGGTCTCGCACGCGATGACCGCGTCGCTGACGCTGCCGACCTTCCATGTCACGATGAACATCAACACTGCCGCGCTGACCGCCGCCGCCAAAGCGAAGAAGGTCTCGGTGACGGTGGCGATCGCCAAGGCCTGCTCGGTCGCGATGGAAAAATTCCCGCGCATGAACTGGGCCTATCAGCCGATCGACAAGCTGGTCGAGCGCAGCAATCACGATTTCGGCGTCGCCGTGATGTCGAACGACGGCGGCCTGGTGGTGCCGATCCTGCACGGCATCGAGAAGAAGCCGCTCGAATCCCTGCAGAGCGACTGGACCGGTCTGGTCGAACGCGCGCGCGTGCGGAAGCTCGCCCCCGCCGAATACGCCAACCCCACCTTCACCATTTCCAACATGGGCATGCTGGGCGTGTCGCACTTCACCGCGATCCCCACCCCCGGCATCGCCGCGATCCTGGCGATCGCCGCCAACGGTCCGCAGGGAACGCCGTTCACCATCACCGGCGACCACCGCGTGCTGAACGGCGCCGATGTGGCGCTGTATCTGGCCACGCTGAAGCAGATCATCGAGGCGCCCGACGCCTGGATGGCCGGCGGTGCAGCGGCGGCCGCTGAAACCGTCGCCGGCAAGGCTGCGACCGTAAGCGCGCCGGTGTCACCGATCCCCGAGGGCAACTGGGACTTCCCGGTCGTCGTTGTCGGCGGCGGGCCCGGCGGTGAGGATTGCGCGCGCGATCTGGCCGACCACGGCGTCAAGGTCATGATGGTCAACAACGAGCCCTTCCCCGGCGGCGAATGCCTGTGGCGCGGCTGCATCCCGTCCAAGGCCTGGCGCGCCGCGGCGGATGTCATCCGCAACCGCACCCACGACGCCGAGATGGGCGTCGACGGCACCAACACACCCAAGCTCAACTGGGAACAGGTCGAAAAACATCGCCGCTGGGTACAGACCAGCCGCGGCGAAATGGCGCTGAAGGCCGACAAGGGCATGAAGATCGACGTGCGCGAAGGCTACGGCGAATTCGTCGACGCCCATACGCTGAAGATCACCCCGGTCGAAGGCGAGCCCTATACCGTCAGCTTCGGCGCCGCGGTCATCGCCACCGGCGCCCCCGCCTTCGTGCCGCCGATCCCCGGCGCGCGCGAGAACCTGACCACCGGCGGCGTCGTCACCTCCGACACCATCTGGAACCTCGCCAAGCCGCCGAAGAAGCTCGGCATCGTCGGCGGCGGCGTCATCGGCGTCGAGATGGCGCAGATCTTCCGCGACTTCGGCACCGAAGTGCTGATGCTGGAGCGCAACCCGCGCATCCTCGCCGAAATCGAGGAAGAGATCGGCAAGACCCTGATCGCCTCGCTGGAAAAGGAAATCACCGTCGTCACCAGCGCCGATATCAAGGAAGCCAGCGGCAAGCCCGGCAAGATGAAGCTGCGCTATACCAACAGCGAAGGCGTCGAGTCCACCTTCGACTGCGACATCGTGCTGATGGCCACCGGCAAGCGCCCCGACACCAGCAAGCTCGGAATCGATAAAGCTGGCGTCGAACTCGACGGCGCAGCAATCAAGGTCAACGCCCGCTGCCAGACCAGCGCGCCGCACATCTACGCGGTGGGCGACGTCATCGGCGGCTACATGCTCGCCCACACCGCCGCCACCCAAGGCCGCGTCGCCGCCGACAACCTGCTCGGCCACGCCAGCGAATACGACCAGGACCGCGACTGCGGCGTGACCTTCTCGCGTCCGCAGGCCGGCTTCGTCGGCTTGAGCGTTGCGCAAGCGAAAGCAAAAGGCATCGACGCGGTGGAAGCCAAGATGCCGATGAGCATCGACGCCAAGGCCATGATCACCGGCGAAACCGAAGGCATGATCAAGCTCGTCGCCGACAAAGCCACCGGCCGCATCATCGGCGTGCATTATCTGGCCGACCACACCGACACCCTGATCGGCATCGGTGTGATGATGGTGGCCGGCGAGATGACGCTGACCCAGGTCGCCAAGGCCATCTTCCCCCACCCGACCCAGACCGAGCTGTTCGGCGAGCTGGCGCGGCGGTTGCTGAATCGGCTGCGGCGGACGGCGAAGAAGTAAGCCTTCTCAAGCACCAACGACAAGGGCCGCATTTGCGGCCCTTGTCGTTTCCAGCGTAATCACACAGCGCAGTGACTGTTGGAGGCGTCGAAGTGCCCGCCTACGGCCAGGAGCGGCCGGTCGGGGTAACAAATAAGGAAGACGGCTCTATCTCCTCAAGTGGTCAGTCAACGCTTGAGTTGAGGGGCTGGACGCCGCAGGCGGCCAGTCCCAGTGAGCGAAGCAAACGATTCGAACGAGGGGTTAGGCCGAATTCGCAACGGGTTCATTGAGCCTCCCGACACTGTTGCGCTAGCGACTCGACAAGTTGGCCTGCAAACTCAAGAAGTACTTGTAGGTCGGGTAGACTTGGGTAACCAACACATGCTTCGCCAATAGCCGGATACTCGAATACCTTACCCCCGTAGTAGATTGCTGCCTTGCATATCTCAACACGATGCGCCTCGGAAATATGCAATTGTTCCTTTAGGCCTTTTGCTTCCGCTGCGGTGAGAATGGTTTCTAGGTTGTGGCCGTAGGCACTCTCTGACAGCTCTAGCATCGTGGCTCCGTGTAGCGACAAATACGCTTTAAGCCCCAACTCAATAGCATGGCAGACAAGGTAGTAGCGCACAGGCTCATACGGTGCAGTCGACTCGGGTAGCGCTGCGGCGGCGTGTGCAAATGATTTTGCATAAAGCCACAAGCCGATAGGCCCCATTCTGGATACGACACCGCAAATTGAAATGCTCTCGATCTCAGCAAATTTTTTCGATTGAGATAATTTTCGCGGGATCTGGTTTTTATCCAAAGGGAGTACTCCAGAGGCCTAACATTCGCCAAAACCGGCAGTGAAAAACGGGGCGACGAAAGCGCGCCGCTTTTCACTGTCCGCGTTGATGGCGTTGTTAGGCATGCTGTTTTAGTTTTTCTGGTGCTGAGAGAGGGTCTTGTAGGATGTTTGCCCACTTGGCGAGTTCTTTTAGAACCTCTCCTGTTTCGCTAAACGTCAAAGCTGAGTCAACGCTCACCAAACCCTGATTTGTCAGCCAAACCGGGACAGTAGCACCTTCCAGAATTTGCTTGTTTTCGATTCGAGACTCGACATGTTTCATTTGGTTGTACAGAGCATTCAGGCGCTCTTCAACCGAGCCCTCACCTTGCTTATAAAGCTCAACCTCAAAGCACTTTTGCAGGGTTTTGTAGGCGTGCCAAGACTGGCCTAAAAATCCCTCCCAGTGAAACAATGCAGCTGTATATCTTTTTGTAGATTGCCGGCCAGATTCGATAAACGCCAATGTTTCAGTTCTCGCCGCATGGTGCTCTCGAAAGGCCGCTTCTGCCCGGCGAAGGTAGTTGTACATGTAGGCGTTATAGGGCGGTTTCCACGCGGCACGAAGCACAGAATTCAAAAAGAAGTTGGCTACCCAATGACTCGACTCTTTGTCATAGGCAGACATATCCGGAATCTCGGCCTGCGTGAACGAAGAAGCATTCGGCGCAATGAATTTGTCGATTACGTAGTTGGAGAACTGCGCCATTGTTTGATGCCTAACGTGGAAGCCCAGGAGCGCTGCCGGCTTGCCGGCCGGCGTCCCTCTGGAGCGGCGGGCTAGAGGGCAGCCAAGTCATTCGCTAGATCCTACAGACAACAGACACGTACTCTTCTGCGAACTTGATCACGTCGAGGGTCGCCTTCCATTCCAATCCGTTGGAGCGAGCCCCGTACAGATATATCGTTGGGTTTATGTATCGCTGACGTTCATCAGTCTCGCCCACATCAAAGCGAATCTTCTTGGCATGGATAATCTTGTTGCACGCTTCACGAAGCGTAAGCGGTATTTCTGTGGTTTCGCCGTCTTTTGTTTCAGCAAGGATTCCGCAGGGACCCGCAACTAGCTCAAAGACACCGCTTTCGCGATCATCCACCACACGAGCGGTCACCGCTGCAGATAGCAGAATACGGGTGATCTCGTCATCTTCGAATTGTTGAAGGTGGTCGATCGCCTCCCAACGCTCACCGTTTCCCTTACGCAGTTTTGCGAATGAGGGACTCGCCAGAAAGATGGCGAGCAGACGGTGAAGTTCAAGAGCCGCATGTTCTGTATTTGGGCGGTAGCCCTCCTTAAAGGCACCTTCTTGAGGGGATGTGAATTCGGCCACCGGGTTTGCCTTCTAACGTTTGAGTTGAGGGGCGGGACGCCGCAGGCGGCCAGTCCCAGTGAGCGAAGCGAACGATTCGAACGAACTGCTAGGGCGTGAGGTCATTAACAATTCTCTGGGAAATGCGTTCCAAAGTCAGCGATTACGCGCAAACCGTCTTGGGTATCAGAAATCATCTTTCTCTTAGAGCCGCGATGTTTTTTCCAAAGTTGTTGAATGTCCATGAAATAAGGATCGCCGCGGCTTACGCTGACTACATAGCCACCAGTTAGAGCACTGGCGTGTGCGACTGGTACCACCAGTGATACGGTGGAGCCAACCCAATGATTCAAAACACCAAGCCAGCGAATTTTTTTGAGGGGGCGTTGAAAATCCAAAAAGAACGCACACTCGTTAGGGGGTACGTCAATCTTTGTGATCCCAATGTCGTTAGGAAACCCCGGGTAGCCGAAGAGTTGAATGGTCATGTTGTGCGAGCCCTAACAGTTAATCAAGAGACCCATTGGTTCGGACATTTATTAATATAGGGACGGTTGTCATGGCAGCTTATCTTGATGATTTTTAAAATTCTTCTCAGTGCCTGGTCTCTATATTACGTTGTGAAAAAGGAAACCGGTGGCTGATCGATTATGCACCTGTTTAAGGCGCTCAAATATCGACGGGAAGTCGGAGATGGGATTTTGAATAGACCGCTTTCCCTGCATCAACGGCCGTTCGATGAGCAAGCCCCGTCCGTCTGTTCAGGGTCGAATTCGGACGGATTCAAAAAGGCCCGGATCGCATCATTCTTTCCAGCATTCCAGGCAGGCATTGCGGCCAGCTTACCCGCTTCCGTTGCCCCTTTATTTCGGCGGCGCAACTGAACCCGCGTAGAACACCTCGCACTCCCCACCCGGGAAAAGACGTCCCACCTGCTTGAGCAGCTTGAGCACGGGCCCGCTGAGCGCTTTGAGGGTGCTCGGGTTTTCAACCACTGGCTTGCTGAAGGCGCCATGGATGGTTTGCTGCGCCCGGATGCAGCCCCGGTCGTCGATCAGGGCCACGGTCACGTCGTCGAAGCGCTCGTTGACGAAGTCGAGTTTTCCCTGGAGGGCGACACGGTTCTTGGTCGTCGCGATGGCCACGTCCTGCGACTGCGCGACGCCGCGCTCGACTTTCCAGTCGGAGACGAGCGTGCGGATCTCGCTGCGGCCCTCCGATCCTTGCAGAGTGCTCGCAAAGTTGTAGCCCTTGGTGACCGCCAGGCCGAGAGGGCCGGCAAAGAAGAAGGCGCCCACATCCACAAGATTAAAGGTCTGGCTGGACTCGAAGCGGGCGAACTCCTGATCGAGGTCGCGGCCGTTGAGAACGAGGTTCTTGCCGCGCAGCTCGACCTGGCCTTGCAGGGTCTGCCTGATGGCCTTAACGGTCTTGCCCTGCATCGACAGGTTTGCGGTGATGTCCGCCAAGCCTTCGGGGACCTGTTGCGGCGACAGGGGCTTGAGGAACGCATCGACCTGGAACTGCGAAAGGGTATAGCGGAGGTGGTAGCGGGGAACGGCGCCGGTAAAGTCCGCCCGCAGGTTGCCCGAACCCTGCCCTGCGTAGGCCCGCATCGTGAGCGGTGTGATGTCGAAGACCCCGTGTTTCCCGGCAACCGTCATTTTCAAGTCTGATGCGGCGTGCGCCTGGGTCCGGACCGTCCCGCAGACGACTTCCGCCTCGACCGAAAGGTACTTCATGATGCCTGGGCGCTCCCGCTCTGCAAGCTGCAGGCGGTTCGCGTCCAGGCTGCACCCGGCCGCTTCGAAGCCTTCTCCGGATTGCCGATCGAGGTAGCGGAACGTGCCATCCGAGAAAGTCAGTTTTGCCAGGTTCAGGCCGGGCAAGGGGCCCCGAACTGCGTCCGTTCGCTCGTAGTTGAACCGGCCATCGCGGCCCCGCTCGATGGAGAAACGCGGGCGTTCGAACTCGACTTTCCTGATCCGGATGTCCTGCCTGAGCAGGGCGAGGAAATCGACGCCGATCCGGGCCTTGCTTGCGGTGACGAGCTCGGTCCCCCGGTTGCGGAGTTGCACGTCTTCGAGCGTGACCCGCAAGCCGGGGAAGAAGCCGATTCCCAGACGCCCGTTGACGCTGACTTCCATCCCGGTGACCGCCGCGGCGGCCGCTTCCAGCCGCGGCTTGTAGGCGTTGATATCCAGAAAAATCGACAGGGCGATCGCGGCGAGGATAATCAGTCCGATGAGCGCGCCGGCAGTATAGGTAATCGCTTTGAGTGTTTTTGACATGGGCCCGATCTTCGCGCGTAGCGAATAGCCCAGACACAATATTCGAAAATGCAGGGTCAGTTCAAACGCAGGGTGCAGCGCGATTAATGCTTTGGGCACCGAGTGCCGTAAACATCCAGGACCCGTCTTTTGATTTCCCCCAACGCCCTCACCAGGAATCCCGCATGACGCAACCGCGCATCCAGCAAACCATCAACCAGGTCTCCCAGGTCATCCTCGGCAAGGACCGGCAGATCCGCCTGGCGCTGGCCTGTCTGCTGGCGCGCGGGCATTTGCTGATCGAGGACCTGCCCGGCGTGGGCAAGACGACGCTGGCGCATGTGCTGGCGAAGACGCTGGGCCTCGATTTTCAGCGTATCCAGTTCACCAGCGACCTGCTGCCGGCGGACATTCTCGGCGTGTCGGTGTACGACCGCGACAGCGCCAGTTTCAAGTTCCATCCCGGCCCGGTGTTCACCCGGATGATTCTCGCCGACGAGATCAACCGCGCGACGCCGAAGGCGCAAAGCGCGCTGCTGGAGGCGATGGAGGAGCACCAGGTGACGGTGGAGGGCGAGACCCGTCTGCTGCCCGAACCCTTCTTCGTGATCGCGACGCAGAATCCGGCGCATCAGGTGGGCACGTTTCCGCTGCCCGAATCGCAGCTCGACCGCTTTTTGATGCGGATCGAACTCGGCTACCCGGACGCGCAGGCGGAGCGCGCGCTGCTTGCGGGCACCGACCGGCGCGAACTGCTGGCCGGCCTTGCGCCCGCGCTCTCGCTGCAGGAGCTCGAATCGCTGCAGCAGGCGGCCAGCGCGGTGTTCGTGTCGGAGGCACTGCTCGACTACATCCAGGCGCTGCTGGCCTACACCCGCCACAGCCCGCGCTACGTCAACGGCTTGTCGCCGCGCGCCGCGCTGGCGCTGCTGCATGCGGCGCAGGCGTGGGCGCTGATCGAGGGGCGCGATGCGGTGCTGCCGGAAGACGTGCAGGCGGTGTTGCCGGCGGTGGCCGGGCATCGCCTGCACGGCAGCGGCGAATTCAGCGGCGAGACCGGGCCGGCGCTGATCGCGCATCTGCGCGCGGCGGTGCCCATTCCCTGAGATGGCGGGGCTGTCGCAGCGCGTGGCGACGTGGGCGACGCATCGTCCATTGCGCGCCACGGCATTTCTCAGGCAGCTGCTGCGGCCGGCGCCGGACGCCGCGCCGGTCACGCTGACCCAGCGCCGCATCTATGTGCTGCCCACCCGCGCCGGGCTGATCTTCGCGCTGATGCTGTTCGTGATGCTGCTGGGCTCGATCAACTACGCCAACAGCATGGGCTTCGTGCTGACCTTTTTGCTCGGCAGCCTGGCGCTGGTGTCGATCCTCCACACCTGGCGCAATCTGGCACGGCTCACGGTCAGCGCCGGCAAGGGCACGGCGGTGTTCGCCGGCCAGGACGCGCGCTTCGAGGTCTGCCTCGACAACCCGGGCGGCATTGCGCGCCATGCCATCGGCCTGCGCGCAGGCGGGCACGCGGGCGACTTCACCGACGTGGCGCCGCATCAGGTCGCCTGCCTGGGCTTTGCGCTGCCCGCCGACACGCGCGGCCTGATGAAAGCGCCCAGCTTCATGCTTTTCACCACGTTTCCGCTCGGCCTGTTTCGCGCCTGGACCCACCTCGATCTGGACATGCATTGCCTGGTGTATCCGCGCCCGGCGCCGGAGGCGCTGCCGCTGCCGGTAGCGCGCGCCGAAACCGGGGCCGGGCGCAGCCACGGCGAAGGACACGAGGATTTCGCCGGCCTGCGCACCTGGCATGCGGGCGAATCGCTGCGCCAGGTGGCGTGGAAGGCGGTCGCGCGCGAACAGGGCATGCTCACCAAGCAGTTCGCCGGCGAAGCGCAGCAGGACGTGTGGCTGGACTGGGATGCGCTTGCCGGACTGGAGACCGAAGCCCGGCTGTCGCGCCTGACACGCTGGGTGCTGGATGCCGACACGGCGGGACAACGCTGCGGTCTGCGCCTGCCGGGCTGCATCATCGCCCCGGGCCTGGGCGATGAACACCGCCGCCAGTGCCTGGAAGCGCTGGCGCGCTTCGGCCTATGAACAATCTCGTCTGGCTGCTGGCGTCCCTCGGTCTCGCCATCGCGCCGCACCTCGGGCACATGCCGCTGTGGGCGGGGCCGCTGTGCCTGGCGCTGGGGCTGTGGCGGCTGGCCATCGCGCGCGGCAAGACGAAGCTGCCGAAGAAATGGCTGCTTTTCCTGCTTACCGCTGCGGTCACCGCCGGCATATTCGGTCATTTTGACACCCTGCTCGGGCGCGATGCGGGGGTCACGCTGCTGGTCATCATGATTGCGCTGAAGCTTCTGGAAATGCAGTCGCAGCGCGACACCCTGGTGGTGATCTTCCTCAGCTACTTCCTGGTCATCACCGGCTTTCTGTATTCGCAGTCCATCCCGATGGCGCTCTATCTGTTCGTAGTGGTGTGGGTGACCACGACGACGATGATCGGCTACCACGACGTGAACCGCGGCCTTGCCGTGCGCCCGCGCGTGCGCCTGGCCGGCACGCTGTTGCTCCAGGCGGTGCCGCTGATGCTGGTGCTGTTCGTGCTGTTTCCGCGCGTGCCGCCGCTGTGGGGCCTGCCCAAGGATGCGCATGCCGGCATGACGGGGCTGTCGGACAGCATGTCGCCGGGCACCATCAGCCAGTTGATCCGCTCCGAGGCGATTGCATTCCGGGTGCAGTTCGACGGCCCGCCGCCGCCGTCGAGCGCGCGCTACTGGCGCGGGCCGGTGCTGTGGGATTACGACGGCCGCAGCTGGTCGACCCGCACGCCGCTCGACGGCAGCGCCGAGGTCGAACTGCTGGGCGAACCCTTGCGCTACACCCTGACGCTGGAGCCTCACAACCAGCGCTGGCTGTTCGCGCTCGAACTGCCGGCGGCACTGCCGCCCGGCAGCCGCGCCAGCGCGGACATGCAGATCCTCGCCCAGTCGCCGGTGCAGCACCGGGTGCGCTACAGCCTCGCGTCCCACACCCGCTATCGGCTGGGCGCCGAGCTTGCCGAAAACGAACGCCAACGTGCACTGCGCCTGCCGGCACAGGCCAACCCGCGCGCGCAGGCGCTGGCCGAACGCTGGCGCGGCACGCATGCAAACCCGCGCGCCATCGTCGACGAAGCGCTCGGCCTGTTCCGCAAGCAGGCGTTCTTCTACACCCTGAACCCGCCGCTCTTGGGACAGCAGGCGGTGGACGATTTCCTGTTCAATACGCGGCGCGGCTTCTGCGAGCATTACGCCGGCGCCTTCGTGTTCCTGATGCGCGCGGCCGGCATTCCGGCGCGCGTGGTGACGGGTTACCAGGGCGGCGCCCTGAATCCGCTCGGCGATTACCTGATCGTGCGCCAGTCCGACGCCCACGCCTGGGCCGAAGTCTGGCTGGCGGGACAGGGTTGGGTGCGCATCGACCCGACCGCTGCCGTCTCGCCCGACCGGATCGAGTCCGGCATTGCCGCCGCCCTGCCCGAGGCCGAGCTGCCGTTTGCCATGACGCAACTCGACCTTGCCTGGCTGCAGCGCGCGCGCATGAGCTGGGACCTCGTCAACAACAACTGGAATCAATGGGTGCTGGGCTACGGGCAGGAACGGCAACAAAACTTCCTGTCGCGCGTTCACGCGTCGCTCGCCTCGTGGCAGGGGATGGCGATCGCCCTGGCGGCAGGCATCGCTGCGCTGCTGCTGGCCATCGCACTGTGGATGCTGTGGCATGCGCCACGTCGCGGCAGCGATCCGGTGCAGGCCGCCTACCGCACCTTCTGCGCGCGGCTGGCGCGGCGCGGCATTGCACGCGCGCCGCACGAAGGTCCGGCCGATTTCGCGCTGCGCGCCGCGCAACTTCGCCCCGACCTGGCGGCGCAAATCGATCACATCACGCAATGCTACATCCGGCTGCGCTACGGCCGTCAGCAAGAAGCCGCGAGCGCGCTGCGGCAGGCCGTGCAGCGCTTCCGGCCCTAGTTAACCGAAAATGCCCTTGAAGAACAGGCGGATGCTGTCCCACACGCGGCGGAAGAATCCGCCTTCCTCGACGGTTTCCATCGCGACAATGTCGGCCTGGTTCAGCACCGTGTCGCCCTGGAGAATCTCGACCTTGCCGATGACCTGACCCTCCTTCACCGGCGCCATCAGGCTGGGCCCCAGCACCAGCCGTGTGCTCAGGGTGTCGGCGGTGCCACGGGCCACGCTGACGGCGAGGTCGGTCTTCACGCCGGCCTTGACCACGCGCGCGGCGCCTTTCCACAGCAGCGCTTCGGTGACCACTGCGCCCTGCTCGTGGAAGGTCTTGCCCTCGAAGAAATTGAAGCCGTAGGCGAGCAGCTTGGCGGTTTCAACGGCACGCGCATTTTCGCTGTCGGTGCCGAACACCGAGGCGATCAGACGCTGGCCGTCGCGCTTGCTCGACGCCACCAGGCAATAGCCGGCTTCTTCAGTGTGGCCGGTCTTGAGGCCGTCGACGCTGGGGTCGCGCCACAGGAGCAAATTCCGGTTGGGCTGCTTGATGCCGCTCCAGACGAATTCCTTTTCGGCGTACATCGCGTAATGCTCGGGGTCTTCGATGATGATGGCGCGTGCGAGTTTGGCCATATCGAGCGCGCTCGAATAATGGCCTTCGGCCGGCCAGCCGGTGGCGTTGACGAAGTGGGTGTCGGCAAGCCCCAGGCGTTTTCCTTCCTGGTTCATCATCGCGGCGAAGGTGTCCTCGCCGCCGGCGAGGTGCTCGGCCAGCGCGATGCTGGCGTCATTGCCCGACTGCACGATGATGCCGCGCAGCAGATCGCTTACGGCGATCTTGTCGCCGACGTGGACGAACATCTTGGAGCCGCCCATGCGCCAGGCATTTTCGCTGATGGTGACGAGGTCGGCTTCCTTGATCCGGCCGCGCTGAAGCTCCAGCGCGGCGACGTGGGCGGTCATCAGCTTGGTCAGGCTGGCGGGCGGCAGGCGCGTTTCGCCCTGGTGGTTGACCAGGATGCTGCCGCTGGCGGCGTCCAGCAGCACCCAGGATTTGGCCGCCAGTTGCGGCGGCGGGGGAATGGCGCTCCAGGCGGCCGGCGCCATCAGGAAACCGAAAATCAATACGAGTCGCTGGAGGAAGAACGGGGAAATCATGGATTTATCAACAGGTAGAGGAAATAAAAGCGGGGGTTTGAAACAAAAAGACACGCACATTTGCGCGTGAGTTCAGCATAACACCGCTGCCCACCATCCGACAGCCTGCTGGACTTGCCCTGTTAAACTCTGGGCATCCTGACGACCGCCCCACTCCTATGGCCGCACCTGAAACCCACCGCCTGACCCGACAGATCGTCATCGCCATGGTTTCGGGGATTGTGCTCGGTGTTGCAATCAACCTGCTGGGCGCGGCGCCCTGGATGCAGAATCTGGTGGTGGACGGGCTGCTGCACGTGGTCGGCTCGGTCTTCGTGGCGGCGCTGAAGATGATGGTGGTGCCGCTGGTGCTGGTGTCGCTGGTGGCGGGCGTCACCGCCCTGTCGGACCTGAAGGCGCTGGGACGCATCGGCGCCAAGGCCCTGGGACTGTACCTGGCGACGACCGCGATTGCGGTGACGATTGCGCTGACGCTGGCCGGCTTCATCGGTCCCGGGCAGGGATTCGATGCCGGTGCGACGACCGCCCACTTTTCCGGCAAGGAAGCGCCGCCGTTGACTCAGGTGCTGATCGACCTGGTGCCGACCAATCCGGTGATGGCGATGGCCGAAGGCAACATGCTGCAGGTCATTGTATTCGCGCTGCTGCTGGGCATCGCAATCACGATGTCGGGCGCGCGCGGCAAGCATGTGCTGAACCTGTTCACCGACCTCAACGTGGTGATCATGCACATGGTCGAATGGATCATGCGGCTGGCGCCCTACGGCGTGTTCGCGCTGATCACCCGCACCTTCGCCACCCAGGGGCTGGACCTGCTGCTGCCGCTGGCGGCCTATTTCCTCACCCTCACCGCCGCGCTGGCGATCCAGCTGTTCGGCACCTATCCGCTGCTGCTGCGCACGCTGGCCTCGCTCAACCCCGTCACCTTTTTGAAGAAGATGCGCGACCCGGCGGCCTTCGCGTTTTCCACCGCCAGCTCCGGCGCCACCATCCCGGTGACGCTGCACACGGTGGAAAACAAGATGGGCGTGAAGAACAGCGTCGCCTCGTTTAGCGTGCCGCTGGGCGCCACCATCAACATGGACGGCACCGCCATGATGCAGGGCGTGGCCACGGTGTTCATCGCCAACGTCTACGGCGTCGATCTCTCGCTCACCGACTACCTGCTGGTGGTGCTGACTGCCACCCTGGCATCGGTCGGCACCGCCGCGATTCCCGCGGTCGGCCTGGTGACGCTGACCATGGTGCTGGGCCAGGTTGGTCTGCCGGTCGAGGGCATCGCGCTCATCATCGGCGTCGACCGCCTGCTCGACATGATGCGCACCGTGACCAACGTCACCGGCGACTGCGCGGTGAGCTGCATCGTCGCC
>Ga0208244_101405_pt1 | contig 13198 bp, 10 predicted proteins | sample SubbioCR12Aug_5A_FD_184828 | JGI IMG/M metagenome (GOLD analysis project Ga0208244, IMG submission 184828) | Serpentinite rock and fluid subsurface biosphere microbial communities from McLaughlin Reserve, California, USA - CR12Aug_5A (SPAdes) | ecosystem: Environmental > Terrestrial > Deep... | reverse complement strand
AGACAAAAGATCGATTTGAACAGACAAGAGGGCTTACGCTTAATGGCAGCTTAATCAACGAACAAAAGACCCTTGATATTCTCCCAAGAAATTGCCAAAATGAAGACAAGTACTCGGTACTCTCAAGTCCTTAATTTAGGAGCACGAACAAATGCTATTCTTGCCACTTATCCTTTTTCCGGAGAAAAAGGCAAAACCTTTCTTCTCCTGATTCAGTACCCCGACCAAAAACAGGCTGAAAAAGCCCTTCAGAGTTTTCTGAAGGCTTACATGCCGGAGGCTCCCTCTTCAAAAGCAGTCAAGACAGAGAATGGGAAATGGGCTTCTGCGCGGATCCATCAAAAGCATGTCCTGGTGGTCTTTGATGCACCCTCTGTTGAAAAAACAGAGCAATTGATTGAGGCGGTCGTGAAGAAATTGCCCGGAAGATAAGCTTATTCATCCCCATAATTCGGGTCAGGAGACCCGAATCTACCCGGGTAGGAGCAGGTCTCCCGACCTGCTAATTCATCCCTCCCTGCGGCAGGCAGGGATGACGAATCCGTCATAATAGATTGGAGGAAGGATAACGATGAAAAAAAACCGAACCATCACCCGAAGGGATTTTCTTCGGGGCACAGCCTATACCGCTTTTGCCGCAGCTCTTGGCCCATCCCTTAGCGGAGAAACAAAGGCAGAAGAAAAAGTCAAAGTGGTTCTCATCCGTGACGAGAATGCGATCGATCAGCAGGGCAATATCAATCAGAGGGTCGTTCAGAAGATGCTCGATCAGGGAGTGTGCCAATTATTGGGTGTGGAGAATCCCGTTCAGGCCTGGAAGAAGTTGATCAAACCAAATGACATAGTGGGCATCAAGAGCAATGTCTGGTTCTATTTGCCCACCCCTGAAGAACTGGAATCGGCCATTGTGAAACGGGTCATGGAGGCGGGCGTTCCAAAAAAGAATATCGGCATTGACGACCGAGGAGTGCTGAATAATCCCATTTTTAAGTCCTCTACAGCGCTCATAAATGTCCGGCCTTTAAGAACGCATCACTGGTCAGGCATCGGTGGATGTATTAAGAACTATTGCATGTTCGTTCCCGCCTACTTGCTCCCCCTCCACTACCACAGCGATTCTTGCTCCCCCCTGGCTTCGATATGGGGCAAGGCCATTGTCAAAGGAAAGACCCGCCTCAATATTCTGAGTCTGATCCGGACTCAATTCTACAACCGGGGAGCCCATCACTTTGACAGAAGGTTCGTCTCCGAATACAAAGGCCTCCTCATCGGCCAGGACCCTGTAGCGCTGGATGCAGTGGGAGCACGCCTGCTTCAACTTCAGCGCACTGCCCACTTCGGAGAAGACAAGCCGCTGGATAATCCCCCTACGCATATCTTTGCCGCTGATGAGAAATATAAACTCGGGGTGAGCGACCTCCGCCGCATTAATATAGTTAAGCTGGGTTGGGCTGAAGGGACGTTATTATAATCACTTCATGACCATCTCCATTTATTAAACCTCAATCATTTCAAATTGTTCCCCTCTGCCTCTCATCTTTCTGGAACTAAATCTTTCCCCTGTTGTCTTTAATATTAAAAGCCTCAAAAGGAGGCCGAGTCGATTGCGGATTTCGGATTTTAGATTTCAGATTGAAAAAACAAAGACAGGAGGTTTCCAACATGAAAAGGTTAATGATTGTCATCACTCTCATCACTTTCATCTTTTCCATCCAAATTGGTTTTGCAGCACCACTCACCAGCACCTTGAAAGATCAGCAGGATGTGGCCATTACCATCTACAATTCGAATATCGGGCTGGTGAAGGACACACGGTTCATTGACCTTAAACCGGGAATCCATGAACTGAAGTTTATGGATGTGGCCGGAAAGATCGATCCGACCACGGTCCACATCAAGTCTCTGATCAATGGACCCAGCCTCAATGTCCTGGAGCAGAACTACGAATACGATCTTCTGAGTCCTCAAAAACTTCTTGAAAAGTATGTGGGCCAGAAGGTTCAACTGGCAACATTCAACAACGAAACGAAAAAAGAGGAGATAGTTGAGGCCACCCTCCTCTCTACACAGGGAGGAAATATCTTCCAAATCGGCGATAAGATCCACATCGGCCATTATGGTCGAGTTCTCCTTTCAAAGATCCCTGAAAATCTCATCCCTCAACCCACGCTCGTCTGGATGCTTGAGAACAGGCTGTCACGGCCCCAGAAGGTGGAGGCTTCTTATCTTACCTCCGGAATCAATTGGAAGGCTGATTATGTAGCTGTCTTAAATAAGCTGGACACAATGACTGACATGACTGGCTGGGTCACCATTGACAACCGGAGCGGAGCCACTTATCAGAATGCTCTGCTTAAATTGGTAGCAGGCGATATCCATCGGGTGAAAGGAGAGATGAGAATGGATTACGCCAGGCCTATGGCGGCCGCGAAAGAGGCAAGCCAACAATTCAAAGAGGAGTCTTTCTTCGAATATCATCTTTACACACTCGACCGCAGGACAACCGTCAAAGATAATCAGACCAAGCAGATGTCTTTGCTCGATGCCAATCAGGTCCCGGTTAAAAAGCTCTTCATCTTCTCAGGCCATCCTCACTACTATTACTCCCGTTATGACCAGAGGACGAATAAGCAGAAAGTCGGAGTCTTTCTCGAACTGGAGAACACCCGGAAGAATAATCTCGGAATGCCCCTGCCCAAAGGAACGATCCGGGTTTATAAAGAGGACAAGGATGGAAGCCTTCAGTTTGTGGGAGAGGACCGGATCGACCATACGCCAAAGGACGAAAAGATTAAGATCAAGATTGGAGAGGCTTTTGATGTGGTGGGAGAGAGGGTTCAGACCGAATACAAACATCTGGGTTACAACCTCTATGAAGTGGCTTTCGAGGTCAGTCTGAGGAACCACAAAAAGGAGGATATTAAGGTCTTAGTGGAAGAACCCATCCCCGGTGACTGGGAGATGCTCTCGAATACTCACACTTACGAGAAACTCCAGGCCAACCTGATTCGTTTCAATGTCCCCGTGGCAAAAGATCAGGAAGTGAAGGTGAAGTACAGGATTCGATTCCGATATTAACTTCAGCCCCACCCATACCCTGCCCTATTCAGAGACCGTGTCACAATTAGCCGTTCGCCCTTCGACACACTCAGGGTGAACGGCTAACCAATTGATTCTTAATATGCCGTGGTCCGTTCGTGGTGAGTCCCGCGAGGTGCGGGATCGAACCATGAACGGACTTTCGACACAGTCTCTCAATGGGTAGGGTAAAAGGGATTCGTTCACTGTTTGGAAAGGATGTCCTCGATTTGACTTCTCACATAAGACGGGAATGGTTTGGAATAATCTTTCAACCTTTTTATCGATAGTTTTTTGACATCTATTTCGTCTAAATCGAGAGTCACTTTCCCCCTCGTGAAAAGATAGATTTCATCCAGAAAAGCCTTTTCGGGTGAAGCGATATAGATTCCATTCTTCATTTCAAATCCGAAGAAAAGGTCCCGTGTGATCTGTCTGAATTCGACCGCCTGTTTTCGAAGAAGGAACTTCTTCGTCTTTCTGGGAGTGGCAAAAGTAGCGGTATAAGGGATCAAATTCAGAATCCCATAACCGGCCAAAGCCGATTCGAAGGAAAGGTAATTAGGAAGATAGATCTGGGCCGCCAGGGTTTCCATTGAAATAACGCTTCCCATCGGAAGATAAATCCCCTGGGACACCCTTTCGATGATACCCCCGGCCACCCATCTCTTCAAGGACACATAGAGGCTACTTCTTTGAAGGCCTGTGACTTTTTCCAAATCGGCAATCGTATAGAAGGGTTTATTGATCTTCTGAAGTACTTTTAGGAGTTCAATTCCCTTCATCTGATGAGCCTTTCAATCGCCGGCCAAAAATCCTTAGGCAAATATTTCCGAAGATCACGGATGAGATCCTTCTTCTTGAGGTCTATATTTTCGGGGGCAAAAGGAACCCTGAGTCTTTCTGACAGGTACCAGAGGTCGAAAAGATCTTTCGGTTTACCCCTCCCCTTCAGGCATTCCAGCTTGTCCTGATAAATCTGTTCCAGAGTTCCCACCTGTCCCATCACCTGGATAACCGTAGCCGGGGAGCCAAGAAGCTTCAGCTCCCATCGATAATTGCGGGCCTCCCTTTTGGAAATCTCAATTTTAATTCGGAAAGGCATGGACAAATAATTCTGAGTGACTTTAATTTCAGCCAGGTAGGTATAATATTTTTCTTCAAGGTCGGTTTGAATCAGCTCAGGAAAGGGGGAAATGATCTTTTTGATGAGTGGAAGAAATTTGCCTTTCATCACATCTTTGGTCAGTGAAAAATCGAGGTCTTCAGAAAACCTTGGAGAACCGTAGGCTAACCGGAGGGCTGTTCCCCCTTTGAAAATCAGATAGCGACCCTGGGGTGATTCATAAAGCCCTTTCAATATAATGAGCTCCCAGTACTCACGGACCACCTGAGTCCTGTCGATTCCCAATTCACGGGCTTTTTGTTCGGCAATCGATTGTTCCATGATTCTTATCAATTATGTTAAGTAATCAAGAATGATTTGTCAAGAGGTGTTTATGGGCGAAGTATTGATAAATGATCATGTAAAGAGATTTCAGCCGGGTTACTCCATCTCTTCTCTTCTTCATTCTTACCATTTGACAATTATTTAGGGGTATGGGATAAAATTTTTATAAAGTTGAAAGGTTGAGTGTGCATCCCATCCAAGAAAAAATCTATCAATCGATGACGCCCGAGCAGAAGCTTCGGATAGCCCTCCAGCTCTATTCCTCTGCACGGCAGTTAAAAGCAGCCGCTTTACGGCATGCCCATCCGGATTGGACCGAAAAAGAGCTTCAGGAAAAGGTCCGGGAGTTTTTCCTCTATGGGAGAACCTAATCTCTTATGGTTTGGAAAGAGAATGGGCTGAGGCTAAAAAACTCTCCGAGGAATGATATTTTCTTCCATCTCACAGCCTTCAACTCACTTAGGAGTCCATACTGAAGAAGACATATTCTTCTGAAAATCTCCCCTGACCCCTCTTTTCCAAAGAGGGGTATTTCTCCCTTTTGCCCGCTGCGCCAGCGCTTGCGCGGCGAGTAAAGTGAATAAGGAGGAATTTAGTCTCCAGTGAATACATTATTATGGACTGACTCATAACCCTAAATGACCGGACTCTGTTTCTCCTCCATTCCCTTCTTTTCATCGACCGTCCACAGGAGGATTCCTCCGGCGATGAAAAAGAAAAGCACCGAAAGGATGCCCGATTGAACGCTTCCGGTGATGGCAATTAGAATTCCATAGATAAGAGGGCCGAAAACAGAGGCGAACTTGCCTGAGACGGCAAAGAAGCCGAAGAACTCGGCGCTGTTCGCATCGGGAGTAAAGATCCCTTGAAGGGAACGGGAGGCGGCCTGACTTCCGCCCAGAACGATGCCTGTTAATACTCCTAATATCCAGTATTCTGTTTTAGGATCCCAGATGATCCCCAATTGAAAAGCCCAGACAACGATAAGAGACCAGATAACCAGAGAGATCATCACCGTTCTCTTGTTTCCTATGGCATCGGCCAGGAAACCGAAGGCCAGGGAGCCGAAAAAGGCGATCCCCTGAACCATCAGGAAGAAGAGGATGATCTCGCCGGTCTCCATACCGATGACTTGGGCGCCAAAGATGGAAGCCATGACGATGACGGTTTCAATCCCTTCGTTATAGATCAAATAGGCCGCCAAAAACTTCGTCAATTCCCTGAAAGTCCTGATCCGGCCAAGGGTATGCCGAAGGCGGATGTAACCTTCTCTGAAATAGCTCTTCCCGGGAGCAAGAGGGACCTTCTGCGCCCTCTCTCTCAGAAGAAAAAAAGTGGGGAGGGAGAAAATGAGCCACCACAAGGAAACGGAAAGAAAACAGTCCTGAACGGAAAAAGACCCTTCCTGATACCCAAGGACTCCGGGATATTTTAACATCACCAGGTTAATGGCCAGAAGAGCCCCGCCTCCAATATATCCCAATGCCCAGCCGAAACCTGAGATCCGGCCGATATTTTGATCGTTCGAGATTTCAGGAAGGAAGGCATTGTAATAGACATTACCTCCTGCAAAACCGATGTTAGCGATGATGAAGAAGATCGCCCCACGCCAGTAATTCCCCTCCTGAACAAAATAGAGGAGGCCGGTGAAGAGGACAGCGATATAGCAGAAGGCCATCAGAAACCGCTTCTTTGATGCTGAAGCGTCAGCGACCGCCCCTAAGAACGGTGAAAGGATGGCGGAGATAAGCATGCTGAGAGAAACGGAAAAGGTGAAGAAGGAGGCGCCGTGGAGACGGAATCCAAGGAGTTCGACCCCTCTCTCCCCTCCGGCGACCACCGTGGCAAAGTAGTGATTGAAGATGACAGCGAGAATCGTCGTGGCAAAGGCTGAGTTTGCAAAATCATATATCGCCCAGCCGAAAATCTCACGCTTCTTGACAGGCATATCAATCCCGAAGATCAAATGGGGAGGTGAGGGGATGGGGAGTTATCTAAAAGCACAATGAAAATTATAAAGTTATCAATGAAAAATTAGCAATGAAAGAAATGGCACATCAATCATTATTCGTTATCTGGAATTGCCCTTGCTAATTGATCATTGCTAATTGATCATTTTGCAATGATTAGTTACACCGTTCGGATCTCCTGTCTCATGAAAACAAGATAACAGATTCCGAAACATAGAAGAGTGATTGCCACAATCGAAATAATATGGGGAATGACGATAAAGATGCTCTCCAGAAGGGGAAGAGGGCTCTGGAAGCGACTCATGGAAAACCGTTCCAGGGGGCCCATCAGAATCAATGTCCTCGTGGTCTTTCGCATCGGATCGAGAATGGTCGTCGTGGCTTCACTGTAAAGCGTCATGGGAGAAACCAGGGAGGTGAGCCTCTGGATCCGCTCATGGCGGATCAGCATTTCTGGGTCAACCCCGGAGGCAGTCTGGCTGATGGGAGCAACCGCATCAGACAAAACGCTTGCCCCAAGGCTCACAAAGAAAGAGAAGAATATCCAGATGGCCAGCGACGCCAGGGCAGAGGTGGCTGCGCTCTTGAAGATCACGGAAAAGAGGATCGATATCCCCAACCAGAAGGAGATGTAGAGAAGGCTGATGACGACGTAGATGACCAGACGCGACACCTCTTCCACACCCGGCACCACTCCGACCAACCGGATGCCGAGGCCCGAGATGAGGAGGACAGTGGCGACCAGGATGATCGCGATGATCGCAACACCCGATAGAAATTTGGCATTGATGATCGAGTCGCGAAAGATCGGCTGGGAGACCAGTTTCGACAGAGTCCTTGAAACCCGCTCCCGGTTGATCGAATCAAAGCCTAAAAAGATGCCCAGGAGAGGGCCGAAAAAGCCGATGAACTGAACGAAGGAGAAGAGTTTCCCTGTCGAAGTGAAAAGGAGCAGAAAAATGAGCGAGGGCTTGGCCATCCCTTTCAATTCCTCCTGGATCGCCATCCCTACCATGGATGTGATGATCACACCGACCATCACGATAAGGGCTGAAATGAGGAGAAACCGAAGGCTGTTGAAATGGTCCCCCATCTCCTTTCTGAATATCGTTAAGATCCCGTGCAATTTAGGCCTCCTTAAAATACTTCATATAGATCTCTTCAAGCGTATAGTCTTCCTTGCCCAACCCTAACTTTTTCTTCGCCAATTCATCAATGGGACCGATCGCCACCAGATTCCCATTGATCATAATCCCCACCCGGTCACAGATCCTCTGAACCTGATCGAGCAGATGGGAAGAAAGAAAAAGGGTGATATTCTTTTCCCTGCTCAGGGAATGGATGAGGTCGAGCATCCGGTTTGTTCCATCGGGATCGAGTCCGATCGTGGGCTCATCGAGAAAGACGAGCTTCGGCTCCTTGATCAATACTTCGGCGATCCCGAGTCGCTGTCTCATTCCCTTCGAAAAGGTTCCCACTTTCTTGGTTGATTCCTCTGAAAGGCCAACCATCTCCAGCCAGTAGTCAATTCTCTTTTCAGAGACCCCACCGGAGATCCGGTTTAGCTTCGCAATATACCTGAGGTTCTGCCTTGCATCCATATCGTCATAGAAACCGACGTTCTCAGGCAGGTAACCCACTTTCTCCTTCACCTTAAAGGGTTCCCGGGTCGGATCGAATCCGATGACCTTCGCCCTTCCGGAGGTCGGTTCGGTGAGGCCAAGAAACATAAGCAGTGTCGTTGTCTTGCCCGCTCCATTCGGACCGAGGAATCCGAAGACCTCTCCTTCTTCAATTTTGATGTTGAGATGATCCACTGCGGTCCGGGACCCGTATTTCTTCGTCAAATCCTCGGTTTCAACGATAATCTGTCCTTTCACCTTAACGCCTCCCCAACCAGATGAACAGACCACACAGGCCTGCGATGACAAAGATGATGATTCCGATCCCGATCCATCCCCAGGCTGTTGAAGCCCTCACCGTTGTTCTCATCTCCACGGTTTTGCTGCTCCCCTTCTCGCCATCCACCAATAACCCGACGGAGTAATCTCCCACCAGCGCTTCCTTGGCTGGAGTGATGGTGACTTCCACCTGTTTCAATGCCCCGGTTTCTAATGCCTCGATCTTTTCGGGATTGAACTTCACTTCCCAGTTTTCGGGTTTAAAAGATGAGAAACTGACATTGCGGTTAACAGCCGACCCCGTGTTCTTCACGAAGAGAGAGATATTCGCCGGTTTTCCCACCATCGTCTCCAGCGACAGGATTCCGGTGGGCGTCCCTGCATCCAGTTTGTAAATGCCGGTGAGCACTACCATCAACTTGGCTTCTGCCTTCTGCTCTCCAGAGCTGATCTTTACCAGGACAGGATATTCCCCTGACTTTGCTTCTCTGGGAGGCGATACTTCGACGGCAACTGTCTGGCTCTGTCCGCCCTTCATCCGCAAACTCGATATCTGTTTGGCTTCATAGGCAGGTTTGAAGTTGATCTCCCACTTCTCGGGTCCGATGGCCGCAAGGTTAAAGGCCCGATCGCTTTCGCTCTTATTCAACACTTCAAGGGAAAATTCAAACCGGGCATCGGTCTGGCCTCTCAAGACGGGATATGAGGTGGTGATTTGGATATCATCCGCTCCCGGGACCCTCTCCTGCACATTCACCGTTAACTTATGGGTGGAGGTGAATTTCCCGTCAGCGGTTTGAGCATCAAACTGAAAGACATAACCACCGGGGCCAATGGTTTTGTCAGGTTCGAGGCTGAGGGCTAAATTTCTCGACTTTCCATTTGCCACATACATCCCGGCCACAAGATAACTCCCGCCCTTCATCGTCGCCTTCCATCCCTTGGGAACCGTTGAGATCTTCACATCGATCGTCTCATCTGCCCGGCCTTTATTTTCGAGGGTCAGATCCATCCGAACAGTCTCCCCCTTTCCAGTGGACACTATTGAAAATTCCGGGTAGACGGTAATCCCCCGCTCCGGCCTCGTGTCCTTCTTCTCCTCCGCAGCAAAGATGAAAGCTGGAGAAAGAAGAGAGAGACACATCACAACGATTAGAAAAAACAAACCCTGCTTCATTCTCATCCGACCCATAACCCTACCTCCTCGGTCTATTCTTAAAGCCTCTTATTTTGGTGGAGGTAATTTAACCAGCTATTGAGTAACTGTCAAGGGGGCTACCCGAGAGCCCCCTGATTACACAGATTTTAAAAAGATGATTACAGAGATTTTTCTTTATCTATTGATATATTTTTAATCTGTGTAATCGATCCCTAATCAGTGTAATCAGAAATCTTTGGATTTTCCAAAGATTTCTATCTTTTCCACGGCCTTTAACCCTGTTCCCGTCAGACTCGATACGATGACCTCTTTTCTCCCCTTGCTTTTTAAATACTTCTTCAGTCCGGCGATGGTAGCCGCAGAGGTGGGCTCGATGAAGTGGCCTCTTCGGCCCATCTCTCTCAGGGCCGGCATAACCTCTCTCTCGGTTACAGTCAGAATCTCTCCGCCAGTCTCCCGGATTGCCTTCAGTATCTGTTTCCCCCTGACGGGCTCAGCAATGGCAATTCCCTCTGCCATCGTCTCCCCCTTTATAATAGACGGGGCCTCCTCTAACTCTTTCACAAAACCCTGATAAAGCGGGGCGCAGGCCGTTGATTGAATTCCCACCAATCTTGGAATTTTTTTAACCTTCCCCGCTTCTTTCAATTCCTTAAACCCGATGTAGGCTCCTAACAAAAGCGTCCCGTGTCCAATGGGAAGGATGAGCGTATCCGGTGCATTCCACTCCATCTGTTCCCAGATTTCAAACGCAAAGGTCTTTGTCCCGTGGAGAAAGTAGGGATTCCAGCAGTGGCTGGCATAGTAGGTTTTCTTAGCCGCCTCCATCGTTACCTGCGCTGTCTTCTCCCTCGACCCTTCGATCTTTTTTAGATTCGCCCTATACGTTTGAATCTGGACCAATTTCCCTGAAGAGGTCGATTGAGGGACATAGATGTCACACCCGATCCCTGCCCTAACACAGTAAGCCGCAATCGCGGAGCCGGCGTTTCCTGAAGAATCCTCGACCACTTTCAATATCCCGAGCTCCCTGGCCTTGCTGATGAGCACCGCGGCCCCCCGGTCCTTATAGGAGCCTGTCGGAAAGAGGTAATCGATCTTTATCAATACCCTGTGACCGTCGAACTCCATCTCTTCAAGAGGAGTTAATCCTTCTCCCATGGAGAGAATCGATTGATCCTTCCGTATCGGTATGGCTTCCCTGTACCGCCACAGGCTCGGACCCCTTTTCACGATCTTTTCTGTGAAAAACTCCGGCATGAATTCCAGATCAAGGGGGGAACCACAGTCGCATCGCCATCGGGTCGCGTTGACGGAATAGGTTCGATGACACTCAGGGCAGTAGAATTTTTCCATCTACAGAGTCCGCATAGAGCAAAGTGCATAGAGCATAGAGTAAAAAAAATAAAAATGATGATCTCGTAAAAAGTCTGAAAAGGAGATTTTTGTCATTCCTGCGCAAGCAGGAATCCAGTATTTTCATTCAGTTAGAATTCTCTGGATTCCCGTTCCTGCCGCAGGACGGGAATGACGACTTTTTACGATTCCATCAAAATTAGTAAAAGACTTTTTTTGCTCTGCTCTCTGCTCAATGCCCTTTGCGTTTATTTTTCAACCAGAGGAAACATGACCCGAAAGCTGGTCTGGCCTTCTCCGGATTCCATCCCCATCTTCCCTCCCATCCGTTTGACCAGGCGGGTGGTGATGTGGAGTCCCCTGCCCTTTCCTTCGCCAAGGAGGTATCGTTCTCTGTCTTCTTCGGAAATCTGGCCGGTATTCGAAATCTCTGCGACCGCCCACTCACCCTCTCGATAAGACCGGATGGAGAGATTTCCTCCCTCTTCGGGGATGGCATTGGAGGCATTGTTGAGGAGATTGTCCAGAACCCTTTCAATGTGGAGGGGATAACATCGAATCCATAAGGGAGACTCTGATTCTCCTTCGTACAACCGGATATTGTCCCGTCTCAACTCGACCAGGGTCTCTTCGTTGATCATTGCCCTCCTCTTCAATTTCTCCGAAAGGTCCACCACGTCTTCCTTTCCCTCGCCATGGAGGGTCAGGGCCAATTCCTGAATCCGGGATGTCTCTTTCAGGACGATCTCCAGCGCCTGATCAACCTTCCCTTTCTTCACGGGATATTCTCCGTCGGCCAGAATCTTTTGAACCCGTTTGGCAAATCCGGCCGCTGCAATGGCCGGGTTTTTAAAGTCGTGAAGGATGTCATCCATCTTCTCCAGCCTCAGCCCCTTCATCAACTCCTTGCCGAAGAGGGCAAAAATTTCGATCTCCTCATCCGTAAATCCCGGGTGCTGGGCCTGGGCATCGAAGGTTAAAAAATATTGAACTTTTCCGTTAACCTTCAGCGGGATGTAGAGCACGGAATGAATCTGTTGAATTTCGAGAAACCGCTTCAGGTCCGGAGGAAGAAGAGGGCTCCTCTGCGGATTGAGGATATGGAGATAGGTCGGGTAGATCTTCTCATTTTCAAAATCACCGAATGGACCTGTCTGATCGATGATGGTCCGGATATAGGGCACCTTTGCCACTTCGAGGACCTTGCCGATCCCGTGCTGTACTTCCGGAAACCCTGCCTCAAGAACCACCTGCTGGCGGTCCTCCATCACGGAAAAGAGACTGCAACGCTGGATCCGCATGATATCCGCTAATTCGGGGATGACCAGGTTGAAGACCTCCTTCATCTTGACCCCTCCCCGTTTTCCGAGTTTCAGGAAGATCTGCTCCACGATTTTGTCTTTGGTGACACTCAACTTCTGGAGGTCCATGATCCGCTTGCGGGCAATGACATAGCTCACCCTTTTGGCCATCATCTCTGCAATCCTGACCTCCAGCGGAGTAAAGACTTTCCCGTCCTCTTTAAAATAGATCTGAAGACAGCCCTCCGTATCCAGATCCTTCAGAGAGAAGCGGGGAATTGAAATGGGAAGAGCCAGCATCGAATGAATGCCATGTTTTTGAACCTTCTCCTTATTCTTATACTTCTCCTCCTTCAAAATGCTGGGGATGAAGTAACTCCTGCGGTTTTTGACCACATCCCCGGCAATCGTATCTTCAAAGGGAATGGCTTCTTCACGATCCTCGTTTCCAGCGGGATAGGACCCGAAGGAGACCATCTCCTTTTTTCTGGGATTATAGATTCGAATGCTGGCCGCTTCCGCACCGAGGAATTCCACGACATTCCTGGCCAGAGCCTCAAGGATCTTCTTCTCCTCAAAAGAAGGATTAATATCGAGGATGGCATCGGCCTGATGTATGACTTGATCGATATAATGAAAGAGCGCCTTCTCCTTGATCAGATCGACGACCATGCCTACCTCTTCATGGGAAAGGTCGCACCCTTTCTCCTTTAATTTGGCGATGATCGATTCGATCAGTTCCTGGTCAATCTGATAAGGGACCATCTTCTCACCGGTTTTAAAAATCCTTAACATCCTTTATGACGGAGCGTCACTATCGAATCATGAAAATCCCCCTCAGTCCCCCTTTTCCAAACTGATCCTTACCCATAACCTGGGTTGCTGGACACAAGGGGGAAAGAAGAGGGATGGGAGATAGGTGTTGTGGTCAACAGTTTCCACATCGACGACAGATCGTCAAGTCGTTGTAGCCCCAACCAGAG
>Ga0208244_101404_pt1 | contig 13206 bp, 14 predicted proteins | sample SubbioCR12Aug_5A_FD_184828 | JGI IMG/M metagenome (GOLD analysis project Ga0208244, IMG submission 184828) | Serpentinite rock and fluid subsurface biosphere microbial communities from McLaughlin Reserve, California, USA - CR12Aug_5A (SPAdes) | ecosystem: Environmental > Terrestrial > Deep... | reverse complement strand
TGTTTAATATTAAAGGCTCTATAAATTCAGTGGTGATAGGTAATTGTGACACAGTCTGGCAGGCGGGAATCCAATTTAAACAAAGAATGGATGCCCGACTAATGACTTCGGGCATGACAGGTATATTAAGTTTGCTCTGATAACAAAAAAACTTTCTACTACAGCCTTATCAGGGAATCAAGGAATTAACCTGACAGAAGATTTTTTTAGTACATATTAAGTATAATTTTCCTAACCACTATGATAGGAAATCTTTTCCGGAAAGAAAAAAATGTTTTGTTCATCTGGCTTCCTAAAACAGCAGGCAGCAGCATCTATCATGCATTGCGAAAAACCAGGTATAAGTGCAGAAAACTTCTGAACGCTGAAAAAAACGGGGTTATTGAATTGCCCTACAGCGACTTCACGAATAGGGGTGCTGTAACTTTTTCTCATACGAGTATAGCTGCTTTGATCAGGCACGGTATCATGCAGAAGGATTTTTTCGAAAGTTCATTCAAGTTCTGTTTTGTGAGAAATCCCTGGGACCGCCTGGTATCACTTTTCTTCTATCGGCAACTTGACCAGGAGTATGAAAATTTCAGGAAGTTTTGTCTGGACTTCAAAGACCAGGCGGTTGAGCCCATAGGATTATTTAATGCAAGGCTGAACAGTCAATTTAACGACCAGGTCAGCTGGATAATAGACGAAAATGGCAGGCTGATGGTTGACTTTATAGGCCGGTTTGAAAGACTGGAAGAAGATTTCTCGAAAATATGCCGTGTCCTTGGAGTAAGAAACAGATTGCCCCACAGGAACCGTTCAAACCACACCAATTACAGGGAATATTATGATAAAGAGACAATTGCTATAGTCAGGCAAAGGTATAAGAGAGATATCGAATTTTTCGGATATGATTTCTGACAAGAGGCATCCCCGGTAAATGCCTTTCTATTTTTTCGCGCAGGCATATACGCCTCAAGACCTCTCCAACGCCGGATTCAGGTGTGATGAAATTGAATTGTACAGAATGAAAACTTGCAGGTATGCCGGATATATAACCGCCTTCAAAGGAGCTGCCGCAGAGCTTTTGCTGCGCATATACCTGCCTGGCACCGGTCAAATAATTTAAGAAACAGCTTCTGGTCTTAAATCACTTTGCGCCGAAGTCCTTATTAAAGCAAGTCCGATGCCTATAAAAATCCATAAAATCTGTCCGGGCCAGCCGTGATACATATAATCGAATAGATTAAGAAACATGAAACCGACAAAAGAGGCAAGGATAGCCGTCAGCAACAGTCTCTTTTCGTATGTTTTCTCGCGCCGGATTGCGGACATCAGGTTTTTCAGGACTATAACCAAAATAGCCACAATAAGAGCAAGCCCGACCAGACCTGTCTCGACTGCCGTGTTGAGAAAGATATTATGTGCGTGCTTCACATAAATATCAGGATAGTACTTCGAAAAGGTTTCCTTGCCGTATCCTATGCCTGTCAGAGGGTATTTGCGGATTATTTCGGATGAAAGCTTTACAGCCTCTATCCTCGGCTCTTCACTTCCCCGCGAGAGCAGCTGCTGAGGTATTATGGATCTGTAGTACAAACCTGTTACAACCAGAATTAAAGCCAACGCGGCGATGAAGACGAGCCTTACTTTTTTGCCGGAAAGGATTATGGTTAACAGGGATATCTCAATTGCCACCGCTATCCAGGCTCCGCGGGTGAAAGTGAAGAAGAGAGCGGCGAAGACAACCGGGACAAAAAGGGAAATAAATATAAAACGGTTCAAAGCGCCCCGGAATATGAAGGCTGTTACAGCAAGTGGTATTGAGAGTACAAGCAGGGTTGATAACCTGTAGAATGCACCTGTGAAACCATGAACCCTGTTGATGAGGAAAAGCGGTGACTCATAAAACTGGTAGCATGCATAAGCCGACATCAGGGCGGCCGAAGCAAGTATGGAAAAAAATAGCCACCTTACCTTACTGAGAGGGATTTCTTTAACGATGAAGAATGACAGGAAAAAGAGCAGATATTGCCTGGACATTTTGACAACTATTTCTTCCAGACTGTAGCAAGGATCAATTGCTGTGACAAGAGCTATCAGTCCCCAAAGAAAAGAGGCTATGATCAAAAAAATAAGGGATTTGCCGGGTAAAGATATGCGGTCCGATGCTTTATGCTCCAGCAGTTTCTCTGCAATAAAGGAGAGCAGCAGGAGAAAGAATAGTATCTCCTTTATAGTCGTCATGCCGGAAAAAGGAAGAAAAAATAATAAGCATGCCAAAGAGAATAATTCCGTTGCTCTCAGATAAACAATAACTGTATCTTTATTGATTGACCCCATCAGATTTATCCATTATCCTGCAACACGGACTTGTATACCTCCTCGAGTTGCTTTATCATCACGTCGGCTGTAAATTCCTGCTCGATTCTTTTTCTACCCTCTTCACCGAGCGCCTTTTTCTGCTTATCGTCCAGGCTCCCGATTCCCAGCATTGCAGTAAAGAGAGAATCAACATCCCTTGAATTTATGAGCCTGCCGCAGTCACTGTTGCCGAAGACCTCAGGGATTCCGCCCACATTCGATGCAATTACCGGGAGCCCTGATGCCATGGCTTCAAGCAAGGCTATCGAAAGTCCCTCGGCCAGCGAAGGCAGAACAAATACATCAAGCCCTCTGACGAGTTCGAGAACGTCTTCTCTGTAACCGGTAAACAGAATCCTCGAAGATAAGTTCAGTTCTTCCGCCTGTTCAGTTAGCTTTTTGTATAACAGCCCCTCACCTATAATAACGAGTCTTGAGTTCGGGATTTCCTTTCTAACCCGGGAGAACGACTCGATGAGATAAGACTGTCCTTTTGTCGGAACAAGACGGCCGACCGTTCCGAATACCACATCACCTTCCGGGAGACCAAGTTTCGAGCGGGCTTCTGTTCTTGATATTTTTATGTTATCTATTGTCTTAAGCTCCAAGCAGTTTTTTACCGTTACGACTTTCGAAGGCTCGATATCCCAGTTGGTTTTAATAACATCGTTTCTCACACTCTCCGAAACAGTAATAATTTTATCAACACGTTTTAAAACAAGCCAGTTGTTCAAGCGTCTTTTTAATGACCTTGTTCTGTCAAGGCCATGCACATGGGAAATTATCCTTATTTTGTCTCTCAGTCCGGCAAAAACTCCGAAAACAGTCGCGGCATGACGATGGCAGTGGAGTATATCAGGGCCCTCTTCGGTTAATAAATTCCTGAGCGTTAAAGATGTCTTTATTCTATGGCTGCTCAGATTGTCTAAATCCAGATAGAAGGATAACCCGTGCCGATCGAGAATATTTTTACCGTCAGGCCTGCCTGAAAGAAAACAGACCTTTACCTCATATTTTTTCTGGTCCAGCCCCAGAATCATTGCATTGCGCAATGACTGATTGCCGTCATATTTTTTGGCCAGATGGAGAATCTTAATTTTTCTCATGACTTTCTCCAAATATCGGGGGACTTCTTTTGCAGTCTTCCTCTGGTCTTCATGAAAATCTTTCTTATCAGTTCTTTTTCAGCCGGCTTTAACTCAGGATTTTCTTCCAGATAGGCTTTGAAGAATCTCAGTCGGTCGGTAAAGGTTATCTGGGGCATAATGAGCATGTTGACCTGGACAAGATTTTTTTCCCGAAGGCGTGACGGTATGCCTTTATGAAAATATTTAGTCCTTTCATTGTCAATAAAATAAAAAAGAGGGTTTTTATTATCACCCGTAAGAAGAATATTCCCCACCCGCACGTCTCCGTGGAATATGCCAATTTTGTGCATATTCCCAACCAGCCGCCCGGCTGTTTTTATGAAATCGCGTTTATTTTGAAGATATTCAGTAAAAGGTGCATCGAAAATCTCATCGAAAAATCTATAAACATCACGACATCCTTCAAGCCACTCAGTGATGAGAAAACTGCCCTCCGGCAGAAGATTTTTTTTTATATCACCTGCAGCGATCAAGTCAGGCGACAGAAAACCTTTTTCGAGAAGTCTGATAGTGCCTTCGATTGCTCTGGAGGCGCGACTTTTCCTGAAAAAAATTCTATCCCGAAACCCCCTGATACTGAAGAATTTGATAAATAACAGTTTATTTAATACAAAGACCTTCCATGCCTTTGTATTGGCTGAACTCTGGATTTGAGTTGCATTGGCTGTATTCTCATTATTCAAAAGAGAAATTAGTGTATCGATATAAATGCCTTCCGGCAGACTTTTTTTTGACCATATCAGTCTGCAGTCATTCTGTTCTACGGCGGAGTCCATAAGAATCAGGTCGTCTTCTCTCTTATTTGGTATTTTTTCAAATCACGCGAAGGCGCTGTAAAGCTCTCTGTATGTGGAACTTCTCGATATAAGCTCCTCGTGCTTTCCGATATCTGCTATTTTGCCTTTATCGATTATCAGAATCCTGTCAGCATTTTTTATGGTCGAAAGTCTGTGGGCGATGACAATTGTAGTACGGCCCTTCATGAGCTTGTCGAGGGCCTTCTGAACAAGCGCCTCGGAGACTGTGTCGAGAGAGGAGGTCGCCTCGTCAAGTATCAGTATAGGCGGGTTTTTCAGGATTGCCCGTGCAATGGCTATCCGCTGCCGCTGACCGCCCGAAAGCTTCAGTCCTCTATCGCCTATAACGGTATCGTATTTCAGCGGCAGATCCTGTATGAATTCATCGGCGTATGCCATAACAGCTGCATCAATAATTTCCATATCAGACACACCCGTTCTGCCGAAGGCTATATTTTCCGTGACAGTATCGTTGAAAAGGATTATTTCCTGGCTCACGATCCCTATGTGGTTTCTGAGGGAGTGTATGTCCATTTCGTTAATGTCTATTTCGTCTATCGTAACTCTGCCGCTCGTTGGTATGTTGAATTTCGGGATGAGATCAGCGAGTGTTGATTTGCCGACGCCGCTGCGTCCGACTACTGCGACAACTTCTCCCTGGAATATCTCTATATTCACATTATTTAGTACAGGTGTGTTATTTTCCGGGAAAATGAAGGAGACGCCTTCGAATCTTATGCTCTTCCTGAAATTTTCCAGTGCAACGCTGCCGCTTTTTTCGGGTTCAGCTGCTTCCAGCTTATCTATCCTCTCAATAGAAGCTCTTGCTTCCTGCATGGAATTATATGCCTCTCCCAGCTTCTTCATGGGTGAAAACATCATATAGACGGCAACAAGTACAGAGGCAAAAATACCTGCTGAGATAGTGCCCTCAACGATCATGCTTCCGCCGTACCACAAAACTACTGCGATGCCGAATCCGGTTACGGCATCGATTACAAGCTTGGTAAACTCCTTGAGCCGGATAACCCTGAGCAGTTCCTTGTAATGTCTCTGGTTATCACTTCTGAACTTATCTGCCATATCCTTTTCCCGGTTGAAGACCTTTATTATCCGGGTGCCGAAGATGCTTTCGCCTATCCTTTGAGTAAGGAACGATAACTTTCGCTGCGCTTCTTTCCTTTTCTTCTTGACCCCCTTGCCAAATTTTTTTGTGCTGTAGGCAATGAGGGGCAACAGCACCAGGCTCATCAATGTCAGATCCCAACTGCGGTAAAATGCTACGCCGAAAAGAAAAATTACAGTAGGTATTTCAACAATAAAAGTTTTCATAACGTCCGAAACAAGTCCGTTCAGGGTCTCAACGTCCATCATAACCCTCGATACTATCACACCCGAAGACTCCCTGCTGAAATATCCCACCGGCAGCGACAGGATATGGTTATACAGTCTGTTTCGTGTTTCCCGAACGAGTTTCATCCCGGCAGACTTCATAACGTAAGTTTGACAGAAACTCAAAAACCCCTTCGTCGTAAAAAGGAGAAATACGGCAAAAGGAAGCAGCTTCAGATATTCATATTTCCCGCCTACCAGTATGTCATCGAGGGCCGGTTTAACAAACCAGGCGATTGCCCCGGTTATGCCGGAAATCATAAGGCTCAGCAGAACACCGGCTAATATCCTTGGCCAGTAGGGCCTTACCATTTCAAATATTCTATTAAGAATATGCATGATGGTTCATAGTATAAACGATTGATTGAATATAGAAAAGTTGCGGGGTTTTCTGAAACCTCAGTAAGCGCCTTTCACGATGGTGGCGTTAATACTGCCGACGGCCACCTTTGTCTGCAGCTTTACCGGAATGTGTTTCGCATCGTCTGTGAGCCATATGAATATCTCCCCCTTACGGTAAAATATGCCTTCTGACTTCATATCCGGCTTTATCACGACTGTGTCGAATATGCCTGCCGGAATGGTAATCCTTTCCCTGCGCAAGACCTGCACCTCTACGTTCCATACCTTCTTGCTGTCAAAGACAGACACATAGACAGGTTTGCCGACTACAAGTTCAAGCGTTCTGAGGTGATAAAAACTCGAAAGCGGATCAAATACGTCAGGGGGGACATCAAACTCTTTTTTTTCTTTTTTCAGATAGTCTCTGTACGATGCTTTATTGGTAATGCGGTCAAAGACGATCTCCTTATCCCTTCTGTGTCTTCCCTCCCGTAATTTAATCCTGTAGTTGACAGGCTGTCCCAGGGCTGAAAAAAGCGGGTTTCGGGAGAGGATGCTCTCGATCCTGTCATCGACGGTATAAAAAACAGATATAAACGGAGCCGACTGTGCGGTGGAGACTATTCTGATCTTATCGCCATCGCTTGTCAATTCAAGAGTTGCAGTGCCTGCCTTGATGCCCGTCCATGTCAGGTCATAAACGAATTTTTCAGGAATCCTTAAAGGAGAAGCATAAGAATCGGATATACATAGAGCGAAAATAAATATAAGGACCGCGCTGATTTTAGATAGCATAGGGTATCCTTTCATAACCTGGATTTTTCTTTATGTTATATTAATTCATGCTTGTTATTCCAGCAATAGACCTGAAGGAAGGTCTATGTGTCAGACTCCTTCAGGGGAAAAAGGATGCTGTAACCGCGTATTCCGATGATCCTGCAAAAACTGCAAAGAGATGGGAATCGTATGGAGCAAAGCTGCTCCATATAGTCGACCTTGACGGAGCATTTACAGGAAGCCAGAAAAATTTTGAGGCGATACTAAAGATCAGGCAGGCGGTAAAGATGCCTTTGCAGGTCGGTGGCGGAATAAGGAATATAGGGACTATCCTGAACCTTTTTTCTGCGGGTATAGACAGGGTCATTATCGGTACTGCGGCAATTGAAGACCCTGAATTTCTCACCTATTCATGCAAGAAATATCCCGACAGGATCCTGATCGGCATAGACGCCAAAAACGGGATGGTGGCTATCAGGGGATGGGAAGAAGTTACGTCAACTGAAGCCAGGACACTGGCGCAGCGTCTGGAGATTATCGGTATAGCAGGTATTATTTACACTGACATAAGCAGGGACGGAATGCTAACGGGACCAAACATTGATGCAACCAGGCAGATGGTGGAGTGCTTAAAGGTTCCTGTTATCGCCTCAGGAGGTATATCCGGCATAGAGGATATAAAAAGTCTCATGTCTATTAAGAATCTTTGGGGAGCAATTACCGGTAAGGCAATATATTCAGGGGCTTTGGATCTCAGGGACGCTATTAAAATTGTAACAAAAATAACTGATACATGATACAGGATGCACGATGCAGGATATCAGGAAACCAAAATCATATAGAGATCTTGAAATATACTTGTTGGCAAAAGAACTTGCAGTGAAAGTTCACAGAATGACTTTGAGGGACTTACCAAAATTTGAAATGTACGAGGAAGGAACCCAGATTAGGAAATCTTCAAAATCTGTGGTTTCGAATATTGTTGAGGGTTATGGAAGGAAAAGATACAAAAATGAATTTATTCAGTTTTTGACTTATGCCCTTGCATCATGTGATGAAACCAAAGCACATTTAGAAATGCTTTATGAAGCGAGTTCTCTGAATGAAAAGGTTTATCAAGAGCTTTTTCAGGAATATGAAAGATTATGTCCTAAAATATTTAATTTCAGGGTAACAGTTATCAGAAGGCATAATGAATTTTAAATCTTGTATCATGTATCGTGTATCCTGTATCTCCGGAGTTCAAAGTGCTCGCTAAAAGAATAATTCCATGCCTGGATGTTAAGGACGGCCGTGTGGTCAAGGGGGTCAGCTTTGTCAATCTGCGGGATGCAGGTGATCCTGTTGAGAATGCAAAATTTTATGACGGACAGGGAGCGGATGAACTTGTATTCCTTGATATTACAGCATCGCATGAAAAGAGGCAGATTATCCTTGATGTAGTGATGAAGACCGCAGAAGATGTATTTATGCCTCTTACGGTCGGGGGCGGCATCAGGACACTCGATGATATAAGGGCACTTTTGAACGCAGGCTGTGACAAGGTTTCTGTAAATACAACAGCAGTAAAAGACCCTTATTTCGTAAGCAGGGCTGCTGAAAGATTCGGCAGCCAATGCATCGTCATTGCGATTGATGCGAAAAGGGTAACAAATACTTTGTCTGATGCTACGGGTGAGAAGTGGTTTGAGGAACCTGCATTAAAGAATGTCTGTCTTGATTTGCCGTTAAAAATACCCACTGTATCTCCTTTTATAAAAGACAATGGAGAAGGATTATTATGGGCTATATCAACTCACGGCGGAAGAAAAATGAAGCTTATCGATGCTGTTCAGTGGGCCGGAAAAATGGAGGAACTCGGGGCAGGCGAAATCATGCTTACGAGTATGGACAAAGACGGCACAAAGGACGGATATGATAACGAGTTGACCCGGGCAATATCAGAGGCTGTATCTATCCCCGTCATCGCGTCCGGAGGGGCAGGTACCCTTGAACATTTGTACGAGGCATTTGAATACGGAAAAGCTGACGCTGCCCTTGCAGCCTCCATATTCCATTACAGGGAATATACGATCAGAGAGGCGAAGGAATACCTGAGGGATAAAGGAGTCCCTGTCAGACTTTAGTCTTTTCGCTCCTTTTTTTTTCGATTCGCAAGGAATCCACTGTCCGGCTATCCGCGGGCCCGGATATGATATCAAAACTGTTATTACCCTGAACAACTCTTACCGTCGCTGCCAACGCATTCTTTGCGTCGGAGTACCTGACGCAGAGGGATGCTGCAGCGGTGAGCGACTCATCGTTTATATTTCCTGTTACGAGTGTTAACGGACTGCCGTATCCTTCAACTTTCATAAGACAATCGTTGTTTTCCGACAGGGCTTCCAGTGCGTTATTTTCATTCTCATCCCTTCCCACCACTATCTTGCAGAGAGGAGAAAATCTGAAGTGTCTTCCGAGCTTCAGCATTTCAATCTCCTTCACGGCCGCCGACGGATTATGGGTTAGAAGATCTCTTAATCGATGTGAATAATTGGGCTCTGTAAGAAGACAGCCACCGGCAGGCGGCGGATACTCTGTCAGACCATACTCCAGGGCCAATGCCATTTGTGGTTTCCGCGAACGCCCGCTAAAGCTATAAAGCCTGTCCCTGTCAATAATCCCCTTATCTTCAGCCAAAGTCACCTTAAGGAGTTTTGCGCTGAGAGGCCGCAGGACGATCCCTGTAACCCCTGCTGCCCTGTCGATGTGGTAGAGCATATCCCTTTTCTGGCTCATCGGCCTCTGGCTGAGCACCTCGCCTGTTATTATGAAGTCCGCCCCGATTTTGACCATGAATATTTTCGCCTGACTCAGCATAAGGATCCTGCAATCGATGCAGGGGTTCATGTTTTTCCCGTAACCATGTATCGGATCCCTGACTATCTCTAAAAACATTTCATCCAGACGACGGAATTCAATCCCAAATCCGTATTTATGAGCAAGGGAGTAAAATTTCGATGAAGAAGCCGGCACTGATATGCCGGTATCGCAGTCAAATGGTGTCAGGAATTTTATGGCCGTGACTTCTATCCCCTGCCTGATTACAGCAAGGACAGCAAGTGTGCTGTCAAGCCCCCCTGATAATAAAGCTATAGCCTTTGCCATATTAAATTTAATTCCAAATTCCAATAACCAAATTACAAATAAAACTTAATAATCAAAAAAATTTGATTACTGAAATGTGGTTATTATCCGATTATCGGTGCGTGGAGCCTGGTTGTTATTTTTTTACTGATTTGCCGCAGTTCGGGCGCAGCGACTTGCGCAACTGATCCGGCGTTGCAACCGCTGTTCCTACTTCAGCAACTACTATCCCTGCTGCATGGTTTGCGATCACGGCCGAATCTTCCATTGATGCGCCTGCTGCGCGGGAGAGGGTGAAAGCGGCTATAACCGTATCTCCCGCTCCCGTAACATCATAAACATTTTTCGCAGCGGTGGGGATATGCACGACCCGGTTTTTTCTGAAAAGACTCATTCCGTGTTCACCACGGGTAATGAGCACGGAATCGCAGGGTATCTTTCTCAAAAGCATCCTGCCCGCATTCAGCAGAGACCTTTCATCCCTGATCTCTATGCCTGAAGCAAGAGACGCTTCAAACACATTGGGTGTTATGAGAGAGACATTTTTATAGCAGTGAAAATGTCCGACTTTAGGGTCGACTGATACAAAGGTTTTCTTCGCTTTTGCAACCTTTATAACTTCCCGCACAAGTTCCGAAGAGACCACACCTTTGCGATAATCGGATATTATCACTGCATCATGCTCCCCAATTGCCCCACGGACGTAACTTAAAAGATTCCTGAGTGTTTTTCCTTCAACCTTGTCCCTGTCCTCCCTGTCAAACCTCACCACCTGTTGGCTATGAGCAATAACGCGTGTTTTTAAGGTTGTAGGCCTCGAACTTCTGAGAACACCCTCAAATAGTATGCCTTTTTCCTCAAGTATCCTTGCAAGAATGTCGCCGCCCCTGTCGTTCCCCGCAAGTCCGGCTATAGTCGCACTTCCACCGAGTGAAATGATATTGTGAGCAACATTTGCCGCCCCTCCGAGGAGAAAATTTTCGTGAGTGACCTCGACAATCGGTACAGGCGCTTCAGGAGATATCCGGGTCACATTCCCCCATATATAACGGTCGAGTATCATGTCTCCGATGACAAGCACACTCGTTGTCTGAAATGTCTTCAGGATTTTTTCGTACATAATTTACGGAAAATTCTTGATACGCAAAGCAAGTCAGTTATTATGCTTAAGTTTAGCAAAAAAGAGCGGTTAAAGACAATAAAAAAGGCGGGCCATTGAGGCCCGCCTTTTAAGTAACAGTAGTATTTAGAATGTGAAGAGGAGACCGTGTACAGCCTGTGTAACAGTCTCGTCGACGCTGGGGCCGAATGCATCTTCATAGAAATCACCCGGTTTAAACAGGGCGGCCTCTATAAAATAGGTTAGGTTTTTTGCGATCTTCCAGGAGATCTTGGAGTCGATTTCCCATCCTACGCTCTTCGATACGTTGTTTCCGACCACATCTTCCCACAATCCTGTTTTGGTTGCGTAGAGGAGATATCCGTCAAGAGATACCGCGACTTCCTTTATCGGATTAACATCGAGCCCGAGGTTGTAATATGTTGTGTTAGCAATACCAGTGGTTCTGGCGTTTGCTCCGGGATAAGTAGTAACGATTGCTGAAGCAGCAGCCGTCCTTACCGAACGCTCGTAAATCTGGGTGTAGTGAGGATACCTTGCGATAGCGCCGGTTGCATCCGTTCCCTGAAGGGTCTGGAATTCGTCTATGTCCCAATCATCATCGTCGTCACCGCTACCCATTGCGAATGAAGCCCTGAGGTTGACCGGGTCGAGCATGTAACCTGCTTTTGCGAAAACTCCCCAGCCCTTGAATTTGGCGTCATTGCCGGTGCCTAAAACATCTTTCGCTTTGCCGAAGTTGAAATCTACTTCTGCTGCATAGCATAAGCCGGCAATTTTACCATTTGCATGGACGCCTACGTTCTGGAAATTCAGTTCTGATGTGTTGGGAATGCCGAGCGGCGACAATGACGGCAGGTTGGCGTCACTGTGTGCCAGTGTGTAGTTGATTCCTACTGTGTTGTCCTTGTCGAGCATGTAAGTAGCGAGAAATACATAGCCGTCAAGGTCCTCAGCATGGTCGATATAACCGATTCTTCTGTCTGCGCTCTCAACGAGCTTTACGGTAGCAGCAGCTATATGGAGTTCTTTTACGGGGTCTACCCATACCATGATTGCATCACTGCCGAATCTCTCGTTGTTCAGGAAGATCTTCTCGCCCAGTGACATTGGCATATGGCCTGCCTTGATACCGGTGGGCACGCCCAGAAGGCCTGAGCCTGTGTACTGCAGCCATAACTGACGGAACTTCAGTTCCATGTCATTTTTTGTGTCATAGGTGCCCCAGTAGAGCACGCCGCTGTTGTTGCTTTCACCGCTCGAAGATTCGAGCTCCATGAAACCCTGAATATTGTCGCCAACCTTTGCATCAACTGTCAGGTATGCATTTGTGGTATAGAGCGCTTCCGAATCCGTACCCACTGTAGGCTTTGCAGGCAGTGCATGCTCGTCGATATTGCGGAAATGCCAGCCCCTCAATACCATCTTGCCGCCAAGAGTAATCTTGGCTGCTCCCTTTGCAACTACTGCCTCTTCAGGCGCTGTAGGGTCATGAGCTGCAAAGGCGGTAGCAGTAAAGCTCAAAATAAAAAGTGCGGCTAATAAAACTGCCAGATATTTTTTCACTTGCTAACCCTCCTTCTTAAAGATTTCAGAGTTACTCAACTCTTCTTTCTATCCGCCAATGGCGGGTCCGCTGCTTTAACTCTCTCTGTCTTCTTTTCTCCTATCACCTCCTCTTCAAAAAGTCTAGGCCTCCAATGAAGACCCTTTGCCATTTAAGAGCTTATAGTATCTGTTATATAACAAAACAATATCGCCAAATTTATATCATTACTCGCCCCATTTTGTCAAGCAAATTCATAGCAACTTCTATATATTAGACAAGACTTTTGGATATAAAAAAGCAAGAATAAGGCCAGAACTCATGAAAAATGTATAACAGACATAATAAAGCCTAACTCTTTGAAATTATTAATAAAAATTTTCCAGGATTTGCTTTGTTTACTTCATATTAATAATAGTGCCGTGTGTATTTCCTGCAACAGGGGTGTTGTTTATCTGTTATATGCAACACATTGTGATTATGCGTATAACGTAACAGCCGATTTGAGAAAAATTACCAGAGGTTTGAGAAAAATCTCTTCTTGAACCTCTGTAGTATCGCTGGGCAGCCACCTGCCGTCCGGTTCGAAACACTCTCTTAAACGTCCTTTAA
>Ga0208244_101403_pt1 | contig 13214 bp, 9 predicted proteins | sample SubbioCR12Aug_5A_FD_184828 | JGI IMG/M metagenome (GOLD analysis project Ga0208244, IMG submission 184828) | Serpentinite rock and fluid subsurface biosphere microbial communities from McLaughlin Reserve, California, USA - CR12Aug_5A (SPAdes) | ecosystem: Environmental > Terrestrial > Deep... | reverse complement strand
TCGACTCGGCCTGAACCAAACACGGAGGCCAACAACGCCTATATGCCATATGCCTGCCGCAGGCGCAACACAGGCAAACGGCACATAGGCTGGGCGTTGGGTGCAAGTGTAAAAGACAACGACCCTGACAGAAACAACGGACTAAAAACAAGAAAAAATGTAAACCATTTTGGCAGGTGAACACAGACATAGAAACTATATAAAAATCGGACAACGAGTAAGCCGACACTCATTGCCGACCCTTCTGTATTTTTTATTTTCCCCACCGCACATTTTTTTAATTCAATTTACCAACGCACAAATGGCACATTGGATCTTGCCCCAACCGCACAAGCCAACACACAGGCAAAATCCAAAGAGCCATTTTTTGCCCACGCACCAAAGACAGATTAGCCTATGAAAATCTATATCAAAAATATGGTTTGTAATCGCTGCATAATGGTAGTGAAAAACGAATTGGAACATATTGGCTACAAACCAACTCACTTGACTTTAGGTGAAGTTGAACTGGACAGAGAAATTAATAATGCTGAAAAAGAAACTATCAATAATCACTTACAGACATTCGGATTTGAGTTGATTGACGACAAGAAAAGCAGACTAATTGGACAAATAAAATCATTAATTATTGACTTGGTGCATCATCAAAACAGCGAATTAAAAGCGAATTTATCAGACTTATTAAGCGGCAAACTGCAACACGACTACACGTATTTATCAAATCTTTTCTCTGAAGTTGAAGGCACAACTATCGAGAAGTATTTCATAGCTCAAAAGATTGAGAAAGTAAAAGAGTTGTTAGTTTATGACGAATTATCCTTGAGTGAAATCGCCTTTCAACTTAACTACTCAAGCGTAGCACATTTGAGCAATCAATTTAAAAAAGTAACAGGACTTACTCCAAGCCATTTTAAGAATATCAAAATTGACAAACGCAAACCATTAGACGAAGTGTAAATGATGTAACTCTTTTCAAAAATCGTGTAACACGACTCGCCAAAAGCGTTGCGACCTTTGCAGTGTAATTAATATCAAAAGGTATGGCAACAAATAATAATGAAATACTGATACCACTTGAAGGGGTTGACAGCGAACATTGTGCCTTAATTGTGGACAAAGGCATTGCCCAACTCAAAGGCGTTTCATCTCATAGGGTCGAACTCAATAACAAAAGGGCTGTTATTCAAACTACAAATCAAGAAACTGTTTCAGAAGCGGTTAAAACCATTCGTGATTTGGGTTATGATGTAACTACGGTTAAAAAATCTTTTCCCGTATTGCAAATGACCTGTGCATCTTGTGCAGTAAGCGTGGAAAGTATGCTGAAAGCCCAACAGGGTGTAGTTGATGCAAGTGTGAATTACGCCAATGCTAAGGTTTCCATTGAATTTATCCCCGGAATTGTTCAAACCGAAAGCCTGAGAAGTGCGGTTCAAAGTATAGGCTACGATTTATTGATTGATGAATCAGCTTCAAATGATGAAACCGTAGAAAATATTCAGAAAGAAAAATTCATCAAACTAAAAAAGAAGACCTATTGGGCTTTGGCTCTCTCAACCCCCGTTGTCATTATTGGAATGTTCTTTATGAATATGCCGTATGCCAACGAAACAATGTGGATTTTCAGCACTCTTGTTATTTTGTGGTTGGGTAGAGATTTTTACATCAATGCGTGGAAACAAGCCAAGCATCGTTCTGCCAATATGGATACTTTAGTAGCGTTAAGCACCGGGGTTGCTTATGTTTTTAGTGTATTCAATACCTTGTTTCCACACTTTTGGCACGAAAGGGGCTTACACGCTCACGTTTATTTTGAAGCGGCTGCGGTCATTATCGCTTTCATTTTGTTGGGTAAACTTTTAGAAGAGAAAGCCAAAGGCAATACCTCATCTGCCATTAAAAAACTGATGGGCTTACAGCCTAAGACTGTAACCATTGTTCATGAAGGTGGTCATCAAATGCAAATCCCGATTGAACAAGTTGCTATTGGTAACACGCTTCTAGTAAAACCTGGTGAAAAAATAGCTGTAGATGGAACAGTAGTGAACGGCAATTCATATGTGGATGAAAGTATGCTGAGCGGTGAACCCGTTCCTGTTTTGAAGAATGAGAATGACAAAGTCTTTGCAGGAACGATTAACCAAAAAGGCAGTTTCCAATTCAGAGCAGATAAAGTAGGTAGCGAAACAATGCTTGCTCAAATCATCAAAATGGTGCAAGATGCTCAAGGAAGCAAAGCTCCTGTTCAAAAATTGGTGGATAAGATTGCTGGAATCTTTGTTCCAATTGTCATTTTGATTGCCATTGCTGCATTTATTGCTTGGAATGTATTTGGCGGAGAAAATGCCTTTACGCAGGGTTTATTGGCATTGATAACTGTTTTGGTGATTGCTTGTCCTTGTGCATTAGGCTTGGCAACTCCAACCGCAATTATGGTAGGTGTTGGTAAAGGAGCAGAAAAAGGAATCTTAATTAAAGATGCCGAAAGTTTGGAATTGGCAAAAAAAGTAAATGCAGTAATACTCGATAAAACAGGAACTATTACAGAAGGGAGACCAATCGTAACGAATGATTTTTGGGCAGACGAAAACGCTGAACTGAAACAAATTCTTTACAGCATTGAGAAACAATCTGAACACCCGTTGGCAGAAGCTGTGGTTACTCATCTAAATCAACAGAGTTTGTTCACAATTTCAGGTTTTGAAAGCATAACAGGTAAAGGGGCAAAAGCTCAAGCCAATGGTGAAACCTATTTTATTGGAAACAGAAGACTCGTTGAAGAAAATAAAATCTCTATTGATAAGCCAATTTCAGAAAAAGCCCATCAGTGGGGCAAAGAAGCCAAAACAGTGATTTGGTTTGCCAATTCACAAGAAGTAGTAGCAGTATTAGCCATTGCCGACCAAGTGAAAGCTACTTCGCAAAAAGCCATTCAGGAACTGCAACAATCAGGTATTGAAGTGTATATGCTTACCGGAGACAATCAAACCACCGCCAAAGCAGTTTCTGAAAAAGTTGGAATTAAACATTTCAAAGCCGAAGTTTTACCCGAACAAAAAGCCGACTATGTAAAAGAATTGCAAGCCAAAGGTAAAGTAGTGGCAATGGTTGGCGATGGTATCAACGACAGCACTGCTTTAGCACAAGCAGATGTAAGTATTGCAATGGGTAAAGGTAGCGATATTGCAATGGATGTAGCAAAAATGACCATCATTTCATCTGACCTTGCTAAAATTCCTGAAGCCATTCGCCTATCCAAGTCCACTGTAAGCACCATCAAACAGAACTTATTTTGGGCTTTTATTTACAATCTAATTGGGATTCCGATTGCAGCAGGTATTTTATACCCAATTAACGGCTTTTTACTCAACCCAATGTTGGCTGGTGCTGCAATGGCATTGAGTAGTGTGAGCGTGGTGAGTAATAGTTTACGACTGAAATACAAAAAGTGACAGTCTGTAAATCTTACAAATCAATTCAAAAATGATGTAACATTTAACAGCAAATCTTATGCGAATTTTGCATCATCAATGTTTCACCTAAATAGTAATCAAATGAACACAAATAAAAAACAAATCGACCTGAGCACACAGAGTATGCAAAGTAGCCATTGTTAAAACAGAGTTGGCAATGAAGTAAGTAAAATTGAAGGTATAGAAATTCAAACCCTTGAAGCAGGTAAATTAACTGTTTTACTTGCTGATTAAAGTTTAAAGAAAATGTTATTTTTGTTATTGAAAAAGCAGGATATTCCGTTTCGCAGAATGAAAATAATAGCAACGAAAGTTGCTCAACTGGATGTTACACTCATTAAACCAAAATAAAATGGATACAAGCGACAATACATTAAAATTCAAAACCAACATCAACTGTGGTGGATGTGTGGCTAAGGTTACACCTTTTCTTAACGATGAAAATGGTATTTGCCATTGGGAAGTGGACACAACAAACAAAGACAAAATCCTTTCTGTGCATTCCGAAGGTATTACCGAAGAAGAAGTAATACAAAAAGTGCAAGAAGCAGGGTTTAAAATTGAAACTTTAAAATCAGAATAATATGAAATCAGTAATCACAGCAGCAGTTTTGGCAACTGCATTTTTTCTCGCTTCCTGCGGAAACAGTAGCAATGAAAAATCTAATTCAAATGCTTCCGAACAAGTTGAAACAGCTATGTATCAATGTCCTATGAAATGCGAAGGCGACAAAATGTATGCAGAAAAAGGAACTTGTCCAGTTTGTAAAATGGATTTAGAACTTATTTCAAAAGAAGACGAGCATAAACACCATAATCATTAATAAATGAAACTCAATGCCCTCATAAAATTTTTCCTTGAAAACAAATTAGTAACAGCACTATTGCTGGTGCTTTTTGTGGGTTGGGGCATTGTAACCGCTCCCCTTAATTGGAATGTAGATTTTCTGCCAAGAGACCCTGTTCCTGTGGATGCCATTCCCGACATTGGCGAAAATCAGCAGATTGTTTTCACAGAATGGATGGGTAGAAGTCCTCAGGATGTGGAAGACCAAATCACGTATCCGCTTACAACGGCATTATTGGGTTTACCGGGAGTTACTTCTGTGCGAAGCACTTCAATGTTCGGACTTTCCTTTATTGCTATCATTTTTAATGAAGATGTAGAATATTATTGGAGCAGAACACGGGTATTGGAAAAACTCAATTCGCTTTCTTCCAATATGCTACCCGAAGGAGTTTCTCCCACTTTAGGACCTGATGCTACGGCTCTGGGACAGGTGTATTGGTACACGTTAGAAGGTAGAGACGAAAACGGCAAACCTGCAGGGGGCTGGGATGCTCACGAATTGAGAAGCATTCAGGATTATTATGTAAAACTCGGGTTAATGTCTTCCGATGGTGTTTCGGAGGTAGCATCTATTGGTGGTTTTGTAAAGGAATACCAAGTTGACCTTGACCCTGTAGCAATGAAAGCCCACGATGTGAGTATGATGATGGTAATGGAAGCCATTAGAAATAGTAATCTTGACATTGGTGCAAATACCGTTGAAATGAACTTGGTGGAATACTATGTTCGTGGCTTGGGATATGTCAAAAACCTGAATGAGATTGAACAAGCGGTTGTAAAAGTAACCAATAATATTCCTATTAGAATTAGTGATATTGCAAAAGTGAATATCGGCCCTGCTCCTCGCGGACACAGTGGCTTTTTGGATAAAGGTGGTGTTGAAGCAGTGGGCGGTGTGGTGATTGCCCGTTATGGTGATAATCCTTTGAAAACTATTCAGAACGTCAAAGACAAAATCAGTGAAATAAGTCCGGGATTACCTTCTAAAACTCTGGAAGATGGCACGGTTTCAAAAGTTACCATTGTGCCGTTTTATGACCGAACCGAATTGATTTACGAAACGCTCGGAACGCTTAATGAAGCCATCAGTTTGCAAATCCTCATTACCATCATTGTAATCATTATTATGGTGTTTCACCTGCGGGCTTCTTTGATGATTTCTGCACTCTTACCGCTTGCTGTTTTGATGTGTTTCATAATGATGAAATATTTCAATGTAGATGCTAATATAGTGGCTCTTTCAGGAATTGCCATTGCTATTGGAACAATGGTGGATTTAGGTATCATTCTCAGTGAAAATATTCTCCGACACACGGAGGAAGCTCCACCTGAACAACCACTTATTACAACGGTTTACAATGCCTCCGCAGAAGTTTCATCAGCTATACTTACTGCTGTTGCAACCACTATAGTAAGTTTTCTACCTGTATTCACATTACAAGCTGCTGAAGGAAAACTTTTTGGTCCTTTGGCATATACCAAAACCTTTGCATTGGTAGCGGCTTTAATTATTACTCTGTTTATGATGCCGGCTTTTGCCCATTGGTTGTTTTCACTCAAAACATCACGAAAGTTGTATCGATTAGCATTGAACTTACTTCTTATTGTGTTTGGTATTTTCGTTTTATGGTGGTCTGTTTGGGCAGGAACAGTGATGTTACTTTTAGGAGTAAATAATCTACTGGCAAATTTGGGAGAACAACAGAAACTACCTTCTCCAAATCTCAACAATCTATTTACAAAGCATCACAATTCGTTTACAATTGCTATTGTAGCCATCGCTGTTTCTTGGCTATTAGCAACGGAATGGATGCCTTTGGGGGTGTCAAATAGTTTACTGCTGAATTTCATTTTTATTGCTTTAATACTTGGATTGTTTTTAGGTGGATTTCAATTGTTCATCAAATTTTATCCAAGGTTATTAAACTGGTGCTTGGACAATAAAAAGAAATTTTTGCTTTTACCTGTCCTCATCATTCTGCTAGGCGTAAATATTTGGTTGGGCTTTGATAAAGTTTTTGGTTTCATTCCTAAAATGACCGAAAAGGCAGGATGGAACATTCGCGCCACTTCGGTTTGGAGTTCCTTATCACACACCTTTCCGGGATTGGAAAAAGAATTTATGCCTGCATTGGATGAAGGCTCGTTTTTGTTGATGCCTACATCAATGCCACATTCGGGCGTAGAAGCCAATATCAAAAATGTTCAGCAGTTGGATATGCGAGTTCAATCAATACCCGAAGTAGAAATGGTTGTAGGAAAAGCGGGGCGTGTAGAAAGTGCTTTAGACCCAGCTCCTGTTTCAATGTTTGAAAATATCATTCTTTATAAAACCGAATACATCAACGATGAAAATGGCTATCCGATAAGGTTTAAAGTGGATAAAGACGGTCAATTTGTAAAAGATGAAAAAGGCGAATTAATAAAAGACAAAAACGGTCAATATTTCCGACAATGGCGTGACCATATTAAAACCCCTGATGATATTTGGAATGAAATAGTCAATGCCACGAATGATATTCCGGGAGTAACATCAGCCCCTAAATTGCAACCCATTGAAACCCGTTTGGTGATGCTTCAAACGGGAATGCGGGCACCAATGGGATTAAAAGTTTTTGGTCCTGATTTAAAAAGCATTGAAGAATTCAGTCTGAAAATTGAACAACTTCTCAAAGAAGTTCCATCCGTGAAACCCGAAGCAGTTTATGCCGATAGAAGTCTGGGTAAGCCCTATCTCGAAATTGACATTGATAGAATCGCCATTGCAAGGTATGGACTAAATATAGCCGATGTTCAAATGTATTTGGAAGTGGCTTTAGGCGGAATGCCATTAACAACTACCGTTGAAGGAAGAGAGCGTTATAACATCCGTGCAAGATATGCAAGAGAATGGCGGGACAATCCCGAAGTGATGAAAAAGGTTTTAATCCCAACACCCACAGGACAACAAATTCCACTTGGCGAATTGGCTGTAATTGAATATCGTCCCGGTCCTATGATGATTCGGGGTGAAAACACTTTTTTGGTTGGATATGTTCTTTTGGATAAAAAAGATGGTTTTTCAGAAGTAACAGTAGTGGAAGATGCCGACAATTTCCTGAAAGACAAAATTGCCTCGGGTGAATTGAGAGTGCCATCGGGTGTGAGTTATCAGTTTTCGGGAAGCTATGAAAATCAAGTAAGAGCAGAAAAACGATTGACTATAGTAGTGCCTTTGGTATTAGCAGTTATTTTCCTGATTCTTTATTTTCAATTCCGTTCTGCTACCACTTCGCTAATGATTTTTTCGGCAATTGCTCTGGCATTTGCAGGTGGTTTTGTGATGCTTTGGTTATATGGCATTGATTCATTTATGGACTTTTCACTTCTTGGAACCAATATGCGAGAATTGTTTCAAATGAAAACTTACAATTTAAGTGTTGCGGTTTGGGTAGGATTTATTGCCTTATTCGGAATTGCAACGGATGACGGAGTAGTGATTTCCACTTACCTGATGCAAAGCTTCAAAAAACATAAACCTGAAAATATAAATGAAATTAGAAAAGCAGTTTTGGAAGCAGGAATGAAAAGGGTAAGACCTTGTTTAATGACCACTGCCACCACACTTTTGGCATTATTACCCATTTTGACATCAACCGGACGTGGTGCAGATATTATGATACCAATGGCAATTCCGGCTTTTGGCGGTATGGCAGTTGCTTTGATTACCTTGTTTGTAGTTCCGGTTTTGTATGCTGCTCGGGAAGAATATTTAATCAAAAGAGATTCAAAATGAAAATTAAAATAGCATATATACTACTTCTATTTCTCTTTGCAGTCAATGCAAAGAGTCAAACTTTAGATGATTATTTATTGTTTGCAGCAGAAAATAATCCAAATTTAAAATCTAAATATTTTCAATATCAGGCAGCATTGGAAAGAGTGCCACAAGTAGGCTCACTCCCCGACCCACAACTTTCTTTTGGTTTTTTTGTGATGCCTATGGAACGCTATATGGGCAATCAGGTTGCTGAAATTTCACTAATGCAAATGTTCCCTTGGTTTGGAACTTTAGGAGCAGCTAAAAATGAAATGACTTTTATGGCAAAGGCAAAATTCGAAGAATTTAATGAAACCAAATCAATGCTGTTTTATGAAGTGCGGGCGAATTGGTATGCCCTGCAATTATTAGAAAAGGAAATTGCTATCACCAAAGAAAATATTGAACTGCTAAAAACAATGGAGCAAATCGCTCTGACAAGATTCAAAAGCGGTGGACAAAGTGGTGGCAGTTCTGGCAGTTTTGGAAATATGAGAAATTCGAATAATCCAAATGCCAATAATTCCAGCAGTGGAATGGGTGGAATGAATATGCAAGGACAATCATCATCCCCAAATTCTCCTACCCGAAATATGCCCCAAATGGGTGAAATGGAAAATATGAACAGCAGTGGTAGTATGATAGATGTGCTGCGTGTTCAAATGGAAATTAACGAACTGCAAAATAATCTTGCATTATTAGAAGATACCAAAATTCCGCTTATTGCTCGATTTAATCAATTGCTCAATAGAGATAAAAATGAACCTGTAATATTTTCAGACTCTATAACAGCTGCAACAATGCCAATTTCACTTAATGAAATTCCCGACAGCATCAAAAACAATAATCCGATGCTGAAAATGTTGGAACAAGAAGAATCAGCATATATCGCACAAGGTAATATGAACAGGAAAATGGGATTGCCTATGATTGGCGTGGGGTTGCAATATGATATTTTCCAACCAAGAGCTAACAGCGAAAGTATGATGAATGGACGAAATATGTTGATGCCAATGGCTACAGTAACTATACCATTATGGCGAAAGAAATACACAGCCTCTGTTCGTGAATCTGACTTTATGCGTCAATCTGTTATTGAACAAAAACAGGATGTAAGCAATCAATTGATGGTGAATTATGAAGATGCTTTGAAAGAGTTTAAAGATGCCGACCGCAGGGTAAAACTGTATCAAGAACAGACCTCATTAGCAAATCAGGCATTGAATATTTTGATTGTGCAATATTCAACCGAAGGTAGCAACTTTGAAGAAGTGCTGAGAATGCAGCAACAACTTTTGGATTACCGATTAAAATACTTGGACGCACTTATTGATGGAAACATTGCCGTTGCAATGATGGAAAGATTGATGGGGCGTTAAAACAAAAATTAAATAAGATGAAACAGATACTAAATAATAGAATATTGCAACTCAGTCTGGTGCTGATTATCGGATTATTTTTAGGGTGGTTAATTTTTAAATCTGACAACTCATCTGAGTCAAGTCATAATCACGAACAAGATAAAGAAACAACCTACACTTGTTCAATGCACCCACAAATAAGGCAAAATGAACCGGGTAAATGCCCGATTTGCGGTATGGATTTAATTCCCGTAGCTCAAAAATCTGATAAAGGTGAAAGCAGTCCTTTTATACATACAATGTCACCCGAAGCAATAGCATTGGCTAATGTGCAAACTCAAAAGGTAAAAACAGTTTCACCGGAACACGAAATTTATCTCACAGGAAAGGTCGCAGTAAACGAACAAAAATTATCCGTAATTACCGCAAATTATTCAGGAAGAATTGAAAAACTGTTTATAGACTTCACAGGGCAAACTATAAGCAAAGGGCAAAAGTTAGCAACCATTTATTCCCCCGAATTGGTAACTGCACAAAAAGAATTAATCGAATCTTCAAAATTCAAAGAAATTAACCCTGCACTTTACAATGCCTCTAAGGAAAAGCTACGCTTATGGAAAATCAATGAAAAACAAATCAACGAAATTGAAAATAGCGGTGTTGTCCTGACTGAATTTGATGTGTATGCCGACCAATCAGGCATTGTAATCAGAAGGGATATTTCAAAAGGCGATTATGTAAATAAAGGAACTGTGCTTTTTGAAATTGCGGACTTAAATAAAGTATGGATATTATTAGATGCTTATGAAAGTGATTTGCCATTTATGAAAATCGGACAGAAAATTATAATTACGCTTGCATCTATTCCGGGTAAAGAGTTTAACTCTACCATTTCTTTTATAGACCCATTAATCAATCCACAAACAAGAACCGCAACAGTAAGAGCAGAATTAAACAACCCTCAACAACTTCTCAAGCCCGAGATGTTTGTGAAGGGTAAAATCAAAGCAAGTTTATCGGTCAGCGGAAAATCTATTGTAATTCCAAATACATCACTTCTTTGGACAGGAAAACGCTCTGTTGTGTATGTGAAAGTTCCTAATACAGAATTCCCTGCCTTTGAAATGAGAGAAATTACCTTAGGTGCTTCTTTGGGCGAATATTACATTGTGGAAAATGGTTTAACAGAAGGCGAAGAAATCGTTACCAATGGAGTATTTGCTATTGACGGAGCAGCCCAACTCAATGGCAATTACAGTATGATGAATCGGGCGGTAGATAATACTATTGCCGTTCCTGACAAGTTTACCGAACAACTAACAGATTTTGTTTACCAATATTTAGAACTCAATAAGAGTTTAGTTCAAAGTGACTTTAAACTGACACAATCTAACGCCAAAAAGTTGGAAACCAGTTTGAATAAAATTGATATGAAGTTGCTTGATGAAGAAGCACACAATGCTTGGATGGAGCAGTTTTCAAATCTAAAAAAACACATAGGACTTTTGCAAATCGCTAAAGACATAGAAAAACAAAGAGAAATATTCTCTGACCTTTCAAACCAAATGATTGAAATCGCAGAAACATTCGGGCTGAAAATTGAGACTGTCTATGTAGCATATTGCCCTATGGCATTAGACGACAAAGGTGCATTTTGGTTAAGTGAAAAAGAAGAAATCAATAATCCATACTTTGGTGATAAAATGCTAAGATGTGGAGAAGTGAAAAAGAAAATAAGAACACAAAGTAAGCAAGGAACTAAAACAAATCAGCCACAAGGACATCAACACTAAGCCTGCCCTATTTGCAAGCACATTGCCAAAGCCGCACAAGCCCAAGCGCAGACCAAAGCTTTGTCAAAGAGCTTGCAAATCCACAGCAAGAAAAATTGAATTAAAAAAAACACCTCCCTTCTGAAAATAAAAAATACACAACCGCAGAGACCAAAACGTCAAACAAAAAGTCAGTAAAACTCAACAGAGACAATGGTTTACAGACACGGAAGACAGGAACACCAGCACCCAACAGCGGTTTTGCAAAAGTGGCGGTGCAGTGCTTCGTATGACAGTTTTTCGTAAATTTGAAGTTAGTGCTTCTTAGGTAGGTTAGTGGTAAAAATCGCCACCTTCGCAAAGCCGCGGAACGTTAGCACACATTTTAAAAAAACCGAGAAACCATAATATATTAGAGCAAGAATGACTTTTGAAGAAAGAAATATAGAATTTTCAAAACTTAAAGCAGAGATCACAAAAAATGCAACTTTAAAGGAGTGTTTATTGAGTGACAGTTTTGAAGATTGTTCAAATGATATAATCAATGCTCATAGCTTACAGAGAATGGGAGCTCTCGCAAGGATAGAATATAATGTTAATGGTAACAATGGGGTTTATGCACTGACTGAAAAACAATTAAATCCACAAACTGGACTATTAGAACTTAAACCGATAGGCAAAAAAGTTGCATCAACATTTTTTGGATTTTGTGGAAATCATGATTTAAAATTATTTCAACCAATAGAGCAAAATCCAGACTTAATTGATTTAGAATCTGATGAGCATTGCTTCTTATTGTCTTTTAGAGCATTTGCTATTAGTTGCCATCGAAAAAAGGAAGATATAAATCTTCTTTCCAAGCAAGATGAGCCACTAAGAAATAAAATAAGGGAATATTTTAACAATTCTGATATTGAGTCGCAATTAGAAATTTCAAAAATAGGATTACAGGATTTAGATAGATATAAAGGTATTCTGATACAAGCACTTAAAAACAAAGAATATGATTCATTAGATTATTTAACATATGAATTAGATTATACAGTTCCAGTTGCTATGTCTATGATGACAACTCCTCCCTTTTTATTCTCTGGTAAACCAATAAATATTAATTCAGACCCTAATTATCAGTATTCAGATATATTAACAACAGTAATACCATTGGAATCTCGTTCACTGATAATATTGGCGGCATTTCCTGATGATCCATTTGGGTCAGAGTTTTTGACTGAATTAGAAAATATGTCTGATTTAGAGTTTCAGAAAGCATTAACGTGGCATATTATTACTAATTCAGAAAACTGTTTTTTTTCTCCAAAGTGGTTTGATAAAATGGATAAGAGACAAAAACAATTTATAATTGAGCTTAATGATTTTTCTGGAGCAGTCACAACACCTTACTTAAAATATGATAAGAATAGATTCAATATTAATATTTTAGATAAGAAACATTCTATATAATAATAAAAACGTGTGCTAACAACGGGTATAAAACATTGGGGTTTAAGTGGTTGGGTTACATTTGTGCCCGTGTCATGTTTCTGCTCGTGGGATACAGACGCGCCTCGCAATCCCCAACGTTTCATACCCGCGACCGTTACCCAACATAATAAAAAAGAGAGACGACATGGAGAGATTAGTAACATCAAATTTGAAACTAGGAATTATTGCAGGTGGACAACTTGGGAAAATGTTGATACAGGAAGCCAGTAAATGGGACATAATAACATATGTTTTAGATAACGACGAAGATTGTCCTGCCGGAAGAATTGCATCGTATTTTATTAAAGGAGACAACTTGGATTTTGATTCTGTTTACCAATTTGGAAAAATGTTAGACGTGTTGACCTTTGAAATTGAAAATGTCAATATTGAAGCCCTAAAAAAACTTAAATCAGAAGGACACAAAATTGTACCCGACCCTGAGATATTAGAGTTAATACAGGACAAAGGCTTACA
>Ga0208244_101402_pt1 | contig 13243 bp, 14 predicted proteins | sample SubbioCR12Aug_5A_FD_184828 | JGI IMG/M metagenome (GOLD analysis project Ga0208244, IMG submission 184828) | Serpentinite rock and fluid subsurface biosphere microbial communities from McLaughlin Reserve, California, USA - CR12Aug_5A (SPAdes) | ecosystem: Environmental > Terrestrial > Deep... | reverse complement strand
GACCGAACGGGAGCTGAACGCCCCCGTTCGGTTAGACTTATCCACAGCCACCCCATCAAACGGGCGGCCTCAGACCCTGGTCAAAATTCAACGCGCACGGGTGGTCACTTTTAAACGCGCGCCGACACTTGTCCCAGTCCACCTTGCCTTCGCTGAATACATGGGGCGCTTGCTCGCGCAGTTGAGCCAGCAGGGCTTCGGTGGGGTTGTCGGAGGTCAGCGGTAGCTTGGTGTCGTCGGTCATTTTGCGGGCGGCGGGGGTAACCATATTGCCGGCACCGGCAAAATGGGGTGATTTGAAATCAGGCGTGGGTCAGCGTTTTGGTCTCGTCTTCCGATTGCACGAGCAGCTTCTTGCCGCAAGCGGCGAGGTATTTCCTGATTGTGGCAATGGAGGGGGAGTGTTTTCCGGAAGCCAGCGCGCCTTCCAAGCGTGCCACTGCCGGGGCCTTGGTGCCCATGCGCAGGGCGACTTCGGCTTGGGTCAGACCGGCTTCTTCGCGGGCGGAGAGCAGGATATCGAGCAGTTCCATTTCCGGTTGCAGGCGCTCGTATTCGGTGCGCACCGCCGGGTCTTCCAGCATTCGTGCCTTGAATTCTTTATGCGTCAGCATTTTCAATCTCCTTCTGTCGCTGGCGAGCCAGCTTGAGCTCGCGGGCGGGGGTCTTCTGTGACTTCTTCACGAAGCCATGCAACATGACAATGCGGCGACCAATCCGCGTGCAATAGAACACGCGGGCTATGCCTTCCGCGCCCTTCAGCCGCAACTCGAACAACCCTTCGCCGAACGCTTTGGTATGCGGCTCGCCCAGGTTGGGGCCGTGGATTTCCATGCGGTCGGTGAGCTGAAAGTAGCGTGCCTTCAAAGTGGCTGGCAGCGCCGCAATATCTAGCTGAACGGCTTCGCTGTAGTAGTGGATTTCGTAGGGCGCTACAGGTGGGGTCATATTAACAAATATGTTATCAATATCAAGGTGGGTTAGCTGCCAACTAGGCTAAACGCCAACGCAGGGTGAACAGTGGCAGCAGGCTGTGCTGCTGTTTGAGCTGTTTTTCGATTTCGGTAATCAGGTCGTTGCGCTGGGCGTCGATAGCGTCCTGCTGGTCGTAGAGGTCGCGGCGCAACTTGTTGCGTTTGGCTTCCAGATTTTTCAATGCTTTTTGGGCGGCCAGCTTGTCGGTGAGGGTAACGGCCTGGCTGGTGTCGCTGCGGGCTTCACGCATGTCTTTGTCGATATCACGGATTTCGCGCTCCAGGCCGAATTTCAGGTCGTCGGCCCAGCGGTCGAGCTTGTTGACCTCTTCGTCAAAGTATTGGCCGTTGCGGGTGTCCACTTCCTGAAGCCGCCGGCTGATTTGCTCTTGGCGAAGCGCGGCGAAGGTGGGCGGCGGGGTGCTTACGTCGGAATCGGTCAGCACCTTGCCGGCGATTCCTAGAAGTTTCTGGCATTGGTCATCGTCGAGCAGGTCGCCGTCGTCGCTCTGGCCGGCAAAAACCATGAATTCTTCGGTGTTGAGCGATTCCACGCCAAGGCGGGAGACTTCCAGCCAGCCGCGCTTACCGACGAAGTCGCGCAGAGCGGCCACGTTGGCGCCGTGGTGGTGGTAATCGAACGTCACTTCGGCAAGGGGGAGTTGGCGCGAGAAAGCGGTTTGCAACAATCGTTGCGCCAGCGGGTGCTCGGGCGAATAGAACGCTTCGTCGCGCGCTTCGGCTTCTTTCCAATCCAGGTTGTAGAAACCGGGGGCGTTGTTCTCGGCATGGTCGCCCGCGCGGACCTGGAAGCGGGGGTGTTGCGCTTCGAATATCGCCAGGCCATCGAGCTCGAAACGGGTCAGGGCGAGCAGCCATTGGCTGCGACGGGACAGCGCGGATAAGGCGTCGTCGCGGTGGAGTTGCAGGCGGGCGTGGACTTCTTCGTCGAAGTTCTCCAGCAGGGAGCGGCGGGTTTCCACCATGGCCTGGGAGATTTTGTCGTCCAGCTCGGCCTGAAGGGAGTCGAAAGCGGTCTGGATTTCTTCCGCTGTGCGGCATTCCTGATAGACCTGAGCGATACGCTTCTCGATATCCACGCCGGATTCCAGCGCGCCCAGCACTTCGTCGCTGGCGCCGAAGACGCCATCGAAGAGGCGGAATTTCTCGGCCAGCAACTGGAAAACCCGCTGGTCGGCGGCGTTGCGCCGGTTGAGGAAGTTCACCACGACGACGTCATGCTGCTGGCCGTAACGGTGGCAGCGGCCTATGCGCTGTTCCACCCGCTGCGGGTTCCAGGGCAGGTCGTAATTGACCACCAGTGAGGCGAATTGCAGGTTGACGCCTTCGGCGGCGGATTCCGTGGCGATAAGCAGCGTGGCGCGGTCGCGGAACTCTTCTATCAAGGCCGCTTTGGTGTCGGCGGTGCGGGAGCCGGAGACATAAGGGGAGCCACGGTGCCGCGCCAGCCAGTCCTGGTAAATCCGGGCGGAAAGCGGGTCGGCGTTGCTGCCACTGATAAGCACGATTTGGCCTTCGTAGCCGTTCTGCCGTAGCAACTCGAACAGATAGGCCTGGGTGCGCCGGGATTCCGTGAAGACCACGGCTTTGCGCGCGGCTCCCAGTGTCTGCGCCTGTTCCAGCGCGGTTTGCAGCACGCGTATGAGCGCCTGGCCTTTGGCGTTGTGCTGGATACCTGCGGCCAGCTCGGCATAGGACTCCAGTTCGGCCAGTTCACCGCGCAGAAGCTCGGCGTCACAAGAAAAAGCGGCGGCGGGGACGAAACTGTCTTCTTCCTCCAGTTCGTCCGCTAGCTCGTCAATGTCGTCGAGGTCCATTTCGTCAAACAGGGCTTGCCGCTGTTCCAGGCCCTTGAGCCGTTTGACAAGACTGCGCAGCGTGCCGGCAATGGCGAAGGTTGAAGAAGCCAACAGCTTGCGCAGCACCAGGGTCATCAGCGTGCGCTGGGCATTGGGCAGCGCCAGCAGCGATTCGCGCTGGAGATAGAGGGAAACCTGGTCGTAGAGCCGCTGTTCTTCGTCGGTTGGGTAGAAGTCTTCGGTTAACGGGATACGGCGGGTGAAACGAATGTATTCCAGAACCTGCTTGCGCAAGGTGCGCTGGCAGACCGGTTGCAGCCGCTGCTTCAAGCGCTGGTTGCGGCCGGTCTCGTCATTGCCGCGCAGGAACTGGTCGCGGAAAGAGGCCATGTCGCCGAAAACATGCGGGTCGATAACGCTGACCAGGCCATAGAGTTCCGCCAGGGAGTTCTGCAAGGGCGTGGCGGTCAACAGCAGCTTGGGCGCGTGTTCTACCGCTCGGGCAATGGCATTGGCCATTTTGTTGGAAGGTTTGTAGACGTTGCGCAGGCGATGCGCTTCGTCGATGACCACTTGGTCCCAACTGATTTGCCGGAGTTCGTCGGCGCGGGCGGCGGCGAAGTGATAGGAACAAATCACTAACCGGTCCTGGGGCAGAAACGGGTTTTGCCGGCTCGTCTTGCGTATCTGGTTGTAGGTGGCCGATTCGAGAATCAGGCTGTCGATGCCGAACTTCTCTATCAGCTCCTGCTGCCACTGCTTGCGCAGGGTGGCCGGCAAAATCAGCAGGATTTTCCGTCGACGTTCGGCCCAGCGCTGGCTAATGACGATTCCGGCTTCAATGGTTTTGCCCAGCCCCACTTCGTCGGCCAGGATAACGCCCTTGGATAGCGGTGAGCGCAAGGCAAACAGGGCGGCATCGACCTGGTGCGGGTTCAGGTCAACGCGTGCAGAGGCTATCGAGCCGGACAGGCGTTCCAGTGAGTCATTCGCCCCCCTGAGAGTGAGCGCCGCTGCCCAGTATTTGCTGTGGTATGGCGTGGACAAGGATGCTGTTCTTGTTGGATTGGTAGGCGCGGCAAAGTTTACGGCAAGGTGTGGGTGGCGACTACGTTGTCCGGGTGCGGGGGCGCGCCATTAATCGTCCCACATACTGCCGATGCTGCCGTTGTCCCAACTTGATGAGCCCGAAAAGCTGTCGTCGAACGACGACGTGCTATCCCAGTTGGTATCGATGCCGATATCGCTCGACGATGACCAATCATCGTGGTGAAGGTCGGTGCCGAACGGACTGCCGCCAACATCTATCCCGCCGCAATCGCCAATCATTGGCAGGCCCGTTGCCGGGTTGATGTCGCAGCCACAATCCATGGAGCTGCTGCTGAGGTCGCCGCCAATGTCCGTGCTGTCATTGAACCAGTTGCAGAGTGAGTTCCAAAGTCCCATTTTGATGCTCCTATGAAGCCCCGCCTTTGGCGGGGCAGTTAACTCATTTCGATTTACCGGCGGCCAGAATGGCTTGGGCTGCACTGAAAATGCGTTGCGTCGATTTCTCGGGTAGTTGCCCACCTGCCATCCATGATTGGATGTAACCGCGCGACTCAGCTAGGCCTGGAAGGTCCAGCAGCGCACAGAGCAGAAAAGCGACGCCCTCGGCCTCCGCTTCTTCAATCTGTCTCGGCAGGGTGGCGGTATCCCAGCAGCCCACCTTCGCCGTATGACCAAGCACAATGTGGGCGACCTCATGGAACCTTGTTTTGTGCGGCAGAGCTGCCAACGGGTTGATAGCGATGGTCCTGTCCAAAGCGTATCCCTGGACATTGCCGTTCACCATTTCGAAGCGCCGCCTCGATATACCCAGTTGTCCAAAAGCCTGAGCAGCATCCCAATTCGGGATTACTTGCGGCTCGGCATAGGTCTCGCCTTCGGTCTGGTCCACTGAGAACCAGTTCCTCGCCAGCTTGAAGCGGGTAAATACCTTGCCGGTCTCGGCCTCCTCGCCCGTCTCCTCGTGCTTCTCGCGTTGTTTGATGCTGACCGGCATGAACAATGCCAGGGCCTTCTCACCCTTGCGTACTTTCCGCCCCAACGTCAGCCAGTGGTTGTAGCTCGCAATCGGCGCCAATGGCATGCCGCGCCCTTGAAGTTGCATCGCCGCGAGAATCTGGTTGCTCAGGCTATAGCGGTGAAAACGGGAATAGGCCTGGCTAATGATGCCCGGCTCGGTCAAGGCTTGGTTCAACAGTACCGAGAAGGTAAACCCCGTTGCTTTTTGGTGGGCCTCGGAAGGTGTGGAGGGAACAACCACGGGGTTGCTGTAGGTGGATTGGGTGGTGGTCATTGTCATGATGTATCTCCTGTACGTTGAAATCTGCTGCTCTTCGGAGCCGCCTCGCAAACAGGAGGAGAACGTATAAACAGACGGGATACAGTGCCGGTCGCAGGGCGGTTGACAGGCCAGGGACGTGGAATAAATGCCGCAGGCGTTTTATGCCGCGAAAGCCCGAAGACTGGCGCGAGGACGTGCATTGCCGGCACCCCGTCTGTTGCGGATGACGACTCTGGGCGGCTCCGAATGAGCGCGACATACAGGGGATAGACGATGGCCATGGTGATTTCCAAGCCACAGGCCGATATGGCAGGGGTAAGGCGCGGTCTGGTCTCAGTCCGCGCGTGATTTCCAGCAAGCACAGCGCGCAGTCATCGTGCGCAGCTTGATGACGTAGAGGGGGCCGCGCCACTGGAGCAGGTTGCCAAGCAGGGCAGCCGTGGCGAGGTGAGCGTGGGACAAGTCCGTTCAGGACACAGTCTGCCAGTGTGCTCCCGACCCACTCGGGACGCGCTGGGACTGGGGGGAGCCGCTTATCGTCAATCCGGCCTACCGGATTGAGGCACCCCAGTGCCGACGATTAGCGGGGGGCGAAGCCCAGCGCCCCAAGCCTGGAAGGCGCGGGAAACCCTGTTTCGTCGAAGCGAAGAGGAGACCGCAGGCGTAGCCGAAGCTGGTGCAGCGTCCAGCTCACTGGGGAACAGGGTTTCCCGCGCGTTACATCGCGATGGGCGCCGCCTTTCTCAGGACACACAGGGACGTCCAGGCCCAGTGAGAATGCGCGTTTTCGTCCAGAAAACAGGAAGCAGTCGGTGTCCTGGGTGTACCGCTCTCCCATACGCCCCCGAGGGCACGCGGGGACGTATGCCTGCTGGTTGCTACACAAGTAATCAACTTTGGAGGAGATTACTTGTGAAGAAACCTGATGGCCGAGTGTCAGCTCGGCAAAATGAATTGCGGCTTCTAAAGTCGCTGCACAAATATGGGTGGCTAAGGACAAGAGACCTGGCCGCCATCCATTGGATGCCCCGCCAGCCTCGTGCCAAGCATTACCAGCCCGTATCAATAGCGGTGTCGGAAACCGCACAAAGGATGGCTCAACGTACGCTAGCCAGGCTACGCAATCAGCGGCTTGTTATTTGGATGCAGGCGCCGGATGGCTCGCTGATATATGGTGTGTCGGAAGCTGGTGCACGCAAGCTGGTTGACCTGGGAATTCCTGCCAAATCGGGAAAAAACCAAGTCAGGAGGGTGAGTCTGTCTCACTACCACCATCGCCGGATTGCAAATGAAGTTGCGATTGTTGCCGGGTTGCAAGGGTATCGAGTCTCAAGTGAGACTGAGATAGCCTGCGGAACCTGGCTAGGCGGTAACACAGGCGTAAAAGGGAAAAAGCCAGATTTCCTGGTTCGCGAAGGTCAAAGTGTTTATTGGGGGGAGGTCGAACGAAGTCGCCGGCGACAGAGTGACTACCGCAAGCTCGTGGCTTGCCGTTCGTGCTCAGGGATGACTACGCTGAACGGCACAATGTCCCACCGCCGCCAAAAACCGTTCGACTGGTCTGTAACGGAGGGGAAATGATTGGCCAGCACCAACCACTTGGCTTTAATCCGAAGGGTTAGCGGGTCAAGGTACTTGCGGTCAACCATCACAGACTCGCCAGCGATTAGCGATTTCAGCATCTGCTCGTTGATGCCACGCTGGGGGGCTTCGTCACAGTAAATCAGTGATGCACCGACCATGCCGGCCAGCTTGAAGCCGTCCAGTGCATCCAGTTGCACGGCCGCAGTGCGGTGGTGCAGCGCCTGGATGATATTTGCCAGGGTACCTTTGCCGTTGGCACCCTCGCCCAGCCAGAGTTGCGCGCGCTGAAAACGCGCATCGGGTAGAAAGCTATAGCCGATATATTCTTGTACCCTCGCCAGTACTTCAGCATGGGGCAGGATGCGTGTCAGGAATTTCTGGAACCTTATGGGCGCTGGCGCTGTTGGGGTGTAGTCGCATTGCAGTACATGTTGTAGTCCGAATGCCCGGTCGTGCGGCTTGAGGACAAAGCCATCTCCTTCTAAATGCAGGTAGCCGTTAAGCACGGGCAGGATGACCTTGGTGGTGACAGATTCTGGCAGGGCGTCCACCCAGCGCACTGCCGCCGCGTAGGCTTGGCCCGCGTAGGCATCACTGATGTGCTCCGGGTCATTCTGAACCAGCCAACGGTAAGCTTGGGTCTTGCCTTCATTGTCTTCACACGGCTTCCAATGGGTGCCTGTCCACTGCCAAAGGATGGTGCCATCTGAAGCATAGTCACCGCTGGACTTGAGGTGCTCGGCGTACATGTGCGGCTCGAAGGGGGGGCGCCTGCTCATTTAGCACCTCCCCGGCGACGAGCGACCTGTTCTGCTTTGGTAGGGCGCCCGGGGCGGCGGCGAGTCGGTTCAGTCGGCTTTAACGGTGGCTGCTCGCTCTGGCTATGCAGCCAAGGCCAGATGCCAGATTCCGGAAAGCGGATAACCCTGCCAATGCTGATGCAGGGTGGCAAAGAAACACCGGCGCAGCGGCGGTTGTAGATGGTCTGAGGTGACAGGCCGAGGATGGCCGCTAGTTCGGCGGGTGTGAGTAGATTCTCCATGGGAGTTCCTTTTTCATTGATGGAACTCCGTATAGCTACCCATTCGGCGTCTGGTACGAATTTACCGGTTCAGCGTGGTGTTCCTTCTCATACAGGCATGGTCAACGGCTTGGACTAGCTCTTTTTCGGTAGGGTTGTAGTAACGCATTGCCATCTGGATAGTTTTCCATCCCATTACCTTGGCTAATGTCTGCGCTGTCATGTGCGGTGCAAATCTAGAAGCGGCTTCATGACGAAGGTCGTGAAAGTGAAAATCCACAATGCCAGCCTTGTCCCGGGCATCTCCGAACGCTCTAGAAAGCTCTTCGCCAGAGCTAAATACGGAAAGCACCCGGCCGTTTATTGCGCGTGGAAGCCGTTTCAGCAGTACGATTGCATGGCTTGATAAAGGCACGCCACGGCTGTCCCCATTTTTCGTTTTCTCCAGCCGCGCCACCCGCTCATTTAGATTGACCTGCCGCCATTCAAGGCTTGCCAGTTCCCCTTCGCGCATCCCCGTTTCGATTGCCAATTCGACAGCTGCCGACAGCCAGACTCCATGTTTCTCAGCCTTGCAACAAGTAATCAGCGTTGCTTCCTCGTCACCCACGGGCCTGCGGTTCCGTGAAGGTGGGAGTTCTGGCATGCGGATGTTTTTGATGGGGTTGTCAACCGGGATGTCCCATTCTTTGCGTGCGATAGTGAAAAGATGAGATATGACTGCCAGCTCAAGTCTGATTGAGTTGCCTCCAACAGATTTGGCACGCTCGTCGCGGTACTTGGCAAAGTCTGTGCTACGCAGGTTTGCAAGGCTGCGTTTTGCCAGGGGGTGCAACATCCATGCTTTTATCCGGTTTTCCTCACGCTTGGGTGCTTTCTTGAAGGCAGTCACCTCGCGCTTGTAGCGCTCAAGGGCTTCTTTCAGCGTGGTCTGTTCGGCTTCGCGCCGGTCAGTAAAAACCCCCCGCACCATCTCCGACTCAATGACGTTTATCCAGGCCTTGGCTTCGCGCCTGGTTTCAAAGGTTTTGGTCTGTGTGGGGTAGTTCTTGCGGCGGATTTGAGCCTGGAACTGGAAAGGACCGCGTTCGATGATGGAAGCCATACTGTGTTCTCCGGAAAGAACGGTATAGCCACCGTTGATGCATGGTCACGTAAGGAGTGCAGCAAAATTGCTGCAATAACTCCGAAACGAGGTTGCTGGAATCAGGGTAAAACGCCCCGAAACCCGCGTGGATACTGGTGGTGCCCGGAACCGGAATCGAACCGGTACGGCTTGCGCCGAGGGATTTTAAGTCCCTTGTGTCTACCTGTTTCACCATCCGGGCGTGTGTCGAGGTACGGAAGTTACTTGCGTTTGAGTTCCTGGGCAATCAGGGCGTCAACGGTCTGGAATAGTTCGCGGTGGCCGCCGGTCAACCCGGCGGAGGTGAGATATTTTCCATTGACGGCGATCGCCGGTACGCCGGTGAGCTGGTAGCTGCGTGTCAGTTGCTGGGCACGCATGACACGGGTTTCCACGTTGAAGCTGTGGTAGGCGTTGGTGATTTTCTTGCGATCGATGCCTTGGGTGACGGCCCAGTCGAAGAAGGTTTCCGGTGCAGTCAGGTCCATGCCTTGCACATGTATCGCGTCGAACACCTTGCCATGCAGTTTGTCGACCATGCCGATGGCGTCCAGCGCGTAATAAACGCGCGCCATGGCCGTCCAGTCCGGGTTGAGGATGGCCGGCACCCGTTTCAGGATGACGTTTTTGGGGAGCTTTTTCGACCAGGCTTCGAGGTCGGGTTCCAGATTGAAACAATGTCCACAGCGGTACCAGAAAAATTCCAGAACTTCGATCTGCCCCTTCTTGACATCGACTGCCTGCGCCGGCGTGATGGCGATATGGTCGCCTGCCTGCTGGGCCTGGGCGGCCGATGTGGCGAGCGAAACACTGAACGCTAGCAGCAACAGCACGAATTTCATGGTTTTTCCTGGGCGTTATGGGTGGCTAGGTTGGTATTGGGTTCTTTGAACAGTCGCGGTTCGAAATTGTTGGCGGCGAGCGTATCGAGATCGCCCAGCGCATCGTCCTCGCGCTTGTATGGTCCGACCCGGATGCGGTACAGAGACATGTCGCCGCTTTCCACTTTCTGGGTGGCGACCTGCAAGCCAAGCAGGATCAGACGGGCTTTGAGCTTGTCCGCATCGGCCGGGCTCTTCAGGGCGGCGACCTGCAGCCACCAGATGTCCTTGCTTTCCGGCAGCGGCAGAGGTTTGACGGGTTTGTCGCCCGGCAGGATGCCGTAGAAGGTGTAATCGACCCGCGGCTTGATGACGTTGGGCGCGGCATCGGCGGCCGGGTCCGGTCGTGGCGCGGGGGGCTTGGAGGGCGGGGTCAGTTTGCCAGCGGCTTGCGTGACTGCTTGGGCGGCGGGCTGAGCCGGGGGATGGGCGGGCGGGTTCGCCGGATTGTCGGTGCGTGTCGGCAAAACAGTTGCCGGCATGGATTCGGATTCGAGCGTCGGCTTCGTGTCGGCGACGGCGGGGCTCGACTCGATCTTTTCAAAAGACTGGCTGCTGTTGTTGAAATACCAGGCCATTCCAGCGGCGGCGACCAGACCCATGATCAGTCCGATGAACAAGCCGGTCATCAGCCCGCTGCGGGACTTGCTGGCGCGCGGCCTGTGGTCGTCGCGACGCGGATTGTAGGTGGGTTTGCGGGCTGCCACTTAAGCGCGAGTCGGGTTCGATTCGTCGGCTTCCGTAAGTCGGGCGTTGTCGCCGCGCGCGGTTTCATCGCGCGACATGCGTTCCGGCGCCGAGACACCCAACAGCCCGAGTCCGATGCGCAGCACTTGGCGCGCGGCGGCGATCAGCGACAGGCGGGCGAGTTTGAGTTCTTCGTCGTCGACCAGGAACTGGCAGCTCGCATACAAGCCGTGCAGTTCTCCCGCCAGGTCTTTCAGGTAATAGGCGAGGCTGTGCGGAGCCAGATCCTGGGCGGCGGCTTCGATGAGCTCCGGGAATTCGCCGATGCGCCGCAGCAGCGCCAGTTCCTGGGGATGGATCAATCGCGCTACGGCGGCATCGATCAGGTCGGCCTCATGACCGCCCCAGGCGCTCATCACACTGCAAATACGCGCATGGGCGTACTGGATGTAATACACCGGATTGTCGTTGCTCTGCGATTTGGCCAGGTCAAGGTCGAAATCGAGGTGCTGGTCGGATTTGCGCAGCACGTAGAAGAAGCGGGCGGCATCGTTGCCGACTTCGGTGCGCAGGTCGCGCAGCGTGACGTATTGGCCGGAGCGGGTCGACATCTGCGCCTTCTGGCCGTTGCGATACAGCACGGCGAACTGCACCAGTGCCACGGTAAGGCGGTCGGCATCGGCGCCGGCGGCGGTCAGGGCGCCCTTGACGCGGGAAATGTAGCCATGGTGGTCGGCGCCCCAAACGTCGATGACACGATCGAAACCGCGCTCGAATTTGTTCAGGTGGTAGGCGATATCGGCGGCAAAGTAGGTATAGATGCCGTTTTCACGCAGCACCACGCGATCCTTTTCGTCGCCGAACGCGGTGGAGCGAAACCACAAGGCGCCGTTCTGTTCATAGATGTGGCCCTGTTGTTGCAGCTGTTTGACGGCTTTGTCGATCAGGCCGGATTCGTGCAGAGTCCTTTCCGAGAACCAGCAATCGAAGACGACGCCGAATTCGGTCAGATCGTTGCGGCCGTCACCGAGTTGTTCTTCCAGCGCGTGACCGTGCACGTAGTCGTAATCGGCGCCCAGCAGACGTTTGGCGTTGGCAATCAGCGTATCGAGATGGCCTTCCGGGTCGCTTGCGGCGTCCGGCAATCCGCTGACGACATCGGCGGCCGGACGCATGTAGCGCTCGCCATGCAGCGCGAAGATGCTGTCGGCCATGGCGCCGACGTAATCACCCTGATAGGCGTTGGCGGGGAAAGGCACGAACTGGTTGCCCAGCGCCAGGTAACGCAGCCAGGTCGACAATGCCAGGATATCCATCTGCCGGCCGGCATCGTTGACGTAGTACTCGCGCTGCACCCGATAGCCGGCATGCGCCAGCAGATTGGCCAGACTGGCGCCGAACGCCGCGCCGCGGCCATGGCCGACGTGCAGAGGGCCGGTGGGGTTGGCGGAAACGAATTCGATCTGGACCGATTGATTATTGCCGAGCAAGCCGCGCCCGCAGGCATCGCCGGCTTTCAGCGACAGCGGGGCGATGTTCTGCCAGGCGGCGGGCTTGAGAAAGATGTTGATGAAGCCGGGGCCGGCGATCTCGGTTTTTTCGACCAGATCGGATGCCGGCAGGGAGGCGAGGATTGCCTGAGCCACTTCGCGCGGATTGCGTTTCAGCGCCTTGGCCAGTTGCATCGCAACGTTGCAGGCGAAGTCGCCGTGGCTGGACTGCTTGGGGCGCTCCAGTTCGATGCTCAGATGCTCTGCTTGAGCGAATTGGCTCGCGGCATGCTGGAACAAGGCGGAGAGATGGGACTTGAGCGATTGCGGACGGACCATTGCGAAAACCTTTTGGCTATACACCTTTGATTGGCGTGGATTATAGCGGCAGGCCGGGTTTTTCCGGTGGCGCGACCGGCATATGCAGGCCGCGCAAAAGTTAATTTCACGGTCCGCAGGGGGATGTGATGCGGCGCATAGTTACCATGTACGCTTCAAGGTTAATGTTCGCCATCGTTTTCCAGCCCTCGAATCGATCATGAACTGCGATAGCTCGGCTATTTATGATTTTCTGACCTTGCGTTGCCTGAATTTCCGCAATCCCTGGAAGGACGCCGCGAGCAAGAAACGTTTGCTGGGAAAGCTGAAAGCGGCCAAAAAGCGTTTGGGTTTGTCGGTGGCCGCCTATGTCGTGCTGGATGACCATGCCCATATTCTGTTGCGAGCACAAGCGGGTCAGGGAGGTACAAAACTATTGGATGAACTGCGCAGCGGGTTTTGCGATGACTGCCAACTGGCGACCGCGTCGTGCGACACCCCGTCGGCCGACCTTGAACATCGCGCCCTGGTTGGAGCTTTGCAAGCCCGCGCGCATCTGGATTTCATTCACTACGAACCCGTGTTGTACGGTCTGGTTGACCGCGCCGTCGATTACGACTGGTCGAGTTTTCCAGTGCGCGTTGCGCAAGGTCATTACCCGGAGAACTGGGCGCTGCTGGCACCGCCGGCTTCCATCGCGCGTGTGCCCCTCTGATTGGGTGATCCGCGTCAGGCGTTCAGCCAGGCCCGCCATCCTGATACTTTGGCGTGATCAACGTCATGCCGAACGGCAATCCGTTCGCCTGGAAGCTGGCCGGCACGGCGGTGGCGGCGAGGTCGCGCAGATTCATGAAGTGGATCTAGTGTGGTGTTGCACGCTATCCAGCCCATAAAACGGCGTCTTTTTTCGCCATGCGTCGTTGCGGCCCCTTGCCGTATACCCCATACGGCCGCGGGTCCGCGCCTTGCCTGGCGAAAAAATCCATCCGTTTTATACGGGCCGGCAAGCGTGC
>Ga0208244_101401_pt1 | contig 13247 bp, 10 predicted proteins | sample SubbioCR12Aug_5A_FD_184828 | JGI IMG/M metagenome (GOLD analysis project Ga0208244, IMG submission 184828) | Serpentinite rock and fluid subsurface biosphere microbial communities from McLaughlin Reserve, California, USA - CR12Aug_5A (SPAdes) | ecosystem: Environmental > Terrestrial > Deep... | reverse complement strand
GAGTATGACCAGTACGCCAAGGCCGATGAGCGCGGCATTGTTCCGCATCCTATTGGCCGGAATCATCATCTCTTCAATGTCGATCTCGCCAATGACCGCCCAGCGAACGCCCTCGAAATCGAAAGGACGATATGCCGAGAGTACCGGGACGCCCCGATAGTCGAGAATGTCCCTGATGCCGCTTTCGCCGGCCAGCGCAGCCTTGACCGTCTCGCCCTCGATCCTGGTTTCGAGAATCGTCGAGGTCTCCGAGAAACGGGAGTCGCTGCGCATCAGATAGTCGCCGCCGACCAGATAGGTCTCGCCGCTTTCGCCCATGCCTGCGGATGACTGCATGACGGCATTGATGCGCTCGATCGGCATCTGGAAGGCGAGCACGCCGAGGAGGCGGCCATTGCGCATGACCGGCGTGGCAATGAAGCTGGCTGCGGCGCCGTTGCTCGGGGCGTAGGGTGCAAAGTCGACAAAGGAGATCTTGCCGGCCGTGGCGTCATTGCTCACGGTATTGAAAACCGTGGCGAGATCGCTCGCCTTCCACTCGCCGGACTTAAGATTCGTTCCGAAATCAAGTTCCTTGAAAGTCGAATAGACGATGTCGCCGCCGCGTGAGATCAGGAAGACGTCATAGTAGCCACGCAACTCAGTGAACTGACGGAACCAGGGATGATAGGCACCGTGTGCGATGCTGTAGGCTGAGCCGTCGGCGGCCTGATCGAGCTTGTGTTTCTCGCCTGTCGGATGGGGGTTCGCCTGAATATAGAGGTCCTGCAGGACCTGCGTACCGCGGCCGTCCCGGTTGATCTCGCGGAAGCCCTGGTCGAATGCGACGAGTGCATCGGCGACCGTACTGCTGGTCGCTGTAACGGCAAGATCTTCCCGTATGCTGCCAAGGTAGGACTGAAGGGCATCTGCCCGGGCCTGGGCAAGTGCCTCGTATCGAACTTCGGCTTCGACATGCAATGCGTCTGCCGCTTGAAAATAACTCATCGTTCCGACTGCGACGACCGACAGCAATGCGGCCGTTGCGACGAGGCCCGGAATCTTGACGGCAAGAGACATATTCTTGAAGCGATGTATCATATTGTGCATCGTTTTTTTCTCTGGTTCTGGTCGGGTGGCAACATTGGTTGATGGGTGTGAATGCGAGGCTTTGATCATGACGCTCGACAGCAATTCGTAGACCGCGGCCCAGGCAGCACGAACGTCGGGTGTGAATTTCTCCCCCAGCCCCTTCTCGAGTGTCCAGAGAAGCGCGTTGCCGACGGCCGTGTAGTCCGACGGCTTGACGCCGTATCCGGCGTGCCGGCGTCCAAGTTCTTCGACAACAGGTACCAGACGATCGAGATCGTTCAGGCCGTTGACCGCCAATGCGAGCATTTTCATCAGCTTGCGGCCCTGTTCCTTCAGGTCACCCTTGAAGAGCGGCCGGAGCTCGGGCGCGGTTTCGAACAAGCGACCGTAAAAGAGCTCCGCCGCCTGGTCCGCGATCGGCGCCACGGCTGCAAAGGAGCTCTGCACATGCTGCCGGATTTCCGGTGTCATCGATTGATCCCCCTCTGTCCGCATGGAACGAGTTGCAGCCTGAGGTGATGGGCTGCATAAGTTGGCGGACGCTCAGATATGTCTTTCCCCGGCGCATGATTGGCGATCATGCGATAAAGCGCGCTTAACCAAGTTCGATCTTGTGGGTAAGGATTTGTTGACGAACTGGATCGGCATTGGCGACCGGTCCGCCTGCCGCGAAATCGGGCACAACCGTGAAACATTGATGCGGAATCTGCCGGAAGATCGGCGGCGAGCGTCAGGGTGCAGTCAATTTTCCGGACGAGGGTGCGCCGAACGGCATCACACCGGCGTTGATGCCGAGCGCCAGGCCTTTGTGATGTCCTGGCCGATCAGGCGGCCCAAGGCGCCCAGAATGCGCCAGTTCGCGCGCCATCGCCGGTCAAAACGCGGAGCATCCCTGCGTGGTGTGCCGCTGACGGGTAGTTGACGAAATGAAGCGCCCCGCCGAAGCGAATTGACGGCGAGTTCCGTGCCGATCGAGCAGGTGTGATCGAATCCACCATTTTCGGACAGGAGGCGCAGGTCATAGCCCTTCATGCCGCAGAGTACGTCGTCAATGCCGAAACGTATCTTGACATAGAGCCCCATGATCGTCTCGGCCAGACGCTGCTTGCGCGGTCTGACGCCGAGGACGAGCGGTACATGCTGTGTTTCGAGAATGTCCCGGAATCTCGCGATCAATGCCGGATCGTGTTCGCCATCCGCATCCATTGTGATGGCAAACTTGAAACCCAATTCCTGTGCCTTTTCGAAGGCCCGGTTCAAAGACCCGTCATATCCGAGATTCGTCGTATTGCGGACCACGGTGGCGCCGGCGGCGGCTGCTATCTCGCCCGTGTCGTCAGGCGAGCAGTCATCGATCACGATGACTCGTGCCTGTCGGACGGCCGCGGCGACGACGCCTGCAATCGTTTCGGCTTCCCGATAGGCCGGGATCAGGACTGCGGTCCGATATCGCTCCACAGCAGTTCCTTTCCCGCTTCCTTTTTCGTCGTCAGGCGCTTTCCCAGAATGCCGGCAATCGCACAGGGCGGGATGGCACCTTCGGGACAAGGCCGCAAGGCCTCCAGGTGATCTTCCGAGAGAACCGTCCCTGCCGGCGAGGCGTTCCGCAACCGCAGCGCCCGACGCTGGATCACGACCGTTTCCGTCTCGTTGGCCTCGATCCGCTTGATTCCGTCGCCGAGGGCCAATTCAAGTTCGCGGGTTGCGTCGACCATGGCACGCCATGTCACCGGGTCGAGTGCAAAGGAATGGTCGGGGCCCTCGCGTGAGGTGTCGTCCGTAAAATGCTTTTCGACGATGCGTGCGCCGAGCGTCACGGCACCCAGCACCGCCGAATGGCCGGACGTATGATCGGAAAAACCCAACACCATGCCCGGCCAGCGAGCAGCAAAGGTCTGCAGGACGCGCAGGTTGACATATTTGAAGTTCTCGGGATTGCCGGTGTAGTTGGTGTTGCATTGCATAAGACAGAGCGCGCCATTGTATTGCAGGATCAGGCCGACGGCTGCCTCGACCTCCTGCATGGTTGCCGCACCGCACGCCAGCAATATGGGTTTGCCGGTTCTCGCCATCTGTGCGATGGCGGCGTGATGCGTGATGTCGCCCGACCCGATCTTGTAGGCCGGCACGATTTCGCGAAACATGTCGATCGCCTCGGCATCATAAGGCGTCGTCATGAAGTCGATCTCCGCCTTCCGGCAGGTATCGAGCAGTTCCTCCGTCCAGTCGCGGCGCGTGTGATACTGGTCGTAGACCTCGACGACAGACTTCTTCCATTTCGCCTGATGCGAAACCTGGCCTGCCGATCCTTCGAATCCGACCTTGCTGACGATCCGCTCGGCCAGGAAGTGCTGGAACTTGGCGCAATCGGCGCCGGCTTCCTTCGCGCGCCAGATCAGATCCTTTGCCCGCCCCAGGTCGCCATCGTGATTGGCGGCAAGATCGGCGATGAAATAGGTCGGCGATTCGAGCGAAATGTCGCGGGTTCCGATGCGGAGCGCGGTCTGGTAGTTCATGGACGACCTTCCCTGTACTGGTTCAGGACTGAGGCAACGACCTCTTCGAGCTTCGGCAGATGGTAACCAAGAACCTGCTCGGCGCGCCCGACGTCAAGGCCGAGATGGCCGGCGCGCCTTGTTGAGAGTTCGCCGACGGAGCCCGCAACCGCAGATGTCAGCCTAACATCGAGCTGGCGTGCGACCTCACGAAGAAATGCCTCCTTTGTATAGACGACGCTGGCGGCGAGGTTGAAGAGCCCGGTCGCGCCAGCCTCGACCATGTCGAGCGCCGCGCCCGCAAATGTCCGGACATCGATGGAGGACGACCATGCGTCGTTGAAGAGTGTTGCGGGACGGTCATGCAATACGACGTCGATGGCCCATTCGGCGAAAGTCGGGTGCTTCCATCGGCGAATGCCGACGATGCTGGTGCGCAAGACCAGCGCATGCGGCGTCGTCAGGGCAAGAGCCTCGCCGGCATATTTGGCGCGGGCATATTCGTTCACGAGGGAAACCGGTGCCCCCTCGTCATGGGGCGCGGCGCCGCCATCCAGGTAGTAATGGTCGGTCGAGACATGGAGCAGCACTCTCCCGGTTCGCGACGACCAGTCTGCCAGAAAGGCAAGCGGACGGGCATTGATGCGCCACGCGGCTCCGGGGTCGCGTTCGCAGGCATCGATATCCGTGAGAGCGGCGCCGTTGACGACGATATCGGGTGCTTCGGCGTCGAGTGTTGCGGCCAATGCGGCCTCGTCGGCAATATCGAGCGCGATCGGTGCATCATGACGCGCCGCCTCAAGGACCGTGTGACCGCGTCGGCGCCATTCCGGCGCGATGGCCTGGCCGAGAAGACCGGTGCTGCCGAGGAGGAGGACTTTCATTCAGGTTGCGCCCACAATCGGCCGAGTTGCGGATGTTCAAGTGGAGACGTGCCCCCGATCATTTTTCGAGAAGAAACCACGTCACATCATCTTGTGGAAAATAGTTGTCACGGTGGTAGGTGAAACCGTAATCGATCAACCGCAGGCTGAATTTGTCGATGATCTCTCCGGCAAAATCACGCTTGAACAGCCGATCGTCATTTCCCCGGTAGTTCACCGCCACCGGACTCGGATTGTAGTATTCACAAACCAGGATGTATCTCGTCGAGAGTCTGTCAAGATTCTCATAAACCTTGTCAAGTTCCTGTGGGTTGATATGGATCAGTACGGTTTTTGTAAACGCCAGATCGAATTTTTTCTCGGATGGAATTTCTTCAATTATCGTTCCATCAATGATATCGGCAATGCCTTGCGCTCTGGCCTGTTCCGCAGCGGTTTTGTTTATTTCATAACCGCAAAGCTCGAACGCCGGATTTATCCTTTTCAGCGCCTGCAAATTCAATCCGATGTTGCAACCGAGTTCGACGATCGACTTGACTTGCGGCGCCGATCTCAATATCCGGCCAAACAGGGCGAAATTGGATGCAACAATTTTTTCACCGCGGTTCCGCTTTGTGTACTCGTTTCCGAACTCACCGGTCCAGAAGCTTTCCTGCTCGGTCTTGAACTTCATTTTTGGGCCTTTGCTGTGCTGGATGCCTGCTGTGGACGGATGAATTCCGTGAGGGTTCGAAACAAGGCGGCGGCGCACCACATTTCAGTTATCGCTGTCGGCGCATGGCATTCAATTCGGCCAGGCCGGGATTGGCTTCGCAAATGCGCAGCGTTTCCGTCCATGGCGGTATGCCCGGGCCCAAAAGAGGAAACAGCGCGCGACAGAAAGTCAGGTCCTCCGGGTAGTCCAGCGTCCAGCGGAGCTGTCCCAGAGCTGCATCTGGCCCATCTATCGATACGCGACGGATTTCCGGTGCCCGCCGCAGCCAGGGTGTCACGTGTTCCCGGTCATACTCTTCCGTTGCCATTTTCCAGGCCAGCGTCAGCGCTACGCTTGTAAAGGCCTCGCAGTCGAGACCGTGAGGGTAGCGATGCGAAAAATTGTTGGCCGCATAGTCGACGGCTTCGCCGCTGTCCAGAGCTGACAGCACCTCTCCGCAAAGCCATGGGTCAATCAGCGGACAGTCGCTCGTTACACGCATGACGATATCCGCATTCAGAGCATTGGCCGCGTGGAAGTAGCGGGCAAGAACGTCATTTTCGGAACCGCGTACAACCGTAGCGCCATGGCGCTCCGCTTCGTCGGCCACGGCGTCCTGCCGTGACCCTTCCGGTATCGCACAGCAGACCTTGTCGATACCGGGGATTGCGGCGCATCTCTGTAGAACATGGCCGAGCGCTGTCGTGCCCGCGATATCTTCGAGTACCTTTCCAGGCAGTCGTGTGGAAGTCATGCGCGCCTGGACAATGACGGCCTTGATCATGCTTCGGCTCGAGTGTTGTAGGCGGCAACCTCGTCAACCGTCAGGAAATGCCGGTTGGTGCCTGAATTGTATTCGAATCCCTGATCGACCGGCTTTCCGCGTTCACCGCGCTTGTTCACGAGGTAATCGGCGTCACCGTTGAAGAACTTGATTGTCGGACGAATGATGTAGTGATCGTCGAACTCGACAGTGAGATGGGAATCGTCGGCCGGACACATGATTTCATGCAGCTTCTCGCCGGGGCGAATGCCGATGACCCTGGTCGGCATGCCCGGCGCCATGGCCGCCGCCAGATCGGTGATCCGGATGGAGGGAATCTTGGGTACGAAGATCTCGCCGCCATGCATACGCTGAAGATTGTCGAGAACGAAGTCGACACCCTCCTGAAGCGTGATCCAGAAGCGCGTCATCCGTTCGTCGGTGATCGGCAGTTCCTTCGCGCCGTCCTGGATCAGCTTGGCAAAGAAGGGAACCACCGAGCCGCGCGAGCCGACGACATTGCCGTAGCGCACGACGGCAAAACGCGTCGGGGCGCTGCCGACCATGTTGTTGGCCGCCACGAAGAGCTTGTCGGAGGCAAGTTTGGTCGCACCGTAGAGATTGATCGGATTGGCCGCCTTGTCGGTCGACAGCGCCATGACATGGCGGACCCTGTTCTCGATCGCGGCCTTGATCACGTTTTCGGCGCCATGAATGTTGGTCTTGATACATTCCATGGGATTGTATTCGGCGGCCGGCACCTGCTTCAGGGCGGCTGCGTGAATCACGATGTCGACACCCTGCATGGCCTGGCGCAGTCGCTCGCCGTCGCGCACATCGCCGATGAAATAGCGCATTTCGGCCCCGCTGAATTGCTGGGCCATCTCGAACTGTTTCAGTTCGTCGCGCGAATAGATCACAAGGCGCCGCGGGCGGTGGCGCTCGATCAGCGTGCGGGTGAATTTCTTGCCGAACGATCCCGTGCCGCCCGTGATCAGGATCGACTTGTCCTCAAACATGGCCCTGGCTCTGCCTTTTCGAATGATTCATGCCCGCGCCCCCGCCGGCTGTCCTTCATTCTTGCCAGAGTTAACCTTTACGGATGGTTACCAAGGGTTCGGATTACCAGCGGGCCGACGGTGGCGTGCCGGGCATGTCCTTTTGTCAAGTTATTGATTCTGTTGATATCTTGTCATTCAGGCGCAGAAGACCCGACGACCTGCCGGGCGCCGGGTCTGTCGATTTCGCCGCCTGGGCCGGTTAAGGCCGGTTCAGCAGGCGCCTTGGCGGAGCAGCACTGCGGGCAGCGTCTTGAACATGATCGCGATATCCTGCCAGAGCGACCAGTTCTTGACGTACCAGGCGTCGAGCTGAACGCGGCGCAGATAGGTCGTGTCGTTGCGGCCGCTGACCTGCCACAGGCCGGTAATGCCGGGCTTGGCCGAGAGGTAGTATTCGGCATCCTCGCCATAGCGCAGGACTTCCGAGTAGGTCACCGGCCGCGGGCCGACAAGGCTCATCTCGCCGCGGATCACGTTGATCAGTTGCGGCAGTTCGTCGAGGCTCGTCTTGCGCAGGAAATGACCGACCGGCGTGATGCGGGGGTCGTTGCGCAGCTTCTGGTCGCGGGCCCATTCGGCCGCGCGAAGCGGGTCTTTTTCGAGGATTTCCTTCAAAATGGCGTCGCTGTCGACATGCATGGTCCGGAACTTCCGGCACATGAATTCGCGCCCCTTCTCGCCGACGCGGCAGTGGCCGTAAAAGGCCGGACCTCCGTCCAGGCGGATCAGTGCCGATACGGCCCAGAAGAAGGGCGAAAGCACCAGCAGAGCGGCCGAGGCGACGGCGAGATCGAAGCTGCGCTTGACGATGCGTGCCATCGGCCGGTTCAGATTGTCGGCCAGCGTCAGCATGACAAGATCATGGCTGAAGAAGTTGCCGGTTTCGAGTGCCATGACGCCGATCCCCTTGACCGGCGGGATGATCGAGAAGGCGATGCGGGCGCGGTGCAGCGCGCGCAGGACATGGTCGAGACCGGCCATTTCCTCGGGCGAAGGGGCCAGCACCACGAAGCGTGCGCCATAGCCCGCACAGGCGAGTTTCAGTGCTGCCGAGAGCTGGCCGCCGGCCCGGTAGAGAAGGCTGCCGGGATTGGCGGCATTGGCCTCGGAGGTCAGTTCGGCAAGGTCGATCGTGCCGGCGATTTCGTAGCCCAGATAGGGTTCCGATTCGAGCACCTGCGCGGCCTCATCAGTGTTCTCTTTCGAACCAATCAGCAGGACCGGCGCGGTCCAGCCGCCGTATCGCTTCAGGACATGTCTCATGGCGATACGCGCCAACGGCACAAGGATCAGCGCCCAGGCCCAGGCCTGGAGCATCCAGAGGCGCGAGAAATAGTCCTTGGTCAGGTAAAGCAGGAACCCGTCGATCAGCGCGACCAGGGCGATCGCCTTGACGATCTCCTTGGCTTCGGCCCAGAAGGGCGTGCGCTTCGAATAATGGCCCTTGGCTGCCCACCAGAGAACCGGAAGCATCAGCAGGAGCCCGATGCGCACCAGACGGCTGGCAAGCTCGTCGGCTTCCAAAGCGCCGAATTCGGTGTTGAAAAGCTGGATATTGACGCCAAAGGCGATAAAGCCGGCGATCAACTGCGCCAGGACCAGTGCACCCAGATCGCCCATCAGCAGCATGAAACGGTCGGCCAGTGGCGTCAGCCGCGAGCCCGCGCTCTGCTCATGCTTGGCGGCGTTCGCCAGGGCAGGGAGGGGCGAGGCGACGGGAGTTGCGGCCTCGAATGCAGGAATCTGTTTGTTCAGTGCGGTCACGATACTCACGCCAACAATGTGTCCGAATGCGACAATTGCTTCGTGAGAGCGCAAGTTGTGCGCCAGAATAGCGCTGTCCCGGCCTGACGGTTCGATTCTTGTTAACGCCGGGTTAATGCAAGAGCGGAGCCGTTGTTGTTTACTCTAAGACGACATTCGATGCCGGGTGGCCGCGAGTTGCTGCTTTACGGACGCAAGGCGCATGATGCGCCGCCGCTTCCGGTCCTGCCGTCCGAGCCGCCTGCGGCGCCACCGCATCTGCGATGGCATCCATTTCTTGGTGAGTGGGTGGCCTATGCCGGCGCCCGGCAGGGGCGTACCTTCCTGCCAGATCGGGCGGCCTGTCCGTTGTGTCCCGCGGGTGAAGGGCGTCTTGGCGAAATTCCGTTTGCCGAATTCGAAATCGCCGTCTTCGAGAACCGCTTTCCGGCATTGATCGCAGCACAGGAGGCTCCTCCCGACATAGCGGGTATTGTCGCTGCCCCGGCCGAAGGACGGTGCGAGGTAGTGGTCTTCTCTGCCGATCATGCAGGTGGACTCGGCACGCTTCCGGTCGACCGGCTGGCGCTGCTGATCGAGGTCTGGGGCGCGCGGATCAAGGCGCTGCGTGACGAGGCAGGACTTTCTTGCGTGCTTCCCTTCGAAAACCGGGGCGAGGAGATCGGTGTCACGCTGCATCATCCGCATGGACAGATATACGCCTTCCCCTTCGTGCCGCAGCGTGTGTTGCGCGCGGCCAAGGCACAACAGGAGAGCCCGATTGTTGCCCGCCTCATCGATGCGGTGCCGCACGAATTGGTGATCGACGCCGAGGACGCCGCCGTCTCGTTCGTGCCACCCTTCGCCATGTATCCCTTCGAGACCTGGCTTGCACCGCGCCGTCGGGTCGCCGGTCCGGATGCGCTTTCTCCGGTCGAAACGGAGGCGCTGGCGCGGTTGTTGCGCAGGGCCATTCGGCGGCTTGACGGACTTTTCAGTCGCCCCATGCCCTACATTCTGACTGTGCAGGCGGCGCCGCGCGGATTCGAACAAAGCTTCCACATGACGATCGAGATCCGGCCGTTCCGACGCGACCACGACAAGCTGAAATTCCTGGCGGGTGTCGAACAGGGTGCGGGCGTCTTTCTGGTCGACGTGCTGCCTGAACAGGCCGCGGCACGTCTGAAGGCGGTCGATCCGGAGACAGGCGCATGAGTGATGCATTCATGCGCGTGTTCGGCCGCGGGTCCGTTGCCCGGGCCTCGGCTCCGGGAAGGGTCAGTCTGATCGGCGATCACACCGACTATGCGGAAGGTTTCTGCCTGCCAATGCCGCTGCCGCTCGAAACGCATGTCGCGCTGGCGCCGGCAGATTGCTTTCGCGTCCACAGTGAGGAGATGGAGGACACGCTGGACTTTGATCCGTTTGGCCCGCCGCGTGGCAACTGGAGCGATTATGTCGCCGGCCCGCTTGCCGAACTTGTGAAAGCCGGATTCACGGTGCCGCCAGTCGAGATGACGGTGCGCTCGTCCGTGCCGTCGGGGGCCGGACTTTCATCGTCGGCCGCGCTTGAGGTCGCCACGCTGCGGGCGATGCTGTCTCTCACCGGACAGGCGGTTTCCGACAGCCGGATTGCACACTTCGCACAGGCTGGCGAGAATAACTATTGCGGTGTTCAATGCGGCATTCTCGACCAGATGGCGAGCGCCATGGGCCGGTCCCGTCAGGCGCTGCTCCTCGATTGCCGTACCAACAAGGGCCAGCTCGTACCGTTGCCGCCTGAGTTTCATTTCGAGATCGTTCATTGCGGCAAGCCACGCCACCTTGCCGATGGAGCTTATAACGAGCGCCGTGCCACGACAGCCGAAGCGGCGCGCCATCTCGGTCTACGGGCCTTGCGTGATGCCGACATGGCAGCGCTCGAGGCCTTGCGCGATGATGAGATGTTGAGGCGCGCGCGCCATGTCGTCAGCGAAAATGCTCGCGTGCTGGCGGCAGTCGACGCCATCCGGACAGCGGACGTTGCCGGTTTCGGCGCGTTGATGAACGAAAGTCATCGCTCGTTGGCATTGGATTTCGAAGTGTCGACGCCCACGCTCGACCGGCTGGTCGAGAGCGCCCTCGACGCTGGCGCGCTCGGCGCACGCCTCACAGGGGCTGGGTTTGGCGGTTGCATCGTTGCACTGGTGCCTGCCGAGTCATCCGATTGGTGGCCGCAGGTGGTTGCGGGGAATCCTTGCGCCTGGCTTGTTCGAAACGAAGTCTAGTTGCTTCTGCAATCGAATGTCGAGCGTGCATCAATCCGCAGTGCGTCGATGAAGACGCTTCTGCACTATTTCGTTTGATGTTGCGCGTATTCCTCTTCCGATTTCTGCGCCAGACGGTCGAGTAGCCGGAAGAGCAGGGCGCCCGCCACCATGGCGATCAGGCCAGCGGTGACGCCGCTGTCGAACTGGTCGGGAAAGTAGGGATGCGATGCGACCAGGCGCATTTTCTCGTCGATCAGGGCGTATTCACGCTCCTTGAACGGCCACACGGCCAGCAGGGAGCCAGCCAGAATGCCGATCACCGTCAGCATCGTCTGGCGTTGATAGTGCGTCAGCAGCCAGGAGATGGCGCGCGAGAATGCGAGCGCTCCTGCAATGACACCTGCAGCCAGCGGCACGAGGAACGAAAAATCGAGCCGCCCCAATGCATCGATCGTATCGGTATATTTCCCGAGGATCAGAAGTACGAATGATCCTGAAATACCAGGAACAAGCATGGCGGCGATGGCGATCATGCCGCAGAGGAAAATGAACCAGATATCGTCGGGTGTGCGGACCGGTACGAGAATCGATACGGCGAGGCCGAAGGCTACGCCGAGAACGAGCCAGATCCAGTGCAGCCGGCTGCCATTGTCGACATGCGAGACAAGGCCGACCACCGAAGCCGCGATCAGGCCGAAAAAGAAGCCGAAGGTGGCTTCGGGAAATTCAGTGACCAGGACCGAGAGCGGTACGATGCGGGTGAAGATGACAATGGCGAGCACGGCGCCGATCCCCAGCGGCAACAGAAACAGAAAGTCGATCCGTCTCAGCGCCGCCATGATTTCCCGCTGTCCCAGCTGGCGCAGAAACGCCATGTCGACATGTGCGATGGCTGCAATCAATCGCTTGTAGACGCCAAGGATCAACGCCATCGTGCCGCCGCTGACGCCCGGCACCAGATCGGCGGCGCCGATGCACATGCCGCGCAGAACCTGTCGCGTCGGATTGACGTTGTCGTGATGGGCGACGTTCAGCTTGTCGACAGTGCCGATCCAGAGGGCAAGTGCGGCCTCGGTCTGGCGCACCGCAAAGCCATATATCCACCAACCGAATGGCGTACCCCGTACCAGGCCGATTGTCAGCAGCGTCACGAACCCGCCGCCGATGACCACATCGGTGGCCCAGTGTGCGCCGGCCGCGATGCGTGGCATGGCAAAGAGGAAACCCAGAACGAATCCCAGCAGGCCGAGACGCCAGTTGAATCCCACCCACCACAACACGGCAATGATCATCGTAACGGTCGCATGGTCACCCGGGAAGCTCGAGTTCGACCCTTCCTTGGCGAGCGACCAGGGGACAAGGGTCTGGATCGAGTGATAGCTGTCGAGCGCCAGCGAGGGCGAGAGACGCGGAAAGGCGATGATCTCGCGTTGCAGAACGATCACCACCAGCAGGATCACGGCTGTCATGATGCCGAAGGCCACACCGTCGCGGAACCGCGCCAGATCGCCGCGCGAAATATAGGCAAGATAGATACCGAAAATGATCAGCGCCGAGAAATAGTCGAAGCGCCGGTCGCCCGACAGCGCCCAGATGATCGCCATCGGCTCCCAGGCGACGGTCGCGTTTGCCGCCCGGAAGACCCATAGGTCGAAGGCATCCCAGAACGCGCGCGTGATGTCGATCGGCCACCAGGAGGCGAAGAGCAGGGCGGATAATCCTGTCCAGATCAGCAGCGTTTTCCATTGCCAGGTTCTGGACAGTGCGAATTCCATGTCGATTTCCCCCTTCGCCGTGCGAATCGGCTTCGGCCCCCGCCGCCAACCGCGTCGGGATTTTATATTTGCGTCGCCCAAATGACACAAAAATCGGTAGATGGCTGTCTTTTTCGGGGGGGCGTCAGCGGAAGCGCGGCAGCCAGTCCCCATGCGCCTCGATCAGGTCGTCGACGAGATTCCAGATCTGGTCGAGCGACAATTCGGCGGCGGTATGGGGGTCCAGCATGGCTGCGTGGTAGATATGCTCCCGTTTGCCGGTTGCCAGCGCCTCCAGCGTCAGCGCCTGCACATTGATGTTGGTCTGCATCAATGCGGCCAGATGCGGCGGCAGCGTGCCCACGTTCGTTGGTGTCACCCCGTTCGCGTCGATGCGGCACGGCACCTCGACACAGGCGCCAGCCGGCAGGTTATCGATCAGGCCGTGATTGGCGACATTGCCGTTGATGACGGCCGGCTTGCCCGAAACGACGGCACGCATGATCTTGGCACCATATTCGCCCGAGAACTTG
>Ga0208244_101400_pt1 | contig 13264 bp, 8 predicted proteins | sample SubbioCR12Aug_5A_FD_184828 | JGI IMG/M metagenome (GOLD analysis project Ga0208244, IMG submission 184828) | Serpentinite rock and fluid subsurface biosphere microbial communities from McLaughlin Reserve, California, USA - CR12Aug_5A (SPAdes) | ecosystem: Environmental > Terrestrial > Deep... | reverse complement strand
CTCCTCACCTGGGTCAACGAAGTCGCCGCCAACGCTGTCGCTGTCAAAATAAAAACCGACCTGCGCGAACGGCTCTTCGCCCACATCCTCAAACTGGGTCCCGCCTACGCCCGTGGACAACGCACAGGTGAACTGACCACAGCCGCCGTCGAAGGCATCGAAGCGTTGGATGCGTATTTCAGCCAATACCTGCCGCAACTCGTCATCACGGCACTTGTCCCTATTTCCATTTTATTTTTCGTCTTTCCCATCGACCTGCTCACCGGTTTTGTCTTCCTCATCACCGCGCCATTGATTCCGTTCTTCATGATCTTGATCGGCAGGGGTGCGGAGGTGGTCACCAAACGCCAGTATGAAACCTTGCGCCTGCTCAGCGCCCACTTTCTCGACAGCCTGCAAGGGCTGTCCACGCTCAAACTCTTCGGTCAATCAAAGGGACAGGCGAAGAATGTCGCCAAAGTTGCTGAACAATTCCGCGACCGGACGTTGAGCGTCTTACGCATCACCTTCCTCTCCGCGCTCGCGCTGGAAATGCTCGCCACCATCAGCACCGCCATCGTCGCCGTGGAGATCGGTTTTCGCCTGCTCTACGGCTTCATGGATTTCCGCCCCGCGCTCTTCCTGCTCGTCCTCGCGCCCGAGTTCTACATGCCCCTGCGCGCCCTCGGAGCGAGATTCCACGCAGGCATGAACGGCACGACGGCAGCGAAGAGGATATACGAGATACTTGATACGCCAGTTCCTGAGTTACAGGTTGCAAGTTACAAGTTGGAAGGTTCAAAACCTTCAACCTTAAACCTTCAACTTGAAAACATTTCTTTCACCTATCCAAACGAAACATCCCCCGCATTACAAAACATCAACCTAAAAATCAAACAGGGGCAACACATCGCCCTCGTCGGCAAAACAGGCGCAGGAAAATCTACTCTTGTTCAACTTCTCCTCGGCTTTATTCAACCTTCACAAGGCAACCTTCAACCTTCGACTTTGGACCTTCAACCCAATATCGCCTGGGTTCCCCAACGCCCGCACCTCTTCCACACCACCATCGCCGAAAACATCCGCCTCGGCAAAGCGGACGCGCCTCACGATGAAGTCATCCACGCCGCCAAAGCCGCACGCCTGCATGACTTCATCGACTCCCTGCCCGAAAAATACGAAACCATCGTCGGCGAAAGCGGCGCACGCCTCTCCAGCGGACAAGCCCAACGACTCGCCCTCGCCCGCGCCTTCCTCAAAGATGCGCCCATCCTCATCCTCGACGAGCCCACCTCCGCGCTCGACCCCGAAACCGAATCCCTGCTCGAAGAATCCACCCGCGAGCTCATGCAGGGACGTACCACCATCACCATCGCCCACCGACTCAACACCATCTTCCAAGCCGACAGAATCATCGTCCTCGACGAAGGCAGAATCATCGAACAAGGCACACACCGCGAACTGCTTACGAACAATGGAATGTATGCGAGTATGGTTAGAACTTACGAGTTACAAGTTACAAGTGACAAGTTACAATTTGAAAACCTCCCAACTTCAAAACATTCCCAACAACCTGCAACCTTCAACCTGCAACCTGCAACCAACAATCGTCAATCGCAAATCGTAAATCAAAAATCGATCCTTCCCCGCCTGCTCCAATTCCTGCGCGGCAACTGGCATCGCGTCACATTCTCTGTTCTGCTCAGTTCCATTACCATCCTTGCAAGCGTCGCGCTCATGGGCACATCCGCATGGCTGATCTCCACCGCCGCCATTGCCACCTCCGTTGCCGACCTCGGCGTCTCCACTGTCGGCACACGCTTTTTCGGCATCACCCGCGCCGTCTTCCGTTACCTCGAACGCCTCGTATCGCATGACGTGACTTTCCGTCTACTCGCCAAACTGCGCGTCTGGTTTTACGAAAAACTTGAGCCTCTCGCGCCCGCCCGCCTGATGAACTTCCGCGCTGGCGACTTGCTTGCCCGCATCATCGGCGATGTGGAAACCTTGGAAAATTTCTACGTCCGTGTCGTTTCCCCCCCGTTGACCGCCATTGTCGTCGGGACGTTCACTGCCATCTTCCTCGCCTCTTTCTACCCCTTGCTTGCTCCTGTCTTTCTGATCTTTTATCTCAGCCTCGGCTTGCTCCTCCCCATCCTCGCGCAGACCACCAGCCGCAGATCCGCCAAACAGACCATCTCCCTGCGCGCAGACTTGCAAACGAATCTCGTGGACGGCATCCAAGGCATGGCAGACCTCATCGCCTATGGTCGTGCCGATGAACGCCTCGCACAAATTGCAGCCAACGCAAACAAGTATGGGGATGCCCAACGCCGCATGGCGCGTGTGACGGGCATCCACTCCGCGCTGGGAACTCTGCTCACCAACCTCGGCATGTGGGCGATTCTCTTCCTGACCATCCCGCAGGTCATCAATGGGAGTCTCCCCGGTCCCATGCTCGCCTCGTTGACCTTGCTTACTCTCGCCTCGTTCGAAGCCGTCCTCCCGCTCCCCCTCGCTGCCCAAATGTGGAATTCCTCACGTGAATCGGCAAGACGGTTGTTTGAAGTGGTGGATACAGAGCCAGAGATAAAGGACGATATTCGATACTCGAAACTCGATGAACAAGTATCCAATATCGAATTCTCGAATATCACTTTTTCATATCCATCCCAAACCACCCCCGCTCTCCGCGACCTGACCTTCGACCTTCGACCTTCGACTTCGATAGCCATCGTCGGTCCGAGCGGAGCGGGGAAAAGCACCATTGCCAATTTGCTGTTGCGATTCTGGGACTACGAAGCCGGAGATATCCGCTTGGGGGGAGAATCGCTCAAATTGCTGAATCAGGATGAGGTTAGAGAAAGAAGCGGATACGTTTCCCAGAATACATATTTCTTCAACACATCCATTTACGAGAATTTGAGATTCGCCCGCAGGAAAGTCACACGCGAAGAAGTGGAAGCGGCGTGTAAGTCCGCGCAAATCCATGATTTCATTATGAGCCTGCCCAAAGGCTATGAGACCTTGATCGGCGAGCAGGGACTGCGCCTTTCGGGCGGGGAGCGTCAGCGGTTGGCGATTGCGCGCGCGTTGATAAAAGATGCGCCGATCCTGATCCTCGACGAACCCACCGCCAACCTTGATCCGTTGACGGAACAGCAGGTACTGGAAACGTTATTCGATGTGATGAAACGTAAGACTTCCCTGCTTATAACGCATCGGTTAATCGGGCTCGAGAACGTGAACGAGATCCTTGTAATGAACCACGGACAGATCGTGGAGCGCGGCACACATGCGCTGTTGGCAAACAAAGACGGCTTGTACCGCCGCCTGTTGGACTTGCAAAATCGTATATTGGATGACGAAATTTAGAAAATTTGCCGCTTGCAACCCTTTCGTGGAAGTGCTATAATTCTGGCAACTCCCCTGATGTTTGATAACCGATTTCCATTTTGACAGCGCACAGGGCGTCCACCTTGCGTGGAAGATATAAAGATAAACTTGACTGAAACCCCAACCGCACCAACAACTTCTTCCTAAGGAAACCCGCCAGCCCATATAGAGGGGACTGGTCTTTTTCACATTCCATTTTCCCAATAAGAGAATACAACATGAAAATACTTGAACTTGAGAACGAACCTCTTTCAAAACTCCGCGCAATGGCGAAGTCCTTCAATATTCCCAACGCCAACCGCCTAAAGAAGGAGACCCTTGCCATGCTGATCCGCGAGGCGGAGGCGCAGAAGGAGGGTATCGAACTGCGCGGCGGCATTTTGGAGATCATGAGCGAGGGAATCGGCTTCCTGCGAGCCACGAACTACCGCATCAGCGACCAGGATGTATATGTCTCGCAGGCGCAGTTACGGCGCTACGACCTGCGCGCAGGCGACCTCGTCATCGGGCAGGTGCGCCCACCGCGCGAGAGTGAACGTCATTTCGGCTTGCTGAAGGTTGAATCCATCAACGGCTTGGAGCCTGAGGAAGCCTCCCGCAGGGTGATGTTCGAAAGCCTGACGCCCATATTTCCCGAAACCCGCTTCGACCTAGAAACAGACCCCAAGACCCTTGCGCCGCGTTTGATCAACCTGATCGCGCCGATTGGTCGCGGGCAGCGCGGCTTGATCGTTTCGCCTCCCAAAACGGGGAAAACCACCATTCTCAAACAGATCGCCAATTCGATTTCAACCAAATATCCCGACGTGCATTTGATCATCGCCCTGATCGGTGAACGCCCCGAGGAAGTGACCGACATGGATCGCTCGGTGGATGCGGAAGTGGTCGCCTCCACCTTCGACGAGCCTGTTACCGCCCATGTCCGCACGGCGGAGCTGGCATTAGAGCGGGCTAAGCGGCTGGTGGAGATCGGTCGTCACGTGGTAATCTTAATGGACTCGATCACCCGCCTCGCGCGCGCCTACAACCTGGTAGTCAACCCATCCGGGCGCACACTTTCGGGCGGTATGGATCCATCCGCGCTGTACCCGCCCAAGCGCTTCTTTGGCGCGGCGCGCAATGTGGAAGACGGCGGCTCGCTGACCATCATCGCCACCTGTCTTGTGGATACCGGCTCCCGTCTCGACGACGTGGTGTACGAGGAGTTCAAAGGCACCGGCAACATGGAATTGCACCTCTCGCGCAAATTGCAGGAACGCCGCACCTTCCCCGCCGTGGATATCGAACGCTCGTCCACGCGCCGCGAAGATTTGTTGCTCGGTCCCGACCTGCTCCAGCGCGTCTGGCTGATGCGCCGCATGTTCATCCAAATGACATCCTCCCCGCCCCAGGGCGCCGGCATGGATCATTCCGTTGCAACGGAAGCCATCCTGACCCGTATGGAACGATCGAAGAACAATATGGAGTTTTTGGATAATTTGACGAAAGACGCCTGAGAACGGACAGGCTGAAACGCAAAAAGGATAGAATGAAACGTTTATTGGAAAAGATTCGATCCCCCCTCCTTAAGCGAAACGGAAAAGTGGAAAGCGAATCGAAGCCAAGATCGGCGGTCGACGAACCGCCGACCACCCCGCGCACGAAACCCAAAACAGACCGGTTTTCCCTGATCAGTTGGGTTGTGACCATCGTCCTTGCGGCGGGGCTGCTGGGGTGGGCATTGTATTACAAAAGCACGCTTCCGCCCGTGGTGGTGACGGTGCCGGCGCAGGCGACTCCCGATTCGGATGGCGGACCAGTTCAGGTCGGCGCGCCAGGCGCGGGTCAGGAGGGAGGCGGGTTCCCGTCCATCCTCCGCGACCTGCAATTGAAGACGCGCATCCCCGAACGACCTCGCTACGAGCCGGTCGTTTATCGCGTTTCGCGCGGTGATGCCATGCTGAGGATCGCGGAAAGTTACAGCGTGAAGACCGAATCGATCCTGTTCGCCAACCCGCAATTGGAGGACAACCCCCACAACCTGAAACCCGGCATGGAGTTGACCATCCCGCCGGTGGACGGGTTGTATTACGAGTGGAAGGATGGCGATACGTTCGAGACGGTTGCCAAATCGTTCCGGGCGGAGCCGGAGGATATCGTCAATTTCCCCGGCAACGACATTGATCTGACCAACCCGGTGGTGGAGCCCGGAAAACGGGTGATGGTGCCCGGCGGCTCGCGTGAACTGCGAAACTGGGCGGCAGACCTGCGGACTGTTTCGCGCGGAGCGAACACCGGCACTGGCGGCGGCAACGTGGCGAATACCTGCGGCGGCGGACCGGTCGCCGGCGGATTTGGCTGGCCCGCCAACTCATTTGTCATTTCGGGTAACGGCTACGGACCCGGTCACCTCGGATTGGATATTCAAGCGGATGTTGGCGATCCAATATACGCCGCCGGTGCGGGCATTGTGACCATGTCGCAGGGCGGCTGGAATTACGGTTATGGCAACGTGGTACAGATCGACCATGGCAATGGCTATGTCACGGTGTATGCTCACTTGAGCGTCATCAATGTCGGCTTGTGCGCGACGGTGGGACAGGGTGCGGTGATCGGCGCGGCAGGCAATACCGGCAATTCCTTCGGCGCGCACCTGCACTTTGAAGTGCGCCTCGGCGGATCGAATATCAACCCGTACGATATTGTCCGATAATTAAAGCCCGACAGGTCTTCGATGACCTGTCGGGCTTTAAATCACCATGAACGAAACCTCCCTCAAAAAGACACTCTCAAAAATAAGCATTGGCGGCTTGCGCTATTTCGATTCCATCGGCTCGACCAACGACGAAGCGCTGGCATGGGCGGCGGGCGGCGCAAGGGACATGTCCATTGTGATCGCAGACGAGCAGACACAGGGACGCGGCAGACTCAACCGGACCTGGCACACACCGAAGGGGACGGCGCTTGCCTTCAGCCTGATCCTGCGCCCCGACCCGTCCCTGCGCCCGCATCTTTCCCGGACGGTGGGGCTGACAGCCCTTGCCCTGGCGGATGCCTGCCTCCGGCATGGACTCGCCCCGCAGATCAAGTGGCCCAACGATATTTTGCTGAGCGGAAAGAAGACGGCTGGAATTTTGATCGAAACCGTCTGGTCGGGTGAGGATGTCGATTCGCTGGTGATCGGCGTTGGTGTGAACGTGGGGAAAACGTCCGTGCCGCCGGGCGAACTGCTGCACTTCCCCGCCACCAGCATCGAAGATGAACTGGGATCGAATCCCCCCCCGCGCGAAGATTTCCTGTGTGACATTTTGGATGCATTCATTGCGCGGCGCGGACGGATGGGAACGGATGAATTCATTCAGGTGTGGGAGGAGCGGCTTGCTTATCGCGGCGAGCGTGTTCAAGTCCAGGCGGGGGAGGGCGGCGTTATGTCGGGCGTCCTGCGCGGGCTTGAGGCGGATGGAAGCCTGCGCATTCAGGATGAATTCGGAAAAATTATGACCGTCCATTTCGGGGATGTGCGCCTGCGTCCCGCCGCATGATGATATATAATACCCACGGTCACAAATTGCGCTTTCTCCCTTCTAACAAACGCAATGTGCGGCTGCCCAGGTATACTTTATGAAAACGAGGCAAACATGTTTGATGACTTGCGCGACGACGCTACATCCATTTACGAAGACGACCAATCTCAATTTCAGCCCTCCGCCGGAGCGCAGGCATCCGCGCCGCGTGGAAGCGGGGGAAGTCGTTTTCTCGGCATGACATCCATACAGCGCTTTGTGCTGGCGGTGATGCTGATGATGGCGGTATGCGTGATCGGCGCGCTGTGCCTGCTGGTGATGGGCAGGATCGGCTTCTAAATAACCGCCGCAAGCGAATAAAAAGGGCGAGGACATAATCCTCGCCCTTTTTGTATTCCGTACGGCAACGTTCAGGTTGCCATGCGGGGTAAGATTTATCTTGCCCTGCTCCGTTTATACCAACGCTGGCTGCGCCTCGGGCTTTTCGCCTTCGTTCATTTGCGCGCCCGCCTTTTTCAAATCCTCTGCAGAGATGCGCGCCATGGATGCCACTTCATCGCCCGGCTGGGGCTTGATGAGGTGGACGCCTTTGGTGGCGCGACCGGATTGCTTCACGGTCTTGACCTTCAAGCGGATCGCCACGCCGTTGATGGTCATGATCGTCAACTCGTCCGCGCTTTGCACGACGCGGGCGGCGGCGATCCTGCCGATCTCGCCGAGCGCCTTCTGGTCAATGGTGGAGATGCCGCCTGTGGCGCGTCCCTTGGGGGTGTATTCGGTCAGGGGGGTCTGTTTGCCGAAGCCTCTGGCAGTGACGACCAGTAATGCGCCGTCCTTTTCGACCACGTCCATGCTGGTGACGGCGTCCCCCTTCTTCAAGCGGATTCCCTGTACGCCTGCCGCCTGCCTGCCCATTGCGCGGACTTTGGTCTCGTTGAAGCGCAGTGCCTGTCCGTTCTCGGTGACGATGATGATGTCGTCTTTGCCCGAGGTCAGGCGAGCCCAGCCGAGGGTGTCGCCCTCCGCCAAATTCATGGCGATCAAGCCCGAAGGTCGGACAGAGGCGAATTCCTCCATCGCGACGCGTTTGATTTTGCCGTGTCCGGTCATCAACACGCAGAAGTTGTTTGGTGAGAAGTCCCCGACTGCCATGGCGGCGGTGATTTTTTCGGTGGGACCGAGCGCGAGGACGTTGACCAGTGGGATGCCTTTGGTGGCGCGGTCGAGGTCGGGGATTTGGTAGACCTTTTCCGAATAGACTTTGCCCTTGTCTGAGAAGAAGAGCATGGTGTTGAGACTGCGCGCCGGGATGAGCATGACCACTTCGTCTTCGTCCTTGGTGGTGTGCCCGATCACGCCGCGCCCGCCGCGATGCTGGATGCGGAAGGCGGAGGCGGCGACGCGTTTGATATATCCGCGCTCGGTGATGCTGATCAGGACGGACTCATCCGCGACCAGATCCTCATCGTGGATGTCCTCCCTGGCTTCTGCGGCGATGCGTGTGCGGCGGTCGTCGCCGTATTTTTCCGCCACTTCGGTCATGTCGTCCTTGATGAGCGCGAGGATCTTCTTTGGGTTTGCCAGCAGGTCTTCGAGGTGTTTGATGGTCTCGTTGACCTGTTTGTGCTCCTCTTCGATTTTCCAGCGTTCCAGCGCGGCGAGGCGGCGCAATTGCATGTCCAAAATCGCCTGCGCCTGCAACTCGCTCAATTTGAAGCGCTTCATCAAATTGGTCTTTGCCACGTCTGCATCCTGCGCTTCGCGGATGGTCTTGATGACGGCGTCGATGTTGTTCAACGCGATCAGCAGACCGTCCAAAATGTGGATGCGCGCCTTTGCCTTGTCCAGGTCGAATTGTGTGCGCCGGGTGATGACTGTCTGGCGGTGATCGATGAATATCTGCAATAATCGTTTGAGCGGCAGGGTGCGCGGCTCACCGTCCACCAGTGCCAGCATCTGCACGCCGAATGTGGATTGTAATGCCGTGTATTTATATAGCTGGTTCAACACCTTTTTAGGTTGCGCATTGCGCTTCAACTCGATGACGATGCTCATGCCGCGCTTGTCCGATTCATCGCGCAGGTCGGAGATCATGTCGATCTTGTCCTCGCGCACGAGTTCGGCGATGCGCTCGATCAGGGTGGATTTATTGACCTGATAGGGAATCTCCGTGATGTTGATCTGATACCGTCCACCCTTGCCTTCTTCGATGTGGGCGATGCCCCGCATCACGATTCGACCCCTGCCTGTTCCATACGCCGAGATGATTCCCTCCCGCCCGACGATCATCCCGCCGGTGGGGAAGTCGGGTCCCTGGACTATCTTCAGCAGGTCGTCGACGGTGACATCGTCGATTGTGTCGTAGTTATCGATCAGGTAACTGATGGCGGAGGTCAGTTCGCGCAGGTTCTGAGGCGGGATGTTGGTCGCCATGCCGACGGCGATGCCGGATGATCCGTTGAGGAGCAGGTTCGGGAGTCGGGCAGGCAGGACGAGGGGTTCCTGAAGCGAGTCGTCGAAGTTGGGACCGTAGTCCACGGTGTTCTTTTCAAGGTCGGCGAGAAGTTCCTCCGCCATCTTTTGCAGGCGCGCTTCGGTGTAACGCATCGCCGCGGGAGCGTCGCCGTCCACCGAACCGAAGTTGCCCTGACCGTCCACGAGCAGGTAGCGCATGGAGAAATCCTGCGCCATGCGCGCCATGGATTCATAGACCGCCGAGTCGCCGTGCGGGTGGAACTTTCCCAGCACCTCGCCGACGATACGCGCCGATTTTTTGTAGGACGTGTTCGAGCGCAAGCCCAGTTCGTGCATGGCGTACAAAATGCGCCGGTGGACGGGTTTCAGCCCGTCGCGGGCATCAGGCAGGGCGCGCGCCACGATCACGCTCATGGCGTAATCCAGGTAGGCGGAGCGCATCTGCGCGTCAATATCCACGGATTCGATGTTGCCTGCGATCAAATTCTCTTCAGCCATAAATAGTCCTTAAATTGTGGGGAAAATGCTTGAAATTGGCATAAAAAGACACGAAGATGGGGGGTAACTTCGTGTCCGCATTAGATGAAGAAAGCGCAATTTTCTAGTGCAATTATACCACCCTTGTCTGTTTCCCGTTAAAATTGCCGCTTGGTGCTTGCTTTGACCGTAGACGGTGGGCGATAGATCGCAATCTACGGTCCACCATCCAAAAAACGAAAGACCCGTTCGCATTGGAACGGGTCTCTTGTGCCGAAGGAGGGACTTGAACCCTCATGAGCGTAAGCTCACTACGCCCTGAACGTAGCGCGTCTGCCAATTCCGCCACTTCGGCTTGCCAATTTTGACTGGCGGCATGTATTTTATCCCAAAAGGGTGGAATGTCAATGCAGGCGCGCGTTCATTTTGAGAAACGATTCATAAAGAGCGGGTTTTTGCTTGACTTTTTCATGTAATCTTGGTACTATCGGCGGGCTAAACAACCGATGCGGGGTGGAGCAGTGGCAGCTCGTCGGGCTCATAACCCGAAGGTCGCAGGTTCAAGTCCTGCCCCCGCTACTTGCAAGTAAGGACCGTCAGTCGAAACTGACGGTCCTTTGATTTTCACCATTCCCACGATCGCACAGCGGGTAAAATAGTCGTAGTCAGGGCTTTCGCTTGGACTGGTGAGATGATAGTATGTAGCCATGATAACCAAGCAACAATACGTCGAATACCTGATTTGCACAATCGGCAATTATACGAGTTCGCATCTTGCCGAGCATTTGGACGAAGCGAGTCACGATGTGGTCTCGGACTATTTGAGAAGCGAGCACCTCACGGCGCGCGGCTTGTGGGAATTGGTATGTCATCTGATCGAAGATAGCCAGAAGCCTTTATGTTGGTCGATGACAGTGTGCAAGACAAGCGCTACTCACGGTTCATCTCTGAAATGGTTAGAATTTACCGGCTTGCAGACTAATAAACTCGGATGTCATCATGGCATCCGAGTTCTCTTTTACTTCCCCAACCTCGCCCGCTCCTCCTCGATCACACTCTCATCCAACTTCTTGAACAGCGGACCCGGCTGATTCAACTTCTGCCCCGGCTTCAATTCGCTGGGCTTCCATTGAACGCCTTCGATGGGTTTGTAACGTAATACCATATGCTCGCCGAGTGAGTCTTTGACCGTCTCGGTGATTTGTTCGCCGAAGAGCGGAGTTTCGTAGCCAAAGAATCCATGCAAGCGTTCGGAGGTGAAGGGGATGAACGGCGCGAAGATGACCTTCAATGAGTCGATGGCTTTCAAGGCAGTGTAGATGGTCTTCGCGGCGGCGTCTTTGTCGGTCTTCACCGCGCTCCACGGCGCGTTGACATCGAGATACTGATTGACAGCGGTGGCGAGTTTCATCGCCTCGCTCAAAGCAGAGCGCAGGCGCACGGCTTCGAGTTCCGCGCCGACGATGTTGAATCCGTTCTCGATGGTCTTCAACAATTCAATATCCGCATCCCGTAGGGGCGCGGTCTCAGACCCGCCCCCAATATCCGGCACATGCCCTTCCCAATGTTTATAACAAAACGACAGCACGCGGTTGGCGAGGTTGCCCCACGTCGCCACGAGTTCGTTGTTGTTGCGCGCCACGAACTCCGCCCAATCCCAATCGCTGTCTTTGGCTTCGGGCATGTTCGCCGTCAGGTAATAGCGGACGGCGTCGGGGTCGTAGCGGGTCAGCGCGTCGCGTCCCCAAACCGCCCAGTTGCGCGAGCCGCTGATCTTTTTGCCTTCGAGGTTCATGAACTGGTTCGCGGGCACGTCATGTGGAAGCGTGAGCGGCTTCTCCTCCTCCGCGAAGATCTTCATGAATGCGTTTCCCGCGCCCATTAACTGCGCGGGCCACCACGTGGCATGGAAGAAGATATTGTCCTTGCCGATGAAATAGAACTGCTTCGCATCGGGGTTGACCCACCACTCGCGCCACGCCTCTTTCTGACCCGTGAGTTGACTCCACTCGACCGGGGCGGAGAGATACCCCATGACCGCCTCAAGCCAGACATAGATGCGTTTACCCGCCTCGGTCCAGCCGGGAATGGGGATGTCCACGCCCCAATCGAGGTCGCGCGTGATGGAGCGCGGTTTGAGTCCCTCGGCTTCGATCTTGCGCAGGGATTCGCCGATGACCGTATCGCGCCAGTAACTTTGCCGCGCCCGCAAAAAATCCTTGACGTTCGGCTCGAGTTTGGAAAGGTCGAGGTAAAAATGTTCGGTCTCGCGCAGTTCGAGCGTGCCGCCTTCCTTCGAGCGCGGATTGATCAATTTCTCGGGTTCCAGTACATTGCCGCAGTTATCGCACTGATCGGAGCGCGCGTTCTCGTCGCCGCAGATATAGCATGTCCCTTCGACGTAGCGGTCGGGGAGGAAGCGCTTGGTGGAGGGGGAGTACCACTGCATGGATTTATCCGTGTACAAGTAGCCGTTTTCCTTCATGGCAAGGAAGACGGCTTGCGCGACCTTGAAGTGGTTCTCGGTGTGGGTGGTGGTGAACAAGTCGTAGGTGATGCCGTAGCCTTGAAACAGTTCGAGGAATCCGTCGTGGTAGCGCTTGTACACTTCTTCCACGGGCTTGCCTTCCTTGTCCGCGGCGAGGGTGACGGGCGTGCCGTGCGAATCCGTGCCGCTGACCATCAGGACGTTGTTCCCTTTCAGGCGGTGGTAGCGCGCGACGATGTCACCGGGCAGGTGCGAGCCGGTGATGTTGCCGACATGGATTTCGGCGTTGGCGTAGGGCCAGGCAATGGCGATTAGGATGTTTTCGGGCATGGTGGTACTCCGTTTAATCTCGTTGCGAGGCGGCGTTCCTCCGCCGAAGCAATCTCCAAGCCACAGGGGGATTGCTTCGCTCCGCTCGCAATGACAGAATTACAAAACAAAAAGGCTGTCCGCGGAATGGACAGCCCGTTTTCTTCAGGTACGACGAACTAACGTGCTTTCCACTCGGCGCAGTTGAACATTTCCATGCGGGACATCAACATGGTCATTTTCACCATTGGGAAAGCGGAAGTGAATTTCATAGGCGCTATTTTACAACAAATCCTTGAGTTTTGCGAAGGGAGAATCAGACTCGGGAGGACGGTGTCCGCAATCCCGCTCGTTCAGGTTTTCGCCGCATTCGGGGCAGAGTCCCTTGCAATCGGGCTTGCAAAGCGGGCTGATGGGAATCTCCAGCAGGGCGTATTCGCGGAGCAGAACAGCGAGGTCGAGGTGGGCATCTTCGGGGAGCAGGAGTCCCGAGTCGGTTTCGGAGCGTTTGTCGAAGGCATACAACTCGGTGAAGGACCAATCCAGTTCGCTCTCGAAATCGGCGAGACAGCGCGCGCAGGTCAGCGTGGTCTCCGCGGAGAAATCCGCCTGCACGATTAGTCCCTGCGGCGTTTTG
>Ga0208244_101399_pt1 | contig 13268 bp, 12 predicted proteins | sample SubbioCR12Aug_5A_FD_184828 | JGI IMG/M metagenome (GOLD analysis project Ga0208244, IMG submission 184828) | Serpentinite rock and fluid subsurface biosphere microbial communities from McLaughlin Reserve, California, USA - CR12Aug_5A (SPAdes) | ecosystem: Environmental > Terrestrial > Deep... | reverse complement strand
GACGCATAAAGGTTCTCCTTTATTTACGTTGATAAAATTGTTACAACCAAAATTTACTAAATTCTGGCGAACCTTTTGCGTAATATCCAGCTTTTCCACCCGACCGCGTTTTCATTGCGGCATTTTTCAAATTAGCGGGTTAGGTGAAGAAGGTAAGCATTGCAAGTAACATTGTTCTATGAAATAAAATTGTTAAAAATTATTGGCTGTAGTTTTTCAGTCCGTCATTGTTATTCGGGGCGGACGGGTGAAAAGCAACGCCGTTATGCAAATTATAATTCTTTTTGGAGTTTCAAGCTTAGATTAATAAGTATAATACTAATTCTTGGCAAGTAAAAAGAGCAAATATGTCAAAGTATGATATTGTTATTACATTTATTACCATAATTTACGGACTAATGCTAACTGACTTATTTTTAAGCTTTCATAAGCTTATTAGAGAAAGAGAAAAAGTCAAATGGCATTGGTTACCACTTTTTGCTGCTTGGTACTTATTCTTAATAATTTTAAAAAACTGGTGGGATTTGTACGCATTTCAAAATAATGATGATTCTATGAACATTTATTTTTTCATTGCATATGGCCATTTGCTGTTGTTACTATTTTTATTAGTCTCAACTGCTTTACCTGATGTTATAGAAGAAAAAGGCGTTGAATTAAAACAATACTATTTTAAAAATCACAGATATTTTTGGGGCTTGATGACTTCGGTAGTTGTTTTAGCCTCATTAATTAATTTTTTTAAGAGAATTGATACTTTAGGGCAAGTTGAGATTTATAAAAGCATTTTACCTATTAGTTTATTCATAACATTGTTGCTTGTATTAACAATGAGTAAGAAATATTGGGTACATTCGTTACTTTTAGTGTTATTTATTATAGCAACTATCATCGAAATTATAAGCAAAGGAAAGTTATAAAATGATAAACAACAATTATTATATAATCCGTGCATAACCAGCCAATCAACCCGACCGCCTTTTCGCATTTGGGTTTTATAAAATTCTTGGGTTGGTTACTCCGTTGCAAGTTTGTTGTTCTAAGTTGTTCTATTAATTAACATTGTTGCAAACTGCACTTGCAAGAAAAGATAAGTGCAGTTTGCTAAATTATTGGCGTAGTCTTTTTAATCTGCATTGCTGTTCTGGGCGGCGGGTTATCGGCGGTAAATTTGAAAAGAAGGTCTCACTTTTTTAGGTGAAATAATACAATTAAGATGTTATCTTTTTTGTATTCAAAATACTCAATTAGAAAGGAGTCCTTTATGAGAAATATACAAAAATACTCTTCCGAAAGAGAAGTTTAAAAGAGTTTATTAAACTGCATTAGCAGAAAAGCAATAAATAAAAAAAATTAATTAGAACGGTGAAAGTGAGACCAAAGTACCCGAAGGGTCAGGCAGATAAGGGAATTATGGATTATCATCCAAAGGAATACTTTTTTATCTTGACTTTCTTTTCAATAGACAACGGCGTTATAAGCTTTACAAAATTATGTTATTAAACATAGGGAAAACAATGAATAAAATTCTATTTCTGTTAATCTTCATCACTTTTTATAAATCATTTGCACAAAATAACACTAATACTCTGATTGACGGGACAATTCTGAATCATAGTGAAAATTCAATTGTGGTTGGCGATAGCCTGATTGCTCTGAATAAAAATGGTACTTTTCGAATTGAAGAAAACATTGTTGAACCAACTTATATAAAAATAAAATATTCTAATATAGATTATGATATTTTTGTTCAACCGAATGAGCAATTATCAATTATTTTTAACGGTAATGATTTTTTCGGAACAATAAAATTCGAAGGTAAAGCATCACCGGTTAACTCATTTTTAATTAAAGAACATCTTGTGAACAGAAAAGTGAGTAAATATTTTAGTGATAATTTTTATGAAATTTATATGAAAGATGAAGCTGAATTTGTTTCGATTGTAGATTCATTAAGAGGTCAATTCAGTGTTTCTTTCGAAGAATTTGTTAAGCAATATCCAAAAACAAATAAATGGTTTATCACTCAAAAGAGGGCTGAAATTAAATATTCGTTTGACAAAATACTTTTAGACTATCCTTTCTATCAATTAAAATTTAATAATAAAAAAACAGATTTTAGTACTGAACTTGCCAAGCGATTATATAATGTAGAATTGAACGAGCCAGAACTACTTGAATCAGAAGAATTCGTTAAATATGCTTTGGCTTGCTTCCGGCTAAAAATAAAAGATGAAATAGCAAACAATCCCCAAATTAAAAAGTCCGACAATCAATGGCTTGAAGCTTCATTTAATGTGGTTTTGAGTGAAATAACGAATCAACAGTTACTGGATTTCTTTTTACACAATTATCTCTTTCAACATATTGATAATAATGGTATTAAAAATATTAATAGCTTTATCACAATTTTTAATGAGAAGTGCAAGTCTGTTAAATACAAGAAAGATATAAATGACTATTATTTGAAAGAACTTGCAAATCGTGAAAACCATATTATCAAGACTTATAAAAGAGTTGATGGTTTTAATCTAGATGCACATATATTCATTCCTAAAGATTTGAAAGAAGGTGAAAAACGACCCGCATTGGTTTATTTTCACGGCGGAAGTTGGAGTGAAGGTAAGCCTGATTGGGGATTTGGAAATTCTAAATACGGTTTTGTTGTTGTATGCATAGAGTACAGATATTATGATAGATACGGCACCTTACCTTTTGAAGGAGTTTCGGATGCGAAATCTGCAATAAGATGGATTCGGAAAAACGCAGATGAATTAAATATTGATAGAAATAAAATTATCGCCACTGGAAATTCAGCTGGTGGACATCTTGCTTTATGTGCAGCTATAATTGATACACTTGATGAACAAAATGAAAATTTATCAATTAGTTCTAAACCAAATGCACTAATCTTGAATTCCGCTGTTTATGATCCGACACGAAATGCCTGGTTCGAATATTTACTTGAAAATAAAAATGACATTTTAAAAATTTCACCAATTCATAATGTGAAAGGCGGATTACCTCCAACGATTATTTTTCATTCAACCAATGATCCATTGGTTATTTTTTATACAGCAAAAGATTTTGCTAATAAAATGAAAGATGCCGGCAATGATTGTACTTTATATGAACTAAATGGTCTTGGTCATTTTATATGGTGGCAATCAGAATATTATAAAATAGCTGATCCGGCAATAAGAAATTTTTATATAAAGCTTGGTTATTTGTGATTAAAGAGCAGCTTATAACCTATATTAAAGGTTCGCGGTCAATAGAAAAAAGAATACCCTTGTGATTTTTTTTGTTTTAGTGCATAAAATTGCTCAGCGTCTCAGCGTCTTCGAAGAATCTCCGAAGGAACCTTTGGTCTTCGGATCTGCGTTTAAGCCCTCTTTTTTCAACGCGGAGACACAGAGGGTTTTGAAAATAAAAAAATGTAGTGGCGAGACTTTCCCGAAGGGCAAAGCCCCCTTTGGGGATGTTTCACACTTTTCAATAGACAACGGCGTTAGGTTTTCGGAGATTTCCATATGATTAAATTTATTTCAGCAGAAGAATTGAAAAAAGAATTTACTGTGTATGGTCATTTTTATACTATCGAAATTGAGTCATTTTGCCGAATCGAATGTAGAAGCGTGCTTGAAATAATTAGCGCGAAGTACCAAGTAAAAAAATATGATGAAGTATCAAATAAATTACCTGATGCTATTTTTATTATGATGAATCCCGGTTCATCTAAACCATTAACCAAAACAAATAATTTAATCTCTTCTCGAAAAATTAGTGACCTTCAAATATCGCTTGTTCTTACTAAACCAGATACAACGCAATACCAATTAATGCGAGTTATGAAATACTTAAACTGGCAACATATCCGAGTAATCAATCTTTCTGATTTAAGAGATGCAGAGAGTGGTAGCTTCATAGATAAATATATGCATTATGAAAAGAGCATAAAGCTCACTGAGCACTCTATATTTTCTAAAAAGAGAGAGAAGGAACTGACAGCAAAACTGAAGAGGAAGAATGGAGCGCCAATTGTTTGTGCTTGGGGTATCAATAAAGAATTGGATGCCCTAATAAAAAGGTGTCTAAGTAAAATAAAAAACGAAAATGCGGTAAAGGGCCTTCTGAAAAAGGATACGACAAATAAATATTATCACCCACTACCAACATTGCAAATCGATAAAGAAAAATGGGTGAAAAATATGATCAATGAATTGAAAACATAACCAGCAACTCAACCGGACGCCGTGATGTAAACGGTAATTGTGTAGTTCTTAAATCTTGTGAAATAAATAAACATTGCTGTTCGGCAGTAGTACAATAAACTAAATTGTAGCAGCCAATGATTGAAATGAAAAATAATCATTGTCTGCATAATCTTTGGCGTTGTCTTTCTAATCGGCATTCCTTCTGGGGCGCCGGTTATTTGCCACGCCGTTATACGCTAAATATTTTTACAAAATGGGTTAAGTGAATGGAAACAACAGCCAAAGAAAATTTTTCAATATTTTGTAAATATCTTGGCTCCGGAGATATCAATAGTAAATTATGGTTTGTTGGAATAGAAGAAGGTGGTGAAGTAATCACGGAGCAAAACTTGTCTGAGCAAATTAAACTATGTAAACAAGAGACTCAATTCTTTGATGATGCTTCAAGTAGTACTCCCGTGTGGAGTATAATTTCTGAACTCTTGTATGAAAAGTTTTCTCAAAAGAATAATCTTAATAAACAAGAGTATAGAAAGAAATTATTCCATAAAGATTTTTCATATTTCTTTTTAACAGAGTTATTCCCTTTACCAAGACCTAACAACTCAACTTGGTCTGAAAAATATTTCAAATTATTCGGATATACTCAATCTGATTTTTATGAGTATTTATCCGATGTCCGTTCTTTTCGTTTCCCAATTCTATATAACAAATGGACTGAAAAGAAGCCAGAACTAACAATATGTTTTGGATCATCATATTGGAATGAGTTTATAAATCTATTCAGACTAGGTCATTCGGCTTTTAAGAATTTACCAGATTCCGATATATTATTATTTCAAAACGAGAAGGTATTACTTTGCCCATTTTTTGATTATCGAATAATAAAGAGTAAAGAAAGAGATATTCTTAAAAATTATATAGATAAGATGTAGCATATAACCTATATTAAAGGTTCGCGGTCAATAGAAAAAAGAATACCCTTGTGATTTTTTTTGTTTAAGTTTAGAAAAGTAATTAATTATAAACGGTAAAAGTGAGAGCAAAGTACCCGAAGGGTCAGGCAGATAAGGGAATTATGGATTATCATCCAAAGGAATACTTTTTTATCTTGACTTTCTTTTCAATAGACAACGCCGTTATACCGTTTGAAGTGAAAAGGATTATTTATGATAGATACAAAATTACTTAATAAGGTAACAAGAGAGTCAATATGACATCTGTTAAAAACATGGAGATAGTTATGTTTATTAAAAAATTGTCTGTAATAATTTTTATAATCGTAATTTCATCAACAATACTTATGGCAAATAATTCTTATTTCAATTATTCCAAAGGAGATTCAACACAGATGACACCACAAGAAATAATAATTGCAAAAGAAAAAGCAGTTCTAGACCGTTGGATAACCGGCGATACATTCGGATTTATTGAAGCTGCCGCCGAAGAAATAACATATTTTGATCCCGGCTTGGAAAAACGATGTACAGGTAAAAAAGAATTTCACGACTGGATTGCGGCTTTTAACGGGACATTCGGCTTTCCCGATTATGAATTGCTTGATCCGCAGGTTCAAATACATGGGGAAGTTGGTATTCTTACATTCAACTTTATTGGATTTATGAAGGATGGCAGTAAAGAATATTTTAATACAACTGAAGTATACAAACTGATTGAAGGGGATTGGAAGCTAATAAGTTCTCACTGGTCACAAACTAAACCTAAACGATGATTTTTATTTTAAAAGAAATCTTTATTTTCTATATGATTAGTCAAAGAAAATACGTTGGTTACATAGGTAGTGACTAAATAAAGTAAAAAACGGGACTTTAGTTTGAGCCTAAATGTTGATATAACATCATCATTGATAGCTGCATGTGGAATGAACTGTGGTTTATGTCTTGGCTATCATCGTATTAAGAATAAATGTGCTGGTTGCCAATCGACTAGTTTAAACAAACCAAATCATTGCATCAATTGTTCGATAAAAACATGTGAATTGCTATCCAAAGGTAAATCAAAGTACTGCTTTGCTTGTAAAAAGTATCCTTGTATTAGAATTAAGAATCTTGATAAACGATATAGAGATAAATATGGGATGAGTATGATTGAGAATCTAAATACTATTAAAGAAATCGGTATTCGAAAATTTACTATAAAAGAAAAGCAAAAATGGTCTTGCTCAAAATGTGGGAACATTATTTGTGTTCATCGTGAACTATGTATGGTGTGTGGCGAGAAGAGAGGTATTCAAAATTATAGCTCAAATTAACTACATAATTATTATAGCCACCTAACCTATATCAAAGGTTCGCAGTCCACAAGGGTAAACAAGAGAAAAAAGAATACCGTTGTGATTATTTTTGTTTAAGTTTAGAAAAGAAATTAATTAAAATCGGTGAAAGTGAGAGCAAAGTACCCGAAGGTTCAAGCGGATAAAGGAATTGTGGATTATCACTTTTTTATCTTGCCTGCCCCAACGAGATATATTTCTCTAAGGGGACTTTCCCGAAGAATGTTTCACACTTTTCAATAGACAACACCGTTAGGCATCTATACTATGAAGAAATCAAAAAACATTAACGAATTTATAGTCAAATTGTTTTGGGGTACTTATAAAAAATTAATTGATCGCTCACAGATTGCCGCAATAATTTTTACTTGTGTAATTACATTTATGCTTTTTCTTTTAATCGAAAAAGACAAAAGCGAAATAATTTATGGAATTTCAAGAACGTCATGGATGGCAATCATTACGTCACTGTTAGCTGCGGCAATATTCTTAATAATCCAATGGCTCGTATCTTTATTTGAAAAAGTAAAACCATTAATATTCCAAGATACTTGGCATGAATTAGTTGAAAAATATGGATTAAAAAAAATATATAGCCAAAGAGGTAGTTCTGAAATAGTAAAACAATATGATGAATTAATTAAAAATGCCCGAAATCGAATATGGGCATTTGGAATGACAAACAAACATTTTGTGGAACAACATAAGTCCACAATAACAAATCTAATCAAGAAAAAAGGTGTTGATGTTGTTATTGCTTTTTGGAATCCTAAAACAAAAATGATTCTTAATGAAAATGAAATAAAATCTATAATAGGGATTCAAGAAATTATTGAAGACAATACTGAATCAATAAATATTGAAGGCAAGATTAAATCGAGACAAAAAGGCTTTACAAATGAAATAGTTAATGTTAAAATCAAGGGTAGAATCAAAATTATAAATATTTCAAGCCCCACAAATATTTCATGTTTCATCATTGATGACGAAGTATTTTTCTTCCCCTATTTATCCGGTCCTGATAGTACAGATGACCCTGCCTTTCATTGTAGTGCTTCCATTGGAATAGGTAAAAGGATTTATGAACACTTTATAAATCTTTTGACGAAACAAGAGTTAGTTGAATGTGTGTATGAAAATGATAAGAACAAAATAAAAATCAATTTATTATGAAGATAGCTTTAACCGGAACCAGTTCAACTGGTAAAACGACATTGGCAAAAGCATTATTGAAAGAAAAATCTTTTTATAAATATGTTACTAAATTTTTATCCGCTGATGCTAGATCGATATTAGATAAGAAGGGGTTCCATAGTATGGATAGAATGACCAAGCAAGATATTATTGAATTCCAAAGAGAATATGTAAGTACTAAATCTGAAATGGAAAACCTGGAAGATAATTTTATTACGGATAGATCATTCGTTGATTGTGCGTCTTATTGGCTCATTCGTGACACTTTCGACATGGATGCGTCCATCCAGAATACCCTTATTTCCGAGTGTTATATACAAGCCTTAAAATATGATTTACATATCTATTTACCATTCGGTATAATCCCATTTGAAAGTGATGGATATAGATCCGAAAACATAGATATACATGAGAGGATTGATGAACAAATAAATTCTTTCTTGATTGAATGGCACATAAAATACTTGACGTTAGGAATGGATTCACTTGAAGAAAGAATTAGAACTGTAATAAAATATCTTGAAAAATATTATGATTGATGGCACTATTATTTGTATTTCTTCTGGTTTATTAAAACCTAAAAAAAACGATAATGAGATCGCGCGAAAGCATTTATATCTTAATTATGGTTTGGTTAGCCTAGCTTCGATATTAGAAAGTAAAGGTCATTCTGTGAAGATATTTCATGGGAACTTCACCGAACCGTTGACTTTTTATAAATACTTACTTGAACGCGTTGAATTTCTTGAAAATATACCTGTAATGCTTTCTATCCCCAGTTCTTTTTCGCTTCCATGGTCAAAATATTTTTGTAAAATTCTTAAAGAAAACCATCCAAGGATAAAAATTGTAGCTGGTGGCAGATGGGTTATTGGGCATGATACTACATGGCTAAAAAGAATAATTCCTCAAATTGATCTAATAGTACCTGGAATTGCCGAACATATAATTGAAAATATTATTGATATAAATAAATGGCCATCGTTAAATTATTATCCAAACAACTTCGATAACATTATAACATTCCCTCGACTTTCTTATAATTTAGTCGATCAGTTTCTTGAATATAATCCAAGTATTGAAATATCAAGGGGTTGTGGTTTAGGTTGTGCTTTTTGTTCGGAGAAAGATGCTAATTATCAAATAATTAAAACACCTAAAGAAGTTGCTGAAGATATCCGCTCCTATATCAGTTTATATCAGTCAGATAGAATAACTCCTTACTTTGAGTCTTCGATATTTCGTCCATCTAATACTTGGATTAAAGAGTTTTCCTATTATTATAACCAAATGGAATTAAAAGTTAAATGGCGAAGTGAAACTAGGATTAATTCGATATCATTAAAAAACATTTCACGCCTAGCTAACTCCGGATTAAAAGTTCTTGATCTGGGATTAGAATCTGCAAGTCATAAACAATTGTTCAGAATGAATAAAACTAAAAACCCAGGAAGTTATCTTAAACATGCTACTATTTTCTTAAAAGAATGCTATGAAAATGATATATGGGTTAAAATAAATATTTTATTATATGCCGGTGAAACTTCAGAATCAATTAATGAAACTTGTGAGTGGCTGGACAAGAACAAAAAATATTTTAAAGGTGTTTCTGTTGGACCATTGATATTATATAGAGATATCTCAGCTAACTCTTTTATCGATAATATTAAATCACTCGGGGCCGACCTTGTATCTTTTAGTGATCTTGAAGATAGGGGGTACTGCAATTTACATCTAAGCAAAGAGATTGATTTCGGCAAATCAATTTCTGTATCTCAACAAATATCGCAATATTTTATGTCTTATATAGATTATTTCCAGTTAAAATCATTTAGTTATTTCCCTAGAACTTTTTCAATTCATGAATTTATTTCGAATATAATGAATGATACATCAGCCTCATTCTCGTTTAACATTGATGGATTATTAAAAATAAGTAAAGAAATACCTAACAAGTTCTTCAAGCCGCCCGCTTTAAACGTTGCGGCAATTGTGTAATTATGAAGTTGGGTTTGCAAAAGTTAGTTGCTCTTTGAGTGTATTGAACAAAATAAATTTATAAATAACTATTGGCGTTTGTTTTTCCTCCGAAGGAGTCCCTTCGGGAAAAGTTGTATTGCTGTACTTCGACAAGCTCAGTAAAAGTTCCGGGCGGCGGCTTAGCAACAACGCCGTTAAACTGCATTTGCAGAAAAGCAACAAATAAAAATATATTCCTGAAGGTCAAGTAAATGACCTCCAGGATTTTTATTTAGCAATCGAAGTATAAAGAGAATTCATACGGATGGGGTTGTAGTGCCATAGGTTTGATCTCTTTATCATATTTATACTTTATCCAGGTTTCAATCACATCGGAAGTAAATACGTCCCCTTTAATCAAATATTCATGATCGTCTGCTAAAGCTTTAAGTGCTTCATTCAAACTTCCGGGTGTAGATGGAACATCCTTCAATTCTTCGGGACTCATATCGTAAATATCTTTATCAAGTGGTTCACCGGGATCTATTCTGTTTAAAATTCCGTCGATTCCAGCCATCAATATCGCAGAAAAACCGAGATACGGATTACCTGACGGGTCCGGGCATCTAAATTCTACACGTTTAGATTTTGGATTGGTTGAATACATCGGTATTCTGATGGAAGCGCTTCTGTTTCTTTGAGAATATGCAAGGTTTACAGGAGCTTCGTAACCGGGTACCAAACGTTTGTAAGAATTTGTTGTGGGATTAGTAAATGCTAATATTGAAGGTGCATGTTTTAATAATCCGCCTATAAAATAGAGGGCAGTTTCACTCAATCCGGCATATCCATTTCCGGCAAAAATCGGTTTTCCTTTTTTCCATAGACTTGTATGCACGTGCATTCCACTGCCATTATCACCGAATATTGGTTTTGGCATGTAAGTTACCGTTTTGTTATACATCTTTGCGGTATTTTTTACAATGTATTTGAAAAGTAAAAGTTCATCTGCTGCTCTTAGCAAAGGTTGGAAACGTAAATCTATTTCGCATTGTCCACCGCTGGCGACTTCGTGATGTTGTGCTTCAACTTCGATACCGCATGCAAATAGATTTCTCACCATTTCATTTCGCAAGTCCATTAATGAATCGGTTGGGGGCACAGGGAAATAACCTTCTTTATATCTTGGTTTATAACCGAGATTCGGGTTTTCTTCCCGACCGCTATTCCATCTTCCTTCAACAGAATCAACAAAGTAAAAACTGCCGTTGGGCTCGGAATTAAAACGAACATCATCAAAAACGAAAAACTCTGCTTCAGGTCCGTAAAATGCGGTATCTGCTATACCGGTAGAGCGTAAATAAGCATCAGCTTTTTGGGTTATATTCCTGGGGCAACGGGAGTATTTTTCTTTTGTTGCCGGTTCATAAACATCGCATATTAAACTTACGGTAGGAGCTGAAATAAAAGGATCTACGAACATTGTCTCCGGATCCGGGATTACAAGCATGTCACTTTCTTCAATTGACTTCCAACCTCTTATTGAAGACCCGTCAAAACCGAATCCATCTTCAAATGAAGAAGCTTTGAATTGAATTGAGGGAACAGTAAAGTGCTGCCACTGTCCCGGGAAATCCATGAATTTCAGATCGACAAATTCGATCTTATTATCTTTAATGAATTTTAATACTTTTGCTATAGAATTTAACTCTTTAGCCATTTACTTCCTTTCTGATTATTTGTTCTTAGTTTAATTGATTACTTACTCTACAAAGGGATTTTTGTTGTTTCCTTGATTGTTGATAATACAAAGTAGGTTCTTGTATTGGTCACATCCGGCCATGATTGAATCTCTGTAAGCAATTGTTCTAATTCAGTCGTGTTTTTAACAATTGCCTTCATCATATGGGAACCTTCACCCAAAATTGAATGACATTCAAGTATGTTCGGATTCTTCTCAACTTTTTGAGCTAAAGTTTTATAATGTTTCGATGAATCCATATTCACCAAAATGAAAGCCATAATATCATAGTTGAATTTGCTTTTATCAACTTTAGCATAGTATCCTTCAATAATCCCTTTCCCCTCCATTTTGTACATCCGTTCGCTGATAGAAGGGATTGACATACCGATAGCTGTAGCTATGTCACTTCTTTTTTCTCTGCCTCTCTCCTGGAGGATATTGAGTATCTTCACATCTAAATTATCTACCATAATAACACCTTAATTTTTTAGGAATAATAAAATTTTCGGGGGTAAATATATAGTAATATTGAATTAATCGCAAATTATTTTATTGTTATGATTAAAAACATCTGAATTTGGTCAAATAACAATTAACCAGAGAAAAAAGTTTAATTAAAATGTGGAAAATCTAATTTTTTAGAAGCCTTTGAACTTAATATGCTCAAGTTTTTTCATTTCTAAGAGAAATTCAGAGCGTGTTTTTTCATCAACCAGAGTCCAAATATTATTAACTTCGCTTTTATCCGATTGAATATCAAACAGTTCAAATGTTTGCTTGCCGTTTTGGTTAGTTACTATAAATTTGTACTGATTATTAATTAATGCCTTCGTATCAATCATATCCATTCCGGCAACCGGAATGAACCTGCTTGTATCGAAATCCGAAAAAAGGGATTCGCCCTGGGGTTGTAAATTTAATTTAGAGTGATCTAAACCTTTGTACAGCTCAAGTATTGTTGGAAATAGATCAAGATTTGAGGTTGGTTTGTGAGTATTCTTTTTTAAGGAATTCCGTAACAAACTGTCGAAAGAAATAGGCAAATGGATCCATAATGGTACTGCAATGTCTTCATTATATAAAGTTTGTAAATGACCGCTATGACCATGTTCAGAAAAAGCTTCACCGTGGTCAGAAATAAAAATAATTATTGTTGAATCAAGAAGTCCCTTTTGGTCAAGATAATCAAAGTAGTTTTTCATTAGCTGATCCTGTTCATAAATAGTATTATTAAAGCTATTTAATGAGCCGGGAGTTGCGGGTTTGAACAGCTTAAATTCCTCTTTTGAAACTTTATAAGGATAATGTGTATTGTTGAATTGAATTATCCCAAAGAATTTTTTACCGTAATATTCCTCAATGAAGTTGCTGAAGAAATTAATTAAAAGATTATCATCTATGCCCCGGTCATTGAATCGTTCCTTACCGGAATTTTCCTGACAGACAAAGTAATCGAAAGAGGTGTTTATGACAAGGTCAAAATTATCAGTTTGATATGATTGCGATGAAATGAAAAAAGTATTAATCTCTCTCCATTTTTTTAGATAATCGTAGATAAATGGTTGATTTAATCGCTCCAGAGTAAACTGACCCGAAAAAATCATAGGCATAGAGAACTGTGTTGAAACGGAATTCGCATAATGATTATTAAACAGAATGATTTTTTCTTCAAGAATCATATCGGTTAAAAATGGTGAGTTGGTTTTCTCATACCCATAATATTGAAGGTTTTCACTCGTTACGCTCTCTGATAAAAAAATTAACACATTATATCACTACTGTCCGGTTGTTTTGCATATAAGTAGCCATAAGTCATTTAAATATAATAATTTACTGTCAATTTTCATTATTGTCGATTTGA
>Ga0208244_101398_pt1 | contig 13270 bp, 10 predicted proteins | sample SubbioCR12Aug_5A_FD_184828 | JGI IMG/M metagenome (GOLD analysis project Ga0208244, IMG submission 184828) | Serpentinite rock and fluid subsurface biosphere microbial communities from McLaughlin Reserve, California, USA - CR12Aug_5A (SPAdes) | ecosystem: Environmental > Terrestrial > Deep... | reverse complement strand
CCGCCCCACCGCCATGATCTGCTGCACGTCGTTCGTGCCCTCCATGAACACCAGCAGCCGATCCGAACGCATCACGAACTGCTCGTCATCGACCAGAACGTTGTCGTCGAAAAGGATCACGCCCTCCTTATTGTCGAACTCGATCCGATCCGCCGTGATCACCGCCTCACGCCCCGCCGCTTTCGCCTCGGCATCCTTCCCGTCCTTGCCCGCCGCATCCTCCTTCACGGCGGCAACCGTCCCCGCGGCGGCAGGCGCCACCGCCGCCTCCTGAGAAAAAGCCGTGCCCAACGACAAGGCAACCATGGCCAAAACCAAACACGTCATCGTCGCTTTCATTAAAACCTCCCGAAATTGTTCTTCACCCGATGCGTCCGAATCTCGCACTCGGCCAGAATTTTAATAAATTGCCCCTCAAATGAAAAGTACATACCACGCCCTTTTAAGCGGTCGGCCCCTTTCACCATCGTGACACGCCCCTCGCAGTACCCGTGCCGCACGTTACGGTCGAATATGCACCCCTCTGCCGTCAACCGCCCGTCCAGCGCCCCGTCTTCGGTCAAAAGATCAACCGTCACATCCTCCGCAAAAATGATGCCATCCATAAAAAGCTGAGCCTTGCGGGCGCGCAAAACCGCCTTTATCCGCCCGTTCGGGAAATGGTCGATCGGCAGCATCAGGTTCTCCACCGGCGACTTCATCGACGCCTTGACCGGCGCCCACCGCTCCACAAGCGGCTTCCACAGCGCATCCGGGTGCCGGTCAAACCACCGGTCCACCTCCGGGTCGCTCTTGCCGGAAACCGCGAGGCAGCCCGCCACGGACAGAACCGCCGCCAGCCTCGCCGCCGCACCCGCCTGTTTAGCGCACCAATCCATGAATCGCCCCCAACGTTTGCCACAACCGCTTCAGATCCTTGAACGCGATCGCATTCGCCTTGTCCGACAGCGCCTCCGCCGGATTCACATGCGTCTCCATAAAGACCCCGTCAACACCCGTCGCCACCGCGGCCCGCGCCAGCGCCGGCGCCCAGCGCCCGTCCCCGCCGCTCATCTTGCCCGCCCCGCCCGGACGCTGCACACTGTGCGTCGCATCGAAAACCACCGGACACCCCAGATCCCTCATGATCAGCAGGCTCCGCATGTCCGCCACGAGGTTATGATAGCCGAAACTCGCGCCACGCTCCGTCAGGACGATCTTCTCGTTGCCCGCGCCCTTGATCTTGTCGATCACGTTCACCATGTCCTCCGGCGCGAGGAACTGCCCCTTCTTGACGTTCACCACCTTGCCCGTCTCCGCCGCGGCCACCACCAGATCCGTCTGGCGGCACAGGAACGCCGGGATCTGCAGGATGTCCGCCACCTCCGCGACAACCGCCGCCTGCCCCGGCTCATGGATATCCGTCAGAATCGGCACGTTAAACCGGTCGCGCACCTCTTGCAGGATCGCCAGCCCCTCGAACAGCCCCGGCCCGCGGTACGAGTCCACGGACGTCCGGTTCGCCTTGTCGAACGACGCCTTGAACACCAGCGGCACGTCCAGCTCCGCCGCCAGCCGCACCAGACGCGCCGCGAGGTCCATCGTCCCCTCGACCGACTCGATCACACACGGCCCGGCAATGAACACCAGCCGCTTGCCGCCAAACGTGGCCTTCCCCACCTTAACAGGATTCACCTTCGCCATAAAACCTCCCTTTGAACAATTCCGTTATACCCGCCCTCAGTTCCCGCGGGCCCTGATCACCGCCTCGACCGCCTCGACATCCTCAGGCGTGTCAACGCCGACACCCTGATCCGCCGTCTGAATCACCGCGATCCGACCACCCATGTGCAACGCCCGCAACTGCTCCAGACACTCCGTCCGCTCCAACGCGCACGGCGGCTCGCCCACCAGCCGCTTCAGAAACGCGCCCCGGTAGGCGTAAATCCCCAGATGCCTCAGGTAAAGCCCCGACGCCAGCTCCGGCTCGCCGTCGCGCCGGCACGGGATCGGCAACCGCGAGAAATAAAGCGCCCCGCCGTCCCTCGCCAATACCACCTTCACCACCGTCCGCGCCTCCAGGTCACGCATCGACCGGATCGGGCACGCCGCCGTCGCCATCGCCCACCCGTCATCCTCTTTCATCCGCAACGCCAACGCGTCAATCAACCCCGGATCGATCAACGGCTCATCCCCCTGGATGTTGATCACGATGTCGTCATCCCCCGGCTGCGCCGCCTCGGCCACCCGGTCTGTCCCCGACGGATGATCCGCCCGCGTCATCGCCACGTTCACAAAACCCGACACCGCTTCCGCAATACGCACGTCGTCCGTCGCGACAACCACCTCGTCCAGCAGCCTCGCCCGTTTCACGGCTTCGACCACCCACTGCACCAGCGGTTTACCGCAAATCGGATACAGGCTCTTCCCCGGGAAACGCGTCGAGCCCCAGCGAGAAGGAATCACGCCAATCACACGCATACACAAAATTCCTCTTGGTTTCTAGAACGCTTATATTTTCGGTCTTCTGGCGCGGAGAGTCAAGGCTGTTATACCCCGTTGTCGGGGTGGCTCCACGGCGCGCCCCCGTCTCAAACCATGCCCCGCCGCCAATCCGCCTTCGCAAACTTGCCATAACAAAACCACTGTGCTACTTTTATGAAACAAAAGGCCAGTAGCTCAGTAGGACAGAGCACTAGATTCCTAATCTGGGGGTCGCCGGTTCGACTCCGGCCTGGCCTACCACCCAATCGGCATGACAACGGAAAACCATACCCATCTTTCCCACATGTCGCGTTATGGTCTCCCCCTTGCCGCCGTCACCGTGCTGTGTGTGGGACTGTGGCAGACCCAACGGTTCGCTCAAAACGCCGAAGCCGCCCTCCGGAATAAACTGATGCGGCAGGCGAGCATGATCGCGGAAACGGTCTCGCCTGAGCAGCTTTTGCACCTCTCGTTCAGCCCGGAAGACCGGAACCGCCCCGTCTTCCAGCGCCTCAACGCGCAAATGGCCGCCGCGAGCGAGCACCTCGGCCTGAGCGGCGTCTACTCGCTCACCCGCCGCGGCGGCTCCTATCTTTTCGGCCCGGAAAGCTACCCCGAAGGCCACCCGAGCGCCTCGCAACCCGGCACACGTTACCGCAAGCCGCCTCCTGAACTCGAGGCCGCCTTCACCCTCTGTAAACCCCAGACCACGCGGCTCTACAACGACGAGTACGGGCGCTTCGCCTCCGCCTTCGCCCCCATCCGCGCAGCCCGCGCCGACGGCGCAGCCCTCGTCATCGGCATCGACCTCAGCGACGCCGACTGGAATAACGCCCTCGCGCAGGCCCGGCGCGGGCCGCTTCTGGTCACGCTCATTCTTCTCTCAATCCTGCTCGCGGGTGAACTGGCCCTCAAGCACCACCACCGCCTCTCGGAACAGATCCATCTGCGCCTCCATTACGCCGAAACCATCCTGTGCGCGATCATCATGCTCGCCCTCACCGCCGCCGCCACATGGTATGTTTCCACCGCCGAGCGTCACACCCTCCGCGCCACCTTCACCGCGCTCGCCCAAGCCGAGATCGCCAACATCTCCCGAGACCTCCACAATATCCACAATCGCCTCGACGACATCCGGCGCTTTTTTCTGGCTTGCGACAAGGTCGACAAGGAGGAATTCCGGCTCTTCACCGAGAGGCTCAATCAAAGCGGCCTCACCCAAGCCTATCTCTGGGCCCCCGCCATCCCCGCCGACGACACCGCAGCATTGAACAGGTTCGCCCTCCATGAGGACGCAAAAACCTTTCCAGTCTGGGAGTTCGACCGTCACGGGAATCGCGTCCCCGCCGCAGCCCGCCCGATACGCTACCCCGTCCTGTACGCCGAGCCCCACGAGGCCAACCTCGCCATGCAAGGCTTCGATCTCGCTTCCGTCCCCGCCCGCCGCGCTGCCATCGAGAAAGCCCGCCGCGAGGAGTTGAGCACCGCCACAGATCCCACGCCCCTCTATTCCTTCGAGGGGTGCCCGCAGGGACTCTTCTTCCTTGCCCCTGTCGAAACCCCGTTCCACAAAGGGGTCGTCGCCTCCTCGGTCTGCCTGCGCACGCTCCTGCGCCACGCTTCGCCCGGCGAAACAGGCGACACCCCGGAAGGCCTCCTCACCGCGCTTTTCCAACTCGACCCCGGCCGCCCGCCCCGCCACCTCATCTCCTCCTGCCACGACAACGATGCCGCACATGCCGACTGCTGGACTCACTCTAAAGGCGCCCTCCGCATCCGCGTGCCTCTCTTCGTCTTCGACAAGGCCTACGCCGTCGCCATCCACCCCTCCCCGGGCTGGCTCGCCCAGCACCCCCTCCGCGAAGGCCTGATCACCGCCATAGCAGGGCTCCTCATCACCGGCCTCATGACAGCCCTCGTCGCCTTCCTCAGCAACCGCCGCACCGTCCTCGAACGCGAGATCGGGAACCGCACCGCCGACCTGCGGCAGATGAACGCCAACGTGCGCGCCGTCTTCAACGCCGCCCCGACGGCCATGCTCGTCGCCAATGCCGACGCGCTGATCGTCGACATGAACCACGCGGCGCACAAGTTCCTCCCGAGCATCTCCCCAAACATTCTGACGAAACGCCGACTCGGAAACCTCATCGGCTGCACCCACCAAGCGGATTCCGGTTATGACTGCGGCCATTCCCCCTTCTGCCCCATCTGCCCCCTCAACCAAGCCATGCAGGACGTCCTCGCCGGAAAACCCGGCGTGAACGACCACGACATAAGCATCGTTGTCAACCGCTCAGGCAAGGCCGAAGAACTTTGGGTGCGTTTCAGCGTCGAACCCGTCTGCTTCGACAACGCCCCGCACGCACTGGTCGCCCTGCACGAGATCACCGCGTGGCACCGCTCCGACGAAGCCCTCATCCACGAGCGCAACCTCCTCTACGCCCTGATGGACAGCCTTCCCGACCGCATCTACTTTAAGGACAAAACCCTCCACTACATCAAAGTCAGCAAAGCCCATGCTTCCGCGCTGGGACTCGCCTCCCCTCACGAGGCCATCGGCAAAACAGACGCCGACTTCATGCCCCCCGACGAGGCGGAACGCCGCCGCGAACGCGAGGCGCACATCATCGCCACGGGTCAACCCCTCATCGCCCAGGTCGAGCAGAGACAGACCGAAGACGGCACCACCCGCTGGATTTCCGCCTCGAAAGTCCCGATCCGCGACAAGACCGGCGACATCATCGGCCTCGTCTGCATCTCACGCGACATCTCCTTTGAGATCGAACTCCAGCAACAGCTCCAGCAAACATCGAAAATGGACGCCATCGGGCGCCTCGCAGGCGGAGTCGCGCACGACTTCAACAACCTCCTCCAAGCCATCCTCGGATTCACCGAACTGCTCCTGATCGGCGTCAGCGAGAAAGACGCCCAGTACGAAGATCTCAAGCAGATCGAACGCGCCGCGAAACGCGCCACCGACCTCACCCGGCAACTCCTCACCTTCAGCCGCAAGCAACGCATCGAACCCCAGCTCGTCGATCTCAACCAGCTCATCACCTCCACCGAAAAGATGCTGAGCCGCCTCATGGGCGAGGACATCCAGATTACGCTCAACCTCAAAAACGACCTCAAACCCATCCTTGCAGACCCCAACCAGATTGAGCAGATCATCATCAACCTCGCCGTCAACGCCCGTGACGCCATGCCGCAAGGCGGCAACCTGACGTTCCACACATCCGCCGTCGCCATCGCTGACATCGACACGCAGTTGATCCCCGAATCCATCCCCGGCGAATTCATCTGCCTTTCCGTCTCCGACACCGGTGTCGGCATCGGCAAACAATACCTGCCACACCTCTTCGAGCCCTTCTTCACCACAAAGGCACAAGGCAAAGGCACGGGTCTCGGACTCGCGGTCATCTACGGCATCGTCAAACAAGCCGGGGGCTGGATCAACGTCTACAGCGAAGAAGGCAACGGAGCCACCTTCAAGATTTATCTGCCCGCCCAGCAGTCTGAAGCCTCGGGAACACACCGCACCGAACCGCAGACCGCCCTTACGCTCTCCCTGCCCGGCCTCGGCAAAAGCATCCTCCTCGTCGAGGATGAGCCCGGCATCCGCAGCCTCGCCACCCTCATCCTCCAGAGCGCCGGCTACCGCGTCGTGGCCTGCGAGAGCGCCGTCGAGGCCCTCTCCGTTTTCGACCGTCAGAAAGGGCGTTTCGACCTGCTCTTCAGCGACATCGTGCTCGGCGGGAAAAACGGCATCGAACTGGCCTGCGAACTCCGCGCCAAGCGCCCCGGCCTCCCGGTCCTCCTCAGCAGCGGCTACGCCGACGAACGCGTCCGATGGGAGCAGATCGAGCAGGAAGGCTTCCGCTTCCTCGCGAAGCCCTACCCCTCTCAGAAACTCCTTCTCGCTCTCGGCGAGACCCTCGCAGAAAAGCCGACTCAGCCGCACCAAAGCGCCTAGCCGCTCTCCTCCGACGATTCCTTCCTGACGGCCCCTTTCGGCTTCACCCCCGGCCCGTGCTTCGCCGCCCAGTCCGCCTGCCGCGCCACCCCCATCATGATCGCCACATCGTCCTCCGAATACACGCCCCGCGAGAAGATCCGCTGAACCCCCTGCATCATGTGGTCGGACTTGTCCTCTTTCATGAAACCGATCAGCAGCAGCATCTCGCGCCACATCTCCATCAGCTTCAGCTTGTGCGCCGCCACCGCAGGCGGCGATTTCTCCACCGGCGGCTCATACGTCCCCAACGCGCCGTACAGCTCATAGCAGCACAGCAGCACCGCCTGCGACAGATTCAGCGAAGCATAATCCGGATGCACCGGAATGCGGATCAGATGCGTACACAGCCCGATCTCGTCGTTGAAAAGCCCCTTGTCCTCGCGTCCGAACACCAACGCCACCTTGCCGTCCGCCGCCAGCTTCAGCAGCTCGGGTGCCAGCTCGCGCGGCGTCTTCACATGCTGACGGTACAGCCCCCCGCGCGCCGTCGTCCCCACCACCGCCGCACAGTCCGCCACCGCTTCGGCCAGAGACGCCACCTCGCGCCGCGCCCCCAGAATGTCCGTCGCGTGCACCGCCATCTTCGCCGCGTCCGTCCACCCGTCGCAAATCTGCGGCCCAGCCAAGACGAGGTCACTTATCCCCATATTGGCCATCGCGCGGCACACCGACCCGACGTTCCCGCTGTACAGCGTCCCCACCAGCACAACCCGGATATTGTCCAACACCCCGCCCATTCAATCCCCCGCGATCTTTCCTGACCTGCTAAACAACCTGCGCCTGAACCGGCCCCGATTCAGGATGTTCACCCAGCACGCTCTTTTCCGTGGCCTTCACCGCATGACACAACGCATCCAACGACACGTCTGCGTCCCGTTGCGTGTCCACAACAATAACAAACTCCACGTTCATCGGCTTACAAGAAAACCGCTGCGAACTGACGCGGTAGCGCTTGTATCCCTTCATCTCGACGCGCACATGCCCCCTACCGATGTTGGCCTCCAGCATCTTCTCAAGCGGGATAAAGCCGTCCGTGCTGTAACTCGTGAGCACAAAACGCGCGTTCACGGTGTTGATCATCGCCGCCTCATCCGGGTGATTGTAGGCGCTCCTTCGCGCCGTCCGCCAGTCAAGCCGGATTGCGGATTTCGTCCCCGGGGTGATCGTCTTGCTGACCTCGGGCCGATCCCACAACGCCACCGTGTTCAAAACGTGGTAGTTGCTCCCATACGGATGCTGATTGTAGGGCGGATCAATATACACGACATCCAAAGCGTCCCCGCTGAGCTGCCCTGCGACGCTCTGGGCATCCCCGCAAAGAACCAGATTGTCCCGCCCGTTATCGAAAAAGACCGCTGGCGCGAGTGCCAGATCGCCCGCGATCCGGTACAGCGCCGTTTTGGTCTGCCCGCCCCAGCCATTGTGGAATCCCTTGAAAACGCCGCTCGTATTGCTCGTGTAGCACGCCTGATACAACAGCGGGGCAAGCAGACAGTCCTGTTCCACCTCAGAAATCCTGCCGTCCGCACGCCACGCGCTGATCTGCTGGCGGATGGCATCGATCCGCATCCCGTTCTTCCGCATGTAAAACATGCGGTCGACGCCCACGTCGTAGCGCTCGTCATCCCTCGGGCACAGATGCTCCGTGACCCAATCGACACGCGGCGGCAGCGCGTTAAGGCAGCGGATCGCCTGCTCGTATCCCCCGAGAGCCGCAAACTCCGGCGGCCGGTTCTGGGCGATATAGCACCCGTTGATCGCCTTCGTGTAAGGCTCCCAGTCATTTGAGATCACCCGGTACCCGAGCGTCTTCGCAAACCGGGAGACAACTCCGCTCCCAGAAAAAAGGTCGAGGAACGTCGGGACACGCGCAGGCGTTGCCGTGCGCTTCAAGGCCTGCGCGATCAGCCCAAGCAGCTTTCGCTTGTTCCCGATGTAAGGGATCAACTGATTGAACACGAAATCGGTTGTCCGCACAGCCGCGTGTCGCCGCCGGACATAAGAGGCACCCTGAACGCCCGGGATCTCTTCGCCGGGAGAAGATCCCGCCCCGCAAACGGCCATACCGCCGCCACCGCGCCGAGAACCGTTTACAGCCTCTCTTTCGATCTGATGCGCCATACGCAACACTGCGTCCCTCTCTTAATGCGGTCGCCAAACGCGCATTTTTCGATTCAGGCGCGAATGTAGCACAACACCCCCTCAGCCTGCCAACGAAAACCCCCTCCGTATGCGGGCGCACCGCGCAAACCCGCGAATCGCATTGCTTTCCCGTCCCGAATCGCGTTTAATGTCCACAGTTCTTGTCAAGTGGCCGCTCGGGCCACACATACGTAAAAGGGGAGCATCATGAAGAAACTGCTTGTCAGCGCCACTGCGGCGCTCGCGCTCATCGGGGGCACAGGGGCCGCCGAACTTGAGGAAGGCTTCGTCTCGCTGTTCAACGGAAAAGATCTGGAAGGCTGGATCGGCGCCACCAACGGATACAGCGTCGAGAACGGCGCGCTCTACTGCATGGAGAAGAGCGGCGGCAAGCTGCTCACCGCCAAACAGTACGACAACTTCATCCTGCGCTTCGAGTTCCTCCTCACCACCAACGCCAACAACGGCCTCGGCATCCGCTGCCCCGTCGAGGGCGACGCTGCCTACAACGGCATGGAACTCCAGATCCTTGACGACTCGGGCTCTAAATACACCGCCCTCAAACCCTACCAGTACCACGGCTCCATCTACGGCGTCGCCGCCGCCCGCCGCGGTTTCCAGAAAAAGGTCGGCCAGTGGAACTTTCAGGAGGTGCGCGCCATCGGCCCGAAAATCACCGTCATCCTCAACGGCGAGGTCATCGTCGACGCCGACCTCTCCACCATCACCGAGACCGCCGACGGCAAGGCCCATCCCGGCCTCCACAATCCCAAGGGCCACATCGCGTGGCTGGGGCACGGCAGCCGCGTCGACTGGCGCAACATCCGCATCAAAGAGGTCCCCTCCGACTACGCGGCCGCCAAGCCCTCCGACAACACCCCGCCCCAAGGCTTCACCGCACTCTTCAACGGCAAAGACCTCGCCAACTGGAAAGGCGTGACCCGCAAAGAAAAGTTCGACAACCCCCTCGTGCGTCAGGCCGCCACCCCCGAGAAACGCGCCGAGATGCAGGCCCTCGCCGACGAGGAGATGCGCGCGAGCTGGCATGTCCGCGACGGCGGCGCGCTCTACTTCGACGGCAAGGGTTACAGCCTCGCCACCGCCAAGGACTACGCCGACTTCGAGATGTGGGTCGACTGGCGCCTGCTCACCGTGCGCGGCGACAGCGGCCTCTACCTGCGCGGCTCGCCCCAAGTCCAGATCTGGGACGCGCACAACCAGTGGAACATCGGCTCCGGCGGCCTCTTCAACAACAAGAAGAACCCCAGCAAGGCCCTCACCATCGCCGACCGCGCCATCGGCGACTGGAACACCTTCTACATCAAGATGGTCGGCGAGAAAGTCACCGTCACCCTCAACGGCGTGCTCGTCGTGGATGACACCGTGCTCGAAAACTACTGGGACCGCAACATCCCGATCTTCCCTAAAGAACAGATCGAACTCCAGTGCCACGGCGACCCGATCGAGTTCAAGAACATCTACATCCGCGAGCTGTGACAAAAAACCGGGCGGCCTGCTCGCGCAGGCCGCCCTAAGAGATGACCGGAAAGCCCGCCACCCGGCGTGCCCTGGGAAACGTTGGAAAAGTGACTCAGAAACTCCGTTTCCCGTCCGGCCCGAAACCTCCCGAAAACACCCACCATTATCCAAACGCGCATGAGACGGCGGTGTCTGCGGCGTTTGGATTTCGTGAGGGTTGCGCGGCCCTCAGCCGTTGCGCATCCGGGCCGCGCGTTCGACCTGCTCGGTGTAGCGCTGCACGTCCTCGCGCGGCTTCAGCTCCTGCGCGCGCTTGAGCAGCGGCAACGCCTCCTGATACTTGCCGTTGCGTACCAGCACCTGCGCGTGACGCAACCGCGCGTCGGCCTCGACCGCCTCGATCCCTTCCGCGCGTTCAAAGAAAAAGACCGCCTTCTCCATGTCCTTCGCCGCGTGATATTGCCCGAGGAGGATCAGCGCGTCGCCGTCGAGCGGATCGAGCGCCACGATCTCCTCCAGAATGCGCGCCTGTTCCTCGCCGGCCTCGTTGCGCGCCGCCGCGAGCCGCGCCTCCAGCTTGAGCATCCGTTTGCGCTGCTCGTCGCCTGCCTCCTGCCCCGCGCGTTCTGCCACCGCCTTCAGCAGCAGTGCCGCCGCGTCGTTGGCCTGACGGCTCACCAGCACCTCGACATTCCGCAACTGCCGCGCCACGTCAGGGCGCTCGTCGCGCGTGAACGCCCGCGTGTAGGCGTCTGCCGCCTGCTCGACGTGCCCCTCGTTGACGTAGATGTCGCCGAGCGTGTGCAGCGCCGCCACAGGGGTCTTGCCGGTGAGGTCGAGCAGCTCGTAGATCTCCGCCGCCCTCATCGGCTGCCGCAGGCCGAGGTAAGCGTTGGCCTGAAGCAACAGGTAGTCGGCCTTGTCCGGCTCGCGCCGCAGCAGCTCGTCGCACATCGCGATCGCCTCGCCGAACTTCTGCTGTTTGAACAGCGTGCGGCAAAGCCCCAGCTTCCAGTCGAGCGTCTTGGGCTGGAACATCATCGCCAGCCGGTAGGCGCTCTCTGCGGAGACGTACTGCTCGGTCATTGCGTAGGCGTAGCCGAGCAGCCCGTACGTCAGCCCGTCGTTCACGCCCAGCTCGATGCTCTTGGTCAGCGGCTCGATGGCCGCCTCGAACTCGCCCTGCCGGACATGGATCAGCGCCAGATTCTTGTAGGCGCGCTGGAAGGAGGGGAACTTTTCGATCGCCGCCCGGTAGCAGGCCACCGCGTTGGTCAGCCGGTCTTCCTGAAAATGGATGTTCGCCAGCGTGAAGTCGAACACCGCGCTGGAGGCGGGCTTGATGCTCTTTTCCAGCAAGGCCGCCGCCTTCGGGGTGCCGCCCTCCTCGGCCAGCAGTTTCATCACCTTCTCCATCAGCTCCTTCTCGACGACCGTCACGCGCGGCTCGATCTCCGCGCGCATCCCGTACGACCCCATGAACGCCTTCTGGAACGACGCCTCGCGCCAGAACGTCTCCGGCTGCTCGATCCACTCGCCTGCCCTGCCGACTGCCGCGAGCATCCCCGCCGCAAAGATCAAACCTGTCTTTCTCATCGTTGTCTCCTTCATAATGCGAATGTGATGGGAACCCTCATGCGGAACTGCACCGGCTGCCCGCCCACCTTCCCCGGCTCGAAACGCCACCGCCTCACCGCGCCCAGCGCCGGATTGTCGAACGCCGGATTGTCCGACTTCTGGACTTTCGGGTCTTTCACCCGCCCGTCCTTGTCCACGATGAACAGCACGTACACCGTACCCTGCATCTTCTTTTTCTTCATCTCCGGCGGATACTGCGGCGCGGGCTGGAACACGACGCGCGGGGCCTGATCCAAATCCGCCAACGAGAAGATATCGTCGCTGGACTGCATCGCGCCGCTGTCCGCGCCCGCCACGGCGAGCTTGACCGCGAAATCGCCGCCCATGCCCTCGCCGATGCCGGGGTTCAGTGCCAGCTCAAGCTGCGAGAGATCCAGCGGCGGCGCGGCCTCGGTCAATTCCGGCGGCGGCGCCTCCTCGGGCGGCGGCTCGGGCTTCTGCTCCTCCACCGTCGGCGGCGGGGGCGGCGGCTCCACCGCGTCCACCGTGGTCAACTGCAGGTCGTCGCGCTTCTCGGGCCGCCCGATGTTCTCGAGCACCGGCAGGATCAGGAACACCGCCACCGTCAGCGCCGCGCCCAGAATCAGCGCACCGCCGGAGACGAGGAACCGCCCGAACCCGCCGCCCGTCTTTCTCTCCTGCCCGAACCTCATGTGCCCGACGCCTCCTTACGCGACGCGAGGCTCACTTTCTGCGCCCCGCCGAGTTTGGCCTCGTCGATCACCCGCACCAGCAGCCCCGACGGCACGCTCTGATCCGCCTGAATGATGACCGGTACCGCCTCCTTCTCCAGCATCCGCTTGACGATGGTCTGCACGCCGCCCACGCCGATCTCCTGCCCGCCGTAGACCACCTCGCCCTTGGCCGTGATCGCCAGCAGGATGCTGTTTTTCTCCAGATTCACCGACGATGCCGCTTGAGGCTTGTCCACCTCCACGCCCGTCTCGTCCACGAACGTCGTGGTCACGATGAAGAAAATCAGCAGGATGAACACGCAGTCGATCAGCGGCGAGATATCAATCCCCGCCGACTCCCCCTCATCGCTCCCGAAACTCCTGAACCTGCTCATACGCTCTCCGTTTCCGTTACGTCTGCCGCCGCCTGCGCGCGGCCTGCCCGGCCCTGAAACTCGCGCATGCACAACGTCTCGACATGCGCCACCACCTTCTCGTACCGCTGGAACTGCCGTGTCAGGAAGAACTGGATGAACAGCCCTGTCAAAGCCACCACCAGCCCCGTTTCCGTCGTAATCAGCGCCTCCGAGATGCCTTTGGAGATGATCCCCATCGTCTGGTCTCCCCCGCCGCCCTTCGCCAACCCGCCGAAGGTCGTCAGCATCCCCGTCACCGTGCCCAGCAACCCCAGCAACGGCGCGGTCGCCACGCACACCTTCATGATCTGCAAGCGCCGCGAGAACGGGCTCACCGCCTCGCTCGACAGCAGGCTGAAGAAGGTCTCGATCTCGTGCAGGCTCTCGCACGCCATCGCGTCGGCGATGATCCGCCCGATCGGCCCGCGCGGGCGGTCGGGCCG
>Ga0208244_101397_pt1 | contig 13276 bp, 11 predicted proteins | sample SubbioCR12Aug_5A_FD_184828 | JGI IMG/M metagenome (GOLD analysis project Ga0208244, IMG submission 184828) | Serpentinite rock and fluid subsurface biosphere microbial communities from McLaughlin Reserve, California, USA - CR12Aug_5A (SPAdes) | ecosystem: Environmental > Terrestrial > Deep... | reverse complement strand
CCGTGATGTTGTAACACGGGGACCCGTCCGCCGCTGGCGGACTTCCTTCATTCGTCATGCCGGACCACGATCCGGCATCTGCATCTCAGCGGAGCAGATTCCGGATCCCCGTGTGGAAGCGTCACGGGGCGAGCAAGTCCGGAATGACATTGGGTTATTAGTGTGGGTTTTCGGCCGCATCTCTAGTCAAACTTCTGTTTGTACGATTTCAATCCCATTGAAATAATATTCAGTGATCGCTGAAGATCGGTGCAATTCAACATGAAAGCAAGACGAACTTCATTCATCCCCTTCCCTGGCGTCGCATAGAACCCTTGGGCCGGGGCAAGCAGAACGGTCTCCTTTTCGTGCTCAAATTCTTCGATGAGCCAGCGCGAAAAATGATCGGCATCACGGATTGGAAGTCCAATAACAATATAAAAGGCCCCTTCGGGTTTATAGTACGTCACTCCCGGAATGGCGCTCAGCCCCTCGTAGACCGCGTCGCGCCGTCGCTTGAATTCTTCCACAAGAGATGCCGTAGCCTTCGCGGGGTCATTCAACAAAGGGACAAGGGAAAGCTGTTCGATCGTTGCGACAGACAACCGAGCCATAGCGAATCGGAATGCCGCCTGAACGATATCCTTGTTATGACTCGCGAGGGCCCCCACCCGGGCTCCGCACACATTGAACCTCTTGGATGTGCTGTCGAGGATGATTGCACGATCATGGATCTCGGAAAACCGCATGATGCTGGTGAACGGAGCGTCATAGGCGAACTCCCGATACACTTCGTCAGCAAGGAGAAAGAGATCGTGCTCTTTCACAATGTCCACAAGAGTCTGTATCTCGGATCGTGAAAACACCGTGCCTGTCGGATTGCTCGGATTGCAGACAAGGATCCCCCTCGTACGATCACTAATGCGCTGCTCGACGAGATCGCGAGTGGGAAGATGAAATCCGTTTTCGATTGAGAGCGGGATGGGTTGGAGTCGCACATTCGCAAGAGTGGCGAAGCCGTTGTAATTCGTATAGAACGGTTCGAAGACGATGATCTCATCATCGGCATCGCAGATAACGCTCATCGCAAAGATAATCGCCTCAGATCCCCCGGCCGTGACGATAATCTCACTCTCGTCGAACTGAATGTCTGCCTGAGCAAAGTAGTTTTTCCATGCGGTTACCGCCTGTGGCATGCCGTTCGACGGAGCATAGGCGATGGTTTCGAGTTTCAGATTTCTTATCGTCTCGAATACGAGCGGGTGGGTGGGGAGATCCGGCTGACCGATATTCAGATGATAGACCTTCAGACCCTGTCGTTTACGCTCTTCCGCAAGGGCGGCAAGTTTTCGAAGCGGTGACGCTTGCATGGATTGCGCGCGAACGGAAAGGTGTAGACCCTTCTTGCCAACTTCAACTTGAGAAGGAGACTCTTGTATTGCTCCCATCTGTTTCATTCCTCCTGCCCATGGGACCTACTATCTGTAAAGTGGTTCGGCATCTCATCAAGAAGCAGGCGCTGGCGCATCGGTGCCGTTCGGTTTAAATATAACAGCGGCAAAATTCTCCCGCACGAACAACTCCTTTGCGACTTCCTGCAAAATGTCAGGAGTCACGACATCAATTTTCTTAATGATGGAATCGAGGGACGCCAGTTCCTGGAAATATAGTTCTGAACTGCCCAGGCGAATCATCCGATTCGGGATGTTCTCCAGGCTCAACATCATTCCCCCCTTCAACTGGGCTTTCGTTCGCGAGAGTTCGCCTTTCGAAACAGATCTGGCAACAAGTTTCTCGAGTTCCCGATTGATCAATCCAATGCTTCGATCAATATGATGACGATCAGTGCCGATGTATACTCCGAACGAGCCCGAATCACTCAACAGACTGACAAAGCTGTACACACTATACGCAAACCCGTACTTTTCCCGGATGTTCTGGAACAGACGGGAACTCATTCCCTCTCCGAGGATCGAATTCAGAACCAGAAGAGGATACCGGTTTTTGTTTCTGATGCTATAGGCTGTGGTACCAAGACAAATATGTGCTTGCTGAATGGGCTTTGCCACTTCGACGCGTGTGGCCTTGAGCCTTCGCGGCTTCACGGGCTTGTCGACAACTCTCTGTTTGCTCTTTCCGTTTTGTGGAAAGTATTTCAGGACAAGGGTGAGCAATTGCTCATGCGAGATGTTTCCCGCGGCAGCAATCACCATCCGCGAGGGTTGATAGTGATGTCGGTGAAAGGCGGTGAGGTCCGCTTTTTGGAAGCGTTTCAGGTTTTCCACTCGCCCGATGATCGGGAATCCCAGCGGGTTGTTACCGAACATCGCCTTCTCAAGGTACTCGTGGATAATATCGTCCGGAGTGTCCTCCGCGTTCTTCAACTCCTCAATGATAACACCACGTTCCTTTTCGAGTTCTCGTTCGGGAAAAACAGGATGTTGAACAATATCGGAAAGCACATCGAGGCCGAATTCAGCAAATTCGTCGAGCACACGAACGTAGAAACAGGTGTGCTCCTTGCTCGTGAAAGCATTTAAGTAGCCACCGACCGCTTCGATGCTCTGGGAGATTTCGCGGTTTGTGCGTGTTGGTGTCCCTTTGAACACCATATGTTCGATGAAGTGGGAAATGCCGCTGGTGGCAAGAGACTCGTGTCGAGAACCGACCTCGATCCACACACCGATCGTCACGGAGCGTACCGCAGGAATCTTCTCGGACACAACTCGCAGGCCGCTGGGGAGAACGGTCTTGCGATATGTCGATTGGACCTGGCTGATCGCCCTTTCGGTGATTTGTTGGATTCTCTTGGAGGGAGTGGACCTTCGCACGAAGTGTTGTATCCGATTTCTTTTCGGTTCAAGGCCAAAAAAAAATGCCTTTTGGCACAAATTATTGCTCAAAGATACCTCTTTTTGGAGGGAGAGTCAAGAAATGGTGTTCGAGTCGCTTTGAGTGAGGGCGAGCTCGATGAGGGCAAAACGCGGAATGAGTTCACCGGATTTGTTCGCGCTGAGGCATTTCCGATTTCATCTTCAACATCGAACGAATCTTGGTCACTACCATATCGATCGCAACCAGGTTTTCTGCTCCGCGTGGAATGATAATGTCCGCCCAATGCTTGCTGGGTTCCACAAACTCGAGATGCATGGGTTTGACGGTCGCGGTGTATTGTTGCATCACCGAGTCGACAGAACGGCCGCGTTCAAGCAGGTCCCTTCGTATTCGGCGGATCAGTCGCTCATCGGCGTCCGTATCGATGAAGAGTTTGATATCCATCAGATCCCGAAATCGTTTTTCAACAAAGATCAAAATGCCTTCAATGATGATGATCTCGAGGGGTTTTAGGAGCTTTGTTTCTTCAAGCCGACGGTGAGTCGTGAAATTGTAGATTGGCTGTTGAACGGCCTTGCCATCCTTCAGAGCGCGGATATGTTGAATGAGCAGGCCGGTATCAAGAGACGCGGGATGATCGAAATTGATCTGGTCTGGTGTCGCACCGTCGTGTGCACTGATATCCTTGTAGTAAGAATCATGCTGGATTACGAGCACTCGTGACTTATCCAGCGATTCAAGAATCTTGTTGGTGACTGTCGTTTTTCCGGAACCGGTGCCACCGGCAATACCGACGACGAGAGTGTTCATAGAAAATGGTCCTGAAGCGCGAACGTGGCGCTGACGATTTCTCGCAAATATATGAGGAAGCGGCTGTTTTATCAACCACTGGAGCTTGGAAAAAAGGGTTTTCTTCGCGATGTTTGAGATCATATCCATGGAAATGTCTCTCATACCAATTCTCCTCTCTTCTCTTGCGATCTACCTCTTTTTCGTCGTTGCTTTGATAATCGGCGTAAGATGGCTGAGACCGCGCTATACCGAACGGCGCCCTTTCGTTTCCGTCGTCGTTGCAGCACGGAACGAGGAGTACTCCCTGCCACGCCTGCTTGACGCGCTGATTCAACAGACGTATGAGCGATTTGAAGTTGTCATTGTGAACGACCGATCGACTGATAAGACTCCCGAGATAGTCCGACAATACGCAGTTCGTGATTCCCGGATCACTCTTGTCAATATCGAACAACGTTCACAGGAAATGCCACCCAAAAAGCATGCGATAACGCAGGGTATTCTCGCGAGTCGGGGGGAGATCCTCTGCTTCACCGATGCTGACTGTCTACCGACGCGGGAATGGGTCGAATCCCTGGTGCGCTCTTTTGATGACAAAGTTGGGATTGTTGTGGGATACTCGTTGTACGATTCGCACCTTACGGCCATTGAGGATCGAGCGATTGGATTAAAAGGCATCCTGCAGCGGTTCCTTCATCGTTTTGTACTTTATGAGGCAAAAAAGGTTGCCGCATTGTCGGCAGGTTCGACCGGTCTCGGCCTTCCATGGTTGTGCAAGGCGAGTAACCTCGCCTATCGGAAAAACGTTTGGGAGGAAGTTGGCGGCTTCGAGGCACTCCGAGAGGTCATGAGCGGTGACGATGATCTTTTTCTTCAGCGTGTTGTTCGACTCACTTCATGGGAAGTCGCACATGCGACGAGTCCAGAGAGTATTGTTCGAACGGCCCCTGTATCAACCTTCACTGATTTTATCGCTCAGCGCAAAAGACATTTTTCAGTCGGTACCCGCTACCCGATATATATTCAAGCGCTCATCGCCCTCTACCATGCTTCCAATGTGGCGTTGTATGCGAGCATGATATTTCTCGTTCTTTCCAGAGATGGTGTCCTTCTCGGGATTGGAGCGTTCGGAGCGAAACTCTTCGCCGATTCACTTCTATTCCTCCTGGCGACGCCCCAATTTCGCCGCCGTCGCTTTTTGCCCGATGTCGTATTCATGGAAATACTCTATATCCCCTATATTCTGTTTGTAGGCCCTCTGGGATTTGTCGGAAAGATTGAATGGAAGAACTAGGCCCCCGACCTCCGGTCAATGGGAATCTCCGAAATCTCCTTGGTGGGAAATCAGGAACCACCCGCTTGCTTCTCCGGTTCTTCGTCGGATTGGTAATTCTCACGGCACTGCTCATGGTGGTCGAGCCGCGAGAAATTGCCGAGGCATTCAGGAATGCCGACTCGACGCATATTCTCATGGCGATTGTTCTTCTACTGCCGAACCTCGGATTACAGTATCTGAAGTGGCGGCGAATCGTACAGATGGTTAAACCCGAAGTGACACGGCGGGAAGTACTCTTGTCCCTCATGTATGGCCTGGCGGTCGGCTCTCTGACTCCTGGGAAAGTTGGTGAGGTTGGAGGACGGCTCTTTGGGATTGAATCCGTTCGCCGAAGCCAGATTCTGGCCCTGGCTCTCATTGACAAACTCCAGATCATGTGTGTGATCACAGTTGGCGGACTCATCGGATCGAGCTTCATCTTCGTCGAAGCGCAGGGTCTAGCTTTGGCCGGTAGCATGCTTATTACGGGGATGCTGATTCTCGTGGCATTACATCCGAAGTCGTTGCGAGTGTTCGTACGCCCGTTAGAGCGAATTCGGTTTGTCGGGAAATGGTTAGGAGAGTTCCGGGAATCGTTGCGGTATTTCGACAAGAAAACCCTAATTATCACCCTTTTGCAGAGTGTTCTGATCTACGGTACAGTCTTTCTCCAGATGCATCTCTTGCTGAGCGCGTTCAGCGTTGTACCCGTCATTTCATCGCTCCTGGGGTATTCGACGATGATGTTCTACAAATCTCTTCTCCCCTTGTCCATCGGGGATCTCGGCATTCGGGAGGCAACCTCTGTATATTTCTTTTCGCAAGTCGGTGTCGCGGGGGCGGTCGCTTTCAATGCTTCCCTCCTGCTTGCTGTGATCAATATCTTTCTGCCTGCGTTTGTGGGAACGCTCTATACGATGTCCCCGACTCGCACGCCCGATTCAGAAGAAATCACGAACACGGATTGACTAACCCATCATGATCGCTGCGTTCAGTGTTCTTCTTTTAGTATTCAGTTCGTTCTATTTTATTTTTCTCGCCCGGATCCGTCATGGTTTGGTGCGGACTGCGTCTCGTCCGCCGATTGCATTTACTCCATCGGTGAGTGTGATCATCGCCGCAAGGAATGAGGAACAAAATATTGAAAATTGCCTCCGATCGATTCTCTCGCAGGAGTATCCTGCCGATCTGATCGAGATCGTCATCGTCGACGACGGATCATCGGATTCCACTAAGACGCGAATAGCTTCGCTGGCACAGGAAAACGGAATTATTAGGCTTGTGTCGAATGATGCTGGCGCTCTGGGACGCGACGGCGGCAAGCCCCAGGCGCTCACCGTTGGACTGGCGCATGCACGGAATGAAATTGTGCTCGTGACGGATGCTGATTGTACAGTTTCCCCACAATGGATTCAGAGTGTCGTTTCAGAATTCACAGACTCGACCACCATGGTCATGGGTCCGGTTGTCGAAACCCGACAGCAGGGCTTCTTTTCGGCCCTTCAGGGATTAGAAGCTTTTGGAATAGTCGTGGTCACGGCAGGGCTCGTTGGACTCCGACAACCTCTCATCTGCATCGGCGCGAATTTCGCGTTTCGCAGATCGACGTTCATCGAAATAGACGGCTTTGGCGGAGATCACGAACCTTGGGTTGAGTCGATCATGAAACGGATTGACCGGACACAACCGGGAGGGATCCGATTCGCGATGAATAGTGAATCGATTGTCTTCACACGTGCGCCCAAATCCCTCCGTGAATTCTTCTGGCGACGGATACGCTGGGGTGCTGTCAAACCCCACTATGAGCAACCGTGGAATCTCATCAAGCTATCATCCATCTACGCTTTCTTCCTTCTAATGTTTATCGCGACATTTGCTTCTTTTGTGAATGAAGAAATGCGGCCCCTCGTGGCCAGCATTTGGTTCTTCAAACTCCTCTTTGAATATCAAACGCTCGCGATTGGTGCATCGTTCTTGAAGCAGAAGATCTCTTTCGGACAATTCCTCATTGCAGAGCTGCTGCATGTTCCGTATGTTGTGATCGTTGGCGCTCTTGCACAACTTCTCCCGGTGCGATGGAAAGGTCGCATAATACGCCGATGACTTCCAGTGTAACCGTGATCTGTCGACATCTTTTCCCATCGATTCTTTGCGCAACAAATTCGTTTGACTGCCATCTGACCTTCGATGATGGACCCAATCCTGTTGTTACGCCCCTCGTCCTGGAGATCCTCAAACATGCGAATGCGCGAGCCACCTTTTTCGTTCTCGGAAAAAGGGCCGAGCAACATCCCCAGCTGATTCGCGATATCCTTGACCAGGGACACGCGATTGGCAATCACTCCTACGACCACCCCCTCCTGCTCTTCAGATCACGAGAATTCGTGCGAGCCCAGGTGGAGCGAACTCAAGGGGTGATCGAGCGGATCAGTGGATACCGCACAAGGCTTTTCCGCCCTCCGTTCGGACTCTTCAATCCGGGGGCATTGTCCATGATTCAAGACATGGGATACCAGTTTGTGCTCTGGAGTCTCAATCCAGCCGACTATTCGCGACGAAGGACCGAGAACATTGCTCATGATCTGAAGACCTGGGCCACGAACGGATCCATCGTCTTGTTGCATGATAGCGATCTGACCACCCACACTGCCGGGCAGATTTTGTCCTCCTTTTTCCAGGATTCCACTATTTCCAGGCTCTCCTTCGAACCGATACCAGCATGATCCTTGATTTGCTACTCATCGGCAGTATCACGGCGTATCTTCTTCAGGTGCTCATCCTGATACGGGGCCTCACGATTGGACAGCACGACCCCGTGTCAAACGAACGGCCGCTTGTCAGTGTTGTCATCGCTGCGCGAAATGAGGAAGCAAACCTCGCTGCCTGTCTCGAATCCGTACTGGTTCAGACATATGAGCAATACGCATACGAAGTTATTGTCGTGGACGACCATTCCACCGACAGGACTTCTGAAATCTGTGAATCGTATGCAAGGCGGTTCAAGAACGTCCGAATAATCAATCCTCCGCCCCCGGGGGAGTTCAAGGGGAAGACAAATGCGCTCATTCATGGAATTGACGAATGTACCGGAGAAATCATCCTCATTACAGATGCCGATTGCGTAGTTCCACACACTTGGATCGAGCACACCGTTGGATATTATTCTCCCCGCATGGGCATAGTGGGTGGTATGACGCTGCAATTTACACGCACTCGGTTCGAGGGGATGCAGTCCCTCGATTGGGCGTATTTGTTGGGGCTCGCATCATCCGCCGTTGCATACAAGAATCCGCTTAGCACAATCGGAAACAATTTGTCATTTCGGCGAGCGGCGTACGATTCTGTAGGCGGGTATCGCAAGATCAAATTCAGCATCACAGAGGATTATGCGTTGTTCCAGGCGATCATCGCGGAGGGGAGTTGGGAATATGCATACCCCATCGCCCCGGAGGTGCTGGTGATGACTGAGCCATGCCGGACATTTCGATCCGTGTGGCGGCAGAAGCATCGCTGGGGTAAGGGGGGATTGGACATGAGGCTGAGCGGTTTTTGGGTGATGGGAATTGGCTTTGTCACGCATGCACTCATCGTCGGCCTCCTGGCAACTGGAAGTGTGGCGATCGCCGGTGGGACGCTACTGGCAAAATGCATTGGCGATTACGCTTTTCTGCACACGGTGTTGAAGAAACTGAACCGCCTCCACGAACTGCGACACTTTTATGCGTTCCAGTTTTACTTTATGAGTTACGTGTTGATTCTCCCACTCGCTGTAATCTTCGGGGGATCAGTGCGCTGGAAGGAGCGCTCCTATTGAATGAACTCCTGGATTTGTTGACACTCGTACCATTCGTCCTCTATGCCGAAACCCACTATCGGTTCAAGTACTTCTTCAGCTACCTGCGTAAGTCCGAACCCGAAATCATATTTGATGCTCCCCACCGGATTGATGCTGATTTCCGGATTCCCATACTCATGGTCGCGAAAGATGCCGACACGTATCCGTGCGAAATCGTCAATGTCGTCGCATCAATATCCCAGGGCGGAGTCCTCTGTTCCCGACAGACTCTCATTCGCGATTCACTATCGGTCAATCAGAGACTGGGCTGGTTCCTCTTTGAATTGGATCCAAAAGGTCTGCGTGGATCGATAGAGATCGACATCGAGTTCGAACTCCGGCGAGGGACCAAGAAGAAACGATACCGTAATGATAATCATCGCACCTCATCCCATCGCGCGCTCAGTGTGTATCTCTCACCTCACCCATTGCCGCAACTCCCTGGCGTGTACTATGGCGATGCCCATACGCATTCTTCCTATACTGATGATCAAGTAGAATTCGGGGCTCCGCTTGAACCATCCATCACCCTCGCTCAGGCGATGGGATTGAAATTCTTTTGTACCACAGATCATTCGTATGATCTCGATGATCGGACAGATACGTTCCTAGTGAACGATCCCGCAATTCCGAAGTGGAGCATATTTCAAGAAGAAGTCCAACATCTGAATAACCGACATCGAGAGTTTGCAGTTCTCCGCGGCGAGGAAGTTACATGCCGGAACGCACGCGGAAAGAACGTTCATCTTCTCCTTTTTGGAAATCGAACGTTCGTTCCGGGATCTGGGGATAGCGCCGAACGATGGTGTCGTACGCGGAGCGAGCATTCCATCGAAGAAATTCTCAGGTCCACGGAGAAATCGGTTTCTGCCTTTGCTGCTCATCCCAGAGAAACGGTTTCACTCCTCCAACGTCTTTTGATCGGTCGTGGAAGGTGGGAAGACGAGGATTTCGAACATGCGGGTCTCACTGGTCTGCAATTCGTGAACGGGGTCCTCCATGATGGATTCACAGAAGGCAAAGCATCCTGGGTCAAATTGCTTCTCGGGGGAAAGGAGTTGACGATTGTCGGTGGAAATGATTCCCATGGAAATTTCAATCGATTCCGCCAGATTGGTGTCCCCTTCTTGCGGATCGTGGAGCGGCCATACCAGATCTTCGGGAAGATGCGAACCGGCGTGCTTTCAGGAGATCAACTGTCGGAGGATTCCTTGCTGGCGGCCATCATGAAAGGACTCTGTTTCGTAACCAATGGTCCCCTTTGTGTGATCACTCTGGTGAATGAGGATGGAGCAAGGACGGAGATGGGTGGATTTGCACAAGGAAGCAAATTGATCTGCAACGTTCAAGTGAAGTCGACCGAAGAGTTTGGGCTCCTGGCTGGGTTTTGCCTCTATCAAGGGGTCATCGGCGGCGAGAAGGAACAACTTCTGTGGCATCTCAAGGATGTCGGAGCGTATCAGTTCGAAGGTGACGTACCTGTCGCAGGAACTGTGAGTAGTTACATCCGAGCCGAGGTCTTCACGAGGCGAGAATCCTCACCGAGAGGTGAAGCGCTCTTTGCGTTCACGAATCCGATTTGGGTGAAGTGTTGACGGGCGGAAAGGAGAAGGTCCTGAATTGAACAAAGCCCTCTCATCGAGGGCTTTGTTGTTTGTAGACTGCGCTAGATTCCGGCGTTGCTATCGTTGTCGAGCGCTGGCGATACCCAGGCGCTTGAGCTTGTAACGGAGCGTCTGCTCTGTCATCCCGAGGAAGTGCGCCGCCTTCGACTGATTGAATCCGAATTTGGATAGCGACCGTTCAATGATCCCTTTTTCGATGCTATCCAACGAATTGTCGAGGACAAATGCCTGGCCGCCGAGAACGTTGTTGATCATCTTGACCACCTCGGTCTTCTCGTCGCAGAGTTCCGAAGGCAACACAAACTTACCCTCGCTGGAGAACAAGACCGCCTTGTCGACAACCGCCTTTAGCTCACGAAGGTTTTCGCGCCACGTGTGACGCGTTAGAATGTCGATGGCATTGATGTCGAGAGCGACATCTTTGATCCCAAGCTCTCCGCAGATATCAGAGACAAAATACTTGACGAGGTGCGGTACGTCCTCCTTGCGTTCGCGCAAAGGAGCTGTCTGGATGACCTCAAATTCCTTCAATTTCTCGTAGAGGTCCTCGTAAAGTTTGTTGGCCTCCAGAAGTTCCTCAGGAGAGCGCTTGAGAGTCAGGATCAACCGGACATTGACTTGCCTTCCGCTGGTACTCCCAAGCCGGGTCGTTTTTCTCTCGTTCAGGAATTCCAGCAATTTCATTTGATTTCGGAAGCTTGCTTCCTCAATCTCTTCGATGAGAACTGTTCCCTCCTCACCCTGCTCGAATACCCCTTTTTTCGTAGTCGGCGGCATTCCCTTGACTCCGCGAACAAAGCCAAAGAGACCGGCAACAAGTTCCCGGTCATCGAGGACAGCCGCGTTCAGCGAGACGAACGGTGCGGAGTCGCCGTTTCCGTTTTGGCTTTCCTCATGGAGATACTTCGCGATCGAGCCTTTTCCCGTTCCGATCTCGCCGACGATCAGAATGTCCCTCTCTCCTTTTGCGCATTTACCGATCTGCTTACGGAGATCGTCGATGCGTTTGCTTTTTCCGATGAAAAAGAATTCCATGGGTTTCATATCACACCGTTATTTGTTAGCTGATGAAAACAGCCAGAGAATGAATCGTTGAATGATATTAGGTTTTGGATTTTGCTTCGCGCGGTGCAAGAAGCCTTCCATGAATCGTTTTCGGGTCAAGAAAATAACGAACAACAAGATTGTCAACACTGTCACGCCAACGACTAATATGTTCAGCATCAGAAACCAGTTCTTGCTCATAGAATTCGCCTTTGATACTCGAAATGAAACTGAGTCTCAGGCTGAAAAAGATCAGGATCAGCAGGAGGTTCGCGAGAGTTAGGTAGAGTCCGACGTTATGTAACTGGAGATAGATGTCGAATTCAACGGACCTAACGTATCCATAATTGTGAAGAATTTCAAGCGATGAATATGGGAGAAAAAGAAACGCGATCTTCTCGATGTAGGCACCCTGAGGAGGATCCCTTCTATACTGGTATCCGAAGAAGAGAAGGATAAGGAATACACAAGCAACGTTCATGTACGAGACGGCGAGCCACAAGGGTTTGTAGATCAGCATCACAAAGTTGTTACCAGCGAAGTACAATGCAAGCTGACGAATACGATTCAAATTCGCGGCTTCGTGGAGCGTCCCAATGTTCTCATCGCCCTTCCAAGCTGGTAGGGAGACCCTCTGCGCGACGAATTCCGGAGTAATCTCTTTAACACCTTCTTTTTCAAGTTCATTTACAACGCGAGAAACTGCCGCATAATCTTTGACGTCCGGCGTTGAGTAAAGGTACTTGGGATTGACGAAGATAGGATGGAAATAACTTGCGAAGAACAATCCAACGATCACGAAGGTAACAAGATATTTTGTGACCGTTCTAACGTCTCGGAAAAGAGTATCAAGAACAACATATGCTATCGAGAACGTGAGAACGAAGTGGAACAACGACGAGAAATATTGAAATGAGAAGAAGGCGGCGTATGGGCTGAGAGTATTCAACAGCCGTGACCATAAGGTGATATGGGGCGACAAGGCAAGCAACAAGAAGAAGACGAAGAAGTTTGCGAAGATGTAGGAATTCTTCCGGTTCGGTTCGTGCAGCGTGATCAACAAAGTGACGAGAGCCCCCATGCTCGCTATCGTCCCGCCCACGATCGTGAGATAATCGAAGCCTTCTGGGCTGGAAATCGCGCTGGATGCCACATACGTCACAACGAAGTATGTGCATCCAAGTAGAAGAGTTCTAGAGAATAATGACATTTGCAAATAGGAGTATTCTGGGTTATATACTATTGGACTATATTAGTATTTCTCCGCATGTTTGTCAATATCCTGCGTCACATATACGCAGAAAATTAGGGAACAGAGGGTTCGAAAATGATCAAATTTCGAAGATTTGTCGCCATATCAATGATTCCGCTTGACAATTCAAATCTATTCGCCAATATTTTGCGTGGCTCTGTTAATCCCCCCTCCCAAACAACTTTTTTAGAGGAGTTTTTTTATGGGTCGTACATCAATCTCTTTGCGGAAACTCCGCGCCCTTGCACTCACGCTTGTGGCGATCTTCATCACCAACTGGGGAATTTCACTCTCTGTTGAGGACGCTCAAGCGATTGACCCGTCCACGACTGATCAAAGAATATTTCTCAGCAGTCCAAGCAGCGGTGGAGGCGTCCCCCCTCCTGATATCCAACGATCTATGCAAGTCAAAGATGTGGCACAACTCAGTGGCACTCCTGTCGCCCCCACAGATATTCCACGACCGACGCGTGTGGACAACCGCAACATCAGTAGCGGAACACCGGTCGCTCCTACGGATATTCCACGACCAACGCGTGTGGACAACCGCAACATCAGTAGCGGAACACCGGTCGCTCCTACGGATATTCCACGACCAA
>Ga0208244_101396_pt1 | contig 13296 bp, 7 predicted proteins | sample SubbioCR12Aug_5A_FD_184828 | JGI IMG/M metagenome (GOLD analysis project Ga0208244, IMG submission 184828) | Serpentinite rock and fluid subsurface biosphere microbial communities from McLaughlin Reserve, California, USA - CR12Aug_5A (SPAdes) | ecosystem: Environmental > Terrestrial > Deep... | reverse complement strand
GCCGGAAAACGCATCGACCTCACCGCCAAGGAATTCGCCCTGCTCGAACTGCTGCTGCGCCGCCAGGGCGAGGTGCTGCCGCGCTCGCTGATCGCCTCCCAGGTCTGGGACATGAATTTCGACAGCGACACCAACGTCATCGAAGTGGCCGTGCGGCGACTGCGGGCGAAGATCGACGACGACTTCGAGCCCAAGCTGATCCGCACCGTCAGGGGCATGGGCTACGTGCTCGACGTCCCGGAACCCGCCTGATGCGGATCGCCTCCATCACCCTGCGCCTGGCGCTGTTCTTCTCGGCTGCCTCGCTCATGGTCCTGCTGGCCATCGGCTATCTGATCGGCAATGCCGTGGAAAGGCATTTCGAGGAGCAGGATCTGCATGAACTCCACACCAAGCTGGTGCTGATCCGCCACGCCCTGGCCAGGGTGCGCACAACACAAGACCTGGACCAAGCCGGACAGCGGCTGGATGACGCCCTGGTCGGCCATCATGGTCTGTCCATCACGGTTCTGGGGCAGCGCCGGCGCGTGCTTTTCGCCTCTCGCGATGCAGATTTCCCGCCTGAATTGCTGGACAGCCGGCCATCCGGGGAGCACATGCGGACGACGGATCTCGTAGTCTGGTCGAAGGGCGGGGAAACCTACCGGGGCATCGCCGCCGCGGCATTCACGGACATCCCGGACATGCCTCCGGCCACCGCCTTTCTTGCCCTGAACATAGGCCACCACCTGGAATTCATGACGGCGTTTCGCAAGAGCCTCTGGCTGGCCGTCACGGCCGGCATCCTGCTGATCGCGCTCTTCGGCTGGATTGCCGCGCGGCGCGGCCTGGTCCCGCTGCGGGAGATGGTCAAAGTCGCCCACGGCATTTCGGCCAGCCGCTTCGACAGCCGCCTGCGACTCGATGACGTGCCGACGGAACTCCACGACCTGGCCGCAGCTTTCAACCAGATGCTCGACCGCCTGCAGGACTCCTTCAGGCGCCTGTCCGACTTTTCCTCGGATCTGGCCCATGAGCTGCGCACGCCGATCAGCAATCTGATGACCGAGTCGCAGGTGGTGCTCACCCGCGCCCGCTCCGCGGACGAGTACCGCGAAGTGCTCTATTCGAATCTCGAGGAATACGACCGGCTTGCCCGCATGATCGGCGACATGCTGTTTCTGGCAAAGGCCGACCATGGCCTGATCGTTCTGCGTCGCGAGCCGGTCGATCTGGCGAAGGAAGTGCGGCAACTTTTCGACTTCTACGAAGCCCTGTCCGAGGAGCAGGGCGTGCGCATGGTCCTGTCCGGCGAGGGCGTGATTCGCGGCGACGACCTGATGCTCCGCCGCGCCCTCAGCAACCTGTTATCGAACGCACTGCGCTACACGCCGCGCGACGGCGCCATCGCGGTCCGCATCGACCAGCCGGAGCCGGGGCAAATACGCCTTGCCGTAGAGAACCCCGGCCAGACAATTCCCGCTGAACATCTGCCGCGGCTGTTCGATCGCTTCTACCAGGTCGACGCGTCCCGGCACAGGACGCATGAGGGCGCCGGATTGGGCCTGGCGATCGCCAAGTCGATCATCGAGGCGCACGGCGGCGAGATCGCCGTGTCATCAGGGCATGGCCTGACGCGATTCGAGGCGCTGTTCCCCGCCTCAGGCCTCCTGCCGGGCCGTCCTCTCACTCCACCGTAACGGACTTGGCCAGATTCCTCGGCTTGTCCACATCGGTACCCTTCACCAGGGCGGCATGGTAGGCGAGCAATTGCAGCGGCACGACATGGAGCACCGGCGAGAGCAAACCGTAATGTTCGGGCATGTGGATGATGTGCACCCCCTCTGACTCGGGGATTTCGCTGCCGGCATCGGCGAGCACGAACAGCTCGCCGCCGCGGGCACGCACCTCTTGCAGGTTGGACTTGAGCTTCTCCAGCAGGGTGTCGTTGGGCGCCACGGCCACCACGGGCATGTCACTGTCCACCAGGGCCAGCGGGCCGTGCTTGAGCTCGCCGGCCGGGTAGGCCTCGGCATGGATGTAGGAGATTTCCTTGAGCTTCAGCGCGCCTTCCAGCGCAATGGGGTAGTGCATGCCGCGGCCGAGGAACAGCGCGTGCTGCTTGCCCGCGAACAGCCGCGCCCAGCCGGCGACTTCCTTCTCCAGCTCGATTGCGTGGCCGACTGCCAGCGGCAGATGGCGCATGGCCGACAGGTGCGCGGCCTCCTCCTTCGCGTCGATGCGGCCGTTCAGCTTGGCCAGCGTCACCGCCAGCAGGAACAGTGCCGCCAGTTGCGTCGTGAAGGCCTTGGTCGAGGCGACGCCGATCTCGGGACCGGCACGGGTAAGAAATTTCAGGGCGGCTTCGCGCACGATGGCCGATTCGGGCACATTGCAGATAGCCAGAGTGCGGGACTGGCCGAGGATGCGCGCATGCTTGAGCGCCGCCAGCGTGTCGGCGGTCTCGCCCGACTGTGAGATGGCCACCACCAGGGTTTCGGGATTTGGAACGGAAACGCGGTAGCGGTACTCGCTGGCGATTTCCACATTGCACGGCACGCCGGCCAGCCGCTCGATCCAGTAGCGCGCCGTCAAGCCGGCATGCCAGCTGGTGCCGCAGGCCAGGATGAGCACACTCTTGGCGTCGGCCAGCATCTCCGCAGCGCCAACGCCGAACAACTGTGGCGAGACGGAATGCGCCGCGCCGATCATCTCGAGCGTGTTGGCCAGCGCCTGCGGCTGCTCGAAGATCTCCTTCTGCATGTAGTGCCGGTATTGGCCCAACTCGACGGCGTCGGCGGAGAGGGTGCTCTCGTGCTTCGGGCGGTCGACAGACGAGCCGTCGGCGCGCACGATGCGCACGCCGCTGCGGGCGATCTCGGCGATGTCGCCGTCTTCCAGGTAGATCAGGGTGCGCGTGACCTGCAGCAGCGCCGCGGCGTCCGAGGCGGCATAGTGCCCATCCTCGCCCAGGCCCAGCAGCAAGGGCGCGCCGTGCCGCGCGACGACGACCCGCTGCGGCTCCTTTCCCGAGATGACGGCGATGGCGTAGGCGCCGACCAGTTCGGCGCAGGCGGCACGAACCGCGGCGACCAGGTCGGCCTGCGACTTCAGCTTGTGCTCGATGAGATGGGCAATGACTTCGGTGTCGGTCTCCGACTCGAAAGCATAGCCCAGACCAGCGAGGCGCGCCTTGATTTCGCCGAAATTCTCGATGATGCCGTTGTGAACTACTGCCAGGCCGCCCGAGACGTGGGGATGGGCATTGCGCTCGGAGGGTACGCCATGGGTGGCCCAGCGCGTGTGCGCGATGCCGGCGCTGGCTACCAGGCCTTCGGCGCGCGCGGCCAGTTCCGACACGCGTCCGACTGCGCGCAACCGGTGCATGCCGCCGTTGTGCACAGCGAGTCCGGCCGAATCGTAGCCGCGGTATTCGAGCTTGCGCAGTCCTTCGATCAGGATGGGGACGATGTTGCGGTCGGCGACCGCGGCGACGATGCCGCACATGGCAAACCTCTCTCAACGCAAAATACGCAAAGACGCAAAGATCGCAAAGAAAAACAGGGAAGATTCAAATCGCCATTCAGGGTAATACATAAGCACTCTTTGCGTCCTTTGCGTCTTTGCGCCCTTTGTGTTGAAAGCGGTCATTCTTTCTTCTTCACCGGCCGCTTCCAGCCCGGCACGGTGATCTGCTTGACGCGCGTGATGGTCAGCTTGTCCGGCGGCGCATCCTCAGTCAGCGTGGTGCCGGCGCCGAGCGTGGCGCCACGCCCGACCGTAACGGGGGCAACGAGCTGGGTGTCGGAGCCGATGAAAACGTCGTCCTCGATCACCGTGCGGTGCTTGTTGGCGCCGTCGTAATTGCAGGTGATGGTGCCGGCGCCGACGTTGACGTTGCGGCCGACCGTGGCATCGCCGACGTAGGCAAGATGGTTCGCCTTGGAACGGTCGGCCACCGTGCTGTTCTTCACCTCGACAAAGTTGCCGATGTGGACATCCTCGCCCAGTTTCGTGCCGGGGCGCAGGCGCGCGTAGGGTCCGATGATGCAGCCGGGCCCGGTTGCGGATTCCTCGATGTGGGTGAAGGGGGCGATGCGCGTGCCGGCGCCGATGACGGCATTCCTCAGCACGCAATGCGCGCCGACCTCGACGCCGTCGCCGAGCGCGACGCGACCTTCAAACACGCAGTTCACGTCGATCGTCACGTCGCGTCCGCAATCGAGCTCGCCTCGTACGTCGAGCCGGTCCGGGTCGAGCAGCGTGACGCCCTGTTCCATGAGCAGCAGCGCGTTGCGGTACTGGTGCAGGCGCTCCAGTTCGGCCAGGTGCACCTTGCTGTTCACGCCGAGCACTTCCCAGGATGCGTCGGGTTGCGTCGTCGCCACCGGCATGCCTTCCAGGATCGCCAGCCTGACGATATCGGTGAGGTAGTACTCGCCCTGGGCATTGTCGTTGCCCAAAGCCGGCAGCCAGCGCATCAGCGCCGATGTCGGCGCAACAACGAAACCCGTGTTGATCTCGGACAGGGCACGCTCCTCCTCGGAGGCATCGCGCTCCTCGACGATGCGCAGAACATGGCCAGCGTCGTCGCGCACGATGCGGCCGTAGCCGCTTGGGTCATCCAGGTCTTCCGTCAGGACGCCCAGGCCGGAACCGGCCATTTCGATCAGTCGCGACAGGGTGGGTCCGCCGATCAGCGGCACGTCGCCATAGAGCACGAGGGTGGTTGCGCCCGGGTCGAGAAAAGTCAGTGTCTGCAACACGGCGTGGCCGGTGCCCAGTTGCGGCTCCTGCCGGACCCAGACGAGATCGGCGGCATCGAGCGCTTCACGCACCGCCTCGCCGCCATGGCCATAGACCACGCAGATTTTCGCCGCGCCCAGTTCGCGCGCCGTATCGAGGACATGCGCCAGCAGAGGCCGGCCGCCCAGGCGGTGCAGCACCTTGGGCCGGTCGGAGCGCATGCGCTTGCCCTGACCGGCGGCGAGAATGACGACATTCATGGGTCGCTGCGCTCCGGTTTCGGGTTTCGGATTTCGGGTTTCGGGTAAACACCGAACGTCCCCGCGAGCGCCGGTTTTAACTTGAAACCCGAAATCCGAAACCCGAAACTGTTTATCATCGCGGCAAGGTGCTCGATCCCATGAGAAATTCATCGACGGAACGAGCGCACTGACGACCCTCGCGGATCGCCCAGACGACCAGCGACTGGCCGCGGCGCATGTCGCCGGCGGCGAAGACCTTGGCGACGTTCGTCTGGTAGCAGCCTTCACCGTCGGTGGCGGCCCGGGCGTTGCCGCGGGCATCCTTGGTCACGCCGAAGGCGTCGAGCACGCCGCCCACCGGGGAGACGAAGCCCATGGCAAGGAAGGCCAGGTCCGCCTTGACGATGAACTCGCTGCCGGGAATCTCGGTCATCTTGCCGCCCTGCCACTCCAGGCGGACGACCTTGAGCGCCTTGATCTTCCCTTTCTCGCCGATGAACTCCTTGGTGGCAACGGACCAGTCGCGGCTGCAGCCCTCCTCGTGCGAGGAAGAGGTGCGCAGCTTCATCGGCCAGTAGGGCCAGGTGAGGGCGCCGTTCTCCTTCACCGGCGGCTGCGGCAGCAGCTCGAACTGGGTGACCGAGGCGGCACCGTGGCGGTTCGAGGTGCCGACGCAATCGGAGCCGGTGTCGCCGCCGCCGATGACGACGACGCGCTTGCCTTTCGCCAAGATCGGGTTCTTGCCGTCGCCTGCGACTTCCCTGTTCTGCGGGATGAGGAATTCCAGGGCGAAGTGCACACCCGCCAGGTCGCGGCCGGGGATCGGCAGGTCGCGCGGATGTTCGGCGCCGCCGGCCAGCACCACCGCGTCGAATTCCCTGACCAGCTTGCCGGCTTCCACTGTCCTGGCGGCATCGTTGGCCACGCCCTGCGGCAAGGACGTTTTCGTCACCATCACGCCGGTGCTGAACGTCACGCCCTCCGCCGCGAGCTGGGCCATGCGCCAGTCGATCAGGCGCTTGTCGAGCTTGAAGTCGGGGATGCCGTAGCGCATCAGGCCGCCGATGCGGCTGTTCTTCTCGAACACCGTGACGTCGTGGCCGGCGCGCGCCAGTTGCTGGGCGGCGGCGAGGCCGGCCGGGCCGGAGCCGACGATCGCGATCTTTTTGCCGGTCTTTTTCAGCGGCGGCTGCGGCAGCCCCCAGCCGTTCTCGCCCGCCTTGTCGATGATGGCATGCTCGATCGACTTGATGCCGACCGCGTCGTTGTTGATGTTCAGCGTGCACGCCGCCTCGCAGGGCGCCGGGCAGATGCGGCTGGTGACTTCGGGGAAGTTGTTGGTCGAGTGCAGCACCTCGATGGCCTGCTTCCAGTTGCCGCGATAAACCAGGTCGTTCCAGTCCGGAATGATGTTGTTCACCGGGCAGCCGCTCGAACAGAACGGGATGCCGCAGTCCATGCAGCGCGCGCCCTGCCGGGCGGCCTGCTCGTCGGTCAGGTGATGGACAAATTCCCGATAGTGCTTGAGGCGCTTGTCGTTCGCCTCGCAGGCCTCGGCGAGGCGCTGATACTCCATGAATCCGGTTGGCTTACCCATTTGCCGTCTCCGCCGGGCCGCCCCAAGGAGACGGCCATTCAATACCCGGAAGCCACGCACAGCGTGGCTGAACTTGCGTCACCCCTTTCCGCGGGGAAGGGGGCGGGAGAAAGGTTGTTCTCATGCAGCCTCCAGCACTTTCTTCTTCGCCGCCATTTCCTTGAGCGCACGGCGGTACTCGTGCGGCATGACCTTGACGAACCTGCCCCGATAGGCGGGCCACTGGTCGAGGATCGTGCGCGCACGGACGCTGCCAGTCAGTTGCGCATGCTTTTCGATGAGCGAGCGCAGCAGCTCGTCATCAGCGCGGCCGAGGTGGCGCAGGTCCACCTTGCCGTGCGACTCGAGCTCGCCCACCTCGCTCACCGCCTCTTCCTCCGGCACCGGCTCCAGCGCCACCATCGACAGGTTGCAGCGCTTCTCGAAGCCGCCGTCCTCGTCCAGCACGTAGGCGACCCCGCCGGACATGCCGGCGGCGAAATTGCGGCCGGTCTGGCCGAGCACCACCACGGTGCCGCCGGTCATGTACTCGCAGCCGTGGTCGCCCAGCCCCTCAACCACCGCGGTGGCGCCCGAGTTGCGCACGGCGAAACGCTCGCCGGCGACACCGCGGAAGAAGCACTCGCCGGCGATGGCGCCGTAGAGCACCGTGTTGCCGACGATGATGTTCTCCTCCGGCTTGCCGCGGAAGACCGGCGACGGCCTGACGGCGATGCGCCCGCCGGAGAGGCCCTTGCCGACGTAGTCGTTGGCTTCACCGGTCAGCTCCAGAGCGATGCCCTTCGCCAGAAAGGCACCGAAGCTTTGGCCGGCGGTGCCGGTCAGCTTGATGCGGATGGTGTCGTCCGGCAGGCCGGCATGGCCGTAACGCTTGGCCACTTCATGCGAGAGCATGGTGCCGCAGGTGCGGTTGACGTTGCGGATCGCGCTTTCGATGACGACCTTTCCCCGCTTCTCCAGCGCCGCTCCTGCCTTGGCGATGAACTGGTGGTCGAGCGCGCCGGCCAGCCCGTGGTCCTGCGCCTCGCCGTGGCGGCGCGCCACCTCGGCGGGCGCCTTCGGCATGTGGAAGATGCGCGTGAAGTCGAGGCCGCGGGCCTTCCAGTGCGCAATGCCCTCGCGCATGTCGAGCAGGTCGGCGCGGCCGATCAGATCGTCGAACTTGCGGATGCCCATCTGCGCCATCAGCTCGCGCACTTCCTCGGCAACGAAGAAGAAGTAGTTCACGACATGCTCGGGCTGGCCGGTGAACTTCCTGCGCAACGCAGGATCCTGCGTCGCCACACCGACCGGGCAGGTATTGAGGTGGCACTTGCGCATCATGATGCAGCCCTCGACGACCAGCGGCGCCGTGGCGAAGCCGAACTCGTCGGCGCCGAGCAGGGCGCCGATCAGCACGTCGCGGCCGGTCTTCATCTGGCCGTCGACCTGCACGCGGATGCGGCCACGCAGGCGGTTCAGCACCAGCGTCTGCTGCGTTTCGGCGAGGCCGAGTTCCCACGGCGTGCCGGCATGCTTGATCGAGGAGATCGGGCTGGCGCCGGTGCCGCCGTCATGGCCGGCGATCACCACGTGGTCGGCCTTGGCCTTCGACACGCCGGCGGCGACCGTGCCGACGCCGGTTTCCGACACCAGCTTGACCGAGATCGACGCCTGCGGATTGGCGTTCTTCAGGTCATGGATGAGCTGCGCCAGATCCTCGATCGAATAGATGTCGTGGTGCGGCGGCGGCGAGATCAGGCCGACGCCGGGCACGGAGTGGCGCAGGAAGCCGATGTACTCGGAGACCTTGTGGCCGGGCAACTGGCCGCCCTCGCCGGGCTTGGCGCCCTGCGCCATCTTGATCTGGATCTGGTCGGCGGAAGCCAGGTATTCGGCGGTGACGCCGAAGCGGCCGGAGGCCACCTGCTTGATCTTCGAGCGCAGGGAATCGCCCGCCTGCAGCGTGATGTCGCGCTCGATGCGGCCCTCGCCGATCAGCCCGGCCAGGGTCTCGCCGCCCTTCAGCTTCTGGTAGCGCATGGCATCCTCGCCGCCCTCGCCGGTGTTCGATTTGCCGCCGATGCGGTTCATGGCGATGGCCAGCGTGGTATGCGCCTCGGTCGAGATCGAACCGAGCGACATGGCGCCGGTGGCGAAGCGCTTGACGATCTCATTGGCCGGCTCGACTTCCTCCAGCGGCACAGGCGCGCCAGCCGGCCGGACCTCGAACAGGCCGCGCAGGGTCATGTGGCGCTTCGTCTGGTCGTTGATGAGGTGCGCGTATTCCTTGTAGGTTTCGACCCTGCCGGAACGCGTCGCGTGCTGCAGCTTGGCGATCGAGTCCGGCGTCCACATGTGGTCCTCGCCGCGCACGCGCCAGGCGTACTCGCCGCCCGTCTCGAGCGCGCCGGTCAGCACAGGATCGCCGCCGTAGGCCGCGGCATGCGTGCGCAACGCCTCCTCGGCCACTTCCTTCAGCCCGATGCCCTCGATGCGGGAGGGAGTGCCGGTAAAGTAGCGGGCAAGGAAATCCGAGCACAGGCCGATTGCCTCGAAGATCTGCGCGCCACAATAGGATTGGTAGGTGGAAATGCCCATCTTGGACATGACCTTCATCAGCCCCTTGTCGACGGCCTTGATGAAGCGCTTCTGCGCCTCCTCGGCGCCGGGTTTGCCAGGCAGCCGGTCGGCGATGGCGGCAATGCTCTCGAAGGCGAGCCAGGGATGGATCGCCTCGGCGCCGTAGGCGGCGAGCGTCGCGAAGTGGTGCACTTCCCGCGCCGCGCCGGTTTCGATCACCATGCCCACCGACGTGCGCAAGCCGACCCGCACGAGGTGCTGATGCACGGCCGAGCAGGCCAGCAGCGCCGGAATCGGGGCATACCCCTTGTCGACGGCACGGTCGGACAGGATGATCACGTTGTAGCCTTCATGCACCGCGCGCTCGACGCGGGTGCACACCCGGTAGAGCGAGCGACTCATGCCCGGCGTGCCCTCGGCGGCAGGCGTCGTGATGTCGACCACGATGGAGCGAAACGCCCCCTTGGTCAGGCGGTCGATCTGCTTCAGCTTGGCGATGTCGGCCCGCGAGACGATCGGCTGCAGCACCTCCAGCCGCGGCGTCGGATCCTTTTCGTCCAGGCCGAGCAGGTTCGGGTTGGGGCTGACCAGGGAAATCAGCGACATGACGATTTCCTCGCGGATCGGGTCGATCGGCGGGTTGGTCACCTGGGCGAACAACTGCTTGAAGTAGTTGAACAGCGGCTTGTTCTTTTCCGACAGCACCGGCAGCGGCGTGTCGGTGCCCATCGAGCCGGTCGCCTCCTCGCCCTGGGTCGCCATCGGCTCGAGGATGAACTTGAAGTCCTCCTGCGTGTAGCCGAAGGCCTGCTGGATGTCCAGCAGCGGGCCCGTCAGCGGCTCGCTGTGTTTGACCACGGGCAGGTCGTCCACGAAATGGCGCGACTGCTCGATCCACTTGCGATAGGGTTTGGCCGAAGCGAGCGACTGCTTGAGCTCCGCATCGTCGATGACTCGGCCCTGCTCCAGGTCGATCAGCAGCATCTTGCCGGGCTGCAGGCGCCACTTCTTGACGATTTTTTCCTCCGGAATCGGCAGCACGCCGATTTCCGAAGACATCACCATCAGGTCGTCGTCGGTGACCAGGTAGCGCGCCGGGCGCAGGCCGTTCCGGTCGAGCGTGGCGCCGATCTGACGGCCATCGGTGAACGCCACCGCTGCCGGGCCGTCCCACGGCTCCATCAGCGCCATGTGGTACTCGTAGAAGGCGCGCCGTTCCTCGTCCATCAGGCGGTTGCCCGCCCAGGCCTCGGGGATCAGCATCATCATGGCGTGGGCCAGGCTGTAGCCGCCCATCACCAGCAGTTCCAGCGCATTGTCGAAGGAGGCGGAATCGGACTGGCCGTCGTAGATCAGCGGCCAGATCTTCTCGAGGTCTTCGCCCAGCACATGGGACGAAATGCCGTTCTGCCGCGCGCGGATCCAGTTGACGTTGCCGCGCAGGGTGTTGATCTCGCCGTTGTGGGCAATCATGCGGAACGGGTGGGCCAGGTCCCAGGTCGGGAAGGTGTTGGTCGAGAAGCGCTGGTGCACCAGCGCCAGCGCCGTCACCAGGCGCGAATCCCGCAGGTCGAGGTAGTAGTCGCCGACCTGGTTGGCCAGCAGCATGCCCTTGTAGACCACGGTGCGCGCCGACATCGACGGCACGTAGAACATCTTGCCCTCGGGCAGCCTGAGCGCCTGGACGGCATGGCCGGCCGCCTTGCGGATGACGTAGAGCTTGCGCTCCAGTGCGTCGATGTCGGCAACGCCTTGTCCGCGGCCGATGAAGACCTGCCGCACGTACGGCTCGAGGTCCTTCGCCGCCTGGGCCAGGCCGCGGTTGTCACGCGGCACGTCGCGCCAGCCAAGCAGCATCTGGGCTTCGTAGCGGATGGTGCGCTCGATCGCCGCTTCGCAGGCGCGGCGACCCGCTTCGTCACGCGGCAGGAACACCATGCCGACCCCGTACTCGCCGGCCGGCGGCAGCGTTATGCCCTGCCTGGCCATCTCCTCGCGGAAGAAAGCGTCCGGCGTCTGGATCAGGATGCCGGCGCCGTCGCCGAGCAGCGGATCGTAGCCGGTGGCGCCGCGATGCTCGAGGTTCTTCAGGATCTGCAGGCCCTGCTCGATGATGGCGTGGCTTTTGCGATTCCTGATGTTGACGACAAAGCCGACGCCACAGGCGTCGCGCTCCTGCGCGGGATCGTACAAACCCTGCTTTTCAGGCATGGTCATTGGCATTTCCTTGGTTGCTGGCAAACTGCCCGTTCTGGCGAGAGCTGAGCGCGATCAATGGATTGGATCGCACAAAAAAACAGGGCGCATAAGCACCCCGATGTCTCCATTAGACCATCGCGGGCGAACCTGTGAATATACTCAGAATTGCCCTGGCCTTCAAGATTGACGCGCCCAGGCCTGCGGTCCGGGACGCCGTTTTAGTAGGTGCCTTGTGCCGTCATTGCATCGGCCACCTTGACGAAACCGGCGATATTGGCGCCGTCGACGTAATTGACAAAGCCGTTCTTCTCGCCGTAGCACACGCAGTTGTTGTGGATGTCGGTCATGATCATGCGCAGGCGGGCATCGACCTCGTTGCGTTCCCAAGGCAGGCGTTCCGCGTTCTGGGTCATTTCCAGGCCCGATGTCGCCACACCGCCGGCATTGGCGGCCTTGCCGGGACCATACATGACCTTGGCGTCCAGGAAGACATGCACCGCATCGAGATTCGACGGCATGTTGGCGCCTTCGGCGACGCACTTGACGCCGTTCTTGACGAGCAGACGGGCATCCTCGCCGTCGATTTCGTTCTGGGTCGCGCAAGGCAGCGCGATATCCACCGGTACGCCCCAGGGTTTCTGGCCTGCCACATACTTGAGGCCTAACCGCTCGGCGTACTCGGAAACGCGCCCGTAGTGATTGTTCTTGATGTCCATCAGGACATCAAGTTTTTCACGGGTGAAGCCGGCTTCGTCGATGACCGTGCCTTGCGAATCGGAGCAGGTCACCACCTTGCCGCCCAGTTCCAGCACCTTCTCGATCGCGTACTGCGATACGTTGCCGGAGCCGGAGACGGAAACGCGCATGCCGTCGAAGGAGAGGTTCTTGCAAGCCAGCATGTCCTGGACGAAATAGATCAGCCCGTAACCGGTGGCCTCGGGGCGGATCAGGCTGCCGCCAAAGGAGAGGCCCTTGCCGGTAAACACGCAGGCGGCGTTGTTGGAAAGCTTCTTCATCATGCCGGCCATGAACCCCACCTCGCGGCCACCAACTCCGATATCGCCAGCCGGTACGTCAGTATCCGGTCCGAGATGGCGATACAGCTCGACCATCAGCGCCTGGCAGAAACGCATCACCTCGTTGCGGCTCTTGCCCTTCGGGTCGAAATCCGAGCCCCCCTTGCCTCCGCCCATGGGCAGGGTCGTCAGCGCATTCTTGAACGTCTGTTCGAAGGCAAGAAATTTGAGGATGGAGAGATTAACTGAGGGGTGGAAGCGCATGCCGCCCTTGAAGGGGCCGATGGCGGAGCTGTGCTGGATGCGGAAGGCGCGATTGACCTGCGTCTGACCACGGTCATCCGTCCAGGCTACGCGAAACTGGATGGCCCGCTCCGATTCAACCAGCCGCTCCAGGAGCGCCGAGTCGGCGTACTTGGGGTTGGCGCTGATAAAGTTCCAGAGGCTGCTCACGACCTCCTGCACAGCCTGCAGAAATTCCGGCTGATTGGGATCCCGCGCCCGGACATAATCCATAAATTCCGACAGATTCTTGTACTTCATGCGTCGCTCCCTCTTTAAGCCTTGCCGCGAATTGAATATAGCCAGTGCCGCACCAACTTGAGGCAATGCGTCAAACTGGGGCGCAGAACTATACCTCCTGGTTAATTTGCATGCAACGCCCAAGGCTGGGCCGTCTGCACGACAGTGACAGTCATTGCCACCTGCTGTCGTACGGCGTCGGCAAACAAGGTTACGGTTCCCGGCTCGAAATCAACCACGCGCACGATATCTTCGAATTGCAGGGCGTTGGGAAGCAGTTCCAGGAGCCGACTGGGGCGGCCCAGCATGCCGGCCTCGTCGATGCGATTGCCGGCCCTGCCCGGAAACAATGCAAAGTAGAGCATGTCGGCCTCGATCAGCTCATTGAGAAAATGGGTGCCCAGCGAAACGTCGGGAACCAGATTGTCGTTCA
>Ga0208244_101395_pt1 | contig 13312 bp, 13 predicted proteins | sample SubbioCR12Aug_5A_FD_184828 | JGI IMG/M metagenome (GOLD analysis project Ga0208244, IMG submission 184828) | Serpentinite rock and fluid subsurface biosphere microbial communities from McLaughlin Reserve, California, USA - CR12Aug_5A (SPAdes) | ecosystem: Environmental > Terrestrial > Deep... | reverse complement strand
CATTTCTTCTTTTTCCGAAAGATAACAAAAACAAAAAAGACGGCTTTCTGACGACAAAATATCAACCATTTTCTGAATGAAAAGCGGGTTTAGCAATTGGTAATGAAAACGGGCTGGTTGAAAGCCTATTTTTGCCAACTGACTTCTTACTATATTTTCTATTATTTTCTCTTCTCTTCTTTGAAAAAACGCCAGCTCATCTTCTAAAATGCTTTTAATGAAAAATCTCCAAGCTTTATCAGTCGGAATTCTGCCGCTGGAAATATGCGGTTTGTATAAAAATCCTTTTTGGTTTAATTCTTTGAAATCGTTTCTAATTGTTGCCGGGCTGATATTTAAATGGTATTTGCGATAAATAACTTTGGAAGCCACTGGTTCTCCTGTTTCGGTATATTCCTGAATCAATGCTTGAAGGATTTTTACTTTTCTCTCCGGAGGATTAATCCTTATAATCATACCCTATTTATTTTACTTATTAGCATTTTACTTATTAGCAATCAAATGTCAAGAGTGCTAAATTAATTAACAAATAACAAATGACTAACAACAAATGACTAACAACTAATAACAATTAACAATTAATTTCAACGAGTTTTTATTTATCTCAATGTATTTCAAGGAATTCATAGAAATTAGCTTCGCGAAATTCATTGAAATTTATTGTTGTTGGGATTAGAACTTCTTTCGCGTTTTTAATATTTTTAATATTTTGTATTTGATTTTTGATTTTTTGTTGTCCCCTCTTTTCCCACTGTTTTATTTGCTCTGGTTTTATGGCTGTGGTAAAATATTAAAAATTATTTACCCCGTTAGAGATGTAAAGAAAACAGAGGAAATGGTTGCTTAAAGGCAATCTATCTCTAACGGGATTTAATTAGCCAATATGCGACAAATATACAAAGGAAAAATAACCTGGGTGGATATTGTTTCCCCGGATAAGGAAGATATCGGCTATCTTCAAAAAAATTACCACTTCCATCCTCTGGTTCTAAAAGAAATAGAAGAGCCCTCCCAGCGGAATAAAGCGGAAATCTACGATAATTATATTTTTATGGTTACCCATTTTCCGCACTGGAACCCCCAAAAACAAACTTCTTTTCCATTAGAGTTGGACTTAATCATTTCCAGCAAAGCGCTGGTTACTATTTCTTGCCGGGAGGTTTCAGAAGCCCATTTAGAGCTGATGGAGAAAATTTACCAGCGCGATTTTGAAAAAGAATATCTTTCTGATACCATCAAGCTTCTCCATTTCATTATTGAGCACTATCTTGATTTTGCCATGAGACAAATAGCCCATATCCAGAAAAAAACAGATATTATTGAAGAACTTATTTTCCAGAAAAAACAAAAAGAAGTTATCCCCCTTATTTCGCTGGTGAAAAGGGATATTTTGAATTTTAGAAGAGTGTTTCGTTATCTTAAAGAAGATCTTTCTTCGCTTGTCCGGCGCGGACCTCGTCTTTTCGGAGAGGAAACAAAAATATATTTTGACGACCTTTTGGGAGACAGTTTAAGGGTGGAAAATGTAATTGAGAACTTCCACGACACCTTAGAGGCGCTGGAAAACACCAATAATTCGTTTATTGAGCAAAAAATCAACACCTTATCCCTGATTTACACCATTATTTCCTTTATTGCCTGGCCAACGCTTATTATCATCGGCACTTATCAGATGAATGTCCGCTTTATGCCGATAAGCGGAATCCCGTATGATTACTGGCTGGTTACTGGCATTGCTTTTCTGCCTTCAATTTTGATTTATTTTTATCTTAAAAAGAAAAACCTGCTCTAAAAATCACTAAAAATAGTTTTGAGAAATTCTGCGGCGTTATTATGCTTAAAATTTACAACACTCTTTCAAAAAAAATAGAAATTTTCAGACCGCTAAAAGAGAGAAAAGTTAGTCTTTATACCTGCGGACCGACTGTTTATGATTACGACCATCTCGGCCATGCTTGGAACTACACTACGGCGGATATTCTGCGCCGCGTTTTGGAATACAACAGATACAAGGTAAAACATTTAATGAACATTACCGATGTCGGTCATTTGACTTCTGATGCTGACACCGGCGAAGATAAAATAGAAAAAAGCGCCCGGGAAAAGAAAAAAACCGCTTGGGAGGTTGCTGATTATTTCACAAAAATATATCTCAAAAACAGAAAAAAAATGAATATGCTTGAGCCTCATATTATCTCTAAAGCCACTGACCATATTCCGGAAATGATTGAATTAATAAAAAAAATCTTCAAAAAAAACGCCGCCTATAAAATTGACGATGGAATTTATTTTGAAGTGAAGAAATTTCCTTCTTACGGCAAACTCTCAGGCAATACTTTAAAGCAACTTAAAGCCGGCGCGCGCATAGAAATCAATCCCCAAAAACGGCATCCAGCTGACTTCGCTTTATGGAAATTCACTCCTCTGAATCAAAAGCGGCAGATGGAATGGAATTCTCCATGGGGTAAAGGATTTCCCGGTTGGCATATTGAATGCTCGGCAATGAGCATGAAATACTTGGGAACCACTATTGACATTCATACTGGCGGTGAAGATAATATTTTCCCTCATCATGAAAGCGAAATCGCTCAATCTGAAACCGCCAATAACAAAAAATTCGTCCGTTATTGGTTTCATCCGCGCTTTCTGATAGTAGAGGGCCAAAAAATGAGCAAATCGTTAAAAAATTTCTATACCATCAGCGACTTAGAAAATAAAGGATTTTCCCCTCTTGCTTTGAGATATCTTTTTTTGACCAGCCATTACCGCTCAAAATTGAACTTTACTTGGAAAAGTCTGGCTGCCAGCCAAAAAGCCCTTCTGTCCTTACACGACTTCCTGATAAAAATCCAGTTAGCCAAAACGCCTGCTAAGAAAACAATTTCTTTAAAAAGATTCCGGAAACACTTTTTGGAAATGATTAATAAAGACCTTGATGTGCCTAAAGCGCTGGCTGTTTTATGGAAATTAATTGGCGAGAACAATAAAAATCCAAACAAATTCAACCCTGGCGATCTTTATAAGCTTATTATTGATTGGGATAAAGTTTTTGGACTGAATTTAAACAAAATAAAACCGCCGAAAATTCCCGTTAAAATTAAAAAACTCCTGAGGCAAAGGGAAATACTCAGAAAAGAAAAAAAATTTAATCAGGCAGATAAAGTCAGAAAAGAAATAGAAAAATCCGGATTCATTATTGAAGACACAACCCAAGGGCCGAATGTCAAAAAACGTTAAATTTTAAAATATTATTATGCCAAAACCAAATTTCGTTCCCGAAAATAAACTTCCGCCGCAAAACATTGAAGCAGAAGAATCAGTTTTGGGGTCAATTATTATTGACAACCAGGCCCTTATTAAAGTTGATGATATTCTTTACCCAGAATATTTTTATCTGCCCAAGCACCGTCATATTTACGATGCTGTTCTTGATTTATACCGGAAAAATGAACCAATTGACATTTTGTCTCTTTCCAGCCGCCTAGAAGAGAAAAAATTGCTGGAAGGAATCGGAGGAGTAAGCTTTCTCTCTTCTTTGGTAAATAAAACGCCAACCAGCGCCCATATTGTCCATTACGCCAAAATTGTCCATCAGAAAAAAGTTCTGCGCGATTTGATTGCCGCTTCCTATAAAATCGCGGAATTAGGCTGGGAAGAATCCGGAGACATAAATAATATCCTTGACAAAGCTGAACAGGTTATTTTTGCCATCTCCCAAAAGTCGGTTGCCTATGATTTTGTTTTATTAAGAGATGAGCTGGTCAAGGCATTTGAAAGAATTGATCAGCTGCAAAAAGGAGGAGGAAAGTTAAGAGGAGTCCCTACTGGTTTTGAAGAGTTGGATAATTATCTTTCCGGGCTGCAAAAATCAGATTTAATAATTTTGGGCTCCAGGCCATCTATGGGAAAAACTTCTTTAGCGCTTGATATTGCTCGTCATGCGGCTGTCAAAGAGAAGATTCCGGTCGGCATCTTCAGCTTGGAAATGTCTCGCGACCAAGTGGTTGACCGACTTATTGCCTCTGAATCGACAGTTGATTTATGGAAAATAAGAACAGGCCGCCTTTCTACTGAAGGAGAAATAAATGACTTTACGCTGATTCAAGACGCTTTTAATCGTTTGTCAGAAGCGCCGATTTATATTGATGATGCTCCCTCGCCAACAGTAATGCAAATGAGAACAATGGCGCGTCGGCTGCAAGCGGATATTGGTCTTGGTTTACTCATTATTGATTATATTCAACTAGCCACTCCTAGTTCAGATAAAGACAGCGCTGTCCAGCAATATTCGGAGATTTCCCGTTCAATAAAAGGGCTGTCAAGAGAATTGAATGTGCCTATCTTGGCAATTTCCCAGCTCTCAAGAGCAGTGGAGCAGAGATCGCCGCCTATTCCCCGTTTGTCCGATCTTCGGGAAACAGGAAGTTTGGAGCAGGATTCTGACGTTGTTTTATTTATTAACCGTGAAGACAGATACAATCTTGACACAGAAAAGAAAAACATTGCTGATATTATTATCGCCAAACACCGCAACGGTCCGTTAGGCAAAGTTTCTTTGTATTTCAACGAACAATTAGTAAGTTTCAGAAATCTGGAAAAAGATGAAATGGGCTATGGATTGGAAGAAGCGCTGGAAACGCCAATGATTGAAGAATAATTTTTAATCTTTATTTCTATGGATTTTTCGCGGTCAATTCAAAATTTCATCAAATCAATCGCCCAAATTCCAGGCATCGGTTCAAGACAAGCCACCCGGATTGCTTTTTTTCTTCTCCATCAAAAAAAAGAATTCCAAAAACAAATCAAAGAGTCGCTGGACAATCTTTTTGAAAAAACCGCTTTGTGCGCAAACTGTTTTTTTGTTTTTGAGCCGAAAAACAAAGAAATTTTATGTGAAATATGCCGCTATCCCCAGAGAAACCATTCTCTAATCTGCGTGGTGGAAAAAGAAACCGATCTTTTATCAATTGAAAAAACAAGAAAATACCGCGGGGTCTACCATATTTTAGGAGGATTAATTTCAGAAATGGATGAAAATAAAAAAAGAGAATTGACAATCATTCCCTTATTAAATCGCATCAGAAAATTAATAAAAGCCAACAAGCCCCCTAAAGAGATAATCCTTGCTCTAAGCCCGACTTCCGAAGGAAATCTCACTATTTATTATCTGGAAAGGCAGATAAAGAAAATAGCGCCAAATATAAAAATAACCAAGCTCGGCCGCGGTCTGCCTCATGGCGGAGAAGTGGAATTCGCTGATTCTGAAACTTTGACAAACGCCTTGGAAGGACGTAAATAAAAATGACGCCTGGGCGTCATTTTTTGATTTCTACCTCCATATACTCCTGCCGGTGCCCTTTTTTCTTTTTATATCTTGTTTTTGAATGATAGCGGAAAACAATAATTTTTCTTCCCCGGCCTGATTTTAAAACTTTCGCCTCTACTTTTTCGTTTTTTAAATAAGGGGTTCCGATTTTTACTTCCCCTTTTTCGTTAGTTAAAAGTAAAACCTTGTCAAATGAAATTTCATCGCCTTCTTGAGCGGTTTTTATTTTTTCAATTTTGATTTTCTGACCGGGAGAAATAAGACATTGTTTTCCCCCTGTCTCTATCACTGAAAACATGGTTTGTTAGTTTACTAGTTTATCAGTTTGCTAGTTTGTTAATTTAAGAGTTTAAAAAATAAATTTGAATACTGATTAATAAAACCAAAACAGCAACCACCATATTAGCAAAAAACAATAAAGAGCGCAAGTTTTCTGCTTTATCGCTTGCTTCATCGCCTGCCTCGCTGTCTGTTTTACTGCTGTCATTTTTCAAATAACGCGTCAAAAAGGCGTTAAGGAAAATTAAAATAATGCCGACGATAATTATTTGCCAAACAGCGTTGCGATGAGCCAAAAAATTAAAACCAAAATCATTCGCCCTGATAACTGCCGGAAAATTAGCGGCAATCTTGGTAAATGTGTAAAAAGTCAGCCCGATAGAGGACATCAAGCAAATAATTATAATTATCGGAGCTGATTTAATGTTTTTAATATCCATCTTTTTTGTCTTTTGAAAAACATATTCCCGCTGGAATTGTGGTGCCGCTATCGGGATTTGAACCCGAGTTTCAGCGTTGAGAACGCCGCGTCCTTAACCAAACTAGACGATAGCGGCTTTTTATTATTATTCGTAATTTATTGATTGACGCGCAGTATAATTATAACATATTTTTCAGAAAAAATAATAAAAAATAAAAAAGATATAGTTAATATCTTAAAGCAAAAAACAGATAGACAAATGATGATTATTAAAAACCGTCTTTATGCGCCAGATAACTCGTGATTTTTTCCATTTCCATTGCCCGTGATCCTTTGATTAAGACCAAATCTTTTTCGCAAATGATTTCTTTGAGCGCTTCTTTGGCTTTTTCGCTGTCTTCGAACCAAAAAGTTTTAATTTGGGGATGATTTTTGTCTATAGCTTCTTTTGCCAGCTTCATTTTCTCGCCCACTCCGGCAAAAACATCAATTATTTTTGCCGCCTCTTCCCCTATTTCCCGATGGGCGATATCAGTCATAATCCCGAGTTCTTTCATCTCCCCCAAAACAGCAACCTTTCTTTTTGCCGGAATATCACTCATTAATTCCAAAGCAGCCCGCACTGAATTCGGAGAGGCGTTGTAAGAATCGTCCAATAACCAAGAATTGTTTGGTCCTTTAATAAACGTCGTTCTTCCTTTGGTAATTTTATATTCTTCCATTGCCTTGGCGATTTCTATTAAGTTCATCTCCAGAAATACTCCCACTGCCGCAGCTGCTGCCAAAGCATAAACCTGCGGTTTGCCAAAAATTTCTTTTAATTTTATTGGGACAAAACTTCCTTCGTATTCCAAACGGAAACTGCAGCCGATGTTTTCCAGGTCGTCTGCTTTAACCAATTTATAATCGGTTATTTTAAGATTGGCTTTTTCGTTAAATCCGTAAAAAATCAATCTGGCAGATGTTTTTTCTTTTAAAGAATAGGTATTTTCATCTTCGGTATTTAAAATAGCCGCGCCTGCTGGAGGCAGACTTGCAGGCAAATATCCTATTTCATTAATCAACTCTTCAGTATTTTTATAATACTGAAGATGGACCGGCGGATTGCCGATAACAGTGACAACGCCGATTTTCGGCTTGGCAAGACCGGAAAGATATTTTATCATTCCCGGCGCGTCTTCTGACATCTCCAAAATCAAAACTTCCGGATAATTTTTGTCTTTGAAAACAAAAAGCTTCAAAGCATGAAAAAAATTATAAAACCATAAAAAAATATTTCTCTTGGCATCAACGCCTTGAATGATGGTCAAGGGCATTCCGATTTCGGTATTAAGATTAAAAACATTCCGTTCAGCCCGGAATTTGTTTTTTAAAACCGCGTAAATCGCTTCCTTGGTTGAGGTTTTGCCTACACTGCCGGTAATACCAATTACCAACGGCTGATAGCGCCACAAAACAAGCTTGGCTAAAAACCATAACAAATATTGGATGAGTTTACGTTTCATAAATATATCAAAGCTTTATAGTTGGGGGATTCACCCCTCACTTGGAAAAGATTGATTACATCAGGTATCTATAAATAATTGAATATTTAAAATAAATTTAAAAAGGCTTTTATTTTTATTGTTTCTTTAGCAAATTCATTTTATGAATTTGCTTATCTTTTCCAAGTGAGGGGTTTCATCCGGCGGTATATTATAATAATTTATCAAAAATTTTTCCACTTCGCGAAAGGCGAGAGTAACGGTGTAGCTGGCTGCCATTTCTCCCCACTGCGGCCGGTCAAGTTTAACTAAAATTATAAAACGGGGGTTGGAAGCTGGAAAAAATCCGGCAAAGCTGTGAATCTCGTCATCAGAATACCCTTTTTGGTCAAAAAGAGGAATAAAGGCAGTGCCTGTTTTTCCTCCTAAGCTGTAGCCTTTTACCTTTGCGTTTCCTCCAAAACCGTTCTCAATGACGCTGACAAGCATATTTGTCAGAGTTTCAGCTGTTTCTTTGGCAATCACCCTTTGGGGTTCTGGCGGAATATATGAAGTATAGACGCCATTTTCATCAACTATGCTTTCCATTAGATAAGGCGTAACAGACAGACCGTTGTTTATAATGGCGGCGTATGCTCTTAATAATGACATCGGCGTAACCGCAATTCCTCCTCCGAAAGAAGCAGTGGCTAAATGGCTGGGATTGGACTTTGGATACTCTAAATTTGACAGATCGCCTTTTATTTCATTAGGCAGGTCTATACCGCTTAATTCCTCCAAGCCGAATTTTTTGAAATATTTTCTTAAATTTTCAATGCCGATTTCATTGGCGACAAAAATAGAACCAGTGTTGATTGACTGCTCCAAAACTTTTGTCATAGTAGAGCGACCATAAACCCGGTTTTTGTAATTTGTTATTTTATAACGGCCGATTTCATAATAACCCTTATCAATATAAGTGGTGTCTGGTTTTACTTTTCCTAAATCCAAGCCTGCTGCCATTGTAATTGTTTTGATAATAGACCCCGGCTCATATCTTTCTTCCACCGCATAATTCCGGTAGAGAGAATAATCCTTCACTTTCTGAAATTGATTGAGGTCAAAAGAAGGATAATTTGCCAAAGCCAAAACCTTTCCGGTTTTTACTTCCATAACAATAAGAGAACCTTTGGCCGCCTTTCTTTCTTTTATTAAATCGTTTAGGGCTTTTTCGCCGGCAAACTGGATATTTTTGTCTATCGTGACAATGATATTAGCGCCTTCTTTTATTTTTTTTTCTTGGGAAAATAGCGAACGGATTAATCTGCCAAAAGCGTCTTTAACGCCCTTAAATTCTCCTGCTCTGCCGGAAAGCACATCATCGTAATAAGCTTCAAGGCCGTAACGGCCCCTGATTTTGCCGTCATCAGCTTCAGCCACAAAACCGATTGTCTGCGCCGCCAGCGAATCAAAAGGATAAAAACGATAATGCTCATCTTTAATATAAATTCCCTTAAGGCCCTCTTTTTTTATTTTCTCAATCAAATTTTCATCATCTACCTTTTTCATTAGCGGTTCATAAGGATCGCCTTCTTTGTTCAAGCGGCTGTAAATTTCTTCAAAAGGCAAAGGAATAAGTTCCGCCAGTTTGGCGCTGGTTTCTTTAGGATTTTCAATTTCTTTTGGAACCGCATAAACAGCAAAATATTTTTTATTGATTACCGCCGGGACCAAATTCTTATTTTTGTCCTGAAAATAAATTATGCCCCTTTCCGGGGACAATACTTGAATGGTGCTCCTGCCAATTTCTGCCTGACCGGCAAAATAGGAATAATTTTTAATTTGGAGAGAAAAAAGACGTGAAGATAAAAAAATAAAAAAAATCGCAAAGAAAATATTTACTGCAAAAACTCTTGAGTTATGGTTAATCTCTTTTGCCCTATCGAAAACCGGGATTCTTTTAGACATAGAATCGCCTTCATTTTAATTTACTCTGTTAGAGAGGCAAAGAAAACAGAGAAAACGGGGTTTAGAAATTAAGGGGTTTAAGTTGAGCCAAGCTCCCCTCGCTTAGATTTATATAACTTATGTTTTTTACCTCCACAAAACCGTTTTCTTCTGCCCATTTCTCCAATGCTTCCCTTGAAGAGACTTTTAAAGTTTTTTCCTGAAGGACGCTTATTTTTTCTTCTATTTTATTAATTTCTTTTTTAAGGGAATAAATCTGATAATCAAAAGAAATGTTGGCGCCGAAAATAATCAACCAGGAAAAAATAATCACCCCTATCAAAGTAAAATTTAAAGCAAAGACTTTAATATAGCCAAGATAGCCATTTTTCAAAGCCATTTCCTGAAAATAATCAAAATAATTCCGCCAGAACCAGCGGTTTTTGCGGGGATAATTTTTGGAAGAATGAAAAATAATGGGACGGCGTCTGTTGTTGCGATAGGAGTGAATGATGGTCATTTTAAGATTTTTTTAAAAAATAATTTTTGGTTTTCATATTTTTACAGCCGCCCGCAGCTTGCCAGAATGCGACCGGGGATTCGTTTTAATTTCTTCTTGGGAAGGAACAACCGGTTTTTTTGTTAAAATTTTTATCTTGCCTTCGGCGGCGTATTTCCTAAAAAGATTTTTAACAATTCTGTCTTCCAGAGAGTGAAATGAAATTACCGCTATTCTTCCATTCTTTTCCAAAATCCTTATCGCTTCGCTGAGCCCGGTTTTTAAGCTTTCCAGCTCATCATTAACAACGATTCTTAATGCCTGAAAAGTGCGGCTGGCAGGATGAATTCTTCCACGGTCATAATTTCTTGGCAGGGCTCTTTTTAATATCTCTACTAACTGCCCGGTTGAAATAATTCTTTCTTTTTTTCTCGCCTCTTTGATGCCGAGGACGACGCGCCGGCTGTATCTTTCTTCGCCGTAAAATCTCAGGATTTTTTCTATTTCATCTATCTCCCAAGAATTGATTATTTCAGCGGCTGTTAAATCGCTTTTTTTGTCAAATCTCATATCCAGGGGCTCGTCCCTTAAATAGGAAAAACCTCTTTTGGATTCGTCAATATGGTATGAGCTCATTCCCAAATCCATTAAAACCCCATGGACTGGAAAAAATTTTTCTTGCTGGGTTATCTCCTTGATATCCTTAAAGTTTGATTGATGCAATATCGCTCTTTCTTTTTTTATCCCCTCTTCTCTTAATCTCTTTTTCGCCCTTTTTAGGCTTTCTTTGTCCCAATCAAGGCCTAATAATTTTCCTTTGGGAGCAGTTCTTTTCAAAATTTCTATACTGTGGCCGGCATCGCCGATTGTCGCATCAATGAAATTTTTGTTTTTCTTAGGGTCAAGATATTGAATAACCTCTTTTAAAAGTACAGGAATATGTGCCATAGATATTTAATTTTCAAATTTTCAATAAACAATTTTCAACTAAATCCCCAAATCGCTTAATTTTTCGGCAATATCCTCTGATTCTTTCTCGGTTTTCTCTTTGTATTTAGCCCATTCTTCTTCATCCCAAACTTCCAAACGGCTGTACACTCCGGCTAAAACTATTTTTTTATTGAGCTTGGCGTATTTTCTTAAATAGTCCGGAATTAAAATTCTTCCTTGGGAATCCAATTCCACTTCCATTGCTCCAGCCAGCATCAGCCGCGAAAAAGCGCGCGAGTTTGCCTGACTGATCGGAAGAGTTTTTATTTTCTCAGCCATCTGGTCCCAGTCATTGATAGTAAAAAGAAAAAGACAATTATCCAAACCGCGAGTGATTACTCCTTTATTCAGAAACCCGGTTCTTAGTTTTGCCGGAATTGCGATTCTGCCTTTACTGTCTATTGTGAAATGATATTCGCCGATAAACATGATAGAAAAATCAAAATTAAAATTCAAAAATATACTTTAAACTTCTACTTTATCCACAATTTAGTGGGTTTATCCCCACTGTTATCCACAATTCACCACTTTATTCCATTTTAATTCATTTTATGCATCAAAGTCAAGAAAATAAGGGTAAAGATGCGCCCTTAGTAAATATGAATAAAATTTGGCTTAAATAATAACAAAACAAACTTATTTCAAAAGCGCTATCCCCAGCTTATCCACAGTAAACCCCGTTGAATGGTTGCGAAGCGAATTCAATGGGGTAAATAAAAATCGCTAACCTCTTTTTTCCTGAAGTTAGCGATTCTCGGCTTTTGTTTTTTAAGCAAAACTGCGGCGTCAACTGCAACTTGAACTGCGATTTTAACTACGGTCGTTTTTTCAATTTCGGCGGGTTTCAAATACAGAAACTCCACATCATCCCCAACGACTTTTTTAATCGTCTTTGGGGTGAAACTCAGCCGGTATTCTGCTATGTATTCTATTTCATTGTCTTGGGCAAATTCTACTGCCCAAAGATACTTAGAGATCTTCTTAGACGCATCCATGTAGCTATCAATCAACGTGCTTGATTCAACGATGCTTATTTTTTTATCCGCAAAAATTCGACATAGCAGAAACGTTGGCAAAGCAAAGTTTCTGCTAATCGAATCTATGGCTTCTGAATTAAGGATTAATTCAGAATTAACCCTTAATTCTTCTAATTCCTCTTTTAGCGCGCTTATATCTCCATCATCGCAAACTGCAACAAAGAGCTTATTGAAGTCGGATCTGACCAACGACCGCAACATTTCAATATCCTCTTTAATCCTGCTTACACTTACAAGAAATAGCACCTTGTTCATACCGCACCTCCTTTTTCATTAATTTTTATTAATATTTCAAGGTGCATTTTTATTTGTGGGCGACGCTGGAATTGAACCAGCGACCTTTCGCATGTGAAACGAATGTTCTACCACTGAACTAGTCGCCCTACTGAGCTATGCGCGCAAAAAATTCGTAATGGGGTAAAAAACAAATTACCCTTTTAAAAACTAATTCTGATTAATCATTTTAATCATTATTTCAAGATGCTTTCCTGCCTCCTGTTTCTATATTATATCAAATCTTTAGAAAACTAAAAACCCGCGCCTTGGATATAACCTTTTGACGCGGGCTTTTGGTTTTTAGGAATTGTTATTTAACTTCTACGCTTGCGCCTGCTTCCTCAAGTTTTTTCTTGATTTCTTCAGCTTCGCTAAAAGAGATATTTTCTTTAATCGCTTTTGGCGCGCTGTCAACCAAATCTTTCGCTTCTTTTAATCCCAAGCCGGTGATTTCTTTGACTGCTTTTATTATCTGAACCGGCGCCTGACCTGCCTGTTTTAAAATGACCGAAGCAGTGTCTTTTTGCTGTTCAGCGCCTTCTTCTGTAATGGAAGCGTTGGCCATTCCTGCTGAAGCAGTTATTACTTGCGGCATAGCTGAAACGCCGAATTTTTCCTCAAGCGCTTTGACTAAATCATTAAGCTCCAGAACAGACAATCCCTCCACGCTTTTAATAATTGATTGGATTTTCTCTGAAAGTTTTTTTTCTTCTGCCATATTGGTTAAAATTTTAAAATGTTTATTGTTTTTTACTAATGGCATCAATTGTTATTGCCAGCTTTTGCAAATTGCTTCCCAGGCTCATAACTAATCTTTGAAAAGGAGAAGCAATTAAACCGACTAATCGACCTAAAATAATTTCTCTAGATGGGATTTGGGCGAATTCAATAATTTCTTTTTCGTTTAAAAACCGATTTTCCAACCAGCCCCCCAAAATCTTGAATTTCTTATTTTGTTTGGAAAACTGCCATAAACTCTTGGCCACTGCCAAGGGGTCGTTAAAAGAAAAATTGAACATCATCGGACCTAAGAATTTTTCCTTTAACCCTGCTTGCCCGTCCGGCAGGCGGGCC
>Ga0208244_101394_pt1 | contig 13315 bp, 14 predicted proteins | sample SubbioCR12Aug_5A_FD_184828 | JGI IMG/M metagenome (GOLD analysis project Ga0208244, IMG submission 184828) | Serpentinite rock and fluid subsurface biosphere microbial communities from McLaughlin Reserve, California, USA - CR12Aug_5A (SPAdes) | ecosystem: Environmental > Terrestrial > Deep... | reverse complement strand
ATATTTTTTCACTAAGGAAAGGCAAAAAGCATGGTAAGATACATTGCAAATTTTGCACACAAAATCATTACTCGATTGGATTTCTATCTGAAAAAGACAGAAAATGCATTAATTTTTCAGATTACATACCAATCACCTGATATAACCGATTTTTTAGCTTCTAATACTTATAGAACAAAGAATGGTTTATTGATAGCTGGTGGTTCTTATCCCGAATTCAAGGATAGCAAGAATACAATTTATTTGAGGGGTAAAGATTCCTCAAGAGATTGGAAACTTGATGTTACTCGATTCGTTGGGAATATGCAAAGAGATAATAAGTATGAAATGGTTAAAGAAGCTTTAACAGAGTTTGTTGACTTTATTAAAAATTCTCAGTCATTTTCCTATACTCCTCCAGCTCCAGTAGTTCTTGAACCCGCTTGCTGGTTCGTTCGTTTATAATCTATAAAAGAAAGGATGATATGCTAACTTATAAGATACATGCTCTTGACAGAGCAATCGCTTTCCAAATTATCGAGCAATCACCAGAAGTAAGTAAAATAATGAAAACTCGAGTTTGGAATGAAGCGTGTTTAGTATCAAACGGTTGGACTATCAAACAATCAAATTGTCCTGCAATAGACGTTAATAATAGAATTATCTTCTTAAGAGGAAGTGATTCCAGCAAAGATCTTAGAATAGATAGAATTTGGGACTTAAGTTCCGATTCCTACAGAGATTCTATTATTAATCAAGTTGATTCCGCATTAAAGGAATTCCTTGTTTTCTGCCAAAATTCAATGTTTCAGACCTCCAAGCCTTGTGACTTTGCAATATTCTTGGTGGAGATTCGAGGTTAATTATGAGGATGATAAGGTGTGAATGTTGTGATATGGAACTCAATACACCAAATGAGCTACTAGCTCGTTTGTGTAAGGAGCATCTGAGGCTAATTCGGGCCAAGGGAACTTACGTTGGTGTATGTTGGGAATGTGGGAAGATCACTCTTATCGAAGAAATCCCTCGTCATTTGAGATTTGTATTCAAAGATAAATATTTATTTACTAATGCTTGTTCTCGATGTAGTGGTAAATCCGAAAACGATGTAGCATGGATTACATTTTCTCGGTTTCAACCTAATCATTTTTTTGTAATAAATGACAAGGGCAAAATTGAAAAAGTTGTTAATCAGCCCGAAAAACCAAAGGACCGCAACCCCGTAAGGTCGACAGCAGAGACGGAACTGCATAGTAGGGATTATGACAAAGTTGAGGTGCAATATGAGTAAACCAGAAGAACAGCTGCAATTGATGGTCTCACCATCTACAGCAAGTAACCCACGAAATACGGAAGCTATCGAGGCACTCGCAAATCTATCTATATTAGATATAAAAGAAGATTTCAGAGCTGAATTACATAAACATGTAATGAAACCATTCGATATCAAGACTCCTCCCGAAAAGGTGAAAAAACGTCCGGATGGATACGATTATGTTGAAGGTAGTTATATGGACTTTCAAACAAAGTCTCATATTCCATTATATGAATATAAACTCCTTCATATAGCCATTGAGAATGGCTGGATAAATATTATTGTTTCACTAAAAGATCGAATTACTGGCAATGTTGAGCTTGGTGCCGATAGTGCTAGAATTCAAGTTAAAACAGGAACAGAGGTTCCTAATTTTCGAGATATTATTGATATGGGTAATAACTTGAAAAGTGCCTTATCTAAGGCTATCAAAAACGCACAGTCCCGGTTTGGCGTTTCCGCTGACATTTATGGTCGACGAGAAAGTGTTCCCACGGAAGAGGAAAGAGTGCGTTATGAGAAAATGTCTAAGGACATATATGAAATTTCTCCAACTCGAGCCCAGATCTTTAAAGATCAATGGGCTGGTCTAGGGACAGACTGGAGCGAGTTCCTAGATAAATGGCAAGTATATATCAATCGTAATGCTAAATAATTTAGCTAAAATTAGGTAGATGAATTACTTGACCCAGTATCTAAATGAACACTGCTAACAATTGGCGGCAAGTTGGGGGCCATGTGTAATGCGTGCCCTTTACACAGAAAACGCCCAACAATACTTATAAGACATCACCGGAATCACTCATTTTATAATTAAAACCGGAGATAATATGTCAAAACTTGATTTAAAGCCTTGGGAATTAGGTGATGAAATTCAAACAACAGGTATTCCTCCGCTTTGTGTAGGTGACTTCGTTTTGGTGAAATTAGCCACACCAAAGGGTAAAACTACTAGAGACGGACTTGTTGGAACATTTTTAATGACTGCATACTATGATACTTTAGATAATAAGGTAGAACTTATTAATGCCAAAGAATCAGCGGATGGCTATAAAATAGAGTTTCCACTTGGAAAGAGAGGCCTGGTGGCAACTAAATTCAGGGGACCAAGAAACTACTATAGGTTCTTGAATCCCGAAACTAATAAATTTTATCAAATTCCACAATCTGCATTTACCCCAGAATATGCAAATGAGTATTTAGCTCAGAACATTTCTGATTGGAATGTTATAACAGCTGAGGAAAAAGAAGAACTAATAGACGAGTATCTAAGCGATATGTTTCTATATGGTTTATCCCAAGACTTAGCTTTACCGATTACAGACGACAACTATATTGTACCTGCAATTGGTTTGAAAACGAAATTATATCGAGTATACACTCCTCCAGCCGAAGGTGAGAAGTATGGCAATACTATCATTACCAAATGGCATAAGGGCTATTCATCTTTAACAGGTGAGTATGAAATTATTCCAGAAACTGTTGCAATTGCTATGTATGAAGAATACACGAGGAGAGACGAAAATACGTCATTCGATCCAGAAAACTTTGTAGAGAGTGATGTCGTATAAGAAAGAAACTAAGCCGAGTGTTAGCGATGGTGATAGAAATGTTACCATCGTTAATCTCATTTTCGATTTATATCGAAGATCACACTACTATAGTTTACGAAAAAATAGTCCTACGATATATCAAAAGGCTCTAAATCAAACAAAAAAATATCCTACTTGGATGCTAGAAGAAGCGCTTGAAATTTATATTAAAGCGAAGGGTAAAGACAATAAGCGACCTCATCCTAATTATTTTCTTGCTATTTGTAAAAGAATATATGAAGACGAGGACACTAATAAACCAATATGGGGTAAAATCCTATAAAATGGAGTTCAGTATGATATGGAGTTTAGAAGCTGAAGAGCGAGTATTGGGTTATTTATTTAATCCATATATTGCGCAAGAAGACAAAAAACAAATTTTAACCCTACTAACAGGGTCTCATTTTGTCGATGATCATCATCGGCATATCTTTGAAGCCATTCAGGAACATCAAGTATTTGATAAGATTGTCCTATGGGACAGAGTAGGAAAAGAGAAACTGTTTGACATTAAAGATTTAACAAACATCGATGAGCTTACTACTAAGACAGAGGTGGAAAGCTATACGAGTATCTTAATTGATAAATTTCAAAAAAGGAAAGTATATGATTTTGGAAAAGCTATTCAAAAAGCAATGCTCGAAGATGGGGACCAATTCGAAGTAGCTCTCAAAGCACAGTCTATATTATCAAGTATAGGCAGTAAGGTCCCCCTCGAGAGCAATCAAGAACTTCTTGAGCAAGTATTAACTGAAGAGCCCGGACATACATTATTATCCGGTTACAATATAATTGATAACTATATTGGTGGTTATGCTAGAGGTATGATTGTTACCATTGCTGGTGATAGTGGCCATCTCAAGACAACTTTTGCTCTCGATAAAGCATTTCGAATGGCCGAAGCAAACCCAAATGCAAAAATAGGAATATTTTCAAAAGAAATGCTAGCAACAGATCTAATGAAAAAGCAAATCTCAAGAATTTGTGGAATTCCTACAAATCTGATTTTCAGTCGAAAATATGATAAAGAATACATAAAAGAAAAAATGATGGAGATACCAGCCTGGAGAGACAATAGAATTAGGATAATAAATCCAAATTCTTTTTCAGGTGTGGCTGATATTGCCCGGATCCAGATGACTCACAAATTTGATGTCTGGTTTCTAGATTTTATCCAATTATTGGAATTTGGCAAAGCAGTTAAAGATGCGTCCGACTATAATATTCAGGTCGGTCAAAATATGCGTAATTTGCAAGCCTTGGCTCTCGCAACAAAATCGGTAGGGATTGTTCTATCTCAAATCCGTAAAGGAGTTGAATATAGAAAAAGCAAAAAGCCAACAATTTCAGACATTGAATGGTCCGGACTTATCAAACAATTATCTTCATACATTTTCTTTTCATATTATCCTGGAAAATACTATGGATTTGATGTTCTCTCTGCTGATCAGTATTTTCTAATTGCAGAAAAAACAAGGTTTGCAGAAAATTTTATATATCCCATGAAGGTAATACCAGAATTGGGAATCTTTGAAGAGATTACTGATCCTAATCTTAGAATGAGTATGACACTCAAATTAAGAACAATCGTCGATAACTAAAAGGAGCTTATAATAAATATGAAATCAAAACTAGCTTTTGAAAAGGATTTTCTTTATGAACTTACAATTAACACAGAATATGAAGAACTACCTCGATTTCTTCAAGATGCAATTAGTTATTTTGTAGCTATGTATTATGAAGAAAAGCGGAATGATATCTTTCCAATTATGACCTTTAAAGCAGATACCGAATGGACGTGGATGGCTAATCGAGGATCCTTATCAAAACGAATTAGTAAATGGTATAAAGACCATATTGGAGAAAATCTTCCAGAACAAATTCTAGCTCAGATAGGAACTATAGCTAGAATGAGTAGCGCAAAATCAAAAATATATTATTTTGATTTTGCTAAAAGTTTTAATTGGCGTGCGGGAGATTTTGCTGATAGAGATTCGTGTTTTTGGGAAGGTCGAAGTTATATTCGTAAGGCAATGGAGAGGGATCCCAGATTTTATGCAATAAGATTTTTTGGACCCCCTCAAAAAGAATTAAAAAAGAATCTTAATTATTATCTTTCTAACCATTATGGAATTGGTAGAGCTTGGATGTGTGTAGAAGAGATTGAAACAAAAATTGGCCAAGTAGAACCAGTATATATCATATTTAATGGATATGGTTTACATACAGGTTTAATTACAAAAATCTTCTCGAGATTTCTTGGATTTCCGATAAAACGTATTCCAATCTCTAACCATAAAGAAGTATTAAATGGCTTATACATCAATAATACAGGGTATATTGTAGGTCCACATACCACAATACAGAAGGTTAAGAACTATGATTTTGGTCTTCCTGAAAATAATGGACGAGCTCATGATAATATTAGAGGTACTTTCGTCTTTTTACAAGGTAAATCTCAATCTAAATCACATCCAGAACCAGAGCTAAAATTAGAAAGACAGCGAATACCGCCACCTCAATGGCAACCAGGCATGACGCTTGAAGAGTTTAGACAAATAATGTTACATAATTAATCAATTAAAAAGGAGAAATCAAATGGTAATCAAAAATAAAATTGGGTTTCCACACTTAAACTATAAAACACTTCGTAAGATATGTTCTATGAAACCCACAGCATTAGCAGAAAAATATGGATTGCAAGAAGTAGAAACTGTGCGAGGAAAATATTGGTTTCAAGATAATGGAGCTGATATTTTAGCTGTAGCCCATGTCGATAGCGCTCTACCATTTTTGCACTATCAGGTCTTACGTTTGAGACCCGATACATTCATCTATTGTCCTACTTTGGATGATAGATTAGGCGCATATATCATTTTAGACTGGCTTCCCCAGGCTGGTGTTAAGATTGATATTTTATTAACTGATAACGAAGAAAAGGGAATATCTACTGGCTTATATTTCAAACCAGTAGATGGTAAGAAGTACAATTGGATGTTCATGTTTGATCGGGAAGGAACCACAGTTGCTACTTATGATTATGGTGATGATGCTGTATTCAAAAGAGCATTGACGAATCATGATTTTGCAGTCCTTAGAGGAACCTATAGTTGTATAGCTGATATGGATGAGCTGGGGTGCAGAGGTCTTAACATAGGCGCTGGTTATCATCAACAGCATACTAATTTCTGTTATGCCTCTAGAAGTGAGCTTATTAAGAACCTGCGGAGATTTTTAAATTTCTATAAAGCATATAGGAGTGTGGCGTTTCCATACGAACCTCCAAATAGCTATTATAACTATTCTCCAAGTAAACAAGGAGAATTATCATTCGCAGACAATAGCTTAAAGCTACTTAATCCCAAAATAGAAACAGATAAAACAAAAATTAAAACAAAAATTCAGGAAATCAAAGAAAAATTGGCGGCAAGACATAAGATAAAACCAGAAGGGATAGAGACCCTAGAAGAAATCATAAAAGAAGATACAACTGGAAATCAAAAAGCAGCAATAACAGCTATTCTACAGCAAGATATAAAAATTCTCAATATTCCAAGCGCCACTATTCAGAAATTATATGAGAATGATATATTTATTGTTGCAGAAATTGCTTCAAAATCTAGGGTTGAACTTCTTAACTTAGGAACTGGTTCTATTTCAATCAATCATCAAGACGTTGACTTTGTAAAAAAAGCTTTTGATGGACTAGGTCTTTGGTTTTGTATGAATGTTAACCATTATGGGGTTAAACTTCCATTTGAGCCAACAGATGAGATGCTTGAAGAAGCTACTCAATGGTTTGAAATTGCCAACAAAAAAGCTAATAAAGGCAAGGTTGGCGAAAGTATAGAGATACCAATAAAAAAGTCAGACGCAGCCGTAGTGCTATATGCATTGCCCCACACTCGGAAACAAGCTTTTACTCAAGCCAAAGCTATTAAAGAGAATGGGTATAGTGTAAAATTAATGGACGTTTGTGTTCGTTGTCATAACGAATATGAAGTCGAAATAACTGAAACGGAAAGTGAGATAATTTGTCCCAAATGTAAATCTGAAAAGAAATCACAGGGTTATGTAACTATTGATGAAGCTTTAGAAATAAAACGAAAATCAGGACCCTCTGTCTATCGAATAGGCAATGTTCTTACCGGAATGCAATTGAAACGGAAGAAAAATGATAAAACCAGATTTGAAATTGGAGAAGAAGGACCTGCATGGATCGAGCCTAAGCAGGTTGGGTTCGAGATCCCTAGCGGACTTGTTTATTGAACAAAGATTTCTAGAAGAGACATTTACTAACGACGAAATAACAGATGATAATGATATTATCTGGGCAAATAATGAACTAGAAATTAGAGATAAAATTGATGCTTATGGATTCATTTTACAAAGTCTTTCAGCAGAGAACGAAAAACTTTTAGCTATTGTTAAGCCAGTTATCAACGAAAAAATTGGATCCAAAGTTAAATCAATAGAAGGGCGTATTGAAAGAATTAAAAAGAGGTTATTCACATTAAGTGATGGCAAATCTTTACGTGGAAACCTCTTTTCTTTTCATCCCTATGAATCTACACGCCATACATTAGGTGATGTGAATAAGATAGAGGATGAATATATTATAGCATCAGTAGAGATGCCATATTCACTTTATAAATCACTTTGTTCTTGGGATTTAACAAAGGAGGCAAAAGAATCTATAGTATTAAAGAATAAAAAAGTACGAATCACAGATTTACCAGAAAATCATCCGGAAATAATTAAGGTGAAAAAACCTTCAGTAAGGATTACTTAAATTATACTATCCATTTATCAAATCAAATCAGTAATAATCAACAATCGGCCCTTTCGTCTAGTAGAGTGAGCAGAGTCATCATAAGATTATTTAGATAGGACAACAACTATTTACAGTTTAGCTTTCCTTGTGTTGCTCCAGGACGCTCGGATCTCAACCGAGAGACATGTCTGTTAGGATAGTAACGGAACTAAGATTTATCCGGACCTAATTATAATTTGAGCTCTATAACATTTTACACATGAAAATTTCTAGAATATAAAAGGAAATCATGAACCCTACGTATTCAAAAAATTGTGGCAAAATGGTCTAGGGTAGTAATACAATTGATTTGGTGATCTCCCTCGCGTATACCGGTGAGACCCATAGTAGACATTATGAATCAAATGATAAGTAGAATACTCGAATCTTAGTAGGTGCAAATCCCTTAAGGGTCACATAATATAAGTGGTGAAGGAAAATAGCCCCTCATAATAATAATTATGGGGGGCTTAGTTTTTAGGGCTCGTAGCTCAAAAAAGGTAGAGCATTTGTCTGATACACGAAAAAGTCAATAATTTGACTCTATTCGTGCCCACTTGACATTTAGGATAAAATGTGTTATATTCCCTCTTTGCACGCATATATTTTTTTTAAAAAGGCGATTATGATTAAATTTGAGCGTATTCCCACTAGAATTTACGAAAAATATGTAAGTTGGAAGGGAGATGGCGTATATGGACGCAAAAGCTGGTTAGAAAGAGCCCAAAAAGCAGAAGAATACTATTATAATGATGTAGATGGCACTGGGTCTACTTACACAGCTCAAGAAAGGGCTAATATTGCTCGCAATACAAACATTCCCGTCTCAGTTAATTTCCTACATCCAGTCTTAAACCAAAAACTTGCTATTCTTGCTCAATCAAAAGCCTCAATGAAAGTAGTTTCTACTGACGGACGAGCTAAGATTCAGGCTCAAGTTTTAGACAAAATGAAATATGGAATTCTTAATAGTTCATCTAGCCAAATTGAAATTGAATCTACCATTAAAGATATGCTAGTCTCGGGAATAGGACATATAATGGTAGTTCCTACTGATTTCTACCAACCAGGAATGTTTAATCTAGCAACTGTTAGCGTTCCTTATGATGAAGTTATCTTAGATATCAATTCTAAACGACGTACACTAGAAGATATGGAGGGCTTTTTTATAGAAAAAGCTTTTACCTTTCCTAAGCTAATACAACTTTATGGAGATATTCTTACTACTATAACCGATGAACATGGGAAACCCGTAGACATAGGAACCTTTGCTGGTCAAGTATGGATAGAAGGACAGCTGACCGATAAGTCAGATGTCACGACCACTACTTGGAATACAGATGATAGAATAGTTGTTAGAGAATTCTATGAGAAAATTTTTACTACCATGTATATGGTACCTGATATAGAAACAAATTTGATTACTTATCAGTTTGCAGAAAATCTTGATCCTGATCAACAAACATTGCTTGCTAATGCTACAGAACAAGTACAAGATATTTACATTAGAAAAACTATTTTGTTCGGTGATTACTCTGTTTGGGAAGAAATTTTACCAATATCAGAATATCCATTAAAAACAGCTTTTTTTGAATGGGGTGGCAAACCCTATCGATCCTATGGTATGCCTCATTTTACAATGGATATGCAAGAATCCTTTGATAAGATCTTATCAATTATGATTCTTAACGGCATACTATCAAATAATGCTGGCTGGATTGCTCCTAAAGGCGCTATCGCTCCAGAAGATAAGAAAAAGTGGGAAGATTATGGGAATGATCCTAGAACTGTAAAAGAGTATGTTCCTAAAGAAGCTGGAAGTAAAGTTTTAATTCCTGAAAGGGACCAGATCCAACAACTAAGTAATTTTTATCCACTAGTATTAGACATGCTTAAAAGTGGGATAGAATATTCTACTGGAATCACTCCTATATTGCAGGGCGATCCCAGAGCTGGCGGAATAGAGGTATTTAGTTCATTACAACAATATCAAAATGCTGCAATGATGAGAATTATGTTGTCAATTACCAACATTAATGAGGTTTTAAGACAACTTGGACAAGTTTTAATACAATATATGATCTCATCTATTACACCTGGTAATTATCAGTTTTTTGATGATAAAGGGGATTATAATGAATTTCAAATAGCTCAAGATCTAGTAAATCAGATAAGAGCCCATAAATATTTGGTAGTATCTATACCATCCACCGCTAGTCCTTCTCAAAGATTAGCTACAGCTACGGAACTAATGAAAATAGCTCAGTCTTCTCCTGATCCAGTAGAAAGACAAGTTCTTACTCAAAAGGCATTAGAGCTATCAGATATCAAAGAATACGATGATATTATGGAAAAGCTAGATGTAGTAAAAAACGCTCAACAAAGACTATCAGCATTACAAGAGGCCTACAATAGATTAATGGAAACTTCCAAACAAATGGAAAACAAATTTATTAACATTAGTCTGGAAAATAGAATTTTAAAGGCCTTGGCTAGTAAAACTACTAAGGTTGAAAGAAATTTTGCTGCACTAGAAGAAAAGATCAAAATTGCTGGCCAAATGGCTCAAAAAGAGATCCAAGGTGTTCAAAAAGAGGAATAATTGATTAATCACTTGACAAATAACTAAAAATGTATTATATTTATAGAGGTAAATTATGCCCGAACCTAATATCGTAGACCCTGTGTCAGGTAAAATAGAACCAAGTACCATTGATCCCTCGACTGAAGGAAACTCCAAGTCAGAAATCGATATCATATTTGGATCTGAAGACCCGGATAAGCAAGGGGGCGGTAATGAGCCTACAGAAGGTGATCCTTTTGGAGGTACTTCTACTGAAACAAATCAAGATTATACTGGATTGTCTTCCGAGCAACTTGCTCGTATGTTTCAATCTAAATATGATAAAACAAAGGCCGATCTTGAGAAAACTCAGAAGAAGTTGACTGATTATGAGTCTTTGGATGATTTTATTAATTCTATCTATGAAGACCCAGAAGTTAGGCACGCTTTTATTTCAGAATTAGAACCTGATCTCGTAAAACAAAAAGATCCTTATGAAGCTTTAGAAGAGCAACTAAGGCAAGAGTTTGGACAAGATTTTGTTCCTGATGACGAAGAAGCGAAACGCCCGTTTTCTAAAACATGGAGATACCTGAGAAGGGTAGATGAATTGGAAAAGAAGCTCACACAAGGAGGTGTTAAATTACCATCTTCTATTAAAGAGCTTAGGCAAGAACGAGAACGAAAGAAAACCGAAGCTACTCAAAAGGCTTTACAAGAAAAAAGCCAAGTCTTACAAACTATGAAGTGGTCAGACCATGATTACCAACAGTTTGCAGGATGGGTAGGAAAACTTTCAGCAGTTGATCTTGCCAAGATATATAAGTTTGCAAATAGTCGTCGCCCTCAGACTTCTCCAAATTTAGTAAACCAAAGTGGAGGTTTCGTTCCATCACCTAACACAATACAGGCCGAAATGGAAAAATTCTTTGGTAAATAATTTAGGAGAAAATAATGGCCAATGACTATAACCTGACTTACTATGCCGCTCAACCAGTAGTCGACCATATTCCCGAAAGTTTTCGTACATACGATAGGCGTACTGCCCTACTTACTAAAATTAGTGAGGGTAGAGCTAATCTTATGCGTTTATTGCTGAACTATGCTAAAGCTAAGGGAGCTTATGTTGCACAAGATGTAGAAACAAGATGGGGATTAGAGTATGCCCGTTTAGCCAGGATCTATATGGCTTCTGATTCTACTTCTACCGGTACTAACACTAACGATTTAATACATGTATCTAATGCTGATGCTAGACGCTTGCAAACTGGTGATATTTTGAATCTTATGGGATTCTGGGTATCTACTAGTAGGGCAATGGCAGCTGTAACTGGTGCAGGTGCTAATGTTAAAACTTCATCTTACCCCATGCCAGAACAAATTAAAATCATAACTAATTACGGTGATGATTCTAGTGCTGCTGGTGTGACTAAGATTAAGATTAAACGTAATTTTGGAGGTGTTACCCCGACAGGTCACGTAGACTTGTTGGTTGATGTAGCTGGTGGAACTTGGTCAGCCCCAATTACTGCACCGTTTTTATGGAAAGCTGGCAATTCTATTGCTGAAGGTAGAGATGATCAATTAACATATAGCGATGTTGATGAATACGACTATAATTACTGTCAAATAGTAATGAGAAAATGGTCTGCAACTGAAACAGAACAAAATGTTGATAGATTCTTCACTAGTGAAAAAACATTTAAAAGGAATGGTAGACGAGCTCTAGAAGAGTTCTTCAGAGAACTTGATGTAATAGCTCTTTTTGGTTCTCGAAAAACCGAGACTGAAAATGGACGAAGAAAATGGTACGCTGGTGGAGTTGGAAATTTTATTCCTGCTGCTAATCACGTAGCTTACGATGATTCTTTATTCCAAACTAAAAACTTTAATAATCAATTGAAGGATATGTTCTATTATGGAAGCCAAACTAAATTAGCTTTAGCTGGAGCTGACTTCTATGTGAAGTTTTCTAACATGATAGATAATAAAATTATACTGCCGGCAGCTACCAATAGCTGGGGAGTTGAACTCGTAAGATTCAACGGTACTAATGGTGGTTCTTTATTGCTTGCTCCTTCTGACACCCTTTCATTACATGGAATGAGTGATTATGTCTATATTATAGATCCAGATCACTTCCAGTATGGACATCTTCAAAATATGGATATTAAAACTATTTCTGTACCAATTACTAATCCTCATGAAATGGAAGCTGAAATATACGGCCAGATAACTTTTAAGAGAACCAATCCGTTTGCGCATTGGGTATTCTTACAGGCCTCTAGCTAAGAGTCTTTAGGGGTTGGCTTCGGCTAGCCCCTATTGCATTTAATAACGTAATCTGAAAACTTACGAAAGGATAAAATAAAATGGCCGCTGCTTTAGGAACATGGTCTGCATTAACTGCAACCAAACCACGCAGAATAGAAGGTCACACTTCTAACGTAGAAAACCCAATTCTGTTCTCACAGTATATTCGAGGAACTGTAGGAGAAACCACAGAAGCTGGGGATACTTATATAATTCCTCATAAATTTACTTATGTATATCATATTAATACTTCTCCTGTAAGTGCTACCGGTGCTACGGCATTATATGGTAATGGCACAACCGAGGGAGCAAGTGTGGCTACTGCAGCTATTGCTGCTGGACCCACCCAAATCACAACAGCTGCTACAGCAGGTGCTAATACAGTAGTATTGACATCTGGTTCAGCAATTGATGATGTATATAATAACTGTTGGCTTGAGTTAAGATTTGACAATGGAAACGTTCAAGTTGTTAAAATACTTGATTATGTTGGATCAACAACTACAGCTACATTAGCATCACCCTTAGCCCATGATATCGATACTACTGGGACTTATTATGTCATTAGAGGAACCATTCTAACCGTATTATCAGTTGCTGCCACACCAGCAATTGGTTTTGAGGTTATTGGTTCGTTTGAGTAAGGGAGGTAACTAATGGCTAATAGACGAAGTAAAGTAATAGATGCGATAGTAAATCCAGCAGTAATGCCAGGCTTTACTATGTTTGCTGACACAGTT
>Ga0208244_101393_pt1 | contig 13326 bp, 7 predicted proteins | sample SubbioCR12Aug_5A_FD_184828 | JGI IMG/M metagenome (GOLD analysis project Ga0208244, IMG submission 184828) | Serpentinite rock and fluid subsurface biosphere microbial communities from McLaughlin Reserve, California, USA - CR12Aug_5A (SPAdes) | ecosystem: Environmental > Terrestrial > Deep... | reverse complement strand
CAACAGTCGGCTGGTCAATCTGCTGGAAAGGATCAACCGGTAAAATCTTCTTATCAAGATAATCACCAAGGAACCCGCCTATATCATCGCGGCTGAACCCGAATGTCATCTGTGTAAGGTCGTTTGTACCGAATGAGAAGAACTGTGCATATTTAGCAATTTTATCGGCTGCTAAAGCTGCTCTCGGAATTTCGATCATGGTTCCGATTAAATGAGGAATTTTCTTCATTTTGTACTTCTTGCATACTTCGGGATAAACTTGATTGAAGATCTCGTATTGATGTGCCAATTCGGTTTCAATACATGTAACCGGGATCATTATTTCAGGGAAGGCTTTCTTTCCTTCTTTTAATAATTCAGCAGTTGCTTCGAAGATTGCTCTTATCTGCATTTCCGTTATTTCCGGATAGGTAACGCCGAGACGAACACCTCTGTGTCCCATCATCGGATTAACTTCGTGCAGTTTACCGGCTCTTTCTTCGAATTGATCCATTGTTATATTCAACGCTTTTGCAAGTCTTACTCTCTCATCACGATTTTCAGGAACGAACTCATGAAGAGGTGGATCTAAAGTTCTGAATGTAACCGGATAACCGCTCATTGCGGCAAGTGTTCCTTTAACATCCTTCTTAACGTATTTAAATAGATCGTTCAACGCGGCACGTCTTTCAGCCTCGGTTGAAGAAATAATCATTCTCCTTAAGTGGAATAAAGGTTCTTCACTCCCTTTACCGTAGAACATATGCTCTGTTCTGAATAGCCCGATACCTTCAGCACCGAATTGACGGGCTTTAAGTGCATCTTCAGGTGTGTCAGCATTAGTTCTGACTTTTAGTTTTCTATATTTATCAACTAAAGCTAAGAATTTAACAAGATTTTCATTTTCGGCTGCACTAACGGTTTGAAGATCGCCTTTGTAGACCATTCCTTTTGTCCCGTTCAAAGAAATCCAGTCGCCTTCTTTTAATTTTTCGCCTTTAATGTTGATTGTTCTGGTATTCCAATCAATTTTAATATCGGCAGCACCAACAATACAACATTTTCCCCATCCGCGTGCAACTAGTGCAGCGTGAGATGTCATACCACCGCGGGCGGTAAGAATAGCCTGTGCAGCTCGCATTCCTTCGATATCTTCGGGATTGGTTTCTTCTCTAACTAAAATCAATTTAGCATTTGGATCTTTCTTAATTTTTTCAACGGCATCTGCAGCGGTAAGAACGATTTGTCCTTTTGCACCACCCGGTCCTGCCGGTAATCCTTTACAGAGAACATGAGCCTTTGCTTCATCTTTCGGATCAAGCAGAGGGAATAATAATTCTTCCAACTGTGAAGGTTGAACGCGCATGATAGCTGTCTTCTCGTCAATTATCTTCTCTTTAAACATATCGAGAGCCATCTTAACAGCAGCAGTTCCGTTTCTCTTTCCAACACGGCATTGCAACATATAAAGTTTGCCTTCTTGAATTGTAAACTCAATATCAAGCATATCTTTATAGTGTTTCTCTAATGCACGCTCGATTTTGTGAAGTTCTTTATAGGTTGAAGGCATTGCTTTTTCAAGTGAAACCAGATGTTCAGTATGTTCGGATTTTCCAACTTCGTTAATCGGGTTAGGAGTTCTAATACCTGCAACAACGTCTTCACCTTGAGCATTAACTAGCCATTCACCGTAGAAATAGTTTTCACCGGTAGCAGGGTTACGTGTAAATGCTACACCTGTAGCCGAATTTTCACCCATATTACCGAATACCATTGATTGAACGTTTACTGCTGTACCCCATTCATCCGGGATTCCTTCGATTCTTCTATAAGAAATAGCTCTTTTACCCATCCAGCTCTGGAATACTGCACCTACTGCTCCCCATAACTGTTCCATAGCGTTTTCCGGGAATGGTTTGCCGAGCACTTCTTTTACCTTCGCTTTGTAAATTTCAACTAATTCTTTTAAGTCTTCTTCAGTAAGGTCTGTATCGCTTTTACAACCTTTAGCTTCTTTCATTTTATGAAGCTCATGTTCAAGTTGTGCACGAACGCCTTTACCTTCAGCCGGTTCGATGCCCGCTGCTTTTTCCATAACTACGTCAGAGTACATTTGAATAAGACGGCGTTGTGAATCATATACGAATCTCGCATTGCCGGTTTTCTTAATCAAACCTTCTCTTGTTGTGTTGTTTAATCCGACATTAAGAACTGTTTCCATCATGCCGGGCATTGAACTTCTTGCACCGGAACGAATAGAAAGGAGTAAAGGATTGTTCTTATCGTCAAATTTTGCTCCCATATCTTTTTCAACTTTTGCAAGTGCTTTTAAGACCTGGTCTTTTAATTCCTTGGGATATTTTTTCTTATTTGCATAGTAAGCTGTGCAAACTTCAGTTGTGATAGTGAAACCAGCAGGAACAGGTAAACCGATATTAACCATTTCGGCAAGATTTGCACCTTTACCGCCAAGTAGTTCTTTCATTTCGGCTTTCCCATCAGCCTTTTTACCTCCGAAATAATAAACATATTTCTTTGTTGCAGCCATAATTATAACCTCCGTTAATTTATGTTATTTTGTTTATTGTTATTGTCTTTATTATTAATAAATTTTCCGATTACTTACTTGATACGGCTAAGAACGAATTCATCAAATTCTTTCTGCCGGTCGAATTTCAATTCGATTTTTAAATAGTATATATCAACATCGTCGAACTCTTTTGAAAACGGGTAAAGCCGAACCGCATCTTTCTGTGTTGTTATTACTGAATGAGTATTCAGATCGTAAAACTTCTTACGTATGTTTTGAATATCTTCCGTGGTATAAAACTTATGGTCTCTGAATATCAAGTGGTTTGCCGTCTCTACATTCATTTTTTTCAAAGCATTTAAAAATGAGACCGGGTTTGCAATACCGCTTATCACCAGACTTTTTTGTCCAACAAATTCTTCCGGTTTGTAAAACGAATGAGTTTTAACATCTACAAAACCGACAGCTTCGTAATAGGCTGTAAATACTTTTTTGTTAGCGAACAATTTCTCAAACTCAGCCGGTAATTCTTTCTTAGCAGAGAATTTCCTATTCAGGATTACAACATCGGCTCTTTTTGTAGAATCGAAATGCTCTCTCATGTTTCCCGTTGGAAGGAGCATTCTTCTCAATCTATTGTTCGCTATTAAAAGCCTTTGTTCAAATAAAAGTATATCAAGGTCTCTATTTATCCATCTATGTTGAAACGCATCATCCAGTATAATTGAATCAATTCCGGTTTCACTTAAAAACCTGTTTGCACCGCGAACCCTGTTTTCAGACACTGCTGCCGGAACATTACACTCTGAAATCGTCTGCAGGATTTCATCACCGCATTTTTCAACATCATTTAACGAGTCGCCGTTTTTAGCAACAAGTAAATAGCCTTTAGATCTGCGTCCGTAACCGCGGCTTAATACACCCGGTTTAAAACCCTTATTCTTCAATAAATTTGTTACATAAATGGTCGTCGGTGTTTTACCAGAACCCCCTACTGTTAAATTTCCTATCGAGATTACCGGTACATTTACTTTAACCGATTTAAAGATGTTTTTATCGAATAAAAAATTTCTAAACCTTACAATTAACCCGTAAATAGGTGTAATCGGAAACATGAGGAACCTTAGAAAGTCAAGTGATTTCAATTTATAAACCTTCCTGCCTCTTCTTGTAACTTGTTAAGCAACTCCTCGCACTCATTAATTTTTGCAGATGTTTCATCAAATGTCAAGTCTTTGTCAACTTCAATTTTATCTGAATAAACCATCTTAACTTCCGAAAAAGGTTTAGGAATTTCAAACTTGTCCCAATTCTTTAAAATGATTTTATTACTGTATCCAACACCGAGCAAGTATAAAGGTACAAATCCTTTTTTAGCGGTAATAACAGCACCGGCTTTCATCTTATGTCTCGGTCCCCTCGGTCCATCCGGTGTAACCGCAACTGCTCCTTCAAATCTTGCGAAGTCAACCATGATGCCGAGAGCCACATCCCCCCCTTTTGAACTTGAACCGCGCATAACTTTGTAATTCCATTTTTTTAACAATCTTGCTAAAATATCTCCGTCTTTGCTTTGACTTGTCAAACCCAGCATCTCATTATTCCTATGATAATACCAGGGAAAGAACATAGTACCGTGCCAGAATGCAAGCACAAAATGTTCTCCTTTAACAATCGAATCTTTTATTGCAGCATCGTTTACTATGGTTAAACGAAGAGTTTTTGCAATAAGATTTATTACGGAGTAGAGAATTAAATTCCCTATAAACCGTAAAAATTCTTTTTGATATTTTCGTAATTTCATTTCACAAAAGAATAAATAATTGATGCCGCATTTATTGAGGCTTTTTTACTTCCAAGCCTACTTTTTATTGCTTCAAGTTTTTGTTTTACCGATATAATTTTTTCTTCGTTCGTTAAAAATCTTTTACACGCTTCTGCAATTTTGGACGGATTAACATCCTGCTGAATTAGCTCCGGTACTATCGTTTCGCCTGCGACAATGTTTACTAACCCGATGTTTTTTAGACTTATCAAGTTCTTGCCGATTAAGTAAGTCAGGTAACTTGTCTTGTAAACAATAACAAACGGCAACCCCATTAAAGCGGCTTCAAGTGTTGATGTTCCCGATTTAATGATACCAAGTTCGGCAAACCTCATTAGTTCGTAGGTTTCATCCTTAATAACTTTAAAGTTTTTTGATGCCGATAATTCGTAAAACAAATCCGCATTAATACCGGGAGCAGCCCCGACGATTATTTGCATGTCGAACTCGCAAGAGATATTTTCGGCTGCTTTAATCACTTCAGGAAAAATCTTTTGAACTTCTTGCAAACGGCTGCCGGGTAATATTAATAAAATTTTTTTTGCTGTATCCAATTGATACTTCGCAAAGAATTCATTCCTTTCAGGGAATTTGTATTCTTCAATCTGTTCAATCAAAGGATGACCGACAAACTCTGCTTCAATTCCGTTCTGTTTATAAAATTCTTCTTCAAATGGAAGAATAACAAGCATTTTATCGACAAGTTTTTTTATTTTTTTGATTCTGCCTTCTCCCCAAGCCCATATTTGGGGGGAGATATAATAAATTATTTTGAGCCCAAGTCTCTTTAACTTTGCAGCAAAGTTCAAATTAAAACCGGGATAATCAATCAGTACTACCGTTTTGATCTTTAGTTTATCAATCAGTCGTAACAGTTCCTGTTGTACTTTTTTAATAAACGGTAAGTGTTTAATAACCTCAACGAAGCCGAGAAACGCCATTTGATCAGTATGATATGAAAGTTGCATTCCGGCAGATTTCATTTTATTTCCACCTATTCCGTAGAACTTAACTTCAGCATCTTTCTCCTTCATAGCTTTAATCAATGATGCACCGTGCAAATCACCCGAAGCTTCACCGGCAACAATTAAAATGTTTTTATTACCACTTGCATTGTCAAAACTATTTTCAGATTGGGTTGTTATGACAGCCTCCTAAAAAACCAAATGAGGACTATGGTTAAAATAACAATCGATATTGCCTGGAATGTACGCCGTTCCGATTTTAATCCGTCTTTCAAATCCATCGGGGGTTGAACAACCGATGGGTCTTTATATGGAGTAAGTCTCGGAATAAATCTCGGTACATTCTTAAAATAGTTTTTAAATTTATCCCCGAAAGTCTCTTTAAGGTATCTCTCTTCTTCAAGCACAATTAAATAATATTGAAACGAAAAAAACAGCAAGCCGATAATTTGTAAATACGGAAAAGCTGCGAAAGACATTATTCCTGCACCAGTGTAAATAAGTATATTACCCACGTAAAGAGGATTTCTTACAAAAGCGAACGGTCCGCTGATAATTAAAAAAGTACCGCCGACTCTTCCGGTTGTACGGGTTTCGCTTCCAGCCCAGGATACACCCCAAAGCCTTATTGCTTCACCGGATATTAGAACGATAAGCCCGGCTATCAAACTCCAAATATTCGCCTGATGATATAACAACATTACCGCTACAAAAGGGAGCGGTGTATAGCTTCTGTATTTGAATAAAAAATTTGTTATTTCGGTTCTACTTTTCACTAAATGCCTATTAATAATTAAAATCTGATTTATCCCTGCATATAAACGGCTCTTCTTTTCAGTTCCGCTTGATGTCTTTTTTTAAGTCTCTTTTTTGTAACTATTGTTTCCAGTTTCACAATAACGTCGTCAAATGTTTTATAGGGTGAAAACGATATTCTCTCTTTTTCACAATACTTCAAGAGAGTATCTTTTGCGAAGATAAAATCACAGTATTGCGCCGGACACACATCCGAGCTTCCATTCCCGATGTAAATTGTAAACTCATCGTCCCCGCTGTTTTCAATTATATGATTTCTTTTGCAGTTAGCACAATCTTTACATTCTTCATCCCTATGCGGGAAATACGGTACAAGTAATCCTACATCTGAAAAAGATAATTTGTTCGAGTAATACTTCAAACCGTTCATATTTTCACGTTTCAATATTTTATCTATGTAATAATCAAATCCATCGCTTAGAATAAAAAGGTCGATATCGTATTTTTTTGAGAATTCAATCAGGTTATTGAATGATCGATCAATCTCTATCGACTCAATTAATGCGTCAAGTTCTTTTCTGTCTATAACGGTCAAAGTATCAAACAATTCTTTCCATCCTAAAAAACCGGGTAGCTCACCGCTGTCAATCCGCTTGATTATAGCAGCAACTTTAGCCATGTCCCCAAATTTCAGAAAAATACTTTCACCTACATCAACTTTAGTGATAGTCCCGTCAAAGTCAACAAACAGTTTGAATGTCCTTTGTGATAAATGTTCAAACATATCAGCGATTGGTAATTACCATTTTCTTCACTTCAACAAAATCACCAGCAATAAACCTATAAAAATATACTCCCGCAGGCAGCCCGTTAGTTTGAAACGAATAACGATTACGCCCAGCTTTTGTTTCGGTTATTACAACTTCACTAATTTTTTCAACACGGGAATTAAAAAATTCAATTTTAACACTCCTTTGATAAGGAAGGTTGAAAATAATTTGTGTTGAATCGTGAAAAGGATTCGGCACGTTTTGATATACTACTATGTTATCGCTTTCGCCTCTAATGTAGTTGACTTTAAGAATGTCAGAGTACTGAATTCCCCCTTTGTCATCAACTTGAATTACCCGGTAGTAATTCGTACCATCATCATCCGGAAAATCAAAATAAATATACTCGTTATAATTTGAGAATAGATTGGCTTCAAGAACTACAACTTCGGTCCATAGTGTATCTGCTATATTATAACCCGAAAGTCTTTCCAGCCTGTAACCTTTGATGTTCGTTTCATTCAAAGTTTTCCATGAAATTTTAATCGAATCTTCAATAACACTGCCGGTAAAATCAATAATATGGGAAACATAAGTACTGTTGCGAAAAATTCTCTGCCCGAAAATTCCGGTTACATCTTTTCTTTTATCTTTAAAGACTGCGATTAATCCGTCATTCTGATCAGAAGCAATTGACAAATAACTCTTTTCGGAATTCGGATTAACAGCCAAAGGAGAGCCTTCGCTGCTCCAAAGAGGCTCACCGTTCCGGTTCAATCTAAATGAATAAATATCCGGTTTTGTCTTCGGATCTTTTGAATAAAACCACGCGGAAATTACTCCGCCTCGGCTATCTTTTACGGAAACCTGTCCGAACTGATCACCTTTCAATTTAAGAAAAGAACTACCTTCTTCTTCCCATACAGGGTTACCATTTAACCTGAATTTTTGAAAGAAGACATTTTTATCTTTTGCGTATTCGTTAGTCCAGCTTAGAATAATCAATGAATCGCTTGATAAAACCGGTTGCGGATTGGATTGATGTCCTTTCATTTTCGAAACTTGTCTCCCGTTTTGATCCCAGAGTAATCTTCCCTGGTCATTAATTAATTGATGAAACATAAGTTTCGGATTTGTTTGTGTCTGCCAGCAGAGATAAACCAAGCCGCTATTAATTTTCATCGACTTAAAAGTTATAACACTTGAACGACCTGATATTTCTACATGATTTTGATTCCAGCTAAGTTCTCCATCTTGATTGATGTGATTTGCAAGAATAATGTTTCGAAGCCCTTTAGATTTAGTCCAAAAAATATACGCACCCCCATTATCATCCGCTATTACAGTCGGAATATTCTTTGCATTAAGTGAAGAATCAACTATTACCCCCCCTTTGAAAAAATCAAGATAACCGAAAGAACTAATTCTTTGGACAAACAATTTATACAGAGACGGAGCATAAGTACTCTTTTCAACATAAGAGATAAAGGTGTTTCCCAACCTGTCTGTGGAAAGAGAAAAGTCTAATACCTGATATTGAGAATTCGATATTTTTATACCTTGATCTCCCCACCCAAGACTACCGGTATTATATATTTTCTGGGCATGCAATTCACCAACTGAAGAAGAGGAGTAATCTTTATAAGCAATTACTACGGAATTATCCACCGAATTTGAAAAAACCGGTTTTTCTTTTTTCCCATTTGTTGAACTTATTCTTTTACCATCAGCGCGAAGGCTAACTCTGCCGCTCAAATCTATATGCTGAAAAAATATATCAGGAGTTTTTACTTTTGTATCCTCCCAAACAATAAATATACCCCCGTCAGGATTCTCAATCGACTGAATGTTAATAGGATTCTTCGTCTCCCAAACAAGCATTGTATTTTGCGAAAGATTATTAGTCCATTGAGCATTAACTTCTAAAGATATAACATTAAGAGCCAAAAAAAACAAAATTAAACTAAAATTGATTTTAAAATTCAAAATGATTCTGGTTACTTGTTTATGCAACGACACTCAAATCCTCATTGAATCTGACACTTACTAATTTGGAAACACCTTCTTCCTGCATGGTGACCCCATAAAGAGTATCGCATGCTTCCATTGTTCTTTTGTTATGTGTAACAACTATAAATTGAGTACTGCTACTGAAGTCTTTAAGTATCCTTGTAAATCTATCAATATTTGCATCATCAAGAGGAGCATCGATTTCATCAAGTATGCAGAAGGGACTCGGTTTAACAAGATATATCGCAAACAGCAATGCAATTGCAGTTAATGTTTTTTCACCTCCGGATAATAATTCTATTGAAGTCGGTCTTTTTCCTTTAGGTTTTGCAATAATCTCGATTTTTCCTTCAAGCGGATCGATATTTTCTTCAAGTTTTAAGTCTGCTTCATCGCCCTGATTAAAAAGGTTACGAAAGATTTTGATAAAATTCTCCCTGATCTTTTCAAATGTTTCCATAAACAAACGCTGTGCGGTAGAGTTAATCTCTTCAATTGTTTTAACAAGGTCTTTTTCTGATTCCAGTAAATCGTTACGCTGTTTATTAAGGAATTCAAATCTTGATCTCTCTTCTTCAAACTCGGAGTAAGCCAATAAATTAATCGGACCCAGATTTTTTATTTGAATTTTCAAGTTATGGACTTCCGTATGTCTTCCAGAGAAATCGAAACTGTTGAGGTCTTCGAATGTCTTTAGCTCAAGCATTATCGAATAATTTTCAAAAATATTTCCTTTTAAATTCTCAACTTTGAAATCCAGCTCATTTAGCTTCATTTCTGCTGAGTGGACTTCATTACCCGCAGCTTCTCTCTCTTTCCGATACTGATTTTGCTGAGTTTCAAGCGAAATAATATTAGTTCTAATTTCTTTGAACTTACTATCTATCTCTTCCTTTTCATTCTCTAGTTTCTTTTTTTCATATTTTAGCTCATCCAATTCCGGAATTTTCTCCGAAAGAATTTCAATTAAGGAAGATATTTCTTCGTTTGCTGAGCTAATGTCTTCATCCCTTTTTTCAGAAGTTCTTTTTATTGATTCAAGTGTCTGGCGTCCGTGAGAGATAGAATTTTCAAGATTTTTCTTTTCTCCTATTAACCGTTCATGTTCAAGTTCCAGGAAGTTTTTACGTGTTACTACTTGATTGTATCGCGATTCAATTAATTTAAATTCTTCCTCGACTCTTTCTCTTTCTAAATCTGCTTCTTTCTTTTGTTCGATAAGTTCGGAAATCAATTTGGATAATAATTCTTTTTCATTGTCAAGTCTATTTGAGACGGAAACTAAGTCTTGAATTTCCAATCGGGCTTTCTCAATTTCATCAATTGATTTGTTTTTTTCATACTCAAATTGACTCATTTGCTTTTCAACATTTGCAAGATCGTTGATTAAAATTCTCCCATTCTCAGAAAGAACTTTTAGGTCTATTTTATTAATCTCCTCTTCAATATCTTCAATTTCTTTAAAAAGCTTACTAAGCAAAGATTCCTTGACCGGTACATCATTTTTGAAATTTTCAAGTAACTGTTTTCTTCCAAACAGCGTATCATCAAGTTTCGGAGGGGAACCGGCTTCGATCACTCCGGAAGAATGAATTAAATCTCCGTTTAGAGTAACGAAGTTAAAACTGTTATATCTTTTTGATAACTCAAATGCAGTATCAAGGTTTTCAACTACAGCTATACCGTGAAGGATTTTTTCAAAGAACGGTTTCCATCTCTCATCTGTTTTTATTAAATCCGAAGCCCAGCCAAGAAATCCTGATTCTCTAACAATCTTTTTTATTTTTCGATTTATAAAAAAGTTTTCAATTTTCTCAAGGAAGGTTTTACTTCCGTTATTATTATAGCCGGGGATATAGAATGAAGCTTTTCCGAAATTGGATATTTGCAGGTATTCAATTCCTCGTTTTACTTCATCAATTGTTTCGACAAGGATATTATTCAAATTGTTTTTAAGTGCGGCCTCAATTGCAAATTTAAATTTCTCTTCTGCATCACCTAAATTTGCAAGAAGATTTTTTGTCCCGGATGTCCAAACTTTGTTCTCTAATAAAGCTTTTGCTCCTTTTGAAAATCCCTCTAGATTGTCAATTAAGTTTTGCAGAAAGTTTATTTTTTCTTTTACTGAAGAGATAACACTCTTTATATTAAGTTCTTTCCCTTTTAGTTCCGAAAGCTTCTTGTTTAGTTCATCTTTTTCTTTTTGTTTAAGTAAGTAGATATCTTCAGCTTCCGCCAGTTTCTTTTCGACATCGTTTTTATCTAATAACAATTCTTCAAGGAAGCCTACCGTCTTTGCTACATTTCCAGTTAGTGTTTGAATCTTTTCATTCAGTTTATTAATACCTGTGTTTGTTTGTTCGAGTGATTTTGTAACATTAAGGAGTTTGTTCTCTTCTGTTGCGATCTCTTTAAACTTATTCAGATTTTTCTCTGCAAATACCTTAAGTGAAGCTCTTTTTAGCTCAAGTTCTTTCTTCTGTTCCCCAACCTGGATATTTACTGTTTCTATCTCTTTTTCTTTATCCGCAATCATTAAACCGGCTACAACAACCTTTTCCCCGTTGACTTTCAATTCTTCTTCAACAACTTGAAGCTGGTAATTCAGCTCTTCTATTTCATGTTTATATTTTTCAATGTTTTTTTCTAATGATTTTTTTCGTTCTTCAGTGACTGATATAAAACGCTCAACAGAGTATATTTTCTCAGTATGATTGGTTATCTCAGTTCGTTTTTGATTTAATGAAAGCTCAACTTTGTTAAGTTCTGTTTTAATATCACTTAGCAAGTCGTCTAATTTCGCCAATTCCGATTCAAGGTTAAGTTTCCTTGAAAAAGCATTCTCTTTTTCCAATTTGATTTCCGATTTGCTTTGATGGAAAAGAGCGTACTCTCTATCAGCAAGGTCAAGTTCGAGCTCTCTTAAAGAGGAAGAGAGTCTATTATATCTATCCGCACGTTTTGCTTGACGTTCAAGACTGTTTACTTTCTTTTCAACTTCAGAAACAATGTCATTTACACGAGTTAAGTCGGCTTTAACCTCATCAAGTTTTTTTAGTGTAAGTCTTCTTCTCAGCTTATATTTGTTTACACCGGCAGCTTCTTCGAACATTGTTCGACGCTCTTCTGCACGGTTACTTAGGATCGTCTCCACCATTTTTAATTCTATTACAGAATATGCATTGGATCCCATCCCTGTATCCATAAAAAGATTAGTAATATCCTTTAAGCGGCAAAGATTTTTGTTTAAAAGATATTCACTTTCACCTGAACGGAAAATTCTCCTTGAAATAGAGACTTCGGTGTACTCGGTCGGAAGAATTCCTTTATCATTTTCAATGGTAAGAGAAACTTCAGCCATACCCATTGGTTTTTTATTTACAGTACCGTTAAAGATCACGTTTTCCATTTTATCGGATCTTAGAGTACTACTTCTTTGTTCTCCCAAACTCCAACGGATCGCATCAACGATATTTGTTTTACCGCAGCCGTTAGGACCGACAATAGCAGTCAAACCGGAATTGAAACTAATAACGGTTCTTTGTTGAAAAGATTTAAAGCCTAAAATTTCAAGTTTTTTTAGATACAATTATTAAAACCGTTCGTTAAATGATTGAATGATAAAATCAACAGTTTGTTCATTAAGCTGGAAATAAAGAATTAACCCTCCGACAACAGCTAATATAAATACGAAACTATAGAAATAAACTTTTCCAGCAGATACATCATAAATAACGAAAATGCCCTTTAATAGCCTATAAAAAATCCATAGAGCAACAACTATTAGAAAAATGTAGAGATAAACCGTTATAACATCCGCTTCAAGCAATCTATAAAGTACTATTGCAAGAGGTACTAATAAAACTGAAGGAAGAAGTGCCCATACCGTTGTAAAATAAGCATTGCTGAAGAAAACCTTATTGATAACAAAAAATGAAAAAATCTTTATCAGTAGAGTAATTATTAAGAGGGCAACCAGAAAAAAACCTGATAACCAAAATAGTGCTTCTGTTGGATGCCATGTTAAATAACTAACCGAGTTGATTATCCAGTCAGTTCCAAATGATAATAATACTTTTTCAAGAAAGAGATTTGTTTTATGGCTGTATAAAAAACTGGCTTTAATCAATCCCCAAACTGCAGCAATAATTAACGCAAGCAGAGTGGTTTGAACACCAGAAATTATTCTCAAATCTCTTATATCAGCAAAAAAATTATAAGGTCTTAATAACGCACGGGTTGCATCCTCTCTGAATTTTCGACCTGAGTTAACAAGGAAGCCCATAAATAGAGCAAGCACCAATCCAAATATGATGAATACCATTGGAGCATCATCTTTCTTTATCCCCATTGGTATTGTTACCTTTTCCAAATTATGAAGTCTTGTATAAATTACTTTGTAAGCTAAACGATTTGTTTTTCTGTTCTCATCAAGTATACCGAGAAAAACCAATTTTTCATTACTATAGCCGGAGATAATTGAGTTATAAT
>Ga0208244_101392_pt1 | contig 13355 bp, 8 predicted proteins | sample SubbioCR12Aug_5A_FD_184828 | JGI IMG/M metagenome (GOLD analysis project Ga0208244, IMG submission 184828) | Serpentinite rock and fluid subsurface biosphere microbial communities from McLaughlin Reserve, California, USA - CR12Aug_5A (SPAdes) | ecosystem: Environmental > Terrestrial > Deep... | reverse complement strand
ATTATATAGAAATATATTTCATTAAAAAAATTCTAAGAGTTTATAAAATTTTTTATAGAAATATATTTCATTAAACAAATTTATAAGAGTTAAAAAAAAATTATATAGAAATATATTTCATTAAAAAAAATTCTAAGATTTTATAAAAAATTATATAGAAATATATTTCATTAAAAATATTTATAAGAGTTTAAAAAAAATTATATAGAAATATTTTTCATTAAAAAAAATTCTAAGAGTTTATAAAAAATTATATAGAAATATATTTCATTAAAAATATTTATAAGTTTAGTTTATAAAAAATTATAGAGAAATATATTTTATTAGAAAAACTATTAAAAAATGTATTTGATTAAAATAAAATTATAAGTTTAGTTTATAAATTATTGTGGAAAAACTTAAAGATATATATGTATCTTAAAAAATTATAAAAGAAAGGATTAATGTAGATTATAATAAAATTTATCCATAAAAAATTATAATAAAAATGTGCTTACTTTTTAATAAACAAATCAATGTTTTTTATTTTCGGTTCAAAGAAATTAAAAATAAATCTTCAAAAATGTTTTTTCTATCATTAAAATATTTAATAAGATTTTTAATTGTTCTATCTTTAATAACTTTATTTTCTATATCTAAAATTTTATTTTTGATTATTAAATTATCTGATTGATATTTTTCTAAGTTTTCTTTTAAAGTAAAGAACAAACTTTTATTTTTCTGTCTTTCTTTTGAAGACTTTAATTTCATTTCAGAAATTTTTTCAGAAGTTGATTTAATTAACTTATCATTTGTTAATTTCTTTTTATGTAAATCTTCTATATTTATTATATTTAATTTATTTTTAATTTTAAATATATAAAATAATTTTTCATTTGAATATAATACATAAGTCATAAAATTTTTATTTAATTTAATTTTTTTTAGATAATCTTTATCATTAAAAATATTTAATGCTTGTTCTGTTTTTATATTTTCTAATTCATCAGCAACAAAATCTAATTTATCATAAATTTTATAAACATTTGAAAGTTTAAAATTTTCATAAAATTCATTTTTTACATTTTCTAGTTTAGAAATATTTTCAGAAAACTCTTCAATAAAATATTCTGAATCTTTTTGTTCGAAAATATTTTTTTCATTCCATAAAATCCCAAAAATTATATTTGAGTAAAATTCTAATTTTTCATTATTTATTTGAGTATTTAAACTATTGTAAAATTCTTCATTAAGTTCTGAATATTCATGATTTTTAGATTTTTTAATTTTTATTGTTATATGCATAATCATTTCTTCTAAAAATACATTTAAATTATCTTTTTCAAGAGGGTCAAGAGGTTCAAGAGGGTCAAGAGGGTCAAGAGGTGATTTATTAACAGATTTATTTATAGAATTACCTTTAGAAAAAGATTTTTTTTGAGGTATTGAATAATTACCAAAATCTTTTAAATATTTATTTTCTTTTTCGAGAGGAGAAAAATTAAAATCTAAAAGCTGTGTTTTATTTGAAAAATTATTATTTGTAAAATTATTATTTGTAAAATTATTATTTGATCTATTTATAAAATCTGGAGTTTTATTTATTTCTGTTTTATTTTCTATTTTATTTCTTTTCGGTGAAACTATATTTTCTGTCTTATGTCTTTTAGGTGAAACAGTATTTTCTGAAGTTTTTAAAATAATTTTTTGATCTTCTGATTTTTTATAAATTTCAAGAGATATTTTTTTATCAGAGGTAGAAGTTAAAGCATACTTAATTTCATCAATTTTTGTTACAATGTAAGAATTATAAAAAAGATAGAATAAAGTTAATTTTTTTTTACTTAATTTAATTATTCCATCTTTTTCATAAAGATATTTACCATTTTGATTTGAAATATAAAAATATTTATCATCAATATAATCAAAAGTAAAATCATTTTCAGATGAATAATCATCAGTAAATTTTAGTGAAGAAGTTAAATACTTTTCATTTCCTTCAAATAAAATATTGGAATTCATTTTCTATATTAAAAAAAATAATTTAAAAATAATTCTTATAAAAATTTTATAGAAATGTAAAAAAAAATAGTATTACTCGGTTCAGATAAAGCGCTGATTCAAAAAATAAATAAGTATTAAAACAATACTACTCCGTTTCAAATCAATGACGAACCAAGAAAATGGAGCCATTCGGTTCGCGGGAACCTAAAGGCACCATTTTCTTGGTTCCTTCGGTGATTCATTTTTAGAAAACTCATTTATTCATATAAAATTATTTTAATTCACTAATTTTATATATTACTGTATAAGTACTAGTCAAGTTCATATAGTCGGAGTAATTGGGCCAGATCTTTTTCTTCACTTTTAAAACAATATTAAATTTTAAGTAAAACCTATATTTTTTGAAACCCAATTTTATAGGAATCCTAAAGGATTCTCCTGAACTGGACTAGTATACATTTAATACTTATTACGTCAATTTATTGATATAAATATCAATAAATTTATCTAACTTGAAAAATTTATATGTATTTGTCACTCTTAAAAAAGTTGGATATTTTTGAGCCTACATTTGGGACGGAGAAGTACTATTTATTTATTAAAAACTTGATGAATTTTATATGAATAAATCTAAAAAATGTACTACTCCGTCCCAAATGTAGGCTCAAAAAAGAACAATTTTTTAAAAAGTCATATAAATATACATATAACTTTTTCAAGTTTGATAAATTAATCTGGGACGGAGTCGTATGACCGATTAGTCCAAAGGAACCTGAAGGTTCTCTTAGTATATGAAAAGCAGTAGTAATTAATATGAAAAATATAAACTTTTGAAAAAAATATTCTCTTAGAAGAATTTATAGAAATAATATATTCATATATTATTTAGAAGACTTTATTAAAAATCTGGATTTTTATATAGAAACTCAGTTGTTTCAGTTAAGATAATATTTTTAATTTAAATAATAACATTTATTTAAATATATAATTTAGAATCAAAAGAATTTATATTTTAAATAAGTTTTTAGAAAAACATAATATATTTTTATTATAATTTTAAAACAGAATATTTTCTTCTAAAATTTTTATAAAAGAATACTACTCCGTCCCAGATTAATTTATCCAACTTAAAAAATTTTTATATATTTTTATATGAGTTTATAAATAATGTTCTTTTTTATCTGGGACTGAGAAGTATATAATTTTATTATAATTTTTTATGAAAATCTTCTGGATTCATTCCGGTGCATTTTTGAAAGTTGCCTAAAGGTCCATGAGGCCCAAAATGTAAATATCTAACTAAATAATTTAAGTTCTTATTGTCTATTTGTTCTAAATTTATATAATTACACATATACTTCCATTTAATGGCAAAACAATCTGGATCTTTTAGCCATTTATAAAAAGATTCTGGATAAAATAAAGAATCATTTAATGTTGAATTATATTTTTCGTAATTAATTACAGAACTGTATTTAAAACCATTTTCACAAAATTTTTTTAAAATTTTAATTTCTATTTCATCTATATAAAATCTTAAATTTTTTGGAACTGTTTCATAGTCTTTTATTTTTGAATCTAAAAAATTATAAAAAATATTTATTAATTTTATTTTAAATTCTATTAGAGTTCCAATTAAATGTAATTCTAATTCTTTAGAACACCAATGACCCCAAAAATCTCCTTCATTTCTTTTTTGTTTTAAAACTCTTTGAAATTCTTTTATGCCATTAATAGGAAATATAACACTATCATTTGTAAACATTAAATATTTATATTTTAATTTAAATAAATCAATATTTTTTTTAATAATTTCATAATAACAAATAAAATCTGTACCTCCTCCATAATTTTTATAATACAATATTTCAAAAGGTAAATCAACATTTTTAATTTCTGAACAAGATGTACAAAAATATATATCATATCCAGATAAAATTAAACATTTTAATCCTTGTAAGACATAATCTTTAATTATATTATCTGAATCATAATGATGGTAAATACAAACTGAATCGTTATTTTTTAAAAAATTAGGAAAAGTTATTATTTCTTCTGCATATCCATGGAGTTTGTAAAATTCTTCTTTATTTTTCCATTTACAAGTAGGATCATGTAATGTTGTTCCAAAATCTTTACAATCTAAAAAATTATAATTTATATTATTTTTAAATTCTGGATAAATCATATTTGAATAATGATTAACAAGTGCAATACAAGGAGTGTATTCTATAGGTAAACAAAGTTCTAAATTATTAAATTTCCATATATTTTTATAAAAAATGACGGAAAGAGGTAAGTTCTTGCCATTAAAAGATTTATATTTATCAGGATGTATTTTTGTTGATAAGTTTAAATCATCAAATAATAAACAAGACAAATTATAATTATTTTCTAATAAAATTCGAGAAAGTGCATATTCTCCTGAAAGAATTGCATCTAATTCATCATTTTTTTTACTAAAAACACTTTTTAAAAGTCCCATAATTTTTTCATCAATTTTTAAAAGAAAATTATAAGTAGAACATTTATATCCAGATCCACCTAAATCAGTTTCAGGTAAATTAGTAATAATATTTGAACATATAACAGAATTTTGGATTTTAGAAAAATATGGAAGAAGCCAATCTTCATTAACTAATGGACCAAGAACTGTACAATCCATAAAAAATATATAATTATATTTTTCATAAATTTTTTGAGAAAAATAATTTTCTAAATACAAAATACCATTATTCCAAGCTTCCCAATTTGAAGTACTTGTATCATTTAAAATATAAAAATTATTTTCTTTAGGAATTAAAACTTCACAAAAAGTATTTAAAATAAATAAACAATCTAGATTTTTATTTTTTAACCCATGTCTAATAAAAAAAGAGAGATTAGTCTGGTTTTTTTGATAATTTCTTCTTTCATAATAATTGTAAATAACTAAAATTTTATTATCTTGCATTTTTATTATTTAATAAAAAATAATAAAAAATTAAAAGTAAATAAAAAAAATTTACTGATTATTTATAAAAATTAATAATAGTTCCTGGATTTAAATGTGTATCTTTTTCATAATTTCCAATAGGGCCATTAGGTCCAAAATGCAAATATCTAAGTAAGTAATTTAAATTGGGATTTTTAAAATATTCCAAATTAATATAATTACACATATACTTCCATTTAATGGCAAAACAATCAGGATCTTTTAACCATTTGTAAAAATTATCTGGATTAAATGGTGAAATATGTCCTATATAATTAAATTTTTTATAGTCTAAAATTGATGAAGTTTTATACCCTAAGTTCTTAAAATATTCTAATAATTTAACTTCAACATTAAAAATGTAATACATTTTGTCTTTTTTAGAAGTTTCATAATCTTTTATATTTAAATTTAAAAAGTTAAAAAATGCATCAATTAATATGTCAATTTTTAATTCTATTAAAGTCCCAACAAAGTGTAATTGTATCTCCTGAGAATTCCAATGACCCCAAATATCACTTTTTTCTCTCTGTTTTTGAATAATTTTTTGAAATTGCTCAATTCCATTAATTGGAAAAATAACACTATCATTTGTAAAAAGTAAATATTTATATTTTAATTTGAATAAATCGATATTTTTTTTAATAATTTCATAATAAAAAATAAAATCTGTGCCTGCTCCATAATTTTTGAAATAATGTATCTCAAAAGGTAAATCTACATTTTCTATTTTTTCACAAGAAGTACAAAAATATATGTCATATTTAGATTCAATGAGACATTTTAATCCCTGAAGAACATAATCTTTAATTATATTATCTGAATCATAATGATGATAAATACAAACTGATTCATTATTAATTTTTTGAATAGGAAAAACAATAATTTCTTCAGCATAACCATGTTTTTTATAAAATTCTTCTTTTGAATTCCAGTTATAATTACGATTATTTAAAGTAATACCTTTTTCATTACATTTTAAGTTTTTATAATCCATTGAAAATTTAAAAATTTCAAAATTTGATTGTATTTTAATAAATTCAAAGCATTTTTGATATTCAACAGGAGGACAAACTCTATAATTTTCCCATCTCCATATATTTTTATAGAAAATCATATCTTTTACAGGTAAATTTTTACCATTAAAACTTAAATATCTATCTTGATGTAAATTATTATTTAAAATATTATTATAATCAATAGAATCATATAATAAAGAAGATAATTTATATTTATTTTTGATTAATATTCTAGATAATCCATATTCACCTGTTAGTGCAGCGTCAATTTTATCTCTTTTCTTTCCAAAAACAGTATTTAAATAAATTTCAATTTTATCTTTATTTTTGCTAAATTCATGTTTATTTATAATTTTCTCATTTATTAAAATATCTATAATTTTTTCATCAATTTTTAAAAGATAATTATAACAAGATATTCTTAGGCCAGGTCCACCTAAATCATTTTCTGGTAAACTTGTAATAATATTGCTACAAACTATACTATTTTCTTCTTTAATTTTTTTATAATAAGGTAATAACCAATGTGAATTTAAATTAGCTTCAATAAAAGGTCCAGTAATACTGCAATTCATGAAATAAATATAATCATATTTGTCAGAAATATTTTTTAAATTAAATTTTTTTTCTATATATTGAATACCATTTGCCCATCCTTCCCAATCAGAACAATTATCTTCTTTTAAAATAAAAATATTTTTCTCATTTGGAATTAAAACTTCACAAAAACCGTGTAAAACAAACAAATATTCAATATTTAAATTCATCCAATTTTTTTTATTTAAGCCATGTGTAATAAAAAATGATAAATTTGATTGATTTTTTTGATAATTTTTAATTTCATAATAAACGTAAATGACTAAAAATTTTTCTTCTAAAATAGAATTCATTTTTAATTGATTAAATTATAGAAAAAAAATAAATTTGATAATTGTAATAAATTTATTACAATTAATTAAAAAAATAAATAATTATCTCTTTATTTTTTTTAAATTTCAATTAGTATAACTATTTTGGATAGAGTTTTAAGCTTTATATAAATTAATAACGTCTTCAGGATTCAAGCCTATATCTTTTTGATAATTTCCCTTAGGTCCATATGGTCCAAAATGTAGATATCTAAGTAGATAATTTAAATTAGGATTTTTAAAATAATCCAAATTAATATAATTGCACATATATTTCCATTTAATAGCAAAACAATCAGGATCTTTCATTGATTTATAAAAATTATCAGGATTAAATGGCGATATATATCCTGTGTAATTTAATTTTCTGTAATCTAAAATTGCTGAAGTTTTATATCCTAAGTTCTTAAAATATTTTAATAATTTAACTTCAACATGATGAATATAATACATTTTATCTCTTTTAGAAGTTTGATAACCCTCAATTCTTGTATTTAAAAAGTTAAAAAAATCATCAATTAAGTTTATTTTTAGTTCAATTAAAGTACCAACAAAGTGTTCTTCTACTTCTTGAGAATTCCAATGACCAAAAATATCACTTTTTTCTCTATGTTTTTGAATAACCCTTTGAAATTCTTTTATTCCATTGATTGGAAAAATAACGCTATCATTAGTAAAAAACAAATATTTATATTTTATTTTAAATAAATCAATATTTTTTTTAATAACTTCATAATAACACATAAAGTCTGTCCCTGCACCATAATTTTTAAAATAATTTATTTCGAAAGGTAAATCTACATTTTGTATTTTTTCGGAAGAAGTATAAAAATATAAATCATATCCAGACTCAATAAGACATTTTAATCCTTGAAGAACATAATCTTTAATAATATTATCTGAATCATAATGATGATAAATACAAACTGAATCATTATTAATTTTTTGGATAGGAAATATAATAATTTCTTCAGCATAACCATGTTTTTTATAAAATTCTTCTTTTTTTATATTTTTTTCATTAAATTGTAGATTTTCATAATCATATTCTATTATTAATTCGTTAAAATTAGAGTTTTTAAAAATAAATTCTTTACATGTATCATATTCTACGGGTAAACATATCCTAGAGTCTTCCCATTTCCATATATTTTTATAAAAAATCATATTAAAAATAGATAAATTTTTATTATTAAAACTTAAATATCTATCTTGATGTAGATTATTATTTAAATTATAATTTTTCTGATAGTCAACAGGATCGTACAATAAACAAGATAAAGTATATATATTTTTAAGTAAGATTCTAGATAATCCATATTCTCCAGTTAAAGCTTCATCTATTTTATCTCTCTTTTTACCAAAAATTGTATTTTCATAAATATTAATATTACAAGTATTTTTTGATAATTCATGTTTATTTATGATTTTTTCATTCATTAAAATATTTATAATTTTTTCATTAATTTTTAAAAGAAAATTATAACAGGATATTCTTAATCCAGGTCCACCTAAGTCACTTTCTGGTAGACTTGTTATAATATTAGAACAAACAACACTATTTTCTTGTTTAATTTTTTTATAATAAGGTAATAACCAATGATTTTCAGGATTTTTTTCAATAAATGGTCCTGAAATAGTAGAATTCATAAAAAAAATATAATTATATTTTTCAGAAATATTTTTTAAACTAAATTTTTGTTCAATATATTTAATACCATTTGATAAACCTTCAAAATAAGAAGTGTTTTTATTTTCTAAAATGTAAATATTTTTTTTATTTGGGATTAAGACTTCACAAAAGGTATTTAAAATAAAAAGATATTCAATATTTAAATTCATCCAATTTTTTTCATTTAACGCATGTCTAATAAAAAAAGATAGATTGGATTGATTTTTTTGATAATTTTTTATTTCTTCATAAAAATATATAACTAAAAATTTTTGTTCAAAAATAGTTTCCATTTTTAATTATTAAAAATTTCTTGAACAAATTATAAATTTATTTTTTTTAGTAAAATAAATTTAGTCGTACAATTTTACATAAATATTAAAAATTTATTTCAACTAAATTATAAATTTGTTTTATAAAAATAATCATCTCTATTTCTTGTCATTTCTTCTTCTGTTTTTTTCATTACAATAATACAATTTTGACCAAATGAAATAGATGATATCATTTTTTTAACATTTTCAGAAAAATCTTTTGTAAGGATATTTTGTTCTACTTTTGCATCATCACTTAAATATAAATAATTTACTTCTTCAACAAGATTTTTAAATTTTTCTATTGCTGAATTTTTATGACGATATCCATAATTAGGAACATAATCAAGTAATTGTCCTCTTTTCCAATAAGAAGTTTCAATATCTTCAATAATAAAACATCCCCCTGGTTGAAGAAGATGTTCAAATAAATAATTAAAAGAAAAAATTTGATATTCAGGAATATGAATCCCATCATCAAGAATAAAATAAACTTTATGTTCAGAGTCAACAGATTTAACTACATTTTCTAAATGATTAATATTGCTTTGATCACAAATTAAAGATTTAAATTTACCATATGATTCTTTAGGTACAATATCTGTACCATAAACATAACATTCTGGTAAATATTCTAACCAGGTATTAATAGAAGAATAAAAAAGAATACCTATCTCAAGCATAGCAAAATTTTTAATATTTCTATATCTTTCTACATACTGAGGATAATAATGATAATATCTGTGCATTTCCATTTTATCAGTGCCATTTTTAAGACCAGACTGCGCAAATTTACCATTTACAGAACATTCTTCAAACATTTTAATTAAAAAAAAAAATCTTATTGTTATAAGAAAAATTTAATCAAAATTAAAATGGAAGAATTTAAAACGCAAAAATTTTTAGTTATATATGTTTATTATGAGATAAAAAACTACCAAAAAAATCAAACTAATTTATCTTTTTTTATTAGACATGGTTTAAATGAAAAGAATTGGATTGATTTAAATATTGATTATTTATTTGTTTTGCATTGTAAATGTGAAGTTTTATTTCCTAAAAATAGTAATATTTATTTTCTTGAAGAAGAAAACTGTACTGATTGGGAAGGTTATTTAAATGGACTTAATTTTATGGGAAATAAAAAATACGATTATATTTTTTTTATGAATTGTAGTGTAATTGGACCTATGATTGAAAATAATTCAAATACTCATTGGTTATTTCCTTATTATCAAAAAATAATAAATGAAAAGAGTGTAGTATGTGGAAATATAATTCATAATTTACCGGAAACAGATCTTGGAGGTCCTGGACTTTGTATTTCTTGTTATAATTTTTTATTAAAATCTACAGATGAAATTTTAGGAATTTTAAAAAATCAAAAAATTTGCAATGTTAACGAAAAATCATTAGTTGATTTTGAAAAGAAATATAATACAGTTTTTGGTAAAAAAATAGATAAGACTGATGCAATTTTAACTGGAGAATTTGGATTATCAAGAATTTTACTTAAAAATGGGTATACTTTATCTTGTTTATTATATGAACCAGTTGATTATCAAAAAGGTATATTTAAAACAACAAATACATTATATTCAGATAGATATAAATGTCATTTTGAAGAAAATTTACCAGTTACAGAAATGATTTTTTATAAAAACATTTGGAGATGGGAAAATACTAGGGCTTCATTACCTGTAGAATATGATAAATGTAAAGAATTTATTTTTCAAAAATCAAATTTTAATGAAGACATTTTCAATGATATTGATTTTGATATATTAGATTGTAATTCATCAGGAATTACAACACCAATGCCAGAATACAATTGGTCTAGTAAAAAAAAATTTTATGAAATTCATGGCTATGCTGAAGAAATTATTTTTTTTCCTAAAAAATTAGAAAATAATATAGCAGTTGTAATTTACCATCATTATGATCCAGATAATATAATTAAAGATTACATTTTACAAGGAATTAAATGTTTAATAGTTTCAGGTTATGATATTATTTTTTGTACTTCTTCTGAAAAAATAAATAATGTTGATTTACCTTTTAATATAATATTTATGGATAATTATGGTGCAGGAACTGATTTTATTTGTTATTATGATATTATTAAAAATAATATTAATTTATTTAAAAAAAAATATAAATATTTACTTTTTACTAATGATAGTGTTGCTTTTCCTATCAATGGAAATGAAAAATTTATCGAAGTTGTAAAAACACAAAGAAATATTTCCGACTTCTGGGGCCATTGGAATTCTCCTGAAATTCAACTTCACTTAATAGGAACATTAATAGAATTTAAAATAAATTTAATAGATGATGTTTTGAAATTTTTAGAAATTAAAATAGGTGATTATAAAATAAACAAAAAAAGCAAAGATTATTATATAAAAGAAGTTGAAGTAAAATTTTTACAATTTTTATTGGATAAAAATTACAAATATTCATGTGTTATTGATTATCAGAATCATAATTTTAAGGGGCACATTACACCTTTCTATCCTCATAATATTTATAAATGGATTAATGATAAAAATTGTTTTGCTATCAAATGGAAATATATGGGAAATTATTTAGATCTTGATTCTTTAAAAAATCCAAATTTAAATTATTTATTAAGATATTTACATTTCGGTTCTAAAGGGCCTTTAGGAAATTATGAAATATCAAGTAAAATTGATGCATCAGTTTTTTTACAAAAATTTAAAAAAATATAAAATTATATGTTTAAAAAATTAAAAAATATAAATTATTTTTTAGTAAATTAAAAAATGGAAAAATTATATTTAGAGAACATTGTCTTTAGAATCAACCAAATAGTTGATAAATATAAATCTGATGGAATAAGTCCTATTTGGGCTCATTGTACCTCACAGTGTAATTTGCAAACTTTTTTAAAAAGTGATTTTGAAGATATGTCAACAAATAATCTTATGTATGGATTTTATGGACCTGTACCATACAAAGATTCTTTTAATCAATTAATGTTGTTAGCTGAAGCATTAGGTGCATCAGGCATGGATAATTCCGAAACTTTTGAATTAAAATCATCTTTTAATATAGAAAAAAATTCTATTGATTTAATTTTAGATAAAATTGAAAAAAATATTGGATTTACAATTAAATTTCCTATTTTTAATGGTAATTGTGGAGGAATCTCCTCAACTAGAGGTTTTTTTTCACAAAGAGAATGTATTTATTTATACGTAGCGAAAAAAATATTAGACATTTGTCCAGATCAAAAAACAAAAATATTAGAAATAGGAGGTGGCTTAGGATTACTCGGCTATTATTTAAATAATTTAGGATACAAAAATTATACATCAATAGACCTTCCAAGATCTGGCGCTGTTCAAACATATTTTTTTGCAAAAAATTTACCAAACACAGAACTTCTTTTAACAGATGAATCAGAAAATCCTTTTGATTCAATTCATGATGACAAAATTAAAATTTTACATTATAGTAATTTCGAACTTGCAAAAGAAGATACATTTGATATTATTATTAATGTTGATTCATTAACAGAGATGACAGAACAAATTGCATTAAACTATTTAAACAAAAATTGTTCAAAATTATTTTTAAGTATAAACCACGAAGTTAATACACATAGAGTTTTTGATCTTAAAAAAGATAATTTAAAACTAAAATATAGATATCCTTTTTGGCCAAGGAAATATTATGTGGAAGAATTATATGAAAGAACAAATTTATAAACATTTTTTACAATTATATATATTGTTACAATATATATTTTTTAATTATTCTGTAAATATTTTTACAAATTATTATCTTCTAAATTATTATGTTCCAAATTATTCTGTTCCAAATTATTTTGTAAATTTACCTTCAAATTATTATCTTCTAAATTATCATCTTCTACATTATTCTGTAAATATTTTTACAAATTATTATCTTCTACATTATTCTGTAAATTTACCTTCAAATTATCTTCTAAATTATTCTGTAAATATTTTTCCATATTATTCTGTTCCAAATTATTCTGTTCCAAATTATTCTGTTCTAAATTATTATCTTCTAAATTATTCTGTTCCAAATTATTCTGTTCTAAATTATTATCTTCTAAATTATTCTGTTCCAAATTATTCTGTTCCAAATTGTTATCTTCTAAATTATTCTGTTCCAAATTATTCTATTCTAAATTATTCTATTCTAAATTATTCTGTTCCAAATTATTCTGTTCCAAATTATTCTATTCTAAATTATTCTGTTCTAAATTATTATCTTCTAAATTATTCTGTTCCAAATTATTCTGTTCTAAATTATTATCTTCTAAATTATTCTGTTCTAAATTATTCTGTTCTAAATTATTATCTTCTAAATTATTCTGTTCCAAATTATTCTGTTCCAAATTATTCTGTTCCAAATTATTCTGTTCCAAATTATTCTGTTCCAAATTATTCTGTTCCAAATTATTCTGTTCCAAATTATTCTGTTCCAAATTAT
>Ga0208244_101391_pt1 | contig 13366 bp, 20 predicted proteins | sample SubbioCR12Aug_5A_FD_184828 | JGI IMG/M metagenome (GOLD analysis project Ga0208244, IMG submission 184828) | Serpentinite rock and fluid subsurface biosphere microbial communities from McLaughlin Reserve, California, USA - CR12Aug_5A (SPAdes) | ecosystem: Environmental > Terrestrial > Deep... | reverse complement strand
AACGCTGGCGCGCCCTTGTGCGCTACATCGTCGAGAGAATCATCGCGGCCAAGCCAAAATCCCCTTCGCCTCTCTGTTTGACTTCGCTTTGTCTGGCTTCGGGATTGGGGTAACAGAGGAATTTAGGATCAAGGGTGTGCATCTCGATCTGCCGCCTGGCGTCAAGCGGGGTGCATGGATGCTTTTGGTCTGACTGATCAGCGCAGCAGAATGCCGCCGGCGTCTTCAAGACACTGCAGGCAGTCGTCAAAACTCGGGGTGTAGTCAAGCGTATCGATGGCGGCGAAGTCCTCGCGTAATACGGCATCGCGTGAAGCGAAGCGCTCGCGCAGCACCGATTGCTGCTGCTGGATCAAGGTGGCGAGTGCCGGGCGCGCATCGACAACCCGCTCCAGCACCAGGGCCAGATCGAACAGATCGCGCGCCTTGAAGTCCGCTGCGCGGAATTTGAGTTTCTTGGCGACAATCTCCAGCGGCGTTTCGACACGAACGGTGCGTCCCAGAATCTCGCGCATTACGTAGGGCGAAGCGGACACTGGACCTGCCGCCACAAAATCCACTTCGCCCTCGGCATAGTAGATTTTGAGGGAATTGTGTTGCTCGTCGTAGCCACGGGTATTGACCTCAGCCCGGTCATTCAGACGCGGCGTCAGAAAGCCCAGGTACTGCGGATCGGGCACGAAGATATCGATGTCCTTGCTGAAACGGTGCCGATACTCGAGCATCAAGACCGTGCCGCCGCCGAAACTCCAGTCGTCGGGCATGCCGGCCGCAGCGGCGCTGTCGAGAATCGTCAGTGCGCGGTTGAACAGGGTTTGCCAAATGTGCAAGCGGTCTGCCGTCATACGGCCAGCTTCCGTGTGCAGCCGATCGCTTCGCCCACCTCGCGGACATGGCGCATTACCCGTTCGGGTTTGCTTCCCCAGCGACTGACCTGGCGCACCATGCCGACAAATACCCGCGGCGGCACTTCATCGTAGACGACGCGCAAGTTCGGTCCGAGTTTCGGCGGCACTTTGCCTGTCAGCAAGGTTTGCGTCAAAACGTCGGGCGTCAGGGGCTCCTTATAGCTGACATTGGCCGAGATGCAAGCCAATTCGAGATAGTCGGGCTCTGCTGGCTTTGTCTTGCGTGTCTTGCGGATGGAAAGGTCGAGGCCCAGCACCTTGAGAATGGCGAGCAGCTTCTTTACGCCCAGATCGGGATAGACGCCCGCTTCCAGTTGGTTGATGGTGCCGCGCGACACGTCGGCCCGTACGGCAAGATCTTCCTGCGTGAGCTTGTTTGCCAGGCGCGCCTGGCGGATGGTCGCGCCAATATCCTGAAAATACATGATGACCTCTAATGTTGAATATATTGAACACAGTCTAGCCTTTGTTCCTTGTCATTTCAAGAGATTGTGCCTGGTTCTCTGATTCGATCTGGCTGACCGACTCACGCCGCCGTCTTACATCGGTCTGACTTAAGGGGGCAGATCGTCTGATATCGCATGACAACAATGGGTGACTCCTACAACCAACAGGAGTCATCCGATGCAAGCCCAATCCCCTGGCCTCCCGGCCACCCATGCACCCCTCGCCGACGTCCTCGAGCTCGGCAACACCGTTCTCCAACTGGAGAGCATCACCCAGGCGCGACTCGCCGCCATCGGCACCGCCGAGATCGTCGAACTGAGCGACTTGCTCGATGCTGTCGCCGGTCGCATCAAATCCGCCCAAGGCGAAATCCTCAAAACCTTCACCAATCGCTATGCCGAGCGTGCGCGGCTGCAACTGCTGGCCGACGGCAAGGACAGCGGCACGACCCATGTCATCGACGGCGAGCTCGATATCAGCGTCGAAATCGGCAAGACCGTAGCGTGGGACCAGACGAAGCTGCCGGCAATCTGGGATCGCATTGCCGCCACCGGTGAAGACCCGCGCCAGTACATCGAGGTCAAGTACAGCGTCAGCGAGACCAAGTTCAAAGCCTGGCCGGATACGCTGAAGCAGCCCTTCTCGGCCGCACGCACGGTCACGCCAGGTAAGCCGAAGTTTGCCGTGCGCCGGATCGGGGAGTGAAGGCAATGACAACATCTTCCTATTCCCTGCATCCGGCCGCCGAGATCTTCCCGGTCATGGATGAGGCGGCCTTCGCCGCTCTGGTGGCAGACATCGCCGCCCATGGCCAGCGCGAACCCATCCTCATCCTCGACGGCCAAGTCATCGACGGTCGCCATCGCCTGCGTGCCTGCGAACAGCTGGGGCTGGAACCTCAGGTGCGCGAAGTGAGTACCGACGACGGTGATCCGTATGGGCTTGTCGTTTCGCTCAACCTGCATCGCCGGCACTTGACCGAGAGTCAGCGCGCCTTGGTCGCGGCACGCCTGGCCACGCTCCCGCTCGGCTTCAACCAGCATGCGCAAATTTGCGCACCCTCCCAGGAAGGTGCGGCACACATGCTCGGCGTCAGCCGTCGCTCGGTGCAGTACGCCAAAGCCGTTGTCAGCGGCGGCACCAACGCGCTGATCGATGCGGTCGATGCCGGTGAAGTTTCGGTTTCCACCGCCGCCCACCTGGCCCGCCTGTCGGCCGAAGACCAGCATGCGGTGCTCGCCAAGACCCCGGACGAGATTCGCGCCATCGCCCGTGACGTGAAAGCACGCATTGACCAGGCCGGTGTCTGCGGACCCTCGGCCGTGCGCATCTTCGACCGGTTCGCCGCCGACCAGAATCTCTCGGGCATCGAGCAGTGCGCCGTGGTGGAAGTGATCAAGGCCGAAAGCACGCCACTGCCCACCCCGTCTGAGGCCAAACGCATCGCCCAGCAAAAGCAGCTGCTCGTCCTCGGCTCGGACGGTCGCTATCACGGTCCCGAAGTCTCTGCTGAATCGGTAGCCGCCACCGAACGCTGGCTGGCCTTGCGCGAAGGCCTGGAGTCGCTGTGCCGCATCGACACCGATCCCGCCTCGCTGATTGCTTGCGTGCCGCACTACCAGCACAAAAACCTCTCGGCCTGGCTCGCCCGGGCGGTTCCCCTCATCACCCATTTCGACCAGGTCTGGAAAGGAGCTCACCATGCGTGATCCCGTCATGAGCACGCTGCGCGAAGCCGTGCGCGCAGAAATCAACAACGCCTTCGATGTCATCGGCCATGCCCGCCCGCGTGAAGTGGCGCGCGTTGTCTGCGCCCTGCATCCGGAGGATGTGCACAGCATGGGCAAACGACTCGCCGAAGACGCCCTGACCGACATCGCCCGGCGTGAATTAAAGCGCCGACCGAGCAAGCACGACCGTGCCCAACTGGACTTACCCGGCATTCCCGATGCGTTACAGGCCGACCTGCCGCCGGCTATCAGCATTCCGCCCAATGGCGATGTGGTCGATGAGGATGACGAGGGCGTTATCTACAAGCCGCTGGCCCAGGCCACCTTGGCCGATGTCGATGCACATCTGTTGCTGCTCGGCGCACAAATCAAAGCCGACAAGCGTCGCCATCGGGCGCTGAAGGAGTTACGCGACCTGGCGCTGGCCGCAGGTGCCGAACCGGACAGTGTGTTGCTGGCCAGCTTGGTCAGCACAGAGCTGGCAGAAGGGGAGGTGGCGTGATGGCACTCCCAATCGTAACGGCTGATCAACGCCTCGCCGAACGCCACGGCGTCAAACTCGTCCTGCTGGGGGGTTGGGGTCTTGGGAAGACTTCCCAGCTCAAGACACTGCCCGAAGCCAGCACCCTGTTCGTCGATCTCGAAGCCGGTGATCTGGCGGTCAAGGACTGGCGTGGCGACTGCATCCGCCCCAAGACCTGGCCGGAATTCCGCGACCTGGTGGTATTCCTCGCCGGCGCCAATCCGGCATTGCCGACTGAGATGCCCTTCTCGCAGGCCCACTTCGAGCACGTCTGCCAGAAGTATGGCGATCCGGCGCAGCTGGCCAAGTACGACACCTACTTTGTCGATTCCATCACGGTGCTGTCGCGGATGTGCCTGACCTGGTGCAAGAGCCAGCCCGCCGCTTTCTCAGAAAAAACCGGCAAACCCGACACGCGTGGTGCTTACGGCTTGCTCGGCACGGAAATGATCAGTGCCTTGACCCATCTGCAGCATGCCCGGGGCAAGCACGTCGTGTTCGTCGCCATCCTCGATCAGGTTACCGACGACTTCAATCGCAAGACCTTCGCACCGCAGATCGATGGGGTCAAGACCAGCTTGCAGCTGCCCGGCATCGTCGATGAAGTCGTGACGCTCGCCGAGATCAAACCGGATGAGGGCGAAGCCTACCGCGCCTTCGTCTGCCACACGGTGAATCCCTGGGGTTATCCCGCCAAGGATCGTTCTGGCCGCCTCGACCTCATCGAACCGCCGCATCTCGGGCAACTGATCGCCAAGTGCGCGCAAGCACAGAGCCAACCGCGTCCGGCAGCACCGCTGACGACCGGCCTGCCTGCCGCCACCCCTTCCACCGCACCTACTGAATCAAAGGAGTAAACCACCATGACCTATTTCGACTTCAACGACGCCGAACAACAGCAATCTTTTGATCTGATCCCCAAGGGCACGCTCGCCCGGGTGCGCATGAGCATCAAACCGGGTGGCTTCGATGACCCGAGTCAGGGCTGGACGGGCGGCTGGGCCACGCAAAGTTTCGACAGCGGCGCGATCTACCTCGCCTGCGAAGGCGTGGTGATGGAAGGCCCGTTCGCCAAACGCAAGGTGTGGTGGAACATTGGTCTTCACAGTGCCAAGGGCCCGACCTGGGGCAACATGGGCCGCACCTTCGTGCGCGCTGCGCTCAACAGCGCCCGCAATATACCCCCCGGCGACAACAGCCCCCAGGCACAGGCAGCCCGCCGCATTGCCGGCTTTGGCGATCTGGATGGTCTGGAGTTCGTTGCCCGCTTTGACATCGAGAAAGATGCCAAGGGCGAAGACAAGAACACCATCAAGTCGGTGATCGAACCCGACCACAAGGACTACGCCGCGATCATGGGCGTCGCACCGAAGGGTAATCCTGGGGGCAACTCCGGCTCACCGGCCGCAGTCGCTGCGCCGGCCTACACCCCACCTGCGGCAGCGCGTCCTGCCCAATCTACCGTCCCCAGCGGCAAACCCGCCTGGGCGCAGTGAGGAGGAGGCCATGCATGAGCGGCAAATGTTGGGTCTGCCAGCGGCAGGCCCGGGGCTACGGCCATACCGACAACCGCTTCAAGCCCGGGGATGGTCGGCGCTATCCCCTCGACTGGGTGTTTTGCAGTCGGCGCTGCCAGGAAGTGTTTCACGCGCTCTACGGCCAGCGCCTGACCGCCGAGGAACGCGGGGAGCGACTCATGATTGACGCCAGCGACATCGAAATGGCGGCCATGCGTTCCTGCCTGCGTGCCTTCGGCTCGGCCGCCGAGCGGATCGGTTTCGACAAGCCCCTCGGGGCTTACTCGGAGGCCGAGGCGATGACGGTGATCGACGCCATTGTGACGCGCTACACCGAGGCACTGACCGAGCATCACGAACAGGCCAGCACGCCACCGGTGCGGGGACTGCCGGCCAATCAGATCGTCAAGGATCCGTTCGCCGATCTCAAGGATGACCTGCCATGGGAGGTGACGTGATGCTCGACTTCAATTCAGCGTCCACCTTCTCGGCGCGCTTCGAAGCCTTGATCGATGCCGGGCTGCAGGAACGCGAGCGTCAGCAGGCACGTCGGCAGTACCTCGGGGCCTCGCGCCTCGGGGTGAGTTGCGAGCGCCAGCTGCAGTACGAGTACGCCCAGGCGCCGGTTGATCCGGGCCGGGAGTTCTCGGGGCGCATCCTGCGCATCTTCGAACGTGGCCATCGCACCGAGGACGCCATGGTCGGCTGGTTGCGCGCGGCGGGTTTCATTCTCAAGACCGAAGGCAAGGATGGCCAGCAGTTCGGCTTCTCGGTGGCCGATGGCAAATTGCAGGGGCATTGCGATGGCGTCTTCGTCGGTGGCCCCGATGGGTTTGCTTATCCAGCACTTTGGGAGGCGAAAGCGCTCGGCAACAAGTCCTGGACAGACTTGGTCAAGAAGGGGCTGGCCGTATCCAAGCCGGTCTATGCCGCCCAAGTCGCCATCTACCAGACCTACCTTGCCCTTTACGACAACCCGGCGATCTTCACGGCAGTGAATGCCGACTCGATGGAAATCTACACCGAGCTGGTGCCATTCGATGCGGCCCTGGCACAGAAGATGTCCGACCGGGCGGTACGGGTGATTCAGGCGACTGAAGCGGGTGAGTTGCTACCGCGCAGCTTCGCGCAGGCGGACCACTTCGAGTGCCGCTTCTGCAGCTATGCCGAGCGGTGCTGGGGAGGTGCGGCATGAGCACCATTCTCCGGCAATCAGGCGTGGGCAGCAGCGTACTCGCGGGCCGATGGAATGCGTTTGGGCAGGCTACGCCCTTGTGGACGTACCGCCTCCCAGCCCAGGCAAGCCAGCCAGATGGAACGCGGGATGGGTTTCTCGCCATCGCGGTAATAGATCAGCATCCGGCGGGAGATACCCAAGGCTTCGGCGGCTTGCTCCAGCGTCAGTCCTGTTTCGTGCAGCCAGTTCCAGATGCGCTCATGACCGATGCCGCCTGCCTGCTCGATGGCAAGGTTGCGCAAGTTGTCGGCAGCCAATTCAAGTTCGTCCTCGATCCAGTCCACGTGATGCCCAAAAAAGCCAAGCTTAGCCTGGGTGAACAGGGCGTTGTCCTTGATGGGAGCGAGCGCCTTTGTGGTGTTGATCCAGTCGTTCAGATCAACCTCAAAGGTTTGGCCGTCGGCGTAGGCCAAGCGCAAACGGTAGTTGGGCAAGGCCTCGACGGCGGTGAGTATGAAATGGTCTTTGCTCATCATTGCAACTCCTCGAAGGTTTGGGCAAGCCACGCTTGGCGTTCATTAGCCCAAGCCAGTACCTCAGCTATTTCTCGCACAGCCACCCGCCCATGGATGATCTCGATGGGACGGATGCTTACCCACGCCTCACGCCCATCGTTCAACTGGACGTGGAAGTGCGGCGGTGGATGGTCTTTCGGGTTGATCCGAACCCGGCAATTGGCGAAGCGCTGGATGACTGGCATGCGACTCATGATAGTGCAATGGTTGCATGTTATCAAGTGCAGCAGGTGGCTGACTGGAGGTGCGATATGAGCACCCCTGCCAAATCACGCAAGACCTACCGCACCGAGTGGGTGGAACGCTGGTGTCCACCTAAACCGCTGGTCGGCGTCCGCCCTGTCGAGAAGGTGCTCAACCGCCACACCGTCGTGTCCTGCCCGGAATCACGTCTGGTGGTGGCAGTGATCGTGCGCGCCATTGACGACTGCCTGGCTTCCTGCACCAAGCCACGCCGCCAAGCCCGTCGCTTCCTTCTCGGCGACGAACTCATTCAGTGGTGCGACCTGGTCGGCCTTAACCCCGAGTTCGTGCGCTTCGTGGCACAGCGTGCCGGCTACCTCGCCGACGAGAAAGCGCACTGGCAGAAAGTACCGATCAAGGTGCGCATCGAACCCGAGGCAGCGCCAGATCCCGCTACCCGAACAACATCCCATTCAGGAGAACCGCTTCATGCTGGACTTTAACGACGTGCCTTCAGCAGTCAATCCTGCGGGCGGCGATCTCAATCAACAACGCGATACCCTCCGCGCCGATCTGCTGGTACGGCTCGAGTCGGTGCTGATGACGCTGTTGCCTGCCGGCAAAAAGCGTGGCCAGAAGTATCTGGTCGGTGATGTGCTCGGCAGCCCCGGCGACAGCCTGGAAGTTTCGCTCAAGGGTGAGACGGCAGGACTCTGGCACGACCACGCCACAGGTGAAGGCGGTGACATCTTCGATCTGATCGCGGCCCACCATGGACTCGACACCCAGGCCGACTTTGCCCGGGTGCTGGAGATGGTCGGCCAACTGGTCGGGCATGTCACCACGCATCCGCCGAAGCGCAAGAAGACGGAAGCGCCGGTCGATGAACTGGGCCCGGCCACCGCCAAGTGGGACTACCTGGATGCCGCCGGCAATCTCATCGCCTGCGTCTACCGCTACGACCCGGCACCGGGCAAGAAGGAGTTCCGCCCCTGGGATGCCAAGCGCCGCAAGATGGCCCCGCCCGAGCCGAGGCCGCTTTACAACCAGCCGGGCATCGTCTCTGCCGAGCAGGTGATCCTGGTCGAGGGCGAGAAGTGCGCTCAAGCCTTGATCGAGGCTGGCATCACCGCGACCACCGCGATGCATGGGGCCAACGCACCGGTGGACAAGACCGACTGGTTGCCCTTGGCCGGCAAGTCGGTGCTCATCTGGCCGGATCGCGACAAGCCCGGCTTTGGCTATGCTGAAGCCGCCTCACAAGCACTGCTTGCCGCTGGTGCGACCGCCTGCGCCATCTTGCTGCCACCCGAGGAGCGTCCCGAAGGTTGGGACGTGGCTGATGCACTGGCCGAGGGATTTGACGTGGTCGGCTTTATCGCCACCGGGCCGCGCATGACCGTGCAACCGGTCGGGAGGGAGCCCAATCCGGCTGACGATGTCAGCGCAGAGCACGATGCGCCTGCCAATAGCGAGGCGACGGTGTGGGGCAGTGAGGATGCGCTGGCCGTCAGTTTCACCCGTCGTTACCAGCGTGACTGGCGCTATATCGCCTTGTGGGGAAAGTGGCTGATGTGGGACGGACGACGCTGGCGCGCCGAGGAGACACTGGCGGCCAGCGACCTGATCCGCCAAGTCTGCCGCCATCATGCTACGCGGGCCGACAGCACGAAGCTGGCAGCCAAGTTGGCGGCCAGCAGCACTGTCGGCGGCGTCGAGCGCCTGGCCCGGTGTGATCGGCGGCATGCCGCTACTTCGGATGAGTGGGATGCTGATATCTGGTTGCTCAACACCCCTGGCGGTGTTGTCGATCTGCGCACTGGCCGCATGCGTCCGCATGACCGATCCGAGCGGATGACCAAGATCGCGACAGCCACCCCGCGTGGCACTTGTCCGATTTGGCTCGACTTCATCGCGCAAGTCACCCAGGGCGACCGGGCGCATGCCGAGTACCTACAGCGCTTCGCGGGCTACTGCCTGACCGGCTCCACGCAAGAGCACGCCTTGTTTTTTCTCTACGGCACTGGGGCCAACGGAAAGTCGGTGTTCGTGAATACGATCTTCACGCTGCTGGGCGACTACGCCGCCAACGCGCCCATGGACACCTTCATGGAAACACGGGGCGACCGGCATCCGACCGATCTGGCGGGGCTGCGGGGCTCACGCTTCGTGGGTGCGACCGAGACCGAACAGGGCCGGCGCTGGAACGAGTCAAAGATCAAGGAGATCACTGGCGGCGACCGGGTGTCCGCCCGCTTCATGCGCCAGGACTTCTTCACGTATGTGCCGCAGTTCAAGCTGGTGATCGCCGGAAACCACAAGCCGGCCATCCGCAACATCGACGAGGCGATGCGCCGACGTCTGCACCTAGTGCCATTCACCTTGACGATCCCGCCAGAGCAGCGCGACAAAACCCTGCCGGCACGCCTGCTGAAAGAAGGCGACGGCATCCTGGCTTGGGCGCTGGAAGGGTGTCTGGCTTGGCAGGCCCATGGCTTGCGACCTCCTTCATGCGTTCAGGCGGCGACCGACGAGTACTTCGAGGCAGAGGACGCGTTTGGCCAGTGGATCGAGGAACGCTGCTATGTCGAACGTAATGGCCGAACACGGGTTTCCGAGCTGTACGCCGACTGGAAATCCTGGGGTGAAGCGCGCGGTGAATTCGTTGGTGCCATTAAGCGCTTCTCGGATTTATTGGAAAGCCGCCGCTTCGAAAAAACCCGTATCGCGACCGGCCAGGTCTTTCTGGGCATCTCGCTGCGACCGAAGGAATACGGCGGCTATACCCCGTATCAAGACAACTGAAATCGATGGCTTCAGTGACAGATATGTTTTTGCATGTAGGGTCTCCGGTTAATCCGTATACGTGCACGCGTGTACCGTCACCGTCGGCCAGATCGACGGTCAGGCCGCACAACTGGCCGATGCTCGCCTGCTGCATGAGTTCCTGGGGGTGGGCAAAGATTTCACGACCTGGATCAGGCTGCGGATCCGCCAATACGGTTTTGAGCAAAATCGGGACTACTTGCTCACCCAAACGGGGGAGCAAGTCCCCCACCAGGGCGGATTGCGAAGCGTTGATCGGACGCTTTATCTGCTGTCACTGGACATGGCTAAAGAACTCGCCATGGTCGAGCGCACGCCCAGGGGTCGGCAGGCGCGGCGCTACTTCATCGACTGTGAGCGCCAGTTGAAGATGCGCGATCAGGGGGTTGGCACAGCGCCGACCTCACTGGATGCCGGCTACCCGGTAGCGATTGACTTGCTCACAGCCGACATCAACGCGGTCAATCGGCAGGCATGGGCTGATGTCGCCGGCGAGAACGCAGCCCGATTTCATGTCCGGCGTGAGGCGTTGTTGCGACAGCAGCGACAACTGCGCAATCGTGCCGCCCAGCAGGCATTTCTGGAGTTCAACCGCCCGGTCTGGGCACGCTGAAGGGAGACGAGTGATGAGAACAAATACAGCATCCATCCCCTGCACCCTCGGGCGCCTGCTGCCGCAATCAGCACTCAGTACCGACGAACTCAAATCCATGCGCGCCGCCGCCTGGCACAAGCAGGGCATCGTCGTCATCCCGCTCGACGAGATCTACAACGACTGGGATCGCCAGTTTCTGATCGGCCTCGCCACCCGACTCTACGGTGCGCGCACGGCAACGACGAAACAGAGCAGCCCCTGGTGCGAAGGCGAAGTGATCGACCGGGGCGATGGCTAAACCTGGACGGTGGTGGCTGCGACGGCCAAGTCCGTCACCGTGCGGCGTGACCGCGATGGGGCACTGGCCACGCTCGGGCAACTCGGGGAGGGCCGGCCATGACCAAGAAGACGCAACGCGCCAAGGCCCGCGCCGAGAAGAAGCCGCGTGTCGGTGAAGAGCAGATCCGTCCCGATGGCAGTGTGATCCGTTACGTGCGCGAGGAGGATGACGATCAGAAACCTGCCGACCACTACCGCACTGTGGACACGCTGGCGCTGATGCTCAGGAACGGCAGCATCACCGGTGCGATGCACGACGCGGGCCAGCAGTTCTCGCAGGACTTCGCCCGGGCCTTCGGCAGCGGCATGGTGACGGCCCGGCTCGATGGCATGCCGGGCGGTACAGCACCCGGCGAGATGATGATCGAGCGCAATGCCGGAGCGGCGCGAGCGGTGCGCCAGGCACTGGATGCGGTGGGTGGCAATGGCAGTCCGGCTGGGTCGGCGCTGTGGTTTGTGGCGGGGCTGCAGTTTTCCATCCGTGACTGGTCGCTGCGCGATGGCTGGAACGGCAAGCGCGTCGAGAAGAACGAGGCCAAGGGCATCCTGGTTGCGGCACTTGGCATGCTGGCTCGGCACTACGGGTACGAGCGATCAGGACTGCGGCCGTATGGCTCGAAACACCCGGGAGTGATTTCGCCGTGATTGGGGTGGCTGCCTGCTTGCTCGGTGGCAGTTAGGCAGTCTTTCCTTGAAACCCGCCTGGTATTGGTGGAAACATATGTGTTACCATTGGTCAATGAGTTACCAAGTCAAAGAACTGCTCCTGCCCGATGGCAGCAGCCCTTACGCGGCGTGGTTTGCCACTCTGGACCCGATGGCTGCTGCCAAAATCCGTGTAGCGGCTGCGCGGATGGAACAGGGCAATCTGTCTAATGTGGAGTGGTTCCGTGGCATTGGCGAGTACAAGATCGATTGGGGGCCGGGCTATCGCATTTACTTGGCCAAAGACGGTCTGAAGATCATTGTCCTGCTCGGTGGTGGCAGCAAGAAGCGCCAGCAGAAAGATATCGATGAAGCGGTAGCCTTGTGGGAAGAATACAAGCGCCGCAAGGCACAAACGAAAAAAGGAGCGTGAACCATGGCACTGACCCGTGATTTCAAAGAAACCGTGGCTGCCCGTGTGCAGAGCGATCCGGCATTTGCTCAGGCGCTGCTTGATGAGGCGATCACATTGTTCATCGACGGCGAGCCTGATACCGCCAAGCTGATCCTGCGCGACCTGGTCAACGCTACGGTTGGCTTCGAGTCGTTGGCGGAAGAAATTCACAAGCCGGCCAAGAGCCTTCATCGGATGCTGTCGACCTCGGGCAACCCGACGATGAGCAACATCTCGGCGATCTTTGCTGCCATCAAGCGCGCGCTGAAGGTGGAAGTCCACACCAGCGTGGTGATGGCCTAGTTGGGTTCTCGGGATGAGTGCCAAACCGCGCACTGAGGCCTTGGGCGCAATCCACGAAACGATGCAGGCCTTGCATGAGATCGGTGCTGTGGACCGCGAAATGATGGGCGACTTCGCGGCGGCCTGTTTGAATGACGCGACGCCGCAACTGCTGAGTGAGCAGGAGGCTGCCGACTATCTGAATGTCTCGCTGGTGTTTCTTCGCCAGCAAGTGCAATCGGGGGAGTTGGCTTGCACAGATCAGCCGGGCGGTCCGTTTCTGAATCGTCAGGATGTGGTCGCCTACAAACAACGCGTTGATGCACAGAGTCGTCAGGCATTAGATGAGCTTGCTGAACAGGCCCAAGCATTGGGTATGGGCTACGACGTGCGCTGATGTCGCAGACCGCGTAGACTACCGACACGACTCACCCCATGACCGTCCGGTAAGGCCGGATGCTCTTGGGGCGACGGGCCACCTTCGGGTGGCTTCGTCACATCTGGGCTGGTGAAAAAAAATTTGTGCTGCTTTTCAAAACCCTATTGAACCCCGTCCGGACACAAGGTAGGCTCTTCACCTACTTCTGACACTTGCGCCCACCCGATTCGTTCCGGTGGGCGTTGTGCTTTCTGGGTTTCAGTTCGTGATGCGCAACAACCCGCTCAGTAGCGGCGAACGCGACTCAGCAAACGGGTTGACCACGGTCACGCCGCGCCAGGTGAAGCCGTTGCGAAAGTCTTCCGAGAGCAGCAGCCGGCAGCGGTTCTCTGCGGCGACGGCCAGAACCAAGGCGTCCCATATCGGTAGCTGATGGTCGACGGTCAGGTCCAGCGCCGACTGAAAAGCAAACCAGGTGGAGTCGGCCACCTCGAAGCTGTCAGCCCAACTCAACACGGCTTCACGCGTTTGTTCGGCAGAGCGTTTGGCTTTGCCCGTCAGAACACGGGAGAGTTCTCCCAAGTGTCCGCGCCGGTGTGAAACTGGTGCAAATCAGCCGACATAAAACTGGAGTGCTGTGGTCCTTGAAATGATGTGAGGGTCATGCGCGCCGAAGGCGCAAGCGGACGCCCCGCTGGCGATCAGGAGGCCAGCGGAGGCGAAAATCCGTCAGGAAAGGGGATCAGAACTCGGACTGATCGCGCATGCGGTAGGAATTGCCCTCGA
>Ga0208244_101390_pt1 | contig 13367 bp, 10 predicted proteins | sample SubbioCR12Aug_5A_FD_184828 | JGI IMG/M metagenome (GOLD analysis project Ga0208244, IMG submission 184828) | Serpentinite rock and fluid subsurface biosphere microbial communities from McLaughlin Reserve, California, USA - CR12Aug_5A (SPAdes) | ecosystem: Environmental > Terrestrial > Deep... | reverse complement strand
TTTTTTATCGCCAGATTATTTTACCGATTATTTCATTTGTCGGTCCGTGGTTACAGCATTCCTCCTTAAAAATGGCTTTTTAAGGGTTGACTACTTAATTGAATGTTTTATCTTTAATTTTGTTTACATAGATGTAATGAATTTTAAGGAAAATATGAAAGAATTAACTCTTAAAATCGAAGGAATGACCTGCAGCCATTGCGTGATGCACGTAAAAAAAGAACTTGAAAAAATGGATGGGGTAAATGTGAAAGAGGTAAAAATCGGCTCGGCTGAAATTGAATACAATGAAAACATTACTACACCCGGCGATTTTTTCGCGGTTATTGAAGAAGCCGGATATATACTTGTACAGTAATAAAGAATAATAAAAATGAAAAACGTTACTCTTCCGGTTGAAGGGATGACTTGCGCAAGTTGTGTTGTAAGGGTAGAAAAAACAATAAAAAAAATTGAAGGGGTGGAATCTGTTTCTGTTAATCTTGCAACAGAAAAAGCGACAATCTTATTTGCGGAAACAACTGATTTACACTCCATTTCTTCAGCAGTGGAAGACGCGGGTTGCAAATTAATTTTACCCGCACAGGGTTTTTCAAGCGTGAAAGAGACAAACATTCATAACGCTAATAATTATAAAGAAGAATCATATAAAAAATTAAAATCGGAATTTATCCTTTCTGCAGTTATTACTGCCCCCTTAATGCTGATAAGCATGATGATGATGACCGATTGGTTTCATTCCGCTTCCCCGTTATCCTCCGAAGACTTAAACAAACTTCTTTTTCTCGCGACGACTATTATAATGTTCATCCCGGGCAAAAGATTTTTTATTACTGCATTCAAACTGGCAAAGCATTTCTCTTCCGATATGAATACGCTTATAGCTGTCGGAACGGGTATGGCATACATTTACAGTACTATTGTTACACTTTTCCCCCACTGGCTCGGTATCGTTTACATTGAACAACATATCTATTTCGACACGGCAGCGACAATAATTACACTTATACTACTCGGTAAACTTCTTGAAGCACGTGCAAAAAATAAAACCTCCGACGCGATAAGAAAGCTAATCGGTTTGCAGCCGAAAACTGCACGGGTAATAAAAAACGAAAAAGAAATAGAAATCAATTTAGCAGATGTAAAAGAAGAAGACATTCTTATAGTCCGTCCCGGCGAAAGAATCCCGGTTGATGGGGTAATAATAACCGGCTTATCATCAATTGATGAATCCATGATTACCGGGGAGAGTATCCCCGTTGATAAAGCAGCGGGAGATAAAGTAACCGGCGGAACAATTAATGGAAACGGGAGTTTCCAATTCAAAGCGGCTGCTGTGGGGTCGGCAACCGTATTGTCGCAAATTATAAAACTTGTTGAACAGGCTCAAGGTTCAAAAGCACCGATTCAATCACTTGCCGATAAAATAGCGTCCATATTTGTTCCTGCTGTAATAACTATTGCGGTAATCACATTTCTTTTATGGTATTTTGTAGCCGGAGCTTTTTTTGTTGACGCAATGATTAATTTTATTGCTGTTATGATAATCGCTTGTCCGTGTGCTTTAGGACTTGCAACTCCAACCGCTATTATGGTGGGAACCGGACTGGGAGCCTCAAACGGAATTCTAATTAAAAATGCCGAAAGTCTTGAAAGAACATGTAAAGTAGATACATTGATACTCGATAAAACCGGTACAATAACTACCGGAAAACCAGAAGTAACAGGTGTTTATCCTACAAAACAATATACAGAAAACGAATTACTTCAAATAGCGGCTTCTGCCGAAAAGCTGTCGGAACACCCATTAGCAAAAGCAATTGTAAAATATGCAGAGGCAAAGAATATTTCTATTGATAAAGCGGCAGATTTTCAATCTCATACCGGCTTTGGCATTACTGCATCAATTGACGGAAAGAGCGTAGTAATAGGAAATGCTGATTTATTAACATCAAAAGGAGTTGATGTTTCTGTACCACTCTCCATTATCCAGAAGAATGCAAATACGGGTATTTTAATTGCCGTGAACGGCATTGCTGCAGGTATTATTACTTTGGCAGATAGAATTAAAGAGACTTCAGCAATCGCGGTTTCAGAACTAAAGAAGATGGGAATTGATATTATAATGCTGACGGGCGATAATCAAAAAACTGCAGAAAGTATTGCGATTAAAAGCGGCATTGAGCATTATAAAGCAGAAGTTCTTCCATCCGAAAAACTGAATATATTGGCTGAGTACCAGGATAAAGGAAAAGTCGTAGCAATGGTCGGTGACGGAATAAATGACGCTCCTGCACTTGCAAAAGCTGATGTCGGGATTGCAATCGGTACCGGAACAGATATAGCGATCGAATCTGCGGACGTTACTTTAATCAAGGGAGATTTACTGGATTTGGTAAAAGCAATAAAACTTTCTAAAAAAACTTTACGTACAATAAAACAAAACCTTTTTTGGGCGTTTATATACAATGTGGTCGGTATTCCCATCGCTGCTTTCGGATTGCTTAACCCGATGTTTGCAGCTGCAGCTATGGCTTTTAGTTCCGTTAGCGTTGTATCAAATTCACTTCGACTCAGAAAAGCCAAATTGAATTAGCTTTTAATTCCCTACTTTTGTATTAGTCTCGTTTCATGTTAATAGTTATTTTAGCGGAGAAAATTTCCGATTATTTAAGGTTATTCTGAATGAAATATTTTCTCTTTTTCATGTTTATTCTTTTTGTTACCGGTCTTCAAAAGCAATTATTTGCACAAGAGTATTCTAAAGTAGTTGCCAAAATCGGTGGAACAGTAATAACAGATGAAGAATTCGTTGAAAGATATGAACTTACACCGCATTTCGGTAAGCATCGAACCCGACAAGCCGCCGGAAATCGGTTACGCTTTCTTTACACACTGATCGCAGAAAAACTGTGGGCGCTTCAGGCTGTCCAAGAACGACTTGATACTTCCGAAGCAATAATAACTTCAACGGAAGCGTTTGAAAAAATGTTTATCCGGGATTATATGTTTAAAACTGAAATAAGGGAGAAAGTATCTGTTTCCAGAGAAGAGGTAATTAACGGTCTAATTAAAAATGCTGCAACTCTATATGTGAATTTTCTTTTTTCGGAGGATGAGGAAGAGATTTTCAATCTCTATGACCTTCTTAAACAGGGGATTCCATTTGATACTATACTTGCCGAAAGTCCCGAACTTGATGAACAGATAAGTCCGATGGAAATAGTATACGGACAGATGCAAGAAGAAATTGAAGATTCTCTTTATAGCTTAAAATTGGGCGAGTTCACCGCCCCGATATACACCCCCGACGGCTGGTACATCTTCCGGTTAACAAACAGGCTTCAAAAGGTTATTGTGGCAACTTCTGAAGAGAGTGAAGAATATCAAACGGTTTCCAAAATCATTAGTGCGAGAAAAGAGAAAGAGGTTTATGCTGATTTCTATTATAATTTTTTCAAGGATAAAAAAGTTGATGCCGACGCAATTTTGTTAAAGAGTCTTGCTGTAAGAATCTCCGGGATTCTTTCTGATAAAAAATCTAAATCTTCACTCAGCGATACCGATAAAGTCTACCTTGAACCGTTACAAGTGGTTAATCTACTTAACAGCTATCCTTCAGATACATTAAAGATGGTTATTATTAAATTTCAAGATGACCCGATAACATTAAGACGGTTCATTCTTCTTCTTGCTTTCGATGGATTTAGTGTTATCAACACTGCTCTTGAAAATGTTTTTTCTTCTCTGAACTCAAGAACGAGAACATTCATTGAAAGAGAGTTTATTGCAAGGGAAGGAATAAAGCGGGGGATATTAACTATTCCTGAAGTAAGAAATCAAATTACTATGTGGCGCAATAATTATCTGTTCCAGATTCTGCAAAATAAGTTTATTGATTCCGCCGAGGTAAGTGTACAGGAGGCACTCGATTTTTATAATAGAAAAAACAGAGAGTTTACATATCCGAAACAGGTAAACATTATTGAGATACTTACAGACAGCCTTGAAATAGTTCAAACTATACTTGATGAAATTGATACCGGTAGTGATTTCAAACTTCTTGCAAAAAAGTATAGCAAAAGAGAATTTACAAAGGGACATGATGGTGAATACGGATTTTTCCCTATTACACTCCACGGAGAAATCGGAAGAATTGCTTCGATGCTTGAAATTGGAGAAGTTTATGGACCGATTTCTCTACCCGAAGGTTATTCGATTATCAAACTAATAGGAAGAAAAGAGGAATATATAGAGAAACCTTCTAAATCATTCAATGAATTGAAAGATAAAATTATTCGTGATTTAAGAGCCGCCAAAGTAAAAAAGATGTTGATTGACTATACGGTTAAACTGGCATTTAAATTTGGAATTGATATTGACCCGGATGTGTTCAATTCTCTTCAAACAACGGATCTAAATTCATTCGGTATCCGGTTCCTCGGTTTTGGAGGAAGGATAACCGCGGCTCCCTTGTTAGCTCCACAGGAAGATTGGATTGAAGAATATTTTAGACAACAGAATAAATTACCGTAGTTTTTAACTTGATTTCCGTTTGATTGAATGAAATACGGATTGTGAATTCTGTTTGGTTACTTTAATATCAGTAAGTTTCTATTAATCGAATTAATTATTATTAATAATACAAAGCAATTTTTCAACTATAAAAGAAAGATGTCAGTTATGAATTTATTACCAATTTCTCCGCAGGAATTTATTTCCTTTTTAAAAGAAAACAATATCAAGAGATTTTATTTCGTTTACGATTCCGAATCTGAAAGAGTAAAATCTTCCCACGAAGAACTGGATTCAATAACCAAATTTTTCAATGCAGATAAAAGGGATTTTAGAAAACATGAGGGGATTTTCGTTCAACTTTCATCAAAGTACGATACTCTTTATGCAGCATTTGTTCATCGAACCAATAGAGGACAGGGGGCGGGTGGTCTTAGATACTGGCAGTATTTCACAATGGAAGAACTTTTCCGTGATGGATTAAGATTGGCGATGGGAATGACACATAAAAACGCACTTGCCGGTTTGTGGTGGGGTGGCGGTAAAGGAATTATGGCTTATAATCCTGAATTAGACAAGAACGATCCCGGGATACGCGAATTTTTATATAAAGAATATGGCCAATTTATAACATCACTTAAAGGATGCTATGTAACTGCAGAAGATGTCGGTACAACCGTAAAAGATATGTCCAACATATTTTCAAAAACCCGGTTTACAACATGCATCCCGCCGGAGCTCGGAGGCAGTGGAAATCCTTCTGTTCCTACAGCACGCGGAATAGTAGCCGGAATAGTGGCGGCACTTGAATTTCTCGGTGAAAAAGTTGAGGGAAAAACAATTGCAGTACAAGGATTGGGAAATGTCGGATTACCTTTAATCAAATTTTTATTTGAAAGAGGAATTAAAAAAGTAATCGGATGGGATATTTTCCCGGAGGTCGTTGAAAAAGCAAGGACAGAGTTTGCAGGCTTCAATACCGAATTTCATTTATGTAAGAGAGACGACTGTTCATTCTTCGGTGTTGAATGCGATGTACTCTCTCCCAATGCAACCGGAGCAATATTAAATCCGGCTACAATCCCTTTAATAAAAGCAAAAATTATTTGTGGTGCAGCAAATAATCAACTTGAAGATCCGGTTAGAGATGATATTGCAATTCACAACAAAGGTATATTATACGTTCCGGATTTTCTTACAAATAGAATGGGAATTGTAAACTGTGCGGATGAACAAGCAGGTTATGTGAACAACGATCCGATTATTGAAAGACATTTGAATAGGGAGTGGGAATACTCAATCCATCAAATGACGTTAAGAGTTTTAAAGAATGCAAAAGATACAGGAAAACCGACAGGTTCGGCAGCAGTTGAAATGGCAGAAGAACTATCTCTGGAAAATAACCCTATTTATGGACATAGAAGCCAATTAATTGTAGATTCTCTTGTGGCAGACAACTGGCATCTTGCATAATCGCAAAAGTCGATATTTTACGGATGCGGGAAAATATTTCCCCCATTTTTATTTTTTAACCAAACCGAGTATTGATATTTCTTCTTCAATTTTTTTTGCTAAATCAGTCTCGCTAATCCCTTCAAGAGAAAGTTTGGCGTATTTAACCGTTTGAAGCGGTGGGTCTCCTTCGCCGGAAAAGTATTTAAATAATGCAAAACCGAGTCTGTTTCTATCGTTTTCGATCGGAAGAAATCCGGCAAATTTTTCAACTATTCCGTAAGCTTTTTTTTCAAGACTGTCCGCCGGAAATTCTTTTGTAAAAGGAGGCGGTAATGTTGTCATATCTTATCCTTTATTCTTTTTAATAGATTTCAATCTCTTTTTGTAAATTTGTCCTCAAAATTAATAAAATAAATTGACAAGTTTTACGTTTGAAAAAATTCTTATAATCCGGCTATCATCTCTTGGTGACGTGCTGCTTACAACTCCGCTTTTAACTGCACTTAGAAGAGAATACCAATCATGCCAAATTGATTTTTTAGTAAGAGAAGAATACTCTGATGTTTTGCGTTATAATCCTCTATTAAACAAATTGATTAAGTATTCTAAAGATGGTTCTGATGCGGCTAATCTAAAGAAAGAATTAGAGTGTGGTGGTTACACGCTTGTAATTGATCTTCAAAATAATTTTAGGAGTCGTTCATTAACTTTGGGAATTAACAGTAAAGTAGTACGATTCTACAAGAACACTATATCAAAGTTTTTACTTGTAAACCTTAAAATAAATCTTTTAAAAAACTCCGCCTCCATCACGGAAAGATATGCTGAAGCAGCCGGGATAAAACTGAATGATGGTGACCGGGTAAAACTTTACCTGCCTGAATCAGACTTAATTGAAAACAAACAGGGGGATAATAAAATGATCGGGTTATGTCCCGGGGCAAAACATTTTACCAAACGGTGGTTGAAAGAGTATTACATTGAACTCGGAAAACTATTGATAAAGAATTCTTTTTCGGTTTGCTTATTGGGAGGTAAAGATGAGAAAGATTTATGCGAACAGATTTCGAAAGAAATCCCGGGAGCAATAAATCATTCTACCGACAACAATCTATTTCAACTTGCTATTAAAATGAAGCAATGTTCGGCGATTGTTTGTAACGATTCCGGTTTGATGCATTTAGCTTCCGCTCTCCAAATACCGGTTGCTGCAATTTTCGGGTCGACCGTTAAAGAATTCGGCTTCTTTCCGTATAAAAATAGAAGCTCTGTGATAGAAAATAATTCCTTAACTTGCAGACCATGTTCTCACATTGGAAGAGAAAGTTGTCCTAAAAAGCATTTTAGGTGTATGCGTGATATTGAACCGAACGATGTGTTTAAACAATTAATTAATTTGATTTCTTATGAATGATAAGATTTGGCTTTTAATATATAATTTTCTTGTAGTGCCGCCGCTATTTATTTTAGTAAAGATCGCCTCACTTTTTAACAATAAGGTTAAATTGGGAATTGCAGGCAGAAAACGTTTGTTTGAAGATTTAATAATTTCCGCTGCCGTGCTTGACAGGCGAAAGAAATTGATATGGGTACACTCTTCATCTCTCGGTGAGTTTGAACAGGCAAAACCGGTAATTGAAAAAATCAAATCTGAAATAGATGTAAACATACTTGTTACATTTTTCTCACCGTCGGGCTATCTCAATTCAAAGAACTATCCCCATGCCGATCTTGTTTCATATATTCCTTTTGATACGTTATCGAATGCTCAACGTTTTATTACGGTCGTTAATCCTTCTCTTGCCATTTTTATGAGGTATGATATCTGGCCTAATCATGTTTTTGAGTTGGCAAAGCAAAAGATTCCAAGCATACTAATTGATGCAACTATGCTTAGAACCTCGGCAAGAACAAAGCCTGTTGCAAAAAGTTTTCACAAACAATTGTTTAAGCAAATCACAAAAATATTAACCGTATCGCAGGAAGATGCAGATAACTTCAAGTTATTCAATTGTGAAGATGAAAAACTTTTACCGGTTGGCGATACCCGTTTTGACAGGGTTTACCAACGGAGTTTGATTGCTAAGGAGAAAAACCTTATACGTGAAGAACTATTGATCGACAAAAAAGTTATAGTTACCGGAAGCACCTGGGGAGAGGATGAGGAGGTATTAATTCCGGTTTTTGTGAAAATAGCAAGATATTGTAAAGATGTGGTTTTTATAATTGCCCCGCATGAGCCGACGCTTATTCATCTCGAAAAATTGGAAAACGATTTTGCCGGGAAATTGAAAACTATTCGTTTTTCTTCATTGAACAACTATAATGATGAGCGGGTGATAATTGTTGATTCGATAGGGATATTACTTACACTTTACTATTATGCAGACATTGCTTTTGTCGGCGGCAGTTTTAAGAGTAATGTTCATAATGTGCTGGAGGCGGCAGTTTATGGTATTCCTGTTCTTTTCGGTCCTAAAATTCTAAATTCCCGCGAGGCAATTGAATTATCTAAATTAGGCGGTGGCATCATGGTGAAAAATAAGAAAGAAGCCTACCGGCAGATAAGAACTTTGATTACCAATGATGATTTATTGCATTCGAAAGGGATAATTTCAAAAGAATATACGGAGCAGAACCTCGGAGCTACCGATAAGATTATCGGCGAGATTTATAAGTTTGTTGGGTAACCGGGACCATTTATTTTTTTACTCCCAAATTTTAGCTTCAAACACACCTTCTGAATTAACGACCCCTCTTAACATACTTTTAGTGTTGTAGTGCATTATATAATTGCCGTCTTTATCAACTGCAATTAAACCCCCGTCATTCGGACGTAATCTTTCGGTGAATATTTCTTTAACTGCTTCCGATAATGTTATTTTTTTATATAGCATTAGTGCGGAGACGTTGAATGCAACGGCATGTCTAATGTATTGCTCTCCCTTCCCTGTGCAGGATACCGCACATGCTCTATTGTCTGCGTAAGTCCCGGCACCAATAATAGGAACATCTCCGACACGTCCGGGCATTTTAAACATCATTCCACCCGTGGAAGTCCCTGCGGCAAGGTTGCCCATTTTATCAAGTGCTACTGCTCCGACGGTTCCTTTTTTATCATTTTCCGTAGTTTTTTTTCTTTGCTCAAATTTTTCTCTAACTACGGGTGTAATGAAGTATTCGTTTTCAACCATTTCAAGGTTCATTTGCTTTGCAAAACTTTCGGCTCCTTCCGAAGTGAAGAGAACATGCGGGGAATTCTCCATTACTTTTCTTGCGAGGGAAATCGGGTTTTTAACCGTCTTAACATTTGACACAGCACCGCATGAAAGATCTTTCCCGTCCATTATTGATGCATCAAGTTCAGCCTTCCCCTCGGAGGTTAACACAGCACCTCTACCCGCATTGAAATCGGGATTGTCCTCAAGATAACGTATTACATTTTCAACTGCATCAAGACTGCTTCCTCCGTTACTCAGAATCTCTTCTCCAATTCTTAGAGCTGTTTGCAAAGAAGAAAGGTAGATATTCTTAAGTGAATCCGGCATGTTTACATCCGTCCCGCCGGCGCCCCCGTGAATAACGAGAACGTATTTTCCTTTCGTTACCACCGATTGAGCATTTAAGTATATATTTGTAATAAACAGAATAAAAATACAGAGGAGAAAAATTTTTTTCATTTAATCAATCTTTTTTGAGTTAAGAAATTCAACCAATCTATTTAACAGCTCTACTTGTGAAGCCTTAAGTTTTAATTTCGCTTCTGCTAAGTTATAGAATTTCCCTTTATCTATTTCGGGAAAAGATTTGAGCTTACCGCTTTTATATGGAAATTCCATTTGAAAAGTATTACTTATAATTACCGGTTCGTTTTGATTAGGATACTCAACACCCCAGGCGTGTACAACTTTCCCCCCTTTTTGAGTTATGCTTCCGAGCGGTATGAATTCACCATTTGCTTCAATGCCGGTTTCTTCCTTAGTTTCCCGGATAGCGGTTGAAAGAAGGTCTTCGCCGTTATCTATTTCTCCTTTGGGAATGCTCCAGTATCCTTCATCTTTCTTCGTAAAGAAAGGACCGCCGGGGTGAACAATAAAAAACTGCAGTTCACTATCTTTGAAGCGATATAATAAAAGTCCTGCGCTTATCCTTGGTCGCTTAAGTTTTGTTTCCATTTCCCTATTCTAACTTACGGCATAATTCATTAAGTTCTTCGGCAGAAATAAATACTTCAGTAAAAATTTGTTTAATAATACCGGTATCAATCTTTTCAAAATCCTTTTGAAGCGGTGTAATACAAACACCTCCCACATCAACCGAAGCGGGGCTTAACATTATTTGTTTTTCTCCCTCTTCAAAATAGTATGAGGGACGATGTTTCTTTCTTAAAAAAACGATAACCCGCCATTTTAAGTTGTTGTAATCCGATAAGATATTCATCATCGGTTCGTCATTAAGTCCGTTAGAATAAATATTTAAAAACTCATTCAGGCTTTTAGATAAGGCTTCATTATTGTTTGATTCAAAAGCGAGGAATTTTCTAAGACCGTCATCTACCGAAAAGAGATTTACACCATTTTTATCGGTTACTAATTTACCATAGCGGTCACAGATGCTTTCATACTGATAATCAATAGGCATAAAATTTTTTTTGCCTGCTTGAAAATGAATATGATCAGGTGCAGATGCGCCGCATTTTGGACCGTTATAAAAAACAGTGTAGTATTCACCAAGGTCTTTTGATAGTTCAAGAAAAATCTCAATATTGCCTTTAATCTGTTGCGGTTTATGGTGCAGAGAAGGTATTGTAAAATGTTCCGGAAAAATGGGGAAGGGATTTACAAGAATTATATAATCATGTTTCCAGTCCAACTCCCTTTGTTCCTCGGGGAGATTTTGCTTGCATAGAAAGCACTTTCTGTTGTTAACCGATTTTTCATCCACTTTAGCAGAAGTTGATACGAGTCTGCCCGGGTTAAATTGAACTTTAATTACAATATCATTAAAATTAAATGTTTTTGTTTGAACGGAGTTAAGGGAATTATAACCACTTTTGCAAAATTCCCACTCGTTTAACTGGCTATTTAATAATTCTTTTGATGCTTCGGAATAATTCATTTCTAATTGCTAAATAAAGGATGAGGCGGAGAAGCCCCGCCCATAAAAAATATTATTATTAAATTCAGTTTGAATTTTTATTCATTTTTATTCTCGCTAAAAGCTCAAACGTTCTTACTTTATCTTTGTAAAAATTGTGTTTATTTACCTGTTCAATACTAAGCGATGAATCGGTATTCCCCTCCCATCTCCGGCAGAGGTAAATTGGTTCGTAGATTCTTCCTATCTGGTAGCGGCGGGAAATCCCTATTACAACAGCATAATCTTCGCCGTAGCTCACGTTCGGGAAATTGTTTTCTCTTAAAACGGGGGTGTAGTAAGCACGCGGAGCACCAAGCCCGTTAATTCTAAGGGCGTTGTTTCTTCCGTTATCGGGTGTCCATTCTTTATGGTCAATCAAACCGGGAGGGATTTCTTCAAGTTTAAAGTTAGTCATACGATAAGAACCGATAACTGCTGCGGAATTTTCAGCATAGAAACAATCAACAATTTTTTGAAGTGTGTTTTCGTCGATATAAATGTCATCGCTATCAAGTTGAACAGAAAACTTTCCGCAGTCCGGGTGGTGAGCCGCTTCGTTCCAGCATCCTCCGATACCAAGGTCTTTTCTTTCAGGGATAAGATGTACAATCCTCTTATCTTTAGCGGCAAATTCGGCAACTTTTTCGGTAGTACCGTCTGTAGAATAGTTATCAACGACAAATAAGTTAAAATTAAAATTAGTTTTTTGTGCTAGTACAGATTGAATTGCATCTGCAACTGTATTTATTCTATTTTTTACCGGGATAATTACGGATGCTTCAAATTCAAACTTATTATCGTTAAAGTCAAAGGTTTGAAATTCCGGTTTCAAATATCCGTTTATATCTTTAAGATGCTCTGTACATGCCTGTTCCATTTCAATTTGAACCTGGCGGTTACGGGGATCAACATAGTCAAAAAGTTTTTCTCCTGACTTTCGAGTATCTGTTTCAATAGACGAATAAAGATATTCGTCAATTCTTACTATTGGAGAAATTTGAGACAATCTTAACCTGGTATCATACAAACCGGCGAATTTATACTCTGCATTTTTATTTACTTTCTCTTTCAACAATTTTGAGTTGAAAAAGAATAGAAACCCGAAATTAAAATCATCCCGTAAACTACCGGTTTGATATTCGATTACAGGGTGAGGGGTTCTAACGTCATTTTTAATTTCGTAATAGTTGGAATAAACTATCCCCGCATCAAGATTATCGGCGACGGTTAAAAATCTTTCGATCGCGAACTGCCCTAATTGAATTAAAGTATCCTGTTTTATAAAAACCGAATAATCGCTTTGTGATTTTTCTGCAATTAGTTGAAAAGTTTTGGAACTGTTAATCTGTTCAATAAGAATTAATTCTGTCCCGCTTATAAGGGGATAATCTCTCACGGTAGAAAGAAGATATATCTTATCTACCATGCCGGTGCTCATAAAATTTTCTACTGTATTTTTTGTATGCTCTAATCCGTTATAAGGGATAAAAACTGTAACGGGTTTACTCATTATTTTCTCCGAATAGGGGTTTTATAAATAAAATATTTAAAAGGCACTTAAAAGATAAAAGTAAAGGAAGGATTTAACAACTCTTTTAGAGCATTAGTAATTAATCTTAAGAGACAATTAAGGTTGATTTGATTGCATCCTGAAATTTGATATGCATCCATAAAAAGGAGATGGATTTCGCAAATTTGTTTATAGTCTTAGTTTTAATACTGAAGGTTTTTGAAAAAATCTTTCTCTTTCCCGTAATCTTTTTCTTGTTTTTTCCGGTTAATAGCATGGTAAATGGTACGCGGATGGCAGAGCCATGATTTTCGCTGGTGAGTTGCGGTTTTCGAGTGTTCCATTTTCCGTGTTCTCGATAACGAATTCCAATCTACTACGAACTCGAACACCGATACTGTTTGAACATCTTTATTTGCATTAATGGTTTTATTAATGATTTGCGGTTTTCGAATGTTTTACTCCGACGGAGTCGGGGTAAAAAAGTATCGAGAAAACCTTTAATGGATCAAACTTCTAACCTCTAACCTCTTACTTTAATTGTACGCAAATTATTATGATGGTTTATGATTTCCGCTGATGAGTTGCGGTTTTCGAGTTTTTTACTCCGACGAAGTCGGAATGTATCGAGAAAACCTTCATATAACAGACTTCTAGCCTCTTGCCTCTCGCTTTGAAAGATAAATTACTATTTCTTTTTATATTTACGCACACGTTTATACTTATTTAATTTCGGATGATTATTATG
>Ga0208244_101389_pt1 | contig 13374 bp, 11 predicted proteins | sample SubbioCR12Aug_5A_FD_184828 | JGI IMG/M metagenome (GOLD analysis project Ga0208244, IMG submission 184828) | Serpentinite rock and fluid subsurface biosphere microbial communities from McLaughlin Reserve, California, USA - CR12Aug_5A (SPAdes) | ecosystem: Environmental > Terrestrial > Deep... | reverse complement strand
GCTGGACACGCTGAAGACCTACACCGTCGCCACCTACGGCGGGACGCTCACCGCAGGCGCCGCCGCACACACCCTTCCCGCGCCGTGGTACGTCTACCACGACCCCGCAGTCAAATGCCTCCAGATCAAGGCCAACATCGGCACCGTCTTCTGGATGCGGTAGCGGCGGGCGCGTGTTTCGCGTCGGCAGGGGTTGCAGAGCATAAGCGGTTTCTGACATAATGTGCCTCTACCGTGTTCCCGGTTGGAGCACCTTAGTACAAAAAAAGGGGTATTTCATATGATGCAGTTTTCTCGTCGCGATTTCCTCAAGGGCGGGGCCGCAGGTCTGGCACTGGCCGCCGTTCCGGGGATAGCCCAAGCCGCCGCGCTGGTCGGCAAAAAGGCCAAGCCGCAGGTCGGCGTCCAGCTTTATTCGATCCGCGAGCTGTGCAAGCAGGATCTCGTCGGCACGCTCAAGGCCGTCAAGGAGATGGGCTACGCGGGCGTCGAGTTCGCTGGCTACCACGGCAAAAGCGCCAAGGAGATCAAGCAGATCCTCGACGATCTGGGCCTCGTCGCGTGCGGCACCCACACGGGGCTGGACACGATCAAGCCGGAGAAGCTCGCCGAGACCATCGCGTTCAACCAGGAGATCGGCAACAAATACCTGATGGTCCCCGGCATGAACGCCAAGGACGCGCAGGGCTGGATCGACTTCGCCAAGATCTTCTCGGTCGCGGCGGAAACCGCCAAGGCGGCGGGCATGTACGTGGGCTACCACAACCACCAGCACGAGTTCAAAGACAAGTTCGACGGCATCAGCAAGTGGGAGATCTTCTTCAGCAACGCCTCCCCGGCGGTCTGTCAGCAGTTGGACGTCGGCCACGTCGTGTCGGCGGGCGAGGATCCGGTCTACTGGCTCAAGAAGTTCCCGAACCGTTCGCGCACCCTCCACGCGAAGGAGATCTACCCCGGCCCCGGCATTCTGGGCAAAGTCCCCGAGGGCAAGGTCGGCGTGAACTGGGACGAGGTCTTCGCGGTCGCCGAGGCGGACGTGACCGAATGGTACATCGTCGAGAGCGAGGCCGACCCGAAGTCGCTGGAGAACATCCGCGGCTGCTTCGAGTTCCTCAAGTCCAAGGGCCGCGCCTAAACGCCGCGCCTTGGCCGAATGAAAAAGAGAGGCCTGTCCATCCGGACGGGCCTCTCTTTTTTATGCCGCCCCCGACGGCGACAGGCGTCCTCAGATCAGGCCGCGCCGGATCATCACTTCGGCGATCTGCACCGCGTTCTGCGCCGCGCCCTTGCGGATGTTGTCGCCGCAGCACCACAGCGCCAGCCCGTTCTCCACGCTCGGATCCGTGCGGATGCGCCCGACGTTCACCACGTCGCCGCCGCCCGTGAAGAGCGGCATGGGATACTGCGCCGCCGCCAGATCGTCGATCACCGCGACGCCCTCCGTGGCCGCGAGGATCTCGCGGGCCGCCTCGGGCGACATCGGCGCGCTGAACTCGGCGTGGACTGCCACCGAGTGCGCGTAGAACACCGGCACGCGCACGCAGGTGCTGGCGATCCTGAGATCCGGGCACCCGAGAATCTTGCGCGACTCGAACGTCATCTTCGCCTCTTCCGTGGTGAAACCCGGCATCTCCTTCTTGGCGCTGCCGATCTGCGGCAGCACGTTGAAGGCGATCTGGTGCGGATAGGCCTTCACGCTCATCTCGCCGCCTGCCGCGTACGCCCGCGCCTGCTGCTCCAGCTCCTCGATCGCCGCACGCCCCGTGCCGCTCACCGACTGGAAGGTCACCGCCGTCATGTGCTTCAGCGGGACTTTCTTGTGCAGCGGCGCGATGCCCATCAGCGTGATGATCGTGCTGCAGTTGGGGTTCGCGATGAAGCCCTGATGCCGGTCGAGCGCCTCGGGGTTGATCTCCGGGATCACCAGCGGCACGCGGTCGTCCATCCGGTAGTCGTCGCCGTTGTCGATCACGACGGCGCCGCGCTTGACCGCCTCCCAGCCGTACAGCTTGGACGCGCCCTTGGAGCCCTCCGTGCCCGCGAACAGCACCACGTCCAGCCCGTCGAACGCCTCGGGCTTGGCCTCCAGCACATGGAACGTCTCGCCCGCGACCTCCTCGTCGCGCTCACGCGTCGCGAGAATGCGGATCTCGCTGGCGGGGAACTTCCGCTGGCGGAGAACCTTCACCATCTCTGTCCCAACCGCACCGATACCGACCAGACCAACCTTGTACTGTTTCATGCGCAGACCCTCTTTTCGTTCTGGAAAATGGGGGCGAATCTTATCGAAAACGCCCCCGTGAAGCAATGAGGAACTCCTCACGGCCCGTTGGCGCGTCACCTTTTCGCCTTTGCCGTAACCCTGCCATCGGATACACTGCCCCGGATGCAAACAAACCCATGGAGGATCGGCCTCAAGGCCGCGCGCGCCAATTTGATCCCCGGATTGGTCCTTCAAGCCGCGGCGGTGTCCCTGTTGGCGGGGTACACGTTTGTCGCGCCCGTGCGTACGGCATTGGAGGTCATCGCCGGGTGGCAGGCGCGTTACGGCGTGCCCTTCTCATGGGGCAGCTATTTCTTTTTCTGCGGCATTGTGCCGTACCTTTTCTGCCTCGCCGTGCCGGGCCTGAAGATGCGGAACCCTTGGCGTGACTTGCTCTTCGCGTTCGGGTTCTGGGGCTCGATGGGCATCATCCTGCCGCATTTCTACGCGTTCCAGAGCACCCTCTACGGCGACGGCACGGATTTCTGGACGCTGACCCGCAAAGTCCTGACCGACCAATGCGGCTATACCGCTTTCTTCGCGTCGCCCGTCGCGGCCATCACCCACCTCTGGAAGGCGCACGACTATCGCTGGACGGAAATCCGCCCGCTTCTCGGCAAGGGCTGGATCAAACGCCTGGTGATCCCGAATCTGGTGATGAACTGGGTCCTCTGGTACCCCAGCATGTTCGTGATCTACAGCCTGCCGCAAAGCCTGCAGTCGCATGTGGCCGGACTCATCGGCTGTTTCTGGGCTCTCATGTGCATGCAGATCGGCGTCCACACGAAACCCGGCAAGGCCGCAACCGACGCCGGGGCGTCCTGAGGCCGCCGGTTTTTCGTTTGTCTCCGGACTGCGGTCGGTTAAACTAATGGGCCGAAAGCAGGAGTTCCCCGACATGGATCTGACCGAAAAGACACTCGACCTGAAACGCGTCTTCGAAGGACGCGCCTTGACCATCGATATCGCGACCATCGAACTGCCCAACGGGCGGCGCTCAACACGCGAGATCGTGCGGCATCGCGGCGCGGCGGTCATCCTCGGCCGACGCCCCGACGGCAGCTATGTCCTGATCCGGCAATACCGCCGGTCGGTCGGCGAGACGCTGCTCGAAGTCGTGGCGGGCTGCCTCGAAGAGGGCGAGTCGCCGGAGGACGGCGCGCGCCGCGAGATGGAGGAGGAAAGCGGCTATCCCGTGGTGTCGCTCGAAAAGATCGGCGTGATCGTCCCCTGCCCCGGATATTCCGAGGAACGCCTCCACCTGTTTTTCGCGGAACTCGCCCAGGAGCCGTCCGCGCAACGGCCAGACTTCGACGAGAATCTCGAACCCGTCGTCATGTCGGCAGACGAAATCAACGCGGCTCTCGACGCGGGCGAGCTGATCGACGGCAAAAGCATCGCCATCTGGCTCATGTGGCAGCGCCGCAACACCCTTAAGCAGACCGAAAAATGAAGCCCGAACTCCAGATCACCTCGCTGTCGAACCCCAAGGTCAAGCACGCCGTCAAGCTGCGCCAACGCTCGCACCGCGACGAGGCCCGGCAGATGCTCGTGGAGGGCTACCGCGAGTGCAAGCGCGCGCTCGACAACGGCTACCGCCCTGACATGCTCTTCTACTGCGAGGCGCTCTACCTCAAGAACCTCAACGAGCCCGCCATCGTCCAGCAGTGCCGCGACCTCGGCGCCGAACTCTACGCCTGCTCGACACCCGTGTTCGAGAAACTCGCCTACCGCGAACGCCCCGAAGGGCTCCTCATCGTCGGCCCCCAACTCACGCGCAAACTGGCCGACCTGACCCTGCCCGAACACGCGCTCGTCGTCGTGGCCGAGGCGATCGAGAAGCCCGGAAATCTCGGCACCATCCTGCGTTCTGCCGACGCCGCAGGCGTCCATGCCGTCATCGTCTGCGACCGCTGCACCGACATCCACAACCCGAATGTGGTCAGGGCCTCGACCGGCACCCTTTTCTCTGTCCCGGTGGTCGAGGCCGACAGCGACGAAGCCCTCGCCTTCCTGCGCGAGCGCGGGTTCTGCATCCTCGCCACAACCCCCCACACGGACAACCTCCACTGCGACGTCCCGCTCACCGGCAATGTGGCCATCGCCGTCGGCACCGAGCAGTACGGCCTCACCGAAAAATGGATGACCGCCGCCGACCTGCGCGTGCGCATCCCGATGCTCGGCCTCGCCGACTCGCTCAACGTCGCCTCTGCCACCACCATCCTGCTGTTCGAGGCCGTGCGGCAGCGGATCGCCGCCGGGCAGGTGGCCGTCCCCCCTGCCGAGGCTTGGCACGGAGAAGATACGTTCGATGCCTGACCGCCGCCCCAAAACCCCATAACCCGCGCCATCCCGCCCATTCTGCATGTATACCGTTGTATTCACCTCTATCCTGCCCGTTTGCCTCCTTCTGGCACTCGGCGCGGCACTCTGCCGGTCTGGCTTCCTACCGGACACGTTCTTCACGCAGATGAACCGCCTCGGCTTCTGGCTTCTCCTGCCCTCGCTCCTGTTCTGCACGATCATCAAGTCGCCGGACACCGCCAGCGCGGCAGGGCTGCACGTCGCCCTTCTGCTGTGCGCGAGTTCGGTTCTGGTGACCGGCGTCGGGTGGCTGGCGGCGCGCGGGCTAGGGCTTGCCAACGGCTCCACCCGTGCGCTCATGCAAGCCGCCATGCGCGGAAACCTCGCCTACACGGCCCTCCCGGTGCTCATCTACGCCTTCGGGGAGGGCAGCGAGGCCGCCGCCGTCGCCGCCTTTGCGCTGGCGCCGACGATCCCCTTTTACAATGTCCTCGCCGTCGCGATCCTGACACAGCCGGGCGGACAGCGGCGCGGCCACCTGACACGGGCCCTGACCGCCGTTCTCCGCAACCCGTTGATCATCGGCTGCGTCCTCGGCCTGCTCATCCACCGAAGCGGCGCATCCCTGCCCGCCGGACTCTTCAACGCCGTGGACGCGCTGGGCCGCGCCGCCCTGCCCTGCGCACTGCTGGCGCTCGGCGCCGGGCTCACGCCCGACCGCATGCGGGCCAGTTTCCGCCCGGCCCTCGCGGCGACCGCCCTGAAACTCCTCGCCATGCCCGCCATCGGATATGCCCTCACCTGCGCGGCAGGCGTCACCGGCGACGCGCGCCTCATCGCCTTGCTTTATCTGGCGAGCCCCTGCGCCGTCACGTCCTATGTCATGGCCGACCAAATGGGCGCGGACAAAGACCTCGCGGGCTCGGCAATCGTGCTCAGCACCCTGTTCTGCCTGCCGGTCATGGCGCTGATCCTCATTGTCTTCGGACAATAATGACGCATCCGTTGTGACAACGTGACGTTTTCTGCACAAAAAAACCCGGGGCCGGTTTGACCCGGCCCCGGGTGCTGCATGACAGGAGTGGTCTTATATATACTTTGGTTGTGTGGTTAATCGTTTTTGCGCAGGTTGAGGAAGAACGTCCCCTTTTCCGTCTTGACCCTTAGCAACAGGCTCTCGCCCTTCCCCTTCTTCACTGCTTCTTCAAATTGTCTCGTGCTGTTCACCTCTTTGCGGTTCACCTCAAGGATCAAAACCCCCGGCCTCAATCCCGCTTCCGCTGCCGCCGAACCCTGCTCCACCTCCGTGACGACCACACCGCGGCCCATCTCATACCCGAACCGCTGGGCCAGATCCTGCGTCAGCTCCTGAACCTGAAACCCGAACGTCAGCGGTGCCGCTTCCTCTCCCTCGGACGAAGGTTCGTCGGGGAAAGATCCCACCGTCACCGTGATTTTCTTATTCTTGCCGTCACGGAAAAGAACTAGATCGGCTTTCTTATTAGGCATAATCCGTGCCACATCGTTTCGAAACCCCGTAATGTCCTTGATTTTCTTGCCGTTCAGCTCGATCAAGATGTCTCCACTCCTGATCCCAGCCTTGTCCGCCGGCCCGTCTTTCTGCACATCCGCAATCAAAACGCCCCCCGCCTCGTTACGCCCGAAGGACTTTGCCATCTCCTCCGTCACCTCGCCTGGATTGAGGATGACTCCGATGTAACCCCTTGTCACTTTGCCATTTGCGACCAACTGATCCTTGATGCTCATCGCCATGTCGATCGGCACCGCGAACCCGATCCCCATATACCCTCCGCTGCGGCTGTAGATCGCGGTGTTGATGCCGACCACCTCGCCGTCGATGTTCAGCAACGGCCCGCCGGAGTTGCCGGGATTGATGGCCGCATCGGTTTGTATAAAGTCTTCGTAGTCTGTTATGCCGATGTTACTGCGTCCTTTAGCACTCACTACCCCGACCGTGAGTGTCTCTTTCAGTCCGAAAGGATTCCCGATAGCGATCACCCATTCACCGATCAGCAGCTCTTCCGGATTCCCGATCTCCAAAACCGGCAGGTCGGTCGCCTCGATCTTGATTAACGCCACCTCGGTCTTCGAGTCGGCGCCGACCCGCTTGGCCGGAAACTCCCGTCCGTCGGCGAGACGCACCGTGATCTTGTCCACATCGCCCACCACATGCGTGTTAGTGAGGATGTAGCCGTCCTTGCTGATGATGAACCCCGACCCCTGCCCGGTCTGCTTGAAGGTCTGCGGACGGGTCCGGTTGGGAAAACGCCTGTCCTGCGGATTCTGCCGACCGCGCGGCACCCCGAAGAACCGCTCCGCGAAGTCATCCCCAAACAGGTCGAACGGGTTGTTGAAGTAAGGGTTCATCCCCCCAACCGGAACCTGCTTCTCCACCTGAATGAAAACGACGGCAGGCGTCGCCTTGGCTGCCACACCGGAAAAGCCCCGCCGGAAATCGAACCCCTCTTTGCCCTCTTTGGAGAACCCCGGCTGAGCCAGAATAGAAAGCGCGAATGCTAACGCCAATAACCCTTGTTTCATAAGCACCTCCCCTATCCCTCGCGCCCCAAGCTCACAGGCGCACGCCGCACCGCTCCAGAATAAAAACAGACCATAACCCTTTCCAGCAGACGGCAACCTTTTTCACCCAACACCGCCACGCGAGTGGATCGGGTTATGGTCTTTTACGGACCTGTTTCTTGAACCTCTTGCCGCCTTCTCGCATTGGCGTCTTTACTTTAGCTTTACGCATGCCAATCGCATGACTCACGCCTTTTATCACAAAAAAGCCAGAAAACCGCGCGAAACCACCGGAAAAATGTTATCCGACGGTAACTTTCGCGCCCCCTCAAAAAAAGAACAGCGACAGGTTGTCCTTGCCGCTGTGTCAGGTTGTCGCGAATGGCGCAGGCTTCGCGCCCGCCAAGGTGCAGGAACCCCTACAGGCCCTTATCTTTCAGTCTCTGCTCCAGTTCCGCAACCCTCTTCTTGAGTTTCTCGACCTGCCGGGGCGTCAGGAGCTGGGCGGCGAAGTCCATTTTGGGGACGGCCGGCAACCCGATGTAATACTCGCCCGCAGGCACATCCTTGGAAAGCCCGCTCTTGGGCCCGACCTGCCCGCGGTCACCGATGGTCAGGTGCCCCGAAAGCCCGGCCTGCGCCCAGATCAGGCAGCCGGACCCGATCCGCGTGCTCCCCGCGACACCCGCCTGCGCGATGATGCCGCTGTAGTCGCCGACCTCGACGTTATGCCCGATCTGCACGAGATTGTCGATCTTGGTCGCGTTGCCGATCCGGGTGCGCCCGAAACGCGCACGGTCGATCGTGGTGTTGCACCCGACCTCCACGTCGTTGCCAAGCTCCACGATGCCGAGCTGGGGGATCTTCTCGACCGCCACGCTCCCGTCCGCACGCGGCACGACGTTGTAGCCGTACCCGTCCCCGCCGATCCGCACGCCGGAATGCAGGATCACCCGCTTGCCGAGCCTGCACCCCTCGCGAACCGTCACCTGCGGATAGATGTGGCTGCCCTCGCCGATCTCCACGCGCTGCCCGATAAACACCTGCGCCTCGATCACCGAACGGTCGCCGATCACCGCGCCGTCCTCGATCACCGTCCACGGCCCGACATGGACATCCTTGCCGAGCACCACCCCGGAACCGATGACGGCTGTCGCGTGGATGCCGGGCAACCGCACGACCGGAGGCGGCGCGAACCACTCCGCCGCCTTCGAGAACGCGCCGTTGGGGTCTTCCACGCGGATCAGGACGGGCGCCGGGCAGGTGCCCTGCCAGTCATGGCCCACCAGCACGGCGCTAGCCCGCGTCGCGGCCAACTGTTTGGCGTATTTCGCGTCTTTGAAAAACGAGAGGTCGCCCTTACGCGCCTCCGCGAGATTCGCCAACGCGACAATCTCCACAGACGCATCGCCCGTAAGCGCGCCATTCAGCCGTTCCGCAAGCTCTTTGACCGTCAGGACCGCCATGATCTCACTTCTTCTCGGCTGCCGCTTCTTTTTCCGCGGCCTCTTTCGTGTCCTTGCGCACCTTGGGGTCAACCCCCATGCGCTTGAGAACCGCGTCGGTCACATCCAGCTTCGGGTCGTAATAGGCCATCGTCGTGCCGTCGAGCACCATGCCGTATTTCGCCTCCTGCGCGAACTTCGTCAGCACCTCGCGGATGTCCCCGGTGACCTGCCGCAGCAGGCGCGAATCCAGCTCGCCCAGCTCGCGCTGAAGCTTCTGCATCTCCTGACGCAGGTCGCGGTCGGCCTCGGCCAGCACGTCACGGTGGCGCATCGCCTTGTCCTCCGCGTCCACCCGCGCCTTTTCACTCAACGCCGGGCTGCGCGCCTCTTTCACCGCCTTCTCATACTCGTCGCGGAGCTGCTCGAAACGGTCGCGCTGCTTGTCGAGTTTCGCCTGAAACTCCTTTTCCGTGTCCTGCATGAGCTTGCGGTCGCGCTCGCGGCTCGGGTGGAACCGCACCAGATCGACCATGTTGACGACCGCCGTCTTTTCCTGCGCCATGACGGCAGCCGCCGCCAGAACCATCGCCGCTATCCAAACTGTACGTTTCATCTTGTCCTTTCCCGGGCGGGGACACCCCGCCCATGCTGGCCAACGCCAACGCCTGTTACTCAAATCCGATCGTGAAGGAAAACACCTCTTCACTCGTGTAACCATCATCCTCCACGAACGGTTTCGCGAAGTCGAAACGGATCGGGAAGCCGGGGATGTCGATCCGGAGACCGATACCGGCCGCGAGGCACACGTTCGACGTCTCGGGGTCAAACGCGTCCACGCCGAGCGAGCCGACGTCCATGAAGGTGGCGAACCGCACCGCCTTGAAGACCGGGATCGTATATTCCGCCGTCGCCATCGCGAGCGTCTGCCCGCCGATCGGCGCATGCCTGCTGCCATTCGCCCCGTACACCTTCGGGCCGATGTCGCGGTACTCCACACCACGGATGGTGCGCGGCCCGCCCAGCCAGAGGCGCTCGTAAATCGGCACGTCGCCGTTATAGGCGTCGACCGTTTCCACACGGGCCCTGACGCTCAGAACGTGCTTGTACCACGGCATCGGGAACCACTGGCGGAAATTCGCGCCCAGCTTGTAGAACTCGTTGTCGCCGAACCCGCCCTCGGAGAGTTCGCCGAACACCGTGGTCTGGTAGCCCTTCGTCGGCACGAACGCCTGATCGCGCGTGTCGTGCGCCCAGTAGAGGCGGAGCACGCTGTTGATGTTGTCGCCGTACAGGCTCTCCTGATACTTGAAGTACTGGTTGGCTGGACCGGCCCAGCCGGGCGTCGAGGTCTGCGTTCCCGCTGGGTCCAAGAACCAGACACCATCATCGACATCATCCATCTGCACCAGCTCGGCCGTGTAGCGCGCACCGACGCGGCCCACCTTGACCGGATAGGAGAGCCCGACCGACGCGCCCGTCCGGGTCTCGTCGTACTGGTCGAACCAGCGCATCCGGTGGTAAAGCTCGACGGTCAACGCCAGCGGGCGGTCCAAGAACCACGGCTCCGTCCACGACACCTCCGCCGTCTGCCTGCGGCTACCGATTTCCAGCCCCAACCGCGCCTTCTGCCCGCCGCCGGTGAAATTCGGCCAGTTCAGGATGTCGAAGTTGCTCTGGGAGATCTCCATGAAACCGACCAGATTGTCCACGCTGGAAAAGCCCGCCCCGATCATGAAGTTGCCCGTGCGCTGTTCCTCGACCTCATACACCAGATCGCGCGTGCCGGCCTCGCCAGCCTGCTCGCTGTAGTGGCGCACGTTCTTGAAATACCCGAGGTTCTTCAGGCGGTTCTCGCTGCGCTCGATGCGCGGCTCGTTCATGATCTCGCCGGGATTGACCATCACCTCGCGGCGGATGACCTTGTCCTTGGTCACGTTGTTGCCGCGGATGATGATGTTCCGGATGTGCACCAGCTCGCCTTCGCGAACCTCGAAAATGATCGCCATCCGGCCCGGCTTGCCCGGCACCGTCTCCTTCAGCGCCCGGACGCTCGTGTCCACGTACCCGCGCGAGCCGTAATAGTCGCGGATGTCCTTCGCGGCGGAGTCGATCAGCTTCTGCCCGGCCACCTGATCGACCTTCAGGCGCTCGCCTGCCGCCAGCACCTCGCCCTCGGGGAACAGCTTGACGCCACGGATGGAGGTCGCCTCCACGCTGTAAATCTCGCCTTCCGTCACGGCGAACACCACATCGACCTTGTCCTTGCCGACCGGCTCCTTCGTCGGCGAGGCCACCTTCGCGTCGAGATACCCGTAGTTCTTGTAGACCTCCTCCGCCATCTGCCGCGCGTCCTCAAGATCCTGCGCGGAAACCGGGGTGTCCGTGAACCAGCCGCGGGGGTCATACCACGGCCGCTGCCCGAAGGAGACGCGAAGCTCCTCTTCCGGGATCGCCGTGTTGCCCGTGAAACGGAACTTGCGGATCTTGGCGCGCTGCCCCTCTTCGATGGTCAGCAGAACATGCGCCGCGCCCACGCTGCCCTCGATCGGCTGGATGTCCACGCTGATCTTCACGTCAGGGAAATACTTCTTCACGTACTCGTCGCGGATGCGCCCCGCCTTGGCGGAAAGGACCGGCTCGTCGATGTAATCGCCGTTCTTCAGCTCGGCCACCTTGCGGATCTTGCGCTCGCTCAGATAATCGGCCCCCTTGATCGCCAGCGGCTCCTGAAAACGGTAGCGGCGCTTGACCACATAAATCACGCGGACGCCGTCATCCAGCTTCTCAAGCTCGACGCCCGCATAGCCGTAACGCCCCGTGTCCAACAGCGCGCGCACGTCTTTCGACAACGCCTCCTGCGAGATCTCCGAGCCCACCGCCACATTGCAGAACGACAGCACATCCGTCGCGTCCGAACCGAACTGGTCAAGGACACGAACCGTCACCTCTTTGACCGTGTTCTCGGCCCCGACCGCGCAGACCGCCACAAGAAGCGGCACCGCAATGAACGCACGCCACAATGTACGCATTCTCTACTCCTCGCCTTGTTTATTTGCGGAAAAGGAAACCCGGCTTTCCCGCCTCGTTTCGTGGAATCCGCAAAACCTGTTCCCAATTTCAGGAAAAGATCGTGAAATTAAAGCCTATCCCGTGCCGAAATACAAGCCCGTAGTGCGCTTTCGCGGCGTCCGTCAGCGCAGAGACGCCACCGAATCACCCTCGACAAGCGTGCAGGGCAGCGCGATGAGATCGACGGGCACCGGACTGTTCTGGCGTTTCGCGGCGCAGACCGTCCCGGCAAGGCGAGCCAACGTGCGCCCGATCTCGACGAGCGGCAGCGCCACCACGTCCGGACGACGATGGAGATAGCGCGAATAGTCGTCGTAGTTCTGATCGAGGAACACGACGGACAACGTCTCCGGTATCCGCACCAGCCCCTTGCGAACCGCCTCGCCCAGCGTGCGCGTGTGCTGACCCGAACTCCCGAGGATCAGCGCGGTCGGGGCCTGTTCCGCGATGTACGCGGAAAACGCCTCCATGTTCGCGAGTTGCGAACGGCAGACAACGTCGGAGACCGGCGAGTACGGCGTCCACAAGACCAGACGCTCGTCCGGCTCGATCCCATGTTCCCGCAGCGCCTTCACATACCCGTTGCGGCGCTGATGCACCCAGATCGCCGGAGCCTGGCTCAACCACAGGCCAATCCGCCGATGGCCCCGCTCCACCAGATGCCGCACCGCCAGCGCCACGGCCTGCTCGCCGTCCTCGTGCACGGTCGGCAGGCCGGACTCGAACAGGTGCGTGCCCGCCACGAGACAGGGCAGCCCCATACCCTCCGCCGCGCCCGCCTGCAAGGCGTGCCGCGATGTGGAGGGCATGACGACGAGCACGTCGGCATGGCTATTGTGAAGGCGCTTGACCAACGTGGGCACATCCATGTTGCTGTCGCCGACGAGCGAGACGCTCAACCCCTCCTCCAGCGCCGCAGAGTCGAGGCCCTGCAGCACGCCGCGCGTGAAATAGTCCACGCCGCCCTCGCCCTGCAAATGCAACAGCACCGCCACGCGGATCACGTCCCGCCGCGCCGTTGGCTTGCCTGCGCCGTTTTCAGGCGGTCGCGGCAGCGCGACGCGCGGCCCCACGAAACTCCCCACCCCCGCCCGACGCTCGACCCAGCCCTGCGCGCACAACGCGTTGACCGCCTTGCGCACGGTGGTCCGGCTGAGCCCCGAGATCTCCATCAGCCGAGCCTCGGAACAAAAATCGTCGCCGACCTCAGCGCCGGAATCGATGAGGTGTGCGATGAGCCGGTCACGCAAGACCTGAAACGCCTTGCGCGCCGGAAACGGGCCGCTGATGACAAAATTCTTCATCTGACGCTGATGATCGTCCCTTTGGGCGTGATGTGGTATTCGATGGCGTTGGCAGAATATACCAATACTCCCCGCGAAGGCAATCCCGCGACCGTTTCAAAGATCTGGCCCGGCGCGGCAAGCTGCTGGAACGTCACCAGCGTGTAGACGCCGCCCGGCAATGCGTCCGCGTCCGCCACATCCAGCTCCAGCGTGTCCGTCGCGGTGGCGAGCGAGAGCGTGCCGTTCACCACAAGCCGGTCGCAGTTCCCTGCCGCGTCGATGGCCAGCCTCAGCTTGCTGTTCGCCCCGAAGGTGACGTTGTTGGTCTGCGCCGCGAGATTACCGACGGTCAACGTGCCGACGAGATGCGCGCCGGTGCCCCTGTCGATGCTGCCGGGCGCGACCACGGCGGGGTTGCCCGCCGAACCGCCCACAGAAACGTTCGCAACCCCGTATCCGGCGA
>Ga0208244_101388_pt1 | contig 13375 bp, 4 predicted proteins | sample SubbioCR12Aug_5A_FD_184828 | JGI IMG/M metagenome (GOLD analysis project Ga0208244, IMG submission 184828) | Serpentinite rock and fluid subsurface biosphere microbial communities from McLaughlin Reserve, California, USA - CR12Aug_5A (SPAdes) | ecosystem: Environmental > Terrestrial > Deep... | reverse complement strand
ATGCACCGGCTCAATCATCGCCCCCGAAAAGGACTGGACTATCGAACACCTCATTCGGTGTTTTTTGAACAACCAGAGTGCAAAGCCGCATGAGTAATAGGATTGCACTTATAACTTGAATCCAAGTGCTTTGGTTGTTAGGTAAATGCCTGAAAGAAGATGTATTAAGAAAATTCTCCGAAGGTAACATTATACCTTATCGTTAAATAGGGTAGTCGATTCGTTATATTGTCATTAAATTGGACTTTGCCAATAGTATGCAGAAATCGCTAGCCATGATGGGCTCAGTTGGGGGCGCAAAAAAGGCCACTGATCTCTTTTCTACTATCTTTTAAGGGTGTTTACTTCAATCGCTATTCGCTGCAGATCAGGCTTTGCTATTGCGATTCGTATAGAGTCGAAGCAAATTTGGCTGTTCCATGGCGATGAGAAATCCAAAATGGCGCTTCCTCGGCACTGAAAAGTTTGTTACCTGATTGTGACATGCAGGAGGTGCATCGAAAAAACGATGATTTTGTATCTTGTGCGCAGACTTGGTGCGTTATTTGCATTTTTATAAGGCTGTAAAGAATCGATCTTTTGACTACATATGTGTCAGTAAATGGCGGGATATGTTTTATCGAGCAGCGTTAATGTTTGTATGCAAAGAAATCGCTGGTTACATATGGTTGTATAGTGCTTGGAAAAATTGACGGAACAGTTGGATGAGTGCCAAAAATTTGGCATGCCTCAGTTCTAATCAAATGCCTTTTGATACTTCTGTCAAATTTTCATCCCATGCGTCTGATTTATCAATAGTATTTGAAGTATAAGGTGGGAATATGAATTGCAAGGCTACAGAAAAACAAATAGCGCATAAGTTGGATGATCTTATTCATACCATGGTACCGACGGGTTCTTTGGTTTTCGATGTCGGAGCAAATATTGGAAAAAAAGCTAAATCGTTTTTAGAGGCAGGCGCCAGGATGGTTATTTGTTTCGAGCCTCAGCCTAAATGCGTTGAAGTCTTGCATAGAACGTTCAGCGGAGCAGAGAACGTCATTGTCGTACCAAAAGGTCTTGCTGCGAAACAGAGTGAACTGGTTTTGTCAATTTGTTCTAAAGCAAATACGATTTCAACTTTTTCCGAGAATTGGAAGAATGGCCGGCTTGCCGATTATCAATGGGACCAGCAAACCAGAGTTGAGGTTACGACGCTTGATGATGCCATTAAAAGTTACGGTGAACCCTATTACATCAAGATTAATGTAGAAGGATTTGAATTTGAGGTTCTTAGTGGGCTTCATACGCCAATTGCATTGATTTCTTTTGAATTTGCATCGGAGTTTATTGATCAAGCTAGGCTTTGTTTACAATATTTGGGGTCACTCGGATACCAGGAATTTAATTTTGTTGAAGGTGAAATGTCATCATTGACCTTAAACCAATGGACCTCTAGCCAGGATTTGTTGGAATATTTAGGTGGCTCGAGTGATCCTTTGCTATGGGGTGATATCTATGCGCGAATGATAGCCCCGGTGTCGCAGCATACGGACGACGAAATATTTCGGAAAGGTGAATCCCTTTCTCTTAGACAGATTCATGACTTCAATCAGTTAACAAGAGATCGTTGGGTCATGTCCAAAGCTCGATCCGTTGCGTCCGGTCAACGCGTTTTAGATATCGGGGCGGGTACATGTCTTTATAGACCTTTATTTGCACATTGCGATTATAAAACACACGACTTTAAACAATATGAAGGTAACGAAAAAGTTGGCGGTGCCAAGGAATACGGCCAGATCGATTATGTGAGTGACATACTAAATCTTCCGGTGTCGGATCAATCTTTCGATGTCGTTCTATGCACTGAGGTGCTTGAGCATACACCTGAGCCGATTAAGGTATTACAAGAAATATCCCGTATTTTGAAACCCGGAGGTCGGGCCTTTTTGACGGCGCCGCTTGGTTCCGGTTTGCATCAATTACCGTACCATTTTTATGGCGGATATACACCAGAATGGTATAAGCGTTTCGGTACAAATGCTGGATTGAGGCCCGTTGAGATAACGCCGAACGGCGGTTTTTTCAAACATCTTGCCCAGGAATGCGCACGTGCGGCTTCCGTTTGGGCAAGTTACCCGCAATTGCACGGCCAGGATGCATCTGAAATTTACTCGCTGTTTTTTGAAAAACTGCCGCGCTTCTTATTCGATTTGGATGATCACATTTTTCTAGACAAGTTTACTGTGGGTTATTTTGTCGAATTTCAGAAGGAGGTGGTTGTTCGGCCAGCATTGGATCCTTTGTCTGGTTCAAAGGTTGTTGAAGTGGCAGCCGCAATAACATCTGAAAGCAAAATTAGTAAGCTAGCTAATCTGGAGCAGGTTTTGGCTGATAAAGGAATTTGGCAAAAAAAAAACCCACTTAAGCTACATCTAGGTTGTGGTGAGCAGCGTTTAAATGGTTATATCAATATCGATTATCCGTCGGAACATCACCAAGTCATGCGCCCCTCTGTGGATTATGAAGCCGATATCATTCAGTTGTCGTGTTCAGATGGGGTGGTGGATGAAATACGGCTTCATCATGTTTTCGAGCATTTCAATCGGGTGCAGGCGCTTGCGTTATTGATTAATTGGCAGCGCTGGTTACGTATTGGCGGGCGTTTACATATCGAAACGCCCGATTTGATTGGTAATTCGAAAATCCTTATTTCCGACGTCGAACCGAGCGTCCGAACAGCTATCGTCAGGCATTTGGTCGGCGACCAGGCTGATTTTTGGGCTTACCACGTTGATCAATGGTATGAGGAGCGCTTTAGAAAAACCCTTGATAAGCTCGGTTTTAATGTGATTAACGTTCGTAATTGGAACTGGCCGCACAAGCCGTATTTGGCCAATATCGAAGTCGTTGCGGAAAAGTCGATCGAGCGAAGCTTAGATGAACAACTAAGTATTGCAAAGGATTTGTTGAGGGATGCAATGGTCGCCGATAACGAAGGGGCGACTCATCAGGTATGGGTCAAACAATTAGTGAGCTTCTTCGAAGATTCTTCGACGAACCGGTCTTGCGTTATGCCGAATCAAGCCAGCGTTCCAAATCCGGAGCAAATAATTGTCGTCAAAATGATGGGAGGTTTAGGCAATCAGATGTTCCAGTTTGCTGCCGGTTTGGCGCTCGCCCGTATGAGGTCAGCAACTTTAAAACTCGATCTGAGTTTTTTAAACAATACTAAGTCTCGCAAGGGTTTTACTCGGCGTGATTTTGGTTTGCATGCATTCGATCTCGTGTCCGATTGCGAGGTTACTCCCGGTTTGCCCGATTCGGAAGCTAAAAAGTCAAAAAAATTTGTAGAACGTAGCTTTAAGTTTGATCCGGGCTTTTTTGATTTAACCGGAAATATCTATCTGGAAGGCTATTGGCAAAGCCCGAAATATTTCGACTCGATTAAGGATGAGCTTAAGAATGCCTTTCGTTTGAGCGGGGAAACCAATGCATCGCGGCAAGCGCTAATACAGGATATTACTCGGAATGTTGCCGTGGCAATGCACGTAAGGCGTGGCGATTATGTTCAAGACGCACATACCCGCACCGTACACGGTGTTTGTAGTGAAGCCTACTATCAATTAGCCAGTGAATTCCTGGTTCAAAAGTTTCCTGATGCGCATTTTTATATCTTTTCTGACGATCCGGAATGGTGTCGGGCTACCGATTTGGTAGGCAGTGCACCTTGCACAGTTGTGAGTGACGGTAGTAGTGTCGAAGAAGATTTTTATCTGATGCTTTTATGCCGTCACTTCTTGATTGCGAACAGTTCATTGAGTTGGTGGGCCGCTTATCTGGGGGATGATGCAGCTAAGACGGTAATTGCTCCCGAACCTTGGTTCGACGACCCTACTTTGGAAGTTGACGATCTGATACCTAACGATTGGGTGCGGTTTTGTAAAGCGCCTGGTCCACGATTTACCGATAATCAAGAGTTGCCGGAAGTCAGCGTGGTGATCCCCTGTTATAAGCAGTCCGATTATTTGGTACAGGCCGTTGCCAGTGTTATCGGGCAAAGCTTTTCTAACTGGGAGTGCATCATCGTCAATGACGGCAGTCCGGACGATACCAGCGAGGTGGCTCATGAGCTGATTGAACGTTATCCTAACTACAGCATTCGGCTGATTGAAAAGGAGAATGGCGGTCTGTCTAGCGCACGTAATGCTGGTCTTCGCTCTTCTAAAGGTAAATATATTCTTCCGTTAGATTCGGATGACAAACTGCATCCTGAATGTTTGGGAAAATACGTCCAGTTCCTAGGTTCCAATCAGCAGGTTTCGATTACCTATTGCGATAGGCAGGATTTTGGTGTATCGGTCCAAAAAGTACAGGCGCTTGATTTTAATTTCGATGAATTACTTAGCAACAATCGTTTGTCCTATTGCTCGATGTACCGGAAAGAGGTTTGGGAAGATGCTGGCGGTTACGACGAAGCCTTAAACGCCTATGAAGATTGGGAGTTTTGGATATCGGCATGTAAGCGTGGAAACGTGGCCAAGCGCATGCCAGGGTTTTTGCTGTACTACCGGGTTAAGGAGGACAGCATGTATACGGATGCCTTAACAAGGGATGCGCAGTTAAGAGCACAGATTATCCTGAATCACCCAGAGTTATATAGTCAAAGTGAAGTAGATGCAGCCAAGAAGGAGACCGAGGGAGAATGTATCGAAAGAAAAAATTATTGTATCGGGTCAACTGTTACTTTGTTTCAGCAAGTTAACGTCCTGGATAAAGAGAAGCCTTTATTTTCGGTCATTATGCCTACATGTAACCGCCCGGAATTGCTAAAACATGCATTGTCCTCACTGAAGGCTCAAACTTACGATCATTGGGAGGCTGTTGTAATTAACGAAGGTAGCGGTAACATCGAATCGTTATTGAAAAATACGTTTTCCAAAGAGCGATATAAATATATCCATCACCGTACCTCATTCGGTTTGTCAGCAGCAAGAAATAGCGGGTTACGACTAAGCACGGGAGATATCCTCTGTTTCCTTGATGACGATGATTTATTTTTGCCGGATCATCTAGAAACCATTGTAAATGCGATGAAAGGGACTGATATTCCGGTTGTTTACACGGATGCCGATACCGTGATTGAGGTCGTCGAGGGTGATCGACGGATCGAGCAATCCAGAGGTAATCCTTATCAGCATGACAAATTTTCTAAAAACCGGCTGATTGTTCAAAATTATATTCCTGTCAATACATGGTGTTGCCGATGGGAATGTTTGAAAAATATAGGATTTTTTGATGAAACGTTAAAATCATTTGAAGATTGGGATGTTTTATTACGTTTGGCGCGTCATTATGACTTTGTCCACATTCCTAAAGTAACCGTTGAGGTTAGGAGGCGAGTGGATAAAGATGATCATATGACGGATCGTGAACGCCATACTTTTCCGCAGCTTTACAGAAAAATATATGAACGAACCAAGGATTTGTTAACACCGGAGCTTCAGCATAATAGAGAAGCTTTGTTGGAGGCGTTCGAGAAGAAAGCAAAGCCTAACGTTGATGTCAAAGTATCGAAGAGAATTGACCCTGAACAAATTGAGCCATTTCAATGCTGGCAAGCCAAACATGCTTTGAGTGAGGCGAATTGTCAAATTTTGGTTGAGAGGCTTCAGGTCAATAAAATAGCACCCAATTTTTTGTTTTTGACGGTGTTGGAATCGGAGCAAACCGCATTATTGTTAGATACTATCGACTCGTTAAATCGACAACATTACCAGCAATGGTCACTGGCAATAATAGCTGCAGTACCCAGTCCTAATACGTTGTTCGATGAGTTCGAAATGGTGCATTGGCTTCAGGCTGAAGGCGAATTATATGATGCTCTCAATCAGGTTTTAGCAAATGTTGATGTCTTCGATTGGGTTGCAGTCATTCCGCCTGGCTTGGTATTAGCCGAACAAGCCTTATCAATTGTTGTCAATTACATCAATCTCAAGCCTCAGTGGAGCTTTTTTTATACCGACGAGGACTCAATTGGTGCTAATGGAAAATATATTAACCCACTGTTTAAACCGGATTTTAATTTAGATTTATTAAGATCCACGCCTTATCTAGGTGACTTTTGCCTAGTCAGAAAGTCTGTTATTGATGAGCTAGGTGGCTATTGCGGGTTAGCGGGGGTTTTAAACTGGGATCTGGGTTTAAAAGTTTTTGAACGATTGGGATGTGCTGCTATTGGACATGTTCCTGAAATTCTTTCTCATAACCCAGTTCGTCACATATCGGATGTAGAGCAAAAATATTTTGATGCGGCTGGGAAATTAACCTTGGCACGTCATTTTGAAAGGCTTGGTCTTAAAGTAGGTATTGGTGATGGCTTGGTGCAGGGCAGCAATTTTATTGACTACCCGTTAAATAATAAACCCCTAGTGTCAGTAATCATAACTGTGCTTAATACGGAACAATTAAATCGGTTAAGTGAATGTATTAAGTCAATGATTGACAATACTGAATACGGAAATTTTGAGATCATTGTGACTTCAGTATTACCCGTTTTGGAAGTAAGCGAAACTCTTAAACAGTTTAGTGATAAATCTATTTGTGTAAGTAATTTATCTTATCAAGGTGATGTCATATCTCCTCTGTCCAATAAAATCATCTATTCCGTTAAGGGGGATTTCGTTCTTTTATTCAGTCCCGATTTACTCGTATTGCACAGCCATTGGCTGGAAATCTTGATGGCTCAAGGCCTTAGAAATGAGGTTGGTATCGTTGGAGCAAGAATAATCGACTCTAACAAAAATGTTCACCATGCAGGATTAGTGCTAGGAATGGGTGATTTTGGCGTTGCTGATTATGTTAATCGTAATTTACCGATGAATCAGCCTGGCTATATGAATCGGGCTGTGGTGGTACAAAATATGTCGGCAGTTTCAACGCTTTGTTTCCTAATGAAAAAGGAAATACTGGAAACGATTCCCACTTATGATGGCAATCTTTTTGATCATGTTGATTTTTGCTTGAGCGCCGCTGAACAAGGCTTTTCGATCGTTTGGACGCCATTTGTTACTTTAATGCTCAGACAGCAACAATTGTTGGAGCGGAAAATGGATGAATTGCGTAAAGATGCCGATGAAGTCATCAAAAAGTGGCTGCCTCAACTTGCGAATGACCCTGCTTATAATCGTAATCTTAGTCTCAAACATCGGCATTTTCAGATTGAAACAGAAACGGATGTAACATGGAATGTCGATTTTCATGATCGGCTTCGGATTTATGCCTTTCCTGCGAATGATTCAGGTGTCGGCGAGTATCGGGTTAGATCTCCGCTCCGGGCATTGACCAATTCAGCGATGATTCAAAGCAGTTTATTGCCTAATCACAGCGCCACATTGATTCCCGATATTGTTGAAATTGAGCGGGTTAAGCCTGATGTCTTGTTGCTGCAAAATGGTACGGCTGATTATTTAATTCATGCATGGGAACAGTACAAACGCTTTAATTCAGTATTTAGAATTTACTCTCAAGATGATTTGGTTTTTGCATTGCCTGGCAAGCACCCTTTGCAAGGCAAATGGCCCAAAGACATGCGCAAACGGCTTAGAAAATTAATGGAGAACTCCGATCGGTTGATTGTGGCGAATGAACCATTAAAAGAAGCCTACAGCCGGTGGATTGATGACATCAAAATTGTGCCCAATTATTTGGAAAGTAACCGATGGCTGGATTTGTCGGTCACCCAAAAACAACGGACAAGCAATAAACTGCGTGTTGGTTGGGCGGGGGGCGCGCAGCATCATGGCGATCTTGAATTTATTATTCCTGTGGTTGAATCCTTAAAAGACGAGGTCGACTGGATTTTTATGGGCATGTGCCCTGATAGGCTTAAGCCTATTATCAAGGAGTATCATGGGGGTGTGCCGTTTGATCTTTATCCTCAAAAACTGGCCGAGCTGGATCTGGATTTAGCCATTGCGCCACTGGAATACAACAATTTCAATACGGCTAAAACGAATTTACGCATTCTTGAATACGGCGTGCTAGGTTGGCCGGTTGTTTGCTCCGATATTCTTCCTTACCAGAATGCCCCGGTGACCTTGGTCGGTAATAATACCCAGTATTGGCTTAAAGCCATCAGGGAAAAAATCGGCGAACCTGAAGCGTTGCGAGCAGAGGGGAAGGTTTTACAGCAATGGGTGTTGGATAATTATTTGCTTGAAGATCATTTGGATGATTGGTTGCAGGCGTTGACACCTTAGGCTGAAGTTCCCCAATAATTTCGAAACTGACTGCCATTTTGTTTGGGTTGCAGGAATGATCGATAGGGTTAGTGTGAACGGCGGTAAACCAATTAATTTAATCACTGTTCGCCTGGGGTAGTGGGGGGAAGGTCTTAACTCGGCAGGGATTGGCAGGACACAAGGACGTGTTGCAGTCTTTGCCATCCATGGCTTCTGGACCCCGGCAATCCATGCCGGGGCGACGCCCACTGTCGACGCAATCCGTGCCTAACTTCATGATTCTGTCCTACCTTTATATGCTAACTCCCGAGGGGTAAGTGTCTGAGGTTATATTGGCTCAGGGCGGATGGGCTTGTGGATTTAGTTGAAGCATCTTGCAAATCAGGATTAATTTTATGCTTCTTCCTGAGCCGATTGTTGTAACCCTTGTTAAAAATTGGGTGGGTATGCAATTTAACAGTGGAGGCTTTTAAATCAGGCTTCCGAGATGGTCGTTAAGATGTCAGTTTACCTGCTGTTGTGACTTGGTTCTCATTTATGTTTCTCTGCAGTGAAAGTCATGAAAAATTATTAAAGCTTCATGGGGCATGGTCGATAAACAAAGCGAGATTAAACAAACTTGCTTTTTTAAAGCAAAGACCCTGAAGGAGAGTCATCATGGCACAAGTCATTAATACGAATGTTTCAGCGCTTACTGCGCAACGGAACTTAAATAAATCACAATCAGCAATGCAAACCAATTTGCAAAGGCTCTCATCCGGGTTGCGTATCAACAGCGCGAAGGATGATGCGGCCGGTCTTGCGATTTCCAATCGTTTCCAAGCCCAAGTCAATGGTCTAAATCAAGCATCCAGAAATGCCAATGATGGTATTTCTCTTGCTCAAACAGCCGAAGGTGCATTGGATGAGGTTACCAACGGTTTGCAAAGAATGCGTACATTGGCTGTTCAAGCAGCCAACGATACTAATTCATCCAGCGACCGGCAGTCTATACAGTTGGAAATTGATCAAATTGTCAGCGAAATAAACCGGATTGGTGGTACTACCCAGTTTAACGGTAAAAATCTGTTGGACGGAAGTAATAAAGAGTTTTCTTTTCAAATTGGCGCCAATGCTGGTCAACAACTTAATGTTGGCATGTCAGATATGCGAGCAAGCGCGTTAGGGCAACAACCGGGTGCTGTTCAAACTGTTGGAACTCGAGTTGCCTTGTCCGGCGACACTGTTGGAAATATTGGAATTGTTAGTGGTGGTTCATCTTCTGTATCGGGAGCGGCTATTAGTAGTGGAGGAGTAACTATAAGTGTCAATGGAGGTGCTCAAAATGTTGACATAGCTTTAGCTCGTTATGGCGGTGATATTAACCAACGTTCAGGCGCTGACTTAACAACAACCTCTGGAACAGATTATGGCGCTGGTGTAGCGAAAGACATAGCAGCCAGAGTTAACTCAATCCGTGAGTTGGGTGAAGTGGATTCCACCGGAAAAACAGTGTTCGAAGGCGTTTATGCAACAGCACGGACTGAGTTTAATATTTCAGATATAGCATCGGGTGATGTGACTTCCGTTTCAGGTGCATCCGGTTTACCTTCTATTGAAAACTCTAATGTGGGTACTGGCAAGCTCGAAAACGATAGCTTAAAAATAAATGGCGTCGATGTAGGGCCTGTAAATGTTAAAGAAAATGACGCAGGTGGAGATCTGGTCGCTGCTATTAACTCCAAGTCAGATATAACGGGTGTAACTGCCTCAGTTGACAAGGATGGGCGGCTTAATTTTGTGGCCGAAGATGGTAGGGATATCATTATTCAAACTAAAGATAAGTTTTCTTCAAACCTAATCTTTAATGGTGGAGGGGGAACGGTCAATGGCGCTGGTAATGAATATAATGACTTTGATGATGCATTGGATCTTAGAATAACTGGTCAAGTAACGTATTCGGCCACTGATACGATAGTGTCGGCTTCAGGTAATGTCGATAACACGTCTAACGCTGGTTTGGCTTCCGGGCAAACAGTATCGGCCGGTAGAGACATACAAGAGAATGTTCAGGCTAAAGGTACCATTGCCAACGCCGATGTTACCACGATTCAAGGCGCGAATACTTTAATGAAGTCAGTCGACAGCGCATTGGAACAAGTCGATTCTTTCCGGGCGAACTTGGGTTCTGCACAAAACCGGTTTGAAATGACGATACGTAACCTTGATAATGTCTCTGAAAACTTGTCAGCTGCAAATTCACGAATAAGAGATGCAGATTTTGCCGCGGAAACTACGGCGATGACGAGAAACCAGATTTTGCAACAAGCCGGTATCTCAATGTTGTCTCAAGCTAACGCTCAGACTCAAAATGTGATGTCTTTATTAAGATAGTCTTTAATGCCGGAATAGGTGCTTAGGCATCTACTCCGGCTAAACTACGAGGAACAGATGATGGACACGGGAATTAAAAATATCTCTCGCACCATTAACCAGGTCCCCTCAGAGCTGGAATCAAAAAAGCTTCATCCTGCTGAAAAAAAGGATGAGGCTAAACGTGTTTTAGTAGAGCAGCAAACTAAAAAGCTTGAGTCTGAAGGTGTTGAGAAGAATGAGAAAAAAGAGGCGCTAAACAAGGACGAGTTAGCTGACGTAGTCACCAAGATCAATACGGCTTTTCAAAATGAAAAGCGGAGTATTCAATTTAAACTCGATGATGATAGCGGTAGGACTATCATTAAAGTGGTTGATCAAAAAACCGGAGAAGAAATCAAACAAATTCCATCTGAGGAGATGCTGGAAATTTCCAGAAGGCTCTCTGATCAGTTGGATAAAGAAGATTTGTCCGGCATGCTTATCAAGAGTAGGGCCTAACCTTAAGAGGATAAGAACATGGCAGGAATTCAAGCGCCCGGTGTCGGCTCGAACTTAGACATCAACAGTATCGTTACTCAGCTCGTTTCAGCAGAAAAAGCGCCGACTGAGAAACGCTTGAACAGTGATGAAGCTTTAGCGCAAGCGAGGCTCTCTACACTGGGTATTGTAAAAAGTTCGGTTTCCGATTTTCAAAGCTCAATTCGGGCGCTGACTTCACTGTCAGCTTTTCAAAGTAAAACGGTTTCCATTGGCAATGAAAAATTGTTTACGGCGACCGTCAGTAACGCGGCAAAAGCCGGGCAGCACAGCGTTGAGGTCAAGCAATTGGCCCAGGCGCAAAAGTTGGCATCCAAATCATTTGCAGGGAGTTCAGCTAATGTTGGCAGTGGGACGCTAACTATCCAGTTCGGCTCGTATGATGAAGTTTCAAACGAGTTCACCGAAAATGCCTCTAAACCCAGCAAATCAATAAGCATTACCCCCCAAAACTCAAGCTTGCAAGGTATAAGGGATGCAATTAATTCCGCTAAGGCCGGCTTGACCGCTACGATTTTGAACGACGGAACCGGTGACAGGTTGGTGTTAAGTTCCGAAAGTGGTGCGGATAACAGCATGCGTATCACGGTTAACGATGATGATGGTAATCATACCAATGATTCAGGCTTGTCGCAGTTGGCTTTTGATCCGGGGATTGTTTTTGATCCTGAAGCGGAGAGGATTGGTATGGAGCAAACGCTGGCGGCAAGAGATGCTTTGCTCAAAGTGGATGGTCTCAATATCAAACGTTCCACCAACTCTGTTACCGGAGTATTGCCGGGCGTGACGTTTGATCTTAAGGATATTGCGCCGGACGCGCCTACCACGCTAACGATTGGTGAGAATAAAACCAGTATCAAAGAGTCGGTGCAAAAATTTGTCGATAGTTTTAATGAACTTAAAGGTGTTCTAAATAAGGCAACTAAATATGATGCTGAAGAAAAAAAGGGTTCGCTCTTAACCGGCGATCCCTCAATTCGCAGTATGAACAGTCAGATGCAGCGCATCATGGGGGACATGGTTAAAGGCTTGACGGCCGACGTCAGATCCTTGGCGGATATTGGCATAACCAGCGCAAGAGATGGCACTTTGTTACTTGAAGGTGGGAAATTAGATCAAGCACTAAATAACAATATCGATGATTTTGCGGCATTGTTTGCAACGACGGGGCGCAGCAGTGATAGTCTTGTCAGCTATAGCAAGGCGGGCAGCGATACTAAAGTCGGGTCGTATGCGGTTAATATCACTCAGCTAGCTACACAAAGTTCCTACGTCAGCACGATTGGTAATGGCACTTTTAATATTGATAACACCAATAATACCTTTAAGTTGAAAGTGGATGGTACTGAGTCAGGGTTAATCACGCTCAGCACAAGTTCAAATCTGAGCGGTGCAGCGCTGGCTCAGGAGATGCAAACTCAAATCAATAAAGACTCGGTTTTACAAACTGCAGGCCGATCTGTGACGGTTAGTTTTGATGCGGCTAGCGGAGATATGGCGATCAAGTCCAGTCGATTCGGCAGCGAGTCTGCAATTGCGGTGACTCAAATTTCTCCTGCCAGCAACACTTTGGGTTTGACGATTAAATCAGGCGCAGCTGGTTTGGATGTCGCAGGCACTATTGGTGGATTTTCTGCAAAAGGATTAGGTACTCAATTAACCGGAACAGGTGATGCAGAAGGTTTAGTGATTAATGTGGCTGGCGGCCTGACCGGAGACCGTGGCACGGTGGGTTATACCAAAGGGTATGCCGAGCAGCTTAATACTTTGATAGGCGGTTTTTTATCCAGTGATGGAGTATTAACGCGTCAAATGAACGATTTTACCCAGCGCATTGAGTCAATCGGCGAAAGCAGAGTTAAGCTTAATGAGCGAATGGAAAGTCTTGAAGAGCGCTTGCGCAGCCAATTTTTGGCTATGGATCTAATGGTAGGTAAAATGCGTTCAACTGGCGATTTTTTGACAGGCCAGTTGGCAACTCTGCCGTTTACCAGTAACAAATAATTCAGAAACATAATTTGGCGTAGGTTGGGTTGCCTGCTTTTCGCAACCCAAATATTAACACGATGGCTTTGAATGTTGGGTTGACTATCGCCAACCGCAGCAATTCCCAATTTAAAACCCTGATAAAATGAGGGACACTTAAAACCAATCAATCGCAACATTAATAAAGCCATAGGTAGATACAAATGGACTTGGAAATAATTGACCTGATACGCCGCACCTTCGAAGACTTACCGGACTCCCGTAAGCCCGGCAAC
>Ga0208244_101387_pt1 | contig 13379 bp, 18 predicted proteins | sample SubbioCR12Aug_5A_FD_184828 | JGI IMG/M metagenome (GOLD analysis project Ga0208244, IMG submission 184828) | Serpentinite rock and fluid subsurface biosphere microbial communities from McLaughlin Reserve, California, USA - CR12Aug_5A (SPAdes) | ecosystem: Environmental > Terrestrial > Deep... | reverse complement strand
GTCTCTCCAGAACGAGGCAGTCAAGCAGAAGGAGAGAATCGAGGCCGATGCCTCAGCGAAGGAGAAAGAGATAGAAGAACTGGGGAAGTCCCTTAAAGAAAAGAGGGACTACTATAACGGCAAGTACAAGGACAAGAAAAGCCGGCATATCGCCGCCCATGAGCTGATCAAGAAGGCCCCGGAACTGAGAAAGAAGGCCGCAGAGGAAGTGACGCTGAATGCGGAGGCTGCCGAGTTGAAGGTGCGGGTCCGGGAAATCGATGAGAGGCTGACGGCTCTTTCGGGACGGTTGAAAGAGTTTTCGGCGACAGAGACGCGCATCAAGGAGGCAGAGAAGTCTCTTGAGCGGGCACAGTTGGGCCGGAAGCATGTGAAGGAGAGCGCTGAGAAGGACCTCTGCCGGGCCCGGGAATCGGCGAAGAAACTCCAGGATGTCCCATGCGCGGACTCCGGGGTTTCGAAGGTCTGCAAGTTTGTGAAGGACGCCGCCGCGGACAGGGATTCCCTCAGCGGGTTAGAAGAGGCGCTCGCCAAGGTTTCCGCTTCGGACCCCCAGGAAAAGATCCTCTCGGAGCAGATCGAGGCCCTTAAGGCTTCGATCTCCGGTAAGGCCGCCGTCGAAAAAGAAGAGAAGGATGCAAAGGTACAAAAAGACACTTTCTCCAGGAAGCTCGAAAAGCTTGAAGGGGACCTATCGGCCCTTCGGGAGGAGCTGAAGATGCTTTCGGGTGTGGAGGAAGCGGAGAAATCCATTCCCCTGCTCGAGAGGGAACTGGCGGATATCCTCAGGGAAGGGAAGGAGACGATGGCGGAGATCGAAAAGCGGCTTGTCCAGTCACGAAGCGAGGTGGAGACGCTCAGGACCGAGCTGAAGAAACTTTTGATCGACGCGTCTTTCATAGGAGAGATAGGATGCCTTCAGGAGTTGGGGGAAGAGGAAAGAGGCGCCATCCTCTCTCTCAGGAAGGAGGACGCTGAGTTGAGGGTCTTGATCGGCTCTTTGGCAGAGGCGCTCAAACAGATAGAGACTGCGAAGGCTTCAATCCTCAGGCTGTTCTCTGAGATCGAAGATCTGGACAGGGACATCAGCGAATGGCACCTGCTTGAGAAGGCGATGGAGGGTATCATCACCCTCGAGATCGACGACGCCGGCCCAACAGTGACGGCGATAACCAACGACATCCTCCACTCCTGCTACGGTCCCCGCTTCTCCGGGATTATCAAGACACAGGACGAAAAAGTGAAGGGCGACGACATGAAGGAGGTCTTCGACATAATCGTCTTCGACAGCGAGCGCGACGAGTCCAAGTCCCTGTCCGTCATGTCGGGGGGCGAGGAGACGTGGATTGACGATGCCATCACCCGCGGCATCAGCCTCTTCAATGCCTCAAGGGGCGGAAAACGTTACCATGCCCTCTTCTCGGACGAAAAGGACGGGAGGCTAACTGAGAAGAAGAGAAAGGAGTTCATGGCGGTAAAGCGGAAGGTTCTTGAGCTCGGAGGATTCGACTGCGAGTATTTTATCTCGCATACCAAGGAGATCCAGGAGATGGCCGACGCCATTATCGATCTCGATGAGTTTGTCGTCGGAAACGAAGCTGAGGACTCAGAAAGGTTGAAGACCGGGCAGGAGACTCTGGTGTGACATGCTATCGGGAGAAGGGCAGAACCTGGTCTCTGCCCTCTCTTCCTTTAGGGAGATGCTACAACGATGAATGTCGCGGACCGTTATTTTTGTTGCACACCGCATATAGCCCGCCGAACTTCCGGCAGGCTCCAATCACAGAAAGAAGGAGGTCAACAACACATGAAACTGAAGGTAAGCAGGGAAGAATTTCAGAAAAAGCTTTCGGACATAAGGGGTATCGTGGAGTCGAGGGGTGCCCTGGCGATTCTTACTCATTTTCTCCTCGTCGCCCGAAAAGAAGGCTCCCTCATCCAGGCGACAAACCTTGAGACATATCTCAGGGAGCCCCTGGAGGCGCAGGTAGAGGAAGAAGGGAGCCTCTGCATCCCCGCGAGAAAGATGCTCGAACTCATCCGGGAGGTCGAAGGAGAGGTGACGCTGGAGACCGAGGGAGAGACCTGGCTTAGGGTGAAGGCCGGCTCGTCGAAGTTCAGGATAGCCTGTCTTTCGGCTGCGGACTTTCCGGCGTGGCCATCGGTCCAGGAAGTGGCGAAGATCAGCGTTGAATCCAAGACGCTCGCGGACATGATAGAGAAGACCGCATTCGCCTCGGGAGAGGACGACAAGAGGTATGTCCTGAACGGCATCCTTTTCCACTTGAGGCCCGCTGACAAGGCCCTGGTTCTCGTCGGCACCGACGGCCACAGGATGTCCGTGTCGGGCAGGGCGATATCGTTCACCTTGAAAGAGGAGATGAAAGTGGTCATCCCGAGAAAGAACGTCTACGAGTTGAAGAAGTTCCTCGATACCGAGGGAAACGTTGCAGTCCTTTTCGGAAAAAATCACGTTGTCTTCATGAAGGGAACCGTCGACTTCATGACGCGGCTTATCGAGGGCAGTTATCCGAACTACGCGGATATCGTCCCCAAGAACGACAAGAAAGTGCTGCTGGAGCGGGAAGCCTTTCTCAGGGCGGTCAAGAGGGCTTCTATCATGGCGAACGGAGCCAACGCCATAAAGCTCGCATTTGCCAAGGGGTCGGTCGCCGTCACTTCCCTTACAACGGATCTCGGCGAGGCGCGGGATGAGGTGACCGCCGAGTACGCTGGGGACGATCTCGCCCTCGGGTTGAACTCCCGGTATCTTCTCGATGCGCTCTCGATAATGGGAGGAGAGAAGATTCAGCTCGAACTCGGAGAGCCTGTCAGTCCGCTCGCGTTGAGAGACAGTGCGGACGAAGGATATCTCTATGTAGTCATGCCCATGCGGCTTTAGAGCAGGGGGGAGGACATATGGAAATTGCACGATTGGCGGAAATAGCCTCAGAAAAGGTTTCCTCCGAAAAGAACCCGTCTCCCCGTATGTATCTTGACCGGGTCAGGAGAAACCTCATGGCATTGCTGTGCAAGGATGAAATACGCGAGATCACGGGCACCGTCGACGACTTCGGCGGAAAGGAGTCGCTCACTGATGACGTCAAGAAGGCGGTCCTGAACCTCTTCTGCCTTGCCGAGGTCTTGAAGGTGGATCTCGCAGCCGGTCTCGATGCCGAATTCGGTCCGACGGCAAAGGCAGAAGAAACGGACAGACGGGAGGAAACGGGCGCTCAGGTGACCGAAAAGACCACTCCATTCCAAAGCGGAAAGACTCATCAGGTGGAGAAGGAAGCTTCCCACTGTGAAGCGGCTATGGGAACTGGAAAGCCCGGGGGCCAGAGTTCGGAGGGTTCTCATGCATCCTCTGCTAACGGGAAGGAGAATCTCAAGGAAACCTACAGAAAGTTCTTCCGGGAAACAGGATCACTTGAACAGGTGGAGCATACCTGGAAGAAGGAAATTGCGAGGAATAAGGAGTTCGATGGAAAGGACAAGGCCGAACTGCAGCCCGACTATGCCGCAGCAAAGAAGCGTCTTTCCGCGAAATGATCACTAAAAGGGAAGGGGGCCTGTTGCTCCAAACCCCTTCCCTCCAAGAGGAAGGTTTCGGAGCCATTAATATGTTATGAAGGAGCAATAATGGCTTAACTCTGTTGCACTCATGCAGCCATTCGAGTGGGTGGCTTAATCAAGGAGGAAGACGGATGTATAACAAAGTGATTCTCGTGGGAAATCTCACCAGGGATCCCGAACTCCGGTATACTCCCCAGGGTACTCCGGTATGCAACTTCAGACTTGCGGTGAGCACGAGGTACAAACAGTCTCAAGAGGCGAAAGAGGATACCCTGTTCATCGACATCGTGACATTCGGGAAACAGGCTGAGACATGCAGTCAATATCTGACCAAGGGGAAGCCCGCCCTTGTCGAAGGAAAGCTTCAGGAGCGGAAATGGGAGTCGGACGGCCAGCAGAGATCAAAGGTTGAGGTGATAGCATCGACGGTCCGTTTCCTGGGGAAGAAGGGAGACGGTTCTGCGCCCCCATCGGAGGAAGTCGATCATGGGGAGGCAGTTTCGGATCTCGAACCGTTCTAGTCTCGGTACTTCGGGAGGCACCATTTCACGGGAGATGTGCCTCCCGAATAACATATCGATATATTAGAGAAAGTTTCAGACATGAATGGGCGAAAGAGATTATATACTGCTCCTGCAATTTTGCATTATAAATGCAAAATTCCAAAAGGTGGAAAGCTTTACGTCGGAACGCCATATTGAACGAACCATAGAGTCTGTCATTCGGCGGGCCGTAAGAGATAGAGAAAGAGGGTCTCAGTTGCAGACAAGTCAAGGCAGACTTGGTGCAATAGGGTTGACTTATGACCCCATAAGTTAGTAAACTCTTAATAGGAAAGGCAAGAATATGCTCGACGATAGCGTAGATGCAATATTAGCGAAATTATTGGGAGCTGCGGAAGAGCCTGCGGTACAGGTATTAACGTTATACATTCCCCGATAAAGACAGAGATGGGAAGCGGATAAAGAACCTGAAAAGGTGGATTAAGGACTCTTGGTCTCGGGTTAATTCTTAGTCAAATTTACGTCAGACTTCACGTTTTTACGTCAGTAGCTCTCTGCATTCTTCCGCCGGATTGCCATAAAACTTGAGTTCACCAAGGGGTCGATTGCTATCACTTCCGGTACAACCGAGCTCGGTGAGGCAAAAGACGAGGTGCCGGCGGAATATGGTGGCGACGCCCTCAGTCTTGGTCTGAATTCGCAGTATCTTGTCGATGTCCTCTCTGCGATGGGAGGGGAGAAAATTTAGCTTGAGCTCGGGGAAGCCCTCTCTCCGGTTGCAGTAAGGGACGGCGCGGATGAAGGATACCTCTATGTCGTTATGCCGATGAGAATGTAAAGCGGCAGAGGCAGGAGTTTTCCGATCAGAGAGAATGAGAAACAGTGAGAGAATTGAGAAGGAGTAAAACTTATGGATTTAAGACGACTGGTAACGATTGCGGCTGAGAAGGTTTCCGCCCGCGCAGAACCCTTCGCCCCGAAGGTATCTCGACAACATCCATAGAAACCTTATGAGTCTTCTTTGCAAGGACGAGAAGCTTGAGGTTACCGGCACGGTGGATGACTTCGGAGGCAAGCAAAGGCTTACCGAGGACATCACAAAGGCTGTGATGAACCTCTTCTACCTTGCTGACATCTTCAGGGTCGATCTTGCCGCTGCGATAGAGGCGGAGTTCGGCGCCAGGGAAGAAGAATCCAGCCGACAGGAGCGGACAGCCGCAGGGGAAAAGGAGCCTCCGATCAACGGTAACGGGGGACGACAGGACGAGAGGGAATCCGGGGATTGTGCCCCGGCAGATGCGGGGAAGGGCGATGCGACGACCGCAGAGACATCAAGTGGATCTTCAGGTGAAAACGGAAAGGACAAACTCAAGGATACGTACAGAAAGTTCTTCGCCGATGCGACCTCCCTTGAACTGGTGGAGCAGACTTGGACGAAAGAGATAGCCGGGAACAGGGACTTCGACGGGAAGGACAAGGCCGAATTGCAACCTGACTACGCGACGGCAAAGAAGCCTCTTTTTGCCAAGCAGTGACAAAGAGGGAAGGGCTTGCGATTAATGCCAGCCTCTTCCTCTGAGAGGATAGGAAGATTGCAAGTGATATTGGATATACGACTTTTGAAAAATGCTAAGGAGGAATGAATGTACAACAAGGTCATCCTTGTAGGCAATCTCACCAGGGACCCCGAGCTCAGGTATACTCTCCAGGGGACGCCTGTGGCCAACTTCAGGATTGCCGTGACTACGAAGCACAAGAGCGGCGAAGGTTATAAGGACGAGACGCTCTTCGTTGACGTTGTCGTCTTCGGCAAGCGGGCAGAGAACTGCAGTCAGTATCGGCAAAGGGTAGGAAGGCTCTCGTGGAGGGCAGACTCCAAGAACGTAGATGGGAGTCCGACGGCTATCAGAAGAGCAAGATGGAGATCGTCGCCGACTCAGTAAGGTTCATGGACGGCGGGAAAGCAAACGGAGCCGGAACCAGAGAGCAACACACCGAAGAAGCAGTTCCCGAGGAAACCACCGCCCTCGAACCGTTCTAAGAAGTTGATCGAAATCGGCGGACGAGAACAGTGCAAGGTAGGCCGTGAGAGGATTCGCCCTCCACGGCCTTCCGGTGTGAGGATAGTGTGAGGATAGTTTTGGGAATAAATTATGTGCAAGTAATTTGATAATTATAATAGAATATAGGCAAAGGAGGTGTGATATGCAACTTGAGGAACTCACAATAAAGTACCCCGCCGGATTCGAGAATGCTGTTCACATAACCAAGGATGAATTCGAGCAGCAATTACGCTTGATGGCTGCCTTGAAGATGTTTGAACTTGGGAAAATATCATCGGGCAAGGCTGCTGAACTTGCAGGCATGACCCGTGTTGAATTCTTCGATGCCTGCGGACGGTACCGTGTCAGTATCTTTAATTATCCTCCTGAAGAGCTTGAGGAGGAGTTGAAAAAAGACTATTCCACAATAAAGAGCCTGAAAGAGCCATGAGAGCGATCTCCAATACTGGACCAATCATCGCTTTGGCGAAAGTCGACCGCCTGTCACTTCTCAAGGAACTCTTCGGAGAAGTTGTGATCCCTCCTATTGTTAATAAGGAACTGTGTGCCAAGAGTGGAAGTGAATGGGACGCTATTGAAAATGCCCTCAAGGATTATCTTCACATTCAGGAACCGATGCCGTTGGATGCAGCAGAAAAATTGTTGCTTGCTGATCTGGACGAAGGAGAAAGGCAAGCCATAGAGCTTGCTTTGACCGTTGGCAATGACGTGATACTGCTGCTGGATGACCGGGCAGGAAGGCAGGCTGCCCAGAAACTCAATATTCCAGTCACAGGGATAGTTGGAATCCTGCTCCTCGCCAAGGAAAGGGGGCTAATAAAAGGTGTTGCAGAAGTTCTTGAGAGTATCAGAAACAACGGATATTGGCTTTCTAATATGATTATAGAGGTGGCAAAACACCTTGCAGGTGAGTAAATATATCGGAGTTGAAGTGAGATGGGTGCTGCATTTATTGAAATAAGAACAAAATGCTGGAAGTATATGCTGAAGGATGTCACAATCAAGAAAATAGTCGAGGACATAAAAAGGAAGAAACGGGAATCGACAACCTCCAACTTCGATCTCTGCTGACCGTCAGAGTCCCACCTTAAAACCGGGGATTAACCTCGACTCGGACAGTTTTGAAGAAAATACCTACGTTTAGAGAGTTTCCGCACAGGTTCGGAAGAGAAACCAATCAAGGAGAGGTCGTATTTGAGTTTGACGGGAAGTTTTATCGGATTCGGAGATATGACCAAGAGAGGTGAACGAAATGGCAAGGACGATTAAAGATAAGGGGCCGACTAAGAGGCGTGTTAATCCTAAGGCTATTGCCAAAGCGTTGGGTGCTGAAGAAACGAAAGTTGAGATGGGCACGAGGCGCGGGCCGATTTCTCTGTTTTCTTTGCGGCAGTTTCTTGTGGATAGGTTACGTTCTACTGGTGGACGGCCTAGACTCGAGGGAACCGGGAAAAAACGCAATAAGATCCCTCTCTTCAGTGAAGACTGGGCAAAACTTGAAGAGCTCGCAAAATACTACAGGGAAACGGAAGGGATTAATGTAAGTTCTGGTCAGATAGCCTCTGCGCTAGTTCATGCAGAGATATCTAAAATAGACACATCCAAGATAAAGCTGAAGTCACATTCGGCATCGAAGTAAAGGTTAATCCCTTTGCGAAGATGGTAATGAGGTGGTCGACAGTGATCGAAGATGGAGGTCGTGGCCTCGACGGTACGTTTCCCGGGAAGAGAGGAGATGGCGCGGCGCCCCCATCGGAGGAAGTCGATCATGGGGAAGCAGTTTCTGATCTCGAACCGTTCTAAAGAACCCTGAAAGGTATGGAGCCCTGTCAAGCGGCAGGGCTCCTCTAAATCGCTTTGCAAGGTCTCACGGCTTATCCATAGGTGAACGCCAAAAATGGCAGTCGTGCGAGGCACATAGCAGTCGGCGCCGCAGGCTTGTCGTGGGTATCCACTTGTCATATTGAAATACCTTTCCCATAATCCGTAGCTAAAAAAAGAGCACCTCCATGGGAATGGCTTGGCACAAAGATTGCGACAAGGATTGATAGAGCAGATCAATCACCCAGGAGGTGCTAAAGATGAGTGTAACACAAGGGATATTGTCATTCAAGCTTTTAGCCGAAAAATCGAGTAGTGTAATGACGTCATTTGCCGGATTGCCGCTGGTGGCGGAGGCAATGAAAGCGATGAGCATACCGCAATTGGTGGGGAAGAATCTCAGGATAAAACAGCGTGAGAGCGGCAAGTATAGTGAGAGTGACTATGTAGAAAGTTTTGTAAGTCTGGTTGCCTCTGGAGGGGAGTGTCTGGATGACATGGAGAGATTGAGGGCAGATGTTGGGCTTAGGGAACTTGGATTTTCAGTGCCGTCAGCGGAGTCAGGGAGGTTTTTTCTGTATGCCTTTCACGAAGAGGAGATGTTAAAGGGACGACCACAGAAGGGAGCCTTTGTACCTGCAGAGACGCAACAACTGAAGGGGTTGTTAAGAGTGCAGGAAGGCGTTGTTTTGCGATCCACAAACAGGCAGTCTCCTTTGATAGCGACAATAGACCAGGACGCATTGGCAATAGAGAGCAATAAAGCAGAGGCGATGCCGACATATCTTGGACATGACGGTTATCAGCCTTTAATAAACTACTGGGCTGAAGAGGATTTGATATTGGCGGATGAGTTTCGGGACGGCAATGTTCCTGCATCATATGATTGTTATAGCTCTCTCAAGCGATCTGTAGAGATGTTACCGGCCAGTGTAAGAGAGGTGAGGTTCCGGTCGGACAGTGCAGCGCACAATTTTGACCTTATGGATAAATTTGATAAGGGCCTTACAGTATGCGGCAGGCATGTGCGTGTACGGTATGCAATTAGTGCAGATATGACGGATGCGTTGAAAAGAGAGATAGAGGCTTTGCCCGAAGAAGCCTGGGAACCGCTTAGAAAAGTAACGGACAAAGGATTAGTGGAAGGACGGAAGGAGTGGGCGGAGGTAGAGTATATTCCTACAAAGGGCAAGGGAATATATCGGCATATAGCGATACGGATAAGGCCGGCGCAAGGAGATTTATTTGCTGACGGCAATCGTTATCACTATTATGCAGTTGTAACGAACATATGGGAATGGAATGGTGAGAGGCTGCTATGGTGGCATCGTGAGAAATGCGGAACAGTGGAAAGAGTGCATGATGTAATGAAAAATGATCTTGGCGGAGGGGTAATGCCGTGTGGGAGGTTCTATGCAAACGCGGCATGGTGGAGGCTGAATTGTCTGGCATATAACATCATCTCGATAATGAAGAGGAAAACACTTCCTCAGCAATGGTGGAATTGGCGTATGAAGGCGCTAAGATACTGGCTGATCGGCGTTGCAGGCAGAATAATAAGAACGGGCAGACAAGTTTATATGCGGTTTTGTGGAACGGCAGACGTGTGCGCCTTGTACTTTAACGCGCGGAGAAAACTCTGTGACCTTGCTAATGCTCCCTGAGTCGATACCGGGCTCTGTTATTTGATGGAAACTATATGCTGCAATTCACGGTAATGGCGAAGTTTGCCTGAAAAGGGTATTTTAAGATAAAAACTCGGCAATAATGACAGACTGAAAAGCTTCCGACTCAGCATCCAGAGGCAAAGACGTTTTACAAACAGCTAAAACAGCATCATTACAAAATGTCGTTACGGATTATGGCCTTTCTTTCCCTGCTTAAAATGTGTTAAAAAAGACCAATGGCTATTACTGCTTCAAGACTCTACGATTATATAAAATGCCCTCATAAAGTCTGGCGCGACATCTATGGACCGCAGGAAGAAAAAATTCAGGAAACCAATCCTTTTGTGGAACTATTGTGGCAAAAAGGCCTGCAGCACGAAGAAAGAATTGTTAAGAAACTTGGAGATTTTGCGGACCTAAGAGCAGGCTCTATTGACGAACGCTATCAGAAAACAATAGAGGCAATGAGGGCTGGCACCGCATTGATATACCAGGGAGTATTGAAACACCAAAACCTCTTAGGTATACCTGACATCCTGCGGAAGATAGAAGCCGGTTCATACATGCCGATTGATATAAAGTCCGGGATGGCCTTGGAAGGCGCTGACGAAGATTCGGGCGAAGAAGGCAAGCCCAAAAAACATTATGCTGTCCAGCTCTGTTTGTACAATGAACTTCTAAGGAAGCACGCTTTTGCTTCTCATGACTATGGCAAAATATTGGACATAACCGGTGAAGAGATCGAATATGATTTAATCGCGCCGATGGGGGTTAGAAATAAAACGACCTGGCGGGAATTATATGAAGAAATTAAAGGGAAAGGGGCCCTGTTAATCAGTGATCAAGATGTGAACAAACCGGCATTGTCAGGTATTTGCAAATTATGTGCTTGGTATAGCAGTTGCAAGAACTGGTGCGAAGAAAAAAGGGATTTGAGTAATATCTTCTATCTGGGCAGAAGTGTCCGGGACACTATTAACAAAGACCTCTCAATAGAAAGCGTTGATGACTTCTTGAAATTAGATATTGAGGAAGTCATGAAAGAAAAAAAGAAAAACAAGCAATATCTGCGCGGTGTCGGCGAGATATTATTATCAAAATTTATGAACCGTGCCAATATCTTATATAAGACAAGGAAACCCGTGGCTTACGAACCAATAGGGTTTCCCAAAGCAAGATATGAGCTCTTTTTCGATATTGAGGATGACCCTACCCAGGAGTTCGTTTATCTTCACGGAGTCTACGCAAGGACCGGAGGCAGTGAGAAATATGTTTATTTTTTGGCTAAGGAAGTGAGCGAGGAAGCCGAAAAGGAAGCCTGGCGGAATTTCTGGGTGTATATCTGCTCATTGCCTGAAGATGATTACTCTGTGTATTATTATTCGCATCATGAGAAAACGACCTACAAGAAACTTCAGAAACGTTATCCCGATGTTATCGCTCCAGAAAAGGTGGAAGAATTTTTCGATAATCCGAATGTCATTGACCTTTATAGTATCGTTCAGGGCAAATCGGACTGGCCGGTCGGCAGCTATTCCTTAAAGACACTGGCGTCGTATCTTGGATTTGAATGGAGAGATAAAACACCATCGGGCGCATTGTCAATACAATGGTTCAACGACTACCTTGATAAAAAAGATGATAGCCTGATGCAAAGGATTCTGGAATACAATGAAGATGATTGCAAGGCAACAATGATATTGAAGGATGCGATAGAGAAACTCAGATACTCATAATATCTCATAAGGAGATGAAATGGCTGCTGATGACTTGGAAGGGGAGATTATAGGGATAATCTCGGATGTCTCAGGATTCGAGAGAGACGAGATAACTCCTGAGACAGACTTTTTCAAGGACCTCGAGATTGATTCGATCAAAGCTATCGAGATCACCGTAGCAATAGAGAAGAAATTCAAGATTTCTGTGAGGGACGAAGACGTTCCGAATATTGCAACGGTGAAGCAGGCTGTCGAGCTTGTGAATGAATTATTGAGGCAGAAAGCGTAACCCGCAAGCTTGCTCTCGTTTCATTATCTTCGGAAATGACAGCAGGCTTAGTGGCCTGAACGATTAAGCAGATATCCTTTCCAAAACAGAGGGGGCTTGGGATGGAACGTTCCTTTATAACGGAGCTAATCAGCAAAGTCAATGGTGAATGTGCTGTCTGGCGCAGGCACAAATTACTTGAGTACTTGGTGGTGGACGCCAGTGGGGAAATGGCGAACGTTTGCAGGGTCTGCCGAGACAGCCTCTTGAGCGAGACGAACTTGGCGGGGTGATAACTGCAGTAATCGTTATACCCGCGCATGACTTCCATATGAGACCCTTATAGCGAGTTCTGTAGGCCTGTATCAGTCGAAAAAGGCAGAGACAGAAGGGCGGCCAATGCCGCATAGAGCGCTTGATGTACTGCGACAAATATGGGAGTTGAACCAGAGTTTCTACAACGCCAATTCTCAGAAAATAAGGAGGTGCAATGACAAAAGATCTTTGGAGCTTTCCGATCCAGCTCTATGAAAAGTATTTTCCGGAGTACGACAGTCCGTTTCCTGGGGAAGGATGGAGACGGTGCAGCGCCTCATCCCGAGGGGAATGGCCATCCTGAAGGGGTAGCGGATCGTCTGTTCCGCGTAAGACGTTAAGGTGGAACGTATTAGGAAATAAAGTACCTTACACTTGACAATATAGCTCATTTGAGCTATATTGAGAGTATCAAAAGAACTGATGGGGGTAACACATCATGCAAGTGGCAGTGCTTGACAAAGGAATGGAAATGAATGTCGCAAAGCTCCTCGGAATTAGAGAAAAACCTGCCGGGATGTCGCCCGGCACCGCAATACACAGTGCGATCCGCAAAGGATTATCCGTGTCTGTTAGCGACCACATGAGAAAGATTCTCAAAATGAGCGAGGCAGATTTTGCGAATCTCATTGGAGTAAGCGTAAGCACCCTTAAAAGAAAGCGTCAGAAACATGAGCGGCTCACTAGTCTTGCAAGCGATCGGCTCTACTGGCTGGCAAAAATTCTCTCGCTGGCGACTTTTGTCTTCGGACGCGAAGAAAGGGCAGGAGAATGGATCATGACACCGCAGTTTGCCCTCAACAATCAGAAGCCCTTTGAGATGATCCAGACCGCAGCAGGGGCACTGCAAGTGGAAGCTCTCCTCTACCGGATAGAACACGGAGTCCTTCTGTGATTGAAGCATGGAGACTTGTGCGCGCACGACATAAAGACGATGCATTCTCGGGTGAAGGCTCCAAGCTGTGTGGAGGGCGCTGGCATCGCGCAGGTATTGCCCTCGTCTATGCAAGCTCGACTCTTTCTCTGGCTGTGCTTGAGACTGTGGTGAGGTTAGTGCGGGAATACATAGACGAGGGGTTCGTTTATTTCAAAATAGAGATACCTGCGGAAGTGCAGATCTATGAGCTTGACACAAGGAAACTGCCGAAAGGATGGCGGCAGGAAATCCCAATCCCAGAGACCCAAGACATAGGGTCACAATGGGCCATTTCCATGGAAACAGCTGTTCTTAAAGTGCCATCAGTACTGTCCCCTGCCGAGTTCAATTACGTCCTGAACCCCGACCACCAGGACTTCAAGAAGATTATTATCGGCAAGCCTGAAGAATACCGCTTCGACAAAAGACTCGCCAAATAAGACTTGTTTTTCTGCCTGACCTTTTGAATAAGGATCACTCAGCGTTCCCTTTTATCCCTTTGCTGTTGTAACCCTTATATCCATAACGCTGC
>Ga0208244_101386_pt1 | contig 13392 bp, 17 predicted proteins | sample SubbioCR12Aug_5A_FD_184828 | JGI IMG/M metagenome (GOLD analysis project Ga0208244, IMG submission 184828) | Serpentinite rock and fluid subsurface biosphere microbial communities from McLaughlin Reserve, California, USA - CR12Aug_5A (SPAdes) | ecosystem: Environmental > Terrestrial > Deep... | reverse complement strand
TCCGAGAACTGCGCGTGCGAAGGCCATGGCTGCGGGCGTGTCAAGCGGCGGACGCCCGGCCGCAACATGGCCGGCCTCCACCGCCGCCGCGGCGGCGTCGAACGCGGCCGTCAGGCGGTCGCGTTCATAGTTCCTATAGGACGGAATGAGAATCAGGGTTTCGACCAGCAGAATGCTCCCGAAGACCATTGCCGTGATGCGCCAGCACAGGCGGCAATGAATCAGCAGTCCCGCCACCGAGCGCCGGATGCCGGTGTTCCGTGCGGCATCTCCGGTAGGCAAATTGTCGGCCGGCCTCACAGCAGTTGCCAATTGTCACGATCCTGCCTTGGCGGGTTCGGCTTCCGACCCGTTGAGCGTCATTTCCTCCAAATTCGCTCGTCGAGGCCAAAAGGTTACAGGTCAGCTGCAGGCGCAAGGCGCCGTTGGCATTCGGCGGGATCAGTGACGCCCGCGATGTTCGCTTTCCCGCGTCCTCAGGCGAGATCGCCATCGCCCAGGAGATAGCGCACGACATCTATGTAGTCGATTATCAACGAAGCCGTGTTGGTGACCAGGACCACCCAGAGATAGCGTCCGGACCAGGAGTTGCCGAACGCACTCCTCTGGTGCCACAGATAGAGGACCAGCGGCGTCCAGAAAACAATATGGGTCAAGCCAAGCAATCTTACATAACCGACCGCATCGAAGAGCATGGGCATCATCACGAGATTGCCCAGCCATGCTGTCAGCACCCAGTGCGCCTCGTTGCGGGTGAAGGCGAAGAAGAGCGACAGCGAGTTGATCGCGATGAGCCAGTAGACCCAGGAGCTGAGCCACCAGGGTTCCTGCGCGATGAGCGTCATCATATCCGGATTTTCCATCGTTCTTTTCAGCCTCAGTTTTCAGATTGAGATATATGTGCCGCCACAAGCCGATACGGGTAAGATCGCACTTCAGTCGCTGCGATGATGGTCGAACTGGTTGCTGATAATCACACCCGACGGGAAGAAGGACCTGAACGCGAAGGCGAATGTCACCTGATGCGGCACATCCATCCACTGGCTCTGAACACGGCGCCGTACAGTCACATTGCCAATGTCGCGTCCTTCCGCAATGTTCCTCGTATCGAGTGCCGAGGCTTGCCCCGCCTGCCATTCGAGCATGACTCCGTTGACCTCAAGGCGCGATGCCTTGCGCAAATAGTTCAACGCCACGCCGTTTGGCTTTCCGCCAGCCTCGAAAACGATCACATGATCCATCGGCGCCAAGGGCCCGGTGTCGACCTCCCCTGTCAGGAAGCCGGGTGCGCCACCGGTGTCGTAGTTTTCATAGGGATTGATGCCATACTGACGGGCCCGCGGATCGTTCGGTACAAGCACCAGCCCGTCAGGATATCGCTGCCTGAAACTGGCGAGGCTCTCCAGACGGGAGGGCACCTTTCTGAGCTTGCTGCCGGTCAGGCGACCGACAAGCGCATCACCGGTGAATTGCTGCCACCATGATTCAGTTTGACGGTCGTACATCACCAGATCGGCATGGCGGAGCAGGCCCGTGGTACCGAAATCGAGAATCCGGCCGTCCAATCGCCGGTCGAAAACCACCGACGCATTGCAGAGCGGACAATAGGTGACCGAGACCGGCACCGAACCGACTTCGTCGTTGACAATCTCGTGCCAGATCAGCACCCGCAGGGGATAGGCTCTGGCATCGCCGGCGATGTCGATCGATATGACGGCCTCCCGATCATCCAGCCTGGTCGCCCATCCCTGCGCGCGCCCCGCCTTCAAGCGGACGAATTGCGGATTGTCGATGGACGGTATGCCGTCCTTCGTGGGACCTCCGGAGAGGAACTCGTCAGGCGCGACTGCGGTTCTTGTGAAATCCGTATCAGGCCATGCCAGGGCAAATCGATTTTCAAAGCCCTGCAGGGCGCTGCCTGCGAGCTCCGACGATTGAGCCATTGTCGCCGTCGCGACACCGAGGGCAAACGCGGCGGCCAGCCCTCCCACAAGCAAGTTCAGTTTACCTGTCATGATATTCCGACGCTCTCCGTCATACGGCACTGGCGCCGTTCGGAAATCGTAACCGGCTTCGTCCTCGCCACGTATTCACCTTACGCGAACGCGACATCACCAGTTTGTGATTGCCGCCCGACTGGAAGGATCACAAAAGAGTGATTCCTCCGGGCGGCAGCGAGCATGTACCAACCATGGAAAGCTAGGCTGGATTCAAAGCCGCCGTCGCCACTAGAGAATTCCGGGAAGGTTCCATGACACGCCTGCTTCCTCTCGACCGCCAATCCATACCGGCAGAGCTAGAGCCCGTTTTCTCGATGATCGAGGGTGCGATGGGTTTTCTGCCCAACAGCCTGCTTATCATGGCGCGCCGGCCAGACCTCGTTCAGGCCTTTGCAGGGCTTGCCGCCGCCGTCAATCTCAACACGGACATACCCCGCGATCTGAGCAGCATGATCGCCTATGTCTGCAGCTATGCATCGGGATGCCTGTACTGCCAGGCGCATACGCATCATTCCGCCCATCGCGGCGGCGCGGACGGGGAAAAGCTCGCTGCGATCTGGGAGTACGAAACGAGCCCTCTGTTCTCCGAGGCCGAACGGGCGGCGCTCCGCGTTGCCCAGTCGGCTGGCCAGACCCCGAATGCCGTCACGGACGACGACTTCCGTCAACTACGCAGCTTTTATTCCGAAGACCAGATTCTCCAGATCGTCGCCATCATTTCGCTGTTCGGTTTCCTGAACCGCTGGAATGACACGCTCGGCACGCCGCTTGAAGGGGATCCCTTGCAATACGCAACTCGAGCGCTGGCACGCGGGAAGTGGACGGCCGGCAAGCATGCGCCCTCTCGATAGGGTCTTCCGCCGGGAACGGTTGCCCGCCGGCGCGGATCAACCGGGGACGGCATGTAACCTTTTCATCCCGTCAGACGAATATCGATCATATTCGCAACGTGGCAAACTCCGGGGATTTCCTGTCATGCGCTCGACGATCCGACCCGTATTCATCCTCCTCTCTCTTCTGGCGATGATGACGCCGGCCTTCGCCGTCACATGGACCGACTATTCCCCGACGGCCTTCGAACAAGCTCAAGCAGATGGTCGCGTCATCCTTGTCGACGTCTACGCCGACTGGTGTCCGACATGCAAGGCACAGAAGCCGCTACTCGACGACATTGCCAAGGACGCGGTGCTCGACGATGCGCTGCTGGTGCGCGTGAACTTCGACACGGAGAAAGCTTTCCTGACGACACATCGCGTTCCGCGCCAGTCGACGGTCCTCGTCTTTGTCGGCGAAGAGGAAGTGTCCCGAAGCATCGCTGAGACGAATGCCGAGCGGCTTCGGACCGCCATAACGGCCGGACTCCCGACCGCATCGTCATCCGTCCAGTGATCCGGCCGGAGCCGGCGCGCAGATGACCAGTGCATTTCTGGCCCTGGCGGCGGGGGCGCTGACGCTGCTCAACCCTTGCGTCCTGCCGCTTCTACCCATCGTCATCGGTGCCGCCTTTCACCAGAACAAGTGGGGACCCGTCGCCATTGCCGCGGGACTCACACTATCGTTCACGTTGATCGGCGTGCTCATCCTCGCCTTCGGGTTTTCGCTGGGCATCGATAGCGAGGCCGTCCGACAGATCGGTGCCGCGCTTCTGGTGATATTCGGCGCGGTTCTCCTGGTCCCGCGCCTTCAGTCCGCCTTTACGACAGCCACGGCGCCTCTCACTTCCGGTGCAAGCCTCATGGCGTCGCGGGTTTCCGAGCCTGGCCTGACCGGACAGTTTGCGATCGGCGCCTTGCTCGGCATCGTCTGGGCGCCGTGTGCAGGCCCGACGCTGGGCGCCGCAATCGCTAGCGCCAGCCAAGGCGAGAGCCTGCTCGAAGCCTTCTACATCTTCGGCTTCTTCGGTCTGGGCGTATCCGGGGCGCTGTTGATCTTCGCCTATGCCTCCCGGGCAACGCTGGCAACGCGCAAGCAGGGCCTGCAGAAATTCTCGTCCTGGGCGAAGCCTGTGTTCGCCATTCTGCTGATTCTGGTCGGCGTGATGATCTTCACCGGTTTTGACCGAAACGTCGAAGCCATGCTTCTCGATACCATGCCCAACTGGATGATCCAGCTGACGACCTCGATCTGATAGCCGTTGCCTCCATTCAGTCAGGCATCAGTGCAAGGGAACGGGTTGAATTCGAAAGATATCGGGACGACCCGCGTCATCGGGTTGAAAGTAGTGGTCAAGCTGCCCCTCGACGACCCATGCAACAGCACCCGAGATTGCGACCGTCGTGGGTACGTCCAGCCCCTCACGTAAGGTCTCCAGCACAGCTCGTCCGTCCTTCAACCGGATTGATGTCAAACGGCCCGAACCTTCGACGACCAACAACTCACTGGACGAACGCACGGTCAACCCATCCGGCGCCTGAAGTGGCCGCAGCAGTGGAATAGAAATGATATCGCCAGCACTCCCGTCGGGCCGTATCGGTATTCGAAACAGCTCGCCCGAGTTGTATTTGGTGACGTCAATACCACCGTTAATGAGAGCGATGCCGTTCAGATTGAACCCATCTCCCTCAAAACTCTCGCTGACGATCCACGGTTCGAGAGCGGTTTCGCCCGACTTCAGAATGAGTATTCGCGGATTGAAACTGTCGGTGACATAGATTGCGCCGTCGTCGCCGCGCGTCAGATCGTTGCACAACCCGCCACCCGGCAGATCGTATCGGCCGCGCGTCTCTCCTGTCATCAGATTGAATGCGAAGAGCGCCGATACTACCGCCCCTCCTCGATTTCCCGTGGGATCAGCAGAGCAGGCAAACAGCGTATTGGATTCGTCATGGGCCAGAAGGCCCAGAACGGAAGCGAGGCCGTCGCTATCTCCTGGAACCAGCGTTTCCATTCGACCGGTTTCAGCATCGATCCGGACGATACCAAACCCGTCCAAGCTGCCCACATAGAGATTGTTCCGGTTGTCGGCGGCAATCCCTTCGGGAAAAAACCCCTCCCCAAGTTCGATTGCGGACAGATCTGCCGCCTGGCTGGAGAAGGGCATGGTGGCGACCATCGTTACCGCCTTCAGAATTGTCAATGCAACAAGGCCTGCGCGCATCTTGATCGCTCCAAAAAGGATGATGGGGATTGCCGGGATTAGACGGACGTCGGCCCGTCAATCAGGAAGAGATCAATGCCGGAACCGCTCTGACGAAGTTGAATCAGCGGCTGATGATCCGGATCTGCGTACCAGGCCTTTGCCGCCGTGACGGTCGGGAACTCGATGATGACGAGCGAATCGGGCAGGACCGGTGCTCCTTCGAGAATTTCCGGTTTGGCACCCGCTGTCAGCACGCGGCCGCCATGCTGCTGGATCACGGCAGGAAGCCGGGCCCGATACTCGGCTTGCCATGCCTGGTTGCTTACGGTGAGGAGGCCGACGACGTAGGCACTCATTGCTGTTCTCCTGTTTTCATCAATCAACAAGAGGAACATAGAGACGGGCTTTATGTGCATAAACTAGGGACAAATGCACCTCGCTCGTGCACTAATGCACAGATGAAAGATTGGGACGATCTCAGATTCTTCTTGGCTGTGGCCCAAGCCGGTAGTGTTACTGCTGCGGCCCAATCACTTGGAGTCAACCATTCGACCGTGTCACGCCGGATCACGGCTTTCGAGGAGCGTGTCGCCGTCCGCCTGTTTGACCGCCTTCCTTCCGGATATCGACTTACTGCCGCCGGCGCGGCCATGTTCGAGGAAGGTGCCCGAATTGAAAGTGCGATTGACGGTCTCAATCGCGGACTCGCAGCAAGAGACAATCGCATTTCCGGCGAACTTCGGGTGAGCGCGCCCGTCGCGTTCTCATCTGCGATCCTGATGCCGCATCTCGATGCCTTTATGCGCGCCTACCCCGATGTCGAAGTTCACCTTCATGCCAGCGACGAAATGGCGAGCCTCAATCGGCGCGAAGCAGACGTTGCCATACGATCAACAAGCCGACCGTCCGAGACACTGATTGGACGGCGGCTCTTCGGTCAAGCGCTGGCCATCTATGCGTCATCGAGCTACCTGCGCGAGCGCAAGCTCTCCCCCGAGACGTTGTGCGCGCAAGATGTCCACGACTACGTTCTGGATATGGATGAGGAACAGCGACCGCAATGGATAAAGGAGCATTATCCCAAGGCACGCCTCCGATGCCGCATCGACGGCAAGCTGCCGTTACTTGCCGCCGTTCGACAAGGCATCGGAATCGGTCGGTTGCCCTGCGCCATTGCGGATAGCGACCCGCAATTGCAGCGCATAACTCCCTTCACCACATGGAATGCGAGTGATGTCTGGATCCTGATTCATCGCGACTTGCGCAATTCGGCAAAGATCAAGACATTTATGAGCTTTATCACCAACGCGCTGCGGGAGGACCGAGATCTGTTCGAGGGCGATCGGCTGGATAGCGAAGCACAATACATTCAAGATCGTCGTTAGCGCCGGGACTCCTTGATTTTTTTTGCTGTTCTAACTGCCAGTCCCAGCTGACCGTCCGAGAGTTCAGCGGCCAGCCGCTCCATTGCTTCGCGCGCCAGAACCGGAAGCCCGTGCATGTCGGCGAGATAGTAGTAGGCATAGGCCAGAACGATATCGACCTTCACGAGAACACCTGACTCGTGGATCATAGCAAGATTGAATTCCGCTCCGGGGTCGCTTTGCTGTGAAGCAGAAAAATACCACAGCATCGCCTTCTCTGGATCAAGTTCAGCAAAGTCGCCATCGTCATGGGCGGTTCCCAGTTCGAACTGGGCCCGCCTGTCGCCACGAAAGGCGCTGGTATGGAGATAGTCCACGGCTTGAGCGGCATCCCTTTCGACAATCTTGGCGTCGAGATACTCAATCGCAAGGCGAAACGCAGCACCCGCATCTCCTTCTTCCAGAAGCGCACAGTGCCATGCGGTCATGGCTTCGGGATAGAAGCCCCGGTGATAGAGACGTTCGCCCAGCGCCTCGGAAAAACTGCCGTCGAAATCAACATCCGAAAAACTCTCGCAAGCGCTCTCGACCGCTGACGCAGGATTTGGAGTGCTGAAGATCAGCAAACCGAAACATGCCGCGAGAAGGCGGAGTGAAAATCCAGACCTTTTGCTATTCGTCATTATATTTTCTCACCCAGCCCTTGTGACCTCGTCTTTGCCTCACGCTCCTTGTGGACAACATGCCGCCGCCCGTCCGGCGATGCCGTATCCGAGGGGATAACGGGCGGCGGCATATCATCGGGCGCCGACCTCTGGCTCTTGGGGGGAGAGCGAAGGTGAACAAACGCCACCGGTTGGACGGGCCGCATGCGCGGTGGGGTAGCCGTCGGGGCCGGTACTCCCATTCATTCGAATGCCTGAAGCGGAAGGTTACGACTGTCGTGCTCACGAAGGTGTGAGAGCCTCATTCTCCGGCAGGCGACTAAACTTCCCATGCCATGCTTGCCCTTTCCGACATTGAAACCTGTGAGCTATTTCACATGCGTCGTCAGCGATCAAACGTATCCAGGCATGTCCGGATCGCAGCGGCGACGCTCAGCCTCGTTTTTCTTTTCGGCTGTGCCTCACGCAGCTGGAACGAGGAAATCACTGTGCCGTCATCGGCGTCGGCCGAAGTGGTCCGACACTGTACGCCACGCGGGAACGCCAACGAACTTTTCGTGGTTCTGGCCTTTTCCGGCGGCGGCATGCGTTCGGCAGCCATGTCCTACGGCCTACTTGAAGCCCTCCGGGACAAGACAGTCTTGATCGGTGGAGAAAAACACAGGCTTCTCGATGAAATCGACGTCATTACATCCGTATCGGGCGGGAGCTACACGGCCGCCTATTACGGCCTGTTTGGCGACCGGATATTCGAGGACTACGAGAGCAATTTTCTCAAGAGGAATGTTCAGGGCGAGTTGATCGCCGCACTTGCCAATCCGCGATCGCTGGCAAGCCTGGCCTCCAGTGACTATAACCGCGGCGACTTGGCTGCAGCATGGTTCGATGCCAATGTTTTTGAGTATCGTTCGTTCTCTGCGATGAGAGACCGGAGCCGTCCATGCGTTATTCTCAACGCCAGCGATCTCAACACCGGCCTGACTTTTTCGTTTGTTCAGCAGCAGTTTGATTTTCTCTGCTCCGATCTCGACCCCTATCCCGTCGCCAACGCCGTGATGGCGTCTTCGGCAATGCCCATCGTCTTTGCGCCAATCACGGTCCGTAATCACGCTCGGAACTGCAGCGCTCGCAGCAAGACGTGGGTCACCGACGCCCTTTTGCGCCAGAATCGCGAGACGTCCACCTACCAGGTGGCGCGACAACTCGAGCAATATCTATCTCCGGACGACATGCCGCTTGTCCGTCTTGTCGATGGCGGTGTAACCGACAATCTGGGCATTCGCGGGTCCATCATGAGCCCGATCCTTCACATGGGCGACATCACGACGATGGCCGGCGCTTTCACGCCGCAATCCCTCGATCAGGTGACGCAAGTACTCGTCATCATCTCAAACGCGCAGGCCTACAGGCCCTATGCGTGGTCGAAGAGCGGGACCGATCCCGGCATCGTCTCAACGACTGTCGCGTCATTCGACGCAGCCCTCAATCTACTCAACACGAACACCATATCGGAAGCACGGCGCAGCTTCGAGGACTGGGCCTCCATGGTCAACGCCCGTCGCGGTGCGAGGGATGCCAAAGTTCGTGTGCATTTTGTCAGCCTCACCCTCGACGACATCGAAGACAGTAATGAAAGAGAGTGGTTCAACGCAATTCCGACTGCCTTGTCGCTTGACGACGAAGAGATCGATGCCTTGCGGGCGCTGCCGAAGCAGCTGCTCGACAATTCCGTCGACTTCGAGCGCTTCGTTCTCACGCTGCCGTGACGCTCTGCCTGCGATATCCGCTTTCAGCGTGGGCCTCTGCCACTTCCGGCGGAAGGCGAAGAAGGGCATGGAACGGTGCCGTACGAGCAGAACACACAACAGTCGCCCGGAAGCGGCCTCATCATGATCCCGCAACTGTCGCACTCATAGAAAAAGAGACATGCGTCTTCGGGCACCGTTTCGACTTTCTGACTTCCGCAATTGGGACACGTAAGCTCGGATTGTATGTTCACCGTTTCCTCACTTTGCCGCTCGGTCAAGAGAGACGTACCTCTCACCAGTTCAGGAGTATGTAGCTACAAATGGCTTTCCGAATGCATTCTGGATCGAGAAAATCGATTGATGCCAAAGCATTGCGACAGGCGTTCTCCCGCCAGGATTCCTTGAGGGCACTGCGCGTTGCGCTGGTGGTCGGGACGATACTCAATGTCATCAACCAGGGATCGCAAATTCAGTCGGTCGGCGATATCGACATGCTTCGGGCAATCCTCACCTATGCGGTTCCCTTCTTCGTCGCCTCATACGGCGCATATGGCGCCTACAGGAGACAGACATGACAGCATCGGACAGCGAAAAACTCGAGTACATCGCCAGTGCGGCAGTGGATATCGTCGATGTAACGCGGTCGCTGGCGGAATCGAACTCTAATATCCTGCTCGCGGTTCTCAACGATGAGCCATTTATCGAATATGAGCATTATCCGCCGGGCGATGTTCTGGACCCGACGACGGGAAGCCAATTCTATTTTCATGCCCATCCCCCAACACGCGAGGGCTACAATGACTTCGGGCATTTTCATCTTTTTCTGCGCCCATCCTTCTCATCCGATACCGCCGGCGAAGCGATCTGTCACCTGATCGGAATTTCAGTGGATCAGCGAGGGCTCCCTGTCGGCCTGTTCACGACCAACCGCTGGGTAACGGACGAAAGCTGGTATCCGTCGGCAGACACGATTGCCATGCTCGACCGCTTTGCCGTCACGGTAGCGGAACCATCTGAGGCCTTGAGCCGTTGGATATCGGCGATGCCTGTGCTGTTCAAGGCCGATATCGAAACGCTTGTCCGTCAACGCGACATCGCCATCGCGCAGTGGCGGACACGATATCCGGACATCGATATCTTTGAAGACCGGCGGCTCGAAGTGACGTCGTGGAAGTCCATCGATCTGGAGGTCCGGCTTGCTGAGATACGAAGCGCCCTCGGTCTCGACTGAGTCTCGATCACCACAAAGCAAATCAACGCCGACAGCAATCCCATCGGAAAGCTGCCGGCGCGAAAACGGCGATCGTTCGTATCCGCTTGTCAGCGTTTCCCGTATCTCGAAAACTTGTGCTTTTTTGCAGCGCAGGGGTTGGCCGCGCATGGGTTGGCCGCGCAAGGGCTCGCTGCCGGCGCGCAGGGGCTGGCTGCGTGCGACTCGGCCGGGGCCGCGACGACGACGAAGCTGCCGAGCGCAGCGACGGAGCCGAGCATCAGCATCGATTTCTTGAAAGTACGCATTTTCTGTTCCTCTGAATGGATTTCGATACCTGGGCAATGTCGTGACAGCACAAGACGCACCATCACCGACAGGTTGTCTTTCGGTACAGATATCGATCAGGTTGCATAGAAAATGGTCACAGTTGCGTGATCGGCACGACCAATCCGGATCGCCAGATCAAGCTTCGCCCCTCGCAGGATACCCGTTCTTGACGACATATCGAACGGCCTGGAGCACGTCGGCAAAACCGGGCCGCGCGAACGGCATCGTTTGAGTCGAAGCGGCATAAAGTTTGCCGAGCGGGTCAATCAGGAAAAGTCCCGGCTCGAGAAACAATTCCGGTTCACTGTCGATGATCGCCTTCGAGACGCTCAGTCCCCATTCACGCCCCAGCGAAACGGTCATGTCATAGGCAATCGGCAGGCTGTCGAGATTCCAGTCTTTTTTGGCTTTCTCGGCCCGCTCGACCCCGTCCGACGTGGCCGCAACGGCGATGACGCCCGCCTCGGCAAAGTCCGCCATCTTCCGATTCAGGTCGGCCAGATATCCCTTGCAGATCGGGCAATGAAGACCGCGATACACGACGATCATGGTAAAGGCCTCCGGCTTCTGCGCCGAGAGATCGAATCTTCCGCCGCCCGCCAATGGCAGATCGAGATTGGGAAGCATCGTTCGGGTCTTGATGAGCATTGAAGTTTCCTTCCGTCGATGAGGTTTCTGTTTGCGTCTTATCGCGGCGTGGCGATGCGCCACGGGAACAGACGCTCGGCAAACAACGTGCAGGCGGCCGTGAGAAGAGCGACCGAGCCCAGCTGCCAGACCAGGATCATCAAGCTCGCATCTTCACCGTGGAAAAATCGCAGGCCGAATGCGGCAAGCGCCGTTGCCGCAAGAGCCGCATATGCGATCGTCACATAGGGCGCGACCGGTGCGCCTTTGCGCACCAATGCAATCATGACAACGGCCGGCCCAATTCCGAGGAGAGCGATATGCGGCAGGCAAGACCAGTCCATGCGGATGAGGGACGACCAGGATCCACCGGCAGCAATACTTTGGACACAACCTTGAACGATCGTGCCGATCCAGAGCCCGAGCGGGAAAAGAGGCAAAATGCGTTCCCACAAGGGGCGCCCGGGCACGCTGACGCAAAGCGCCGCAAGGGCTGCCGTCAATGCGGTCAGCAGGGCAAGAGATTGTTCAACGAGCCATGTGCCGTCGCCAAGCCGTAACATGAGATCCGGACGCAGGCCAATGTACCAGACGACCAGGGCAATCCAGGGCAGCGAGAGGCTCAGCCATATCACCATACGGACCGGCGGAAGGAGCAGCCGACGAACCGGTGCCACTTCGTCTGCAAGGGAGCCGATCAGATCATCTGTCTTCATGACGTCATTCTGCACTTTCACAACTGCCTCATGGCGCTATGCACGCAAGGTCTGTTTCAGGGACTTCATTCCCCGGTGTACGGCTACCTTGAGAGCCGATATCGACATGCCGGTCTTCTCCGCCGCTTCCTTCAGCGACAATTCCTGGAGCTTGAGAAGCTCGATCGCCTTTCGCTGTCCCGCCGGAAGCGAGGCGATAGCAGTCCTGAGGAGCTCGGGATCTCCCTGCCCCTCTTCAAGCCAGTTCGTTTCATCGTCGGAAAATGTTTCAGGCAATGTGTCGGTTACGACTTCATTCCTGGCTTTTCTGATGTGACGGCGCTGAAGGTCGACAAGCCGCCGCCGGAAAATCGCTCCCAGCCAGGGCATGAACGGTCTCGCTGGATCATAAGTGTGGCGAACGGAGTGGAGCGAAAGGAGTACATCCTGAACCAGATCTTCCGGGTCGATCGTTCCGATCCACTTTGCCCGCGCATAACGCCGGAGCTCCGGTACAACAGCCTTCAACAGCTGTGCGTAGGCTGCCGAATCGCCCTTTTGCGCCGCTTCCATAAGCGCTTCCAGGTGACGGGCTTCTTTCTCCGCTTCCATAAGGTGTCCGACGTTTCGACCGCATCCAGCCTGGGGGTACATTCGCGTGTAGCGCGCGGCCGCTTGCCATCCCGATGGTCGCAACACTAATATCTTACCGATCGTTTAGGAACAAGCCATCATGCCCCGCAGCAAGTCTTTCGAGCCGGATGTCGCCCTGAGACACGCGACCGAACTCTTCTGGGAGATGGGTTATGACGCCACGTCGATTTCCGGCCTTGAGGAGCGGATGGGGATCAACAGATTCAGCATCTACGGAACATTTGGGGACAAAAAAGCTCTTTATCTCCAATGTCTTGATGCCTATGCGGCGGAAGCATGGAGCGGCGCACTGTCATATCTGCAAACACCAGGCGGCCTGGAAGGCATAAAGCGTTTCCTGGGGAGCCTTGTCGATGCGCCGGCTCCGATACGCCGACGTGGATGCCTCATGATGAACTCGATTGTCGAACTGTCTGGGCGCGATGCCGATATCGACGCTTCGGTCACCCGGCATTTTCGCAATGTCGAGCGCCAACTTCATTCGGCGGTTCAATCAGCAAAGGAAAGGTCCGAGATAGTGTCCGACGTTGAAGCCGGAGATGTCGCCCGCACACTTCTCGTGTTGGCGCATGGCGTGCTGTCGCTCTGCAAAACGGATTTTGGCCAACCCGTTGCCCGAGCCGCCATTCGTACCGTTCTGGATGGCTTTGTAATAGAAACGTGTCCCACATAAGTGGACGAGAATCGTCAATCCGGAAAATTGCCGCGCCGTGTCGTTCACCTAGGAGTGCCGAAAATTGTCTTTCGACAACCTCATGCCGTGGACGATCGCGTAGATCGCCGGGATCACGACGAGGGTGAGGATGGTGGAAGACACCATACCGCCAATCATCGGCACGGCGATGCGTTGCATCACCTCGGCGCCGGTGCCGGTGGCCCAGAGGATCGGCAGAAGGCCCGCCATGATGGTGATGACGGTCATCATTTTCGGCCGCACGCGCCCGACGGCGCCCTCCATGATGGCGCCATTGAGGTCGGCGCGGGTGAAGGCGCGGCCCTCGGCTTCAGCCAGCGCCTTCG
>Ga0208244_101385_pt1 | contig 13397 bp, 14 predicted proteins | sample SubbioCR12Aug_5A_FD_184828 | JGI IMG/M metagenome (GOLD analysis project Ga0208244, IMG submission 184828) | Serpentinite rock and fluid subsurface biosphere microbial communities from McLaughlin Reserve, California, USA - CR12Aug_5A (SPAdes) | ecosystem: Environmental > Terrestrial > Deep... | reverse complement strand
TTACACTTGTTCATGGTGAAGAGGCTCCTATTCGAATTTGGCTAATTCTCTATAGTTTGTCTCTTCACCACCTTTTTTGTAAAGGTTCAGCAATTCATCTCGCCACTATTTCGGGCGAAATTTAGGTTTTTAAGTGAGCATAGCTATGGCTGATAGGATGATCCTCAATGAAATATTGAGTGGTAAGAGGTGCATCCCAGTTCAAGGAGATAGGAGCGGCTTTATCTAGTTGCTCATCACTCAGCGCACGGACGGCATCGGCAGCGAGAGCGCTATTTTCTTTGATGAGTTTGAGGGTCTCTGTTTTAGAGCAATTCGCATGTATATCGGCATGTTTAGAGTTCATCTGATCTACCATATTCCAGGTGACTCCTTCAATGGCTTTGCCGGATGCTAATGCTTGAATTAAATCCATTTCAACCAGATAGGAGCTGGCAACATGGTGTACCAGCACTCCTATTGGCCGCTTCTCATTGGGGCATATCGTTTGCCATTCCGCTTGCGATAGTCCATTGGCAAATGCTAACAACTGATTTGCTCCTTTCTCAAGTCGATCTGCTAGTTCGTTTGCGCGTGTACTCATGTTACCTTGCTCCTAGTCCAATTACTTGATGTAATTATTAAAGATAGTGGCTTATTAATTCGGACAAATTATATCATATTTCGAAGATACTAGAAAAGAGAAAATTTGTCCTATTGAGTTTGAACAGGGCTTTCTGAAAGTAGCCAAAAGAGGGATAAAAAAAGACCTTTCTCGTATAATCTTTTGTTGCGAGACAAAACATACACAGAGGAAGGTCAATATGGAGTCTATCACAACAAATGGCGTAGTTTTTGATGTATGCAGCTTGTATGCACATTTTCAGAGCCTGAAAGAGAGTCGCAAGCCCAAAGGATTGCGCTATCGACTGGTAGATATTCTGGTCATGATGGTCATGGCGAAAATTTGTGGAGAAGACACGCCAAGCGGAATCGCAGATTGGGTCAAGCATCGTAGTTCGCAGTTCAAAGCATGGTTGAAAGTAGAGCATGTGACGATGCCGCACCACAGCACCTATCGGCGCATCTGCGAAACAATTCTTAACGTTGAAGCCCTGGAAAGAATTGTGAGCGCTCTATTGAGTGAAAAGCGCTACTTTGGCAAACAGGTCTTGCTGAATATGTCTGGATCGCCAAAGGAAATCAGCCCTTGATGGAGGAAAATATTCGTCTGTGGTTTGAGCCAGACCCCGATCCTACCCCGGGAAGCGCTAATTTGCCCAAGGATTTTGAAGTTGCCAGAAAAGTCAGCAAAGGACACGGACGCCTGGAAGAACGAACCATCACTGTCAGCACTGGGCCGACGGTGGATATCCATTTTCGATAGACTCGTCCAGTTGTATCGGACGAAGATAACTGACATTAAATTCGGAGATTTTTGACTCCACTACAGGCTGTGATAGAATGCAGGGAAGTTTCATAACACGGAGACAGCCAATGGGAGACATCCCCGATTCAATCAAATTCCTGCACGAAACGGAACTCGGACTGGGCGCATGGGCCTGGGGTGACCGAATTGTGTGGAACTACGGCAAAGGCTATTCAGACGCGGATATCGAAGAAGGTTTCCGCGTTTCGCTTGAAAATGGGGTCACGCTGGTCGATACTGCCGAAGTCTACGGCAACGGGCGCTCAGAACGCCTGCTCGGGCAGTTCCTTAAAAATACCGAAACACCCGTGATTGTGGCAACCAAATTCTTCCCCATGCCCTGGCGCTGGACGAAAAAAAGTGTCGTGAATGCCTTAAAAGCCAGCCTTGAACGTATTGAACTCGAAAGGGTAGATTTATACCAAGTCCACTGGCCCAGCCCTTTGATTCCCGTAGAAACCTACGCTGAGGGGCTGGCTGAAGCCCACAAAGCAGGGCTGGCGCGGGCGGTCGGCGTCTCAAACTATGACAAGAACCAGATGCAGCGCGCCATCACGGCCTTATCCAAATACGACATTCCGCTGGCATCCAACCAGGTGGAGTACCACCTGCTCAACCGCAAGGTCGAGAAAAACGGGCTACTGGCCCGCTGCCAGGAATTGGACGTGCGCCTGATTGCCTATTCCCCACTGGGAATGGGCCTGCTGACCGGAAAATACACCCCTGAAAATCCGCCGCCCGGCGTGCGTGGCAGGCGCTACATCAACAGGCTGCGCGAAATCCAGCCACTTATCAAATTGATGACTGAAATCGGGCAAGACCTTGGGGGTAAAAGCCCGGCCCAAATCGCGCTCAACTGGCTGATATGCAAAGGGACTTTACCCATCCCCGGCGCAAAAACCGCCAACCAGGCTGAGATGAATGCAGGGGCGGCTGGCTGGCGGCTGAGCACGGAACAGGTGACGGCGCTGGACGAGGCCAGCGAGAGGCTTTAATTGTCTCCGACTCGGTAGCCCTTTTTCTCTATCGCCGCCAAAATCTGGGCTTCGGAAACCCTGCTATCGTCAAAATCCACTGTCAATTGGAATTTATGATAACTGGCGCTGATTTCGCGGATGCCCGCCAAATCGTCCTCGATGGATTCGAGAATCATGGCGCAATTCGGGCATTCCATGTTGGCAATCTTGTAAGTCTTTTTCATGTTACTCAAAATTAATCTGGCCGGTGAACATGCCCATCGAACAGGTAAAACGCATGACCGTGCCCGGCTTTTGGGGCGGAATTTCGACCGGCACAACGCCGGTGGTCGGCAAGAGCGTGTAGAACTTGATGGCGGGGATGACAAAGTCACGCGCGCATGAGTAGGTCTCTTCGGTAACGACGTTCAGGGTAATGGGAACATTCGAGGGCGCGGCCAGGCTGGCGGGTTTGTAGCCATAATCCTCGGCGCGGAGTGTCAGTTCGGCAGAACCGTCAGCGCCTACCTGTGGGGCAGGCTGGGCCGCGGGTTCAGGAAACAGGCCACGGGTAAGGTTGGTTACCGAGAATGGGGAACCTATCAGATTGAGCCCGCTGTCAATCGTCACAAATCCCAAGACCAGCACCACAATCGCAACAAAGCGCATAAACAGGCCTTCGAGCCGCTTGCCGAGGCTGAAGGTGAAATAAGCGACCGCAAAAAAGACCGGGCTTGCACCAAGCGTAAAGGCGAACATCAACCCGGCGGCGGCGAAGGGGCTGCCCGTGGCCAGGGCGGCGGCCATCATGGCCTGGGTAACGCCGCAGGGGATGAAAACCGTCAGCGCGCCGAGGAAAAGCGGGGTGGCCGTATCTGTCCCTTTGGCAGTGCGCCGGATTGCGCGGGTAATGAACTTTGGCGGCTCGACAGCAAAATAGCGGAAAATGGGGTGAACATTCAAAATCCGCAAGCCGTTGCCAAGCATGAAAATGCCTATCAGGAAAAGCAGGGCCGCGCGGGTTATTGGGTCGAAGGTCAGGAAGGAACCTGCCCAACCGAGCAGGAAACCGAGCAAGGTATAAGCCAGGAGTTTGGCGGCCAGGAACAACACAATTGGCAGGGCCGCTCCGTTGGGGCGCGGATGGGCAGCGGCTTTGCCTTTCCTGGCAGGCTGCGAGGCCGTTGCGGCCAAGTCCTGCTCGACCTGGCTTGCCAGCGACGAGGCCAGCAGGCCGCCCTGAACCGCCAGGCAGGAAAGCCCACCCGTGGTCAGGCCGGTAATGAAGGCAAGCATAAATTCATTCATTACCGTTTTCCTCCATTCCAAACCACAAAGGGCATGTTGATGACCACTCCGGGCCGGGCAATGGTAACTTCACCGGCAGATTCGGCGGCTTGAATTTCGGCCAGCGATTTGAGCAGGCGCGCATTGGCGGGGTCTGCCCAGGTGACGACGTTCAGGCGACGAAGGGGAGTGTAGCCTTCAGTGCCGGGCGGGTTATCAAAAACATCTTCTTGAAAACCGAGCGGGCCCATGCCCTCAATGCCATTGTCAAAGACATAAACATCCGCGAGGGCTTCGGCGGGAGTCTGCGCCAGGGAAGGGACATACAGCACAGGCGAGGACATCATATCTGTCAACAAGCCGGCAATATCAGGGTCGGAGGCTTCGGTATGGATGAAGTAGATTTCCGCGCCTTCGGCGTAGGCCATGCCTGCCGGCAGGATGACAGTCGGCATTTCTTCGGCAGATGGAGCGCAAGCAGCAAGAACTAACAACAAGGCAATGGCCATAAAAAGGCGAGGTAGTTTCATGGTTTTATCTCCAGGTAAATTGAATGGTTGTTACTTGATTTTTATTCCGCGCAATCGCAGGCTATTGCTGACCACGAAAACACTGCTGAACGCCATCGCGCCAGCCGCAAGCATCGGGTCGAGCCAGCCCATCACAGCTGCCGGGATAAGCAGGACATTGTAGAAGAACGCCCAAAACAGGTTTTGTTTGATGGTGCCCAGCGTTTTCCGTGAAAGCGAAATGGCGCGCGCCACGCCGCGCAGGTCGCCGCTCATCAGGGTGACGGGAGCGGCAGCCATGGCAACGTCGGTGCCGGTGCCAATTGCCAGGCCAACATCGGCCTGGGCGAGGGCCGGGGCGTCATTAACACCGTCGCCCACCATGGCAACGACGCTTGAATGTCGAGAATCGCCCTGCAAACGTTTGATTTCGGCAGATTTGCCATCTGGCAGGACTTCGGCAACAACTTCATCGACGCCCGCCTGTTTGGCAATGGCTTCAGCTGTTTTTTGATTATCGCCAGTCAGCATAATAACTTTCAATCCAAGGCGGCGCAGTTCGGCAATCGCCTCCACCGAACCATCTTTAATGGTGTCGGCAACAGCAATTATGCCCGCCACCTGCCCGTCCACCGCAACCAGCATGGCGGTTTTGGCTTCGGCTTGCAGGCGTTCCAACTCTGGTTCAAGACCGTGGAGCGGATATTCACGATTTTGCATCATGCGCAGGTTACCCACCGCCACTTTTCGTCCATCGACTTCGGCCTCGACGCCGTGGCCGGCCTCAGCGGCGAACCCGGTCGGTTCAACGAGAGCCAGGCCGCGGGTGGTGGCTTCAGCCCAAATCGCCTCGCCGAGGGGGTGTTCAGAGCCTTTTTCGACAGAAGCAGCCAGGGTCAGGAGCCAGTTTTCAGTATCCAGTGGGCCAGTGTCAGGCACTGGTAACTGGCTGCTGATAACTACGTCAGTAACTGCCGGCTGCCCCTTGGTAATCGTGCCGGTTTTATCCAGCACCACCACCGAAACCTTTCCGGCGCGCTCGAGGGCTTCACTGCTGCGAAAAAGCACGCCCATCTCTGCGCCTTTGCCAGTACCGACCATGATGGCGGTCGGGGTTGCCAGGCCAAGCGCGCACGGGCAGGCAATCACCAGCACCGCGACCATATTAATCAGGGCGCGGGTGAAGGCTGTCATATCAGAGTTGATGGGCATGGCTGGCCCAAAAAAGTACCAGCCCGTGAAAGTCAGTGCGGCAATGATGATGACAATCGGCACAAACACACCCGAAACCTGGTCGGCCAGTTTTTGGATGGGCGCTTTGCTGCCCTGGGCTTCCTCGACCAGGCGCACAATCTGCGCCAGGGCAGTTTCCCTGCCAACCTTGGTGGCTTCAAACTTGAGCATGCCCTGCTTGTTGATGGTTGCGCCAATCAGCGGGTCGCCGGGCTTCTTTTCAACCGGCAACGATTCGCCAGTGAGCATAGATTCGTCTACCGCGCTGCGCCCGTCGACGACCACGCCATCGACAGCAATTTTTTCGCCAGGGCGGACGATGACCACATCCCCCACCCGCACCTCGTCCACCGCGATTTCGGATTCAACGCCGTCCCGAATAACGCGGGCAGTCTTGGCGCGCAGTCCCATTAGTTTTTTGATGGCCTCAGAAGTACGCCCCTTGGCGCGGGCTTCAAGGAATTTGCCCAGCTTGATGAGCGTAATGATGACCGCCGCAGTTTCAAGGTAGACATGCCCGTCCAGCCAGCCAAAGGTGATGGGAAGTGAGTAAAAGTAGGCGGCAGAAGTGCCGAGCGCAATCAGCACGTCCATGTTGGCAGAGCCATTACGCAGGGCTTTGAACGCGCCGACATAATACTGCCACCCGACATAGAACTGCACCGGCGTAGCAAGTGCGAGCAAGACCCAGTTGAACCACCAATGCGCTTCGAGCATGCCGCCCATATGAGGGGCGCGGTCGGCATAGACAAAACCGGGCAATAGCCCAAGGTCCATGCCCATTGAGAGCAGGAAGAGCGGAATGGTGAAAACCAGGCCGATTGTGAGCAGGCGACGCTGGGTATCGATTTCATGCTGGCGGGCAAGGGCTTCGGCGTCCTCGCCATCGCCGCCCAACTCTAGGGCCTCAAATCCGGCAGCACTGACCGCGCGGCGAATTTCGGCCTGCGAGATGATGGTCGGCACATAGCGCACGCGCGCCTTTTCGCTGGCATAAGCGACGTTGGCTGAAAGCACACCCTCCAGCTTGGACAAGGCGCTTTCTAGGCGGCGGGCATCGTTATCGTCTGCGAGACGCTTAATCACCAGGTCGGCTTCGCCCGTGGCGACCCCGTATCCGGCGCGCTCGACGCGGGCGATGATTTCGGTCAGCCCCAGTTTGGCGGAATCAAACTCAACGGCAGCTCGTTCGCTCGAAAGGTTGACTGAGGCTGTTTCGACGCCGTCCAGCTTTTTCAGGTTGCGCTCGACTGCTGCAACGCAGTTGGCGCAGGTCATGCCCGTAATGGGTAAGGTTAGGGATTTAGCCATTATCGACTAAAGCGCAAGCCCGGCAGCGGGGTAGTTGATTTCAGCCAGAAGGGCTTTAATTTTTTCTTCGGTAGCGGGCGCGTCAAAAACAACTTCGACAGCCTTGGTGCCCGAGTCGGCTTTAACCGACTGGATACCTTCAAGTTCTGAAACCTCGTTCTGGATGGTATTTACGCAATGTCCGCAGGAAATGTTGGGAACGGAAAGTTTGATGGTGGTCATAAGAATCTCCTTGATTGTTTTGAAAATTGTTTCGGGTCTAGGTGTAGGGGCGCAGCAATGCTGCGCCCCTACACCTTGTTCGCCATTTCGAACACTTCGGTAATCTCAGTCAGAACGCGTTCGCGTTCTTTCGAGTCTTCGCCCTGGATGGCGGTAATCACGCAGGAATTCAGGTGGTCTTCCAAAACCTGCGCGCTGACTTTGTTCAAAGCCGCCTGTACTGCCTGGATTTGCCGAATCAGGTCGATACAATAGGCACCTTCTTCGGCCATGCGCACGACGCCCTTTAAATGGCCTTCGGCAGATTTTAAACGTCTCAGGGTTGCCTGCTCCATATCATCCTTTCTACCCCCCCCAGGGGGGTGGGGATAAGTTTATTTTATCGTTTTTTTACAAAAAGTCAAGGATACATCTTGGTTTTGGAATTCTTTTAGGGTATAGTTTTTATATTGAAGCAGGCAGGCATCTCAATAGGGACCAACATGAAAACCTTGCTCGAATTGCTCAAACCACCCGTCTTTGACGATGAAGAAAAAAATATCCGGGCCTCCATCCTGCACCCCATCCTGCTCGGGCTTGTTCCCGTGTACCTGGCTTTCACCATTTTTACAATTTCGACCGGCCTCGAGGCCCAGGCTTATATACTCCAGTTTGCGGGCGTAGCCATCCTGCTCAGCCTGTACCTGGTGCGCAAGGGGAGATTCAAAATCACGGGCTATATCATCCCATCCGTATTGCTGTTGAGCGTGACAATCATTGTCTATAGCGGCAATGGTATTCATGATGTTTCCATGCTCGGCTTTCCGATGACCATTGCGCTTTCAGGGTTGCTGATTGGGAAATTTGCCGCCATCTATTCTGGCCTTGGCAGCATCGCCTGCGTGGCACTCATTATCTGGCTGGAGATTACCAATCGGCTGGTTACCGGTTACCAAAACCTGACCGATCTGGGGGATTTGTTCATTATCGGTATCTTCCTGGCCGTGATGGCCGTTGTTGTTTACGGCACAATGAACCTCATCGAAAGAAATTTCAATGAACTCAAGCAACTAAACAGCGAACTCGAAGAAAGGGTGAACAGCCGGACACTTTTGCTCGAAGCCATTAATAAAGACCTCGAGTCATTTTCCTACTCAATTTCACACGACTTGCGCGCGCCGTTACGTAGCATTGACGGTTATTCGCGTATTTTGCAAAACGATTTTTCGGGAAACATGGACGAAACCGCCAGGAATTATATCGAGAGAATTAATGAAGGGGCCAGCCAGATGAACACGCTGATTGACGAAATTCTGGCTTTTTCGCGCACAGGCAGGCAGGCGCTCAAACCGGAATATATCTCAGCGGAAAACCTGGAGGAAATGATTCGCGCCATTATTGCCGGGCTAGGCATGCAGGAACCCGAGCGCCAGGTCGAGTTCAGCGTCAAAGAACTGTGCGGATGCTACGCCGACTACATCCTGCTCAAACAAGTTTTCGTCAACCTGCTTTCGAATGCCTATAAATTTACCCGCCACAGACAACCTGCCCAAATTGAAGTTGGATGTATGAACCACAACAGCCTACGCCAGTACTATGTTAGAGACAACGGTATCGGCTTCGACATGGCCTATGTCGACAAACTGTTTGGCGTTTTCCAGCGGCTGGTGCGCGAAAGTGATTACGAAGGCACCGGCGTCGGACTGGCAATTGTCCACCGAATAATTACGCGCCACAACGGCAGGATTTGGGCCGAAGCCGCTCACGGCCAGGGAGCAACCTTCTTTTTTACAATCAATATGGACAAAGCCATTTAGTGTCTCTGAAAGCGCTTAAATTCAACGAGCATGTTTGACTATTTAGAGTTAAAATGACCATATATAAGCCCAGGTACAGGGGCGCGATTCAATCATCTGTGCCGCGGTTTCGAGTGAAATCAGCACCACAGCACACTCACATTTACGTTGCGCTTTCGACCCTGAAATACATGGCAATATCCACGTCAGCGGCCTGGTCGGCGCAGTGAACGTGATTCGCCAATAGCCCTTATTACACCCAAATCGCCAAAGGAGGATGTTTTCATGGAAGGTGAAGTTTATTACCCCTCGCAAGACAGCATTGCGAAAAGTTACGTCCAGGACTGGGAGGCCCTGGCCGAAAGCGCGCGTAAAGACCTGCAAGGCTTTTGGGCCGAGCGCGCCGAGGAACTGTTCTGGTTTAAAAAGTGGGACAAAGTGCTGGACGACAGCCAGAAACCCTTTTTTAAATGGTTTACCGGCGCAAAAGTCAACATTGCCTACAACTGTGTCGATGTTCACTTGCAAACCTACCGCAAGAACAAACTGGCCCTCATATGGGAATCGGAAGACGGCAAAAGCGACCGCACCTTTTCGTATTACTCGCTCAACCGTGAAGTCTGTCGCATGGCCAACATTATCAAGGCCATGGGCATCGAAAAAGGCGACCGGGTCACCATTTACATGGGGCGCATCCCTGAAATCATGTTCGCCATGCTGGCCTGCGCCAAAGTCGGCGCGATTCACTCGGTCATCTTCGGCGGCTTTTCGGTGGACGCCCTGCACGAGCGCATTTCAGATTCCGAATCGAAACTCATCATCACCTGCGACGGCTCCCTCCAGAACGGCAAACTGGTCGAACTCAAGCGCATCGTCGACGAATCCCTGCGCCACTGCCCGACCGTCGAAAACGTGATTGTCGTCAAGCGCACCGGCCACGAAGTTCCCATGGAAGCCGGGCGCGACCACTGGTTCCACGACCTGTGCGCCCTGCCGATTGCCAACGGGAAATGTACCACCGAAGTGATGGACGCCGAAGACCCGCTCTTCATCCTGTACACCAGCGGCTCGACCGGCAAACCCAAGGCCATCTTGCACACCCACGGCGGTTACATGGTCGGGACGTATACGACCCTGAAATACGTTTTCGACATCAACGACGAAGACCGCTTCTGGTGCACCGCCGACCCCGGATGGATTACCGGCCACTCTTACCTGGTCTACGGCCCGCTACTGACCGGAGCAACGATTTTCATGTTCGAGGGCGGCCCGGCCTTCCCCTACCCCAACCGCTGGTGGCAGTTGATTGAACGCTTCGGCGTAAGCGTCTTCTACACCGCCCCAACCGCCATTCGCGCCCTGATGCGCTTTGGCGAGGCCTGGCCCAACAAACACGACCTGTCCTCCCTGCGCCTGCTTGGCTCTGTCGGCGAACCCATCAACCCCGAAGCCTGGAGGTGGTTCCACCGCGTCATCGGCAAGGAGCGCTGCCCCATCATGGATACCTGGTGGCAGACCGAAACCGGCATGTTCATGATTACCCCAACCCCGGTTGTGCCGCTCAAACCCGGTTCAGGCACGCGCCCGTTCTTCGGGCAGGAAGCCGAAATCGTGGATGAAGAAGGCAACCCGGTTCCAGACGAGCACGAAGGCTTCCTGCTGCTCAAAAATCCCTGGCCGGCCATGATGCGCACCATCTACAAAGACCCCGACCGCTACGTCGAAACCTACTGGAAAAAGTACCCCGGCAAATATATGACCGGCGACAGCGCCCGACGCGACAAGGACGGTTACTTCTGGATTATTGGCCGCGTCGACGATGTCATCAAGGTGAGCGGGCATCGCCTGGGGACAGCCGAAGTCGAATCTGCGCTCATCACCCACCCGGCGGTTGCCGAATCGGCGGCCATCGGCCTGCCGCACGAGGTCAAGGGCCAGGCCATCTACTGTATCGTCCAACTCAAACCCGGTTTTGCCCCAAGCGAAGACCTGGGCGAAGAACTGCGCCAGCACGTCGCCCAGCACCTCGGGCCAATCGCCCGTCCCGAAGAAGTTAGCTTTATTGATAAGTTACCAAAGACGCGCAGTGGTAAAATCATGCGACGCGTCCTCAAAGCCCGCGCCCAGGGTCTGCCTGAAGGCGACCTGAGCACACTCGAAGAATAACCTACCCACACCATCATCAAAGGAAAAGACATACTATGAAAAACCTGCTCGACCGCATCTCCTTCCTCACCGGCGAAACCGTCCTCGGAACCCTGATTGCTATCCTCAGCGTTCTGGTTGCCCTGGCCAGTTTCAATAGCGCCATTGCCGGGTCTGAACAAACCAAGCACAATATGCTCAGCAGCCAGGCCACGACCGACGCCAGCAGCGAATACCTGACCGCCAACCAGATGATTGTGTACGACTACACCATGTACGACGGCTGGTTCACCGCCGATGACGATGAAAAAGCCGAGTATTACGAATTCAACTTCTCAGATGAATTGAGAGCCGCCATCGTCGCCGACGAAAACAACCCCTTCAGCGAAGCCTACTACGAGGCCATGTACGCCGAACCGAACAAACTCTTCGATGAAGCCTATGACCTGTTCATCCTGGCCGAAAAATTCAGCACCCGCGGCGACCTGATGCAATTGGTAGCCCTGCTGGCCGCCCTCGGCCTGGCCTTTGCAGCATGGGCATCCCTGCTGCCGCGTGAAAGCAAAATACGACTGCTCTTTAGCCTGATGGCTATCATCATGCTTGCCGTCAGCATCATTCGTTACCTGCAGGTGCCGGTGGTAGTGGGAATCACCTTGTAAGCAATGCGCAACCAGGCCTGCCCCACTTTGGGGCAGGCCTGGTTTTTTTATGGAGGAAGATATGAAGCGACTCATGCGCCTTGGGCTGCTGCTGACCCTGCTCCTCACGCCAGCCTGTAGCAACCCCCAACCAGCCGGAACAGACTCCCCCGCGCCTGCCAGCTCTGCAACACAAGTTGTTTCAACCTCCGCGCCGCCCGCCGCCCAAAACCCCATCCTGACGGGTGAACCGCTGCCGATTGGTTCTTACGACCCCGGCAGCCCCGTCGTGACCGACCTGTGGGTCGACCCGGCCAACGGTGACGACAGCGCCAACGGGCTGAGTGCCGCCAATGCCCTGCGCAGCCTCGACGCCGCCTGGCGCAAAATCCCGATGGGGCAGGCACTCGGCACGGGTTACCGAATTCGCTTGCAGGCGGGCGAGTATCCGGCGGAGACAATGCCCAATTATTGGGAGTCAAGATACGGGTCGTATGAAGCGCCGGTTATCATCCAGGGAGAGGGAAGCGAAGCCGGGCAGGTAATCCTGCAAGGCAATGTCAACGTTTTCGATTCCCGCTATATCTACTTTGAAAACCTGAGCATCATCACCCCCGGCGACGCCTTTCACTGCGAACGCTGCGACCACCTGCTCATCCGCAATGTGATTATGTACAGTGAAGCGGCCTGGGAATTGGTCAAGGTCAACCAGTCTCAATATATTTTTATTGAAAACTCAGACCTGGGCGGGGCGCAGGACAACACGATTGACTTTGTGGCGGTGCAATACGGGCACATCCTCCACAATCACATCCACGATGCAGGCGATTGGTGCGTTTATGTCAAGGGCGGCTCGGCCTATTTACGCGTGGAAGCCAACGAGGTTTACAACTGCGGCACGGGCGGCATCACCGCCGGGCAAGGGACAGGCTTTCAGTTTATGGCCCCGCCCTGGCTGACCTACGAAGCCTACGATATTCGGGTGGTCAATAACATCATCCATGACACCGAAGGAGCCGGACTGGGCGTCAATGGCGGCTACAACATTCTGCTGGCTTATAACACCCTTTATCGCGTGGGCAGCCGCTCGCATGGCATCGAAGTCGTCTTCGGGATGCGCTCGTGCGATGGCCAGCCCGGCGACGAGGGCCGCGAACGCTGCCAGCAATACCTCGATTCCGGCGGTTGGGGCACAACCGAGGTCGATACGGGTGAGAATCACGTCCACATCCCCAACAAGAACGTCTTTATCTACAATAACATTCTCTATAACCCGCCCGGTTTTCGCTCCGAATACCAGCATTTTGCCATTTACGGCCCACGCCAGAACCCGGCCAGCAGTGGAATCGCGCAGGCCGTCAGCGACGCCAACCTGCAAATCAAGGGCAACATCCTGTGGGACGGCGATTCATCCCTGCCGCTGGGTATCGAAGAATCGAGCGAAGGCTGCCAGCCCGCCAACCCGACTTGCAACGCGCTGCAATTGCGCGCCGAAAACGCCATCAACACCCTAGAGCCGGTTTTTGCCGAGCCAGCGAGCAACAACTTTACCCCGGTTGGCAATTGGCTTACTGGTTATACTGGCTACACGATACCGGAGTTTGTGTGGGAGTTGGCCGGCATTCCGCCCGGGCAGTTCGGCAATGCCGTCACCGGCGACTACGCCGGGAACGAGCGCGACAGGCCGAGCGCCGGGGCGCTGGTGCCATAGCGCGTTACCATTCTGAAAGGTGTTTTTATCGGTTACCATGTTATGCTTGTCTTCCCTGCCGGGCAGATTTCGGAGAGTGGCTATATTTATGGGCTAAAATATAGGCTATGAACGAATGCCCTTATTGTCAGTCGAATACACGCCAAAATAAAGCTGGTCACACGCAATCCGGCTCACAACGTTATCGCTGCATGCACTG